>Ga0099791_10000302_pt1 | contig 17570 bp, 18 predicted proteins | sample Rivendell_Oct201_7_FD_77318 | JGI IMG/M metagenome (GOLD analysis project Ga0099791, IMG submission 77318) | Vadose zone soil and rhizosphere microbial communities from the Eel River Critical Zone Observatory, Northern California to study diel... | ecosystem: Environmental > Terrestrial > Soil... | reverse complement strand
GTCAACCGCTAGTCGCGCGCGGTTTCCCGCACGCTGGAGCCGCTCAGCGTCCCGCGAGCCCGGACCAGAGCGAGGCGAGACGGTCGAGCGCGGCCTGAGGCAGGGGGCCGCGATCCACCGCCGCAGCGGCGGCCTCGAGGTGCTCCACGCTCGAGTAGCCGACGAGGACCGTCGAGACCGCGTCCGATCCCACCGCCAGGCGTATGGTCGCCTCGATCAAGCTCCCGGCGTGGCCCTCGCGCACGAGCGCGCCGAGCAGCTGCGCCCGCGCCACGTCGGTCCGGTAGTCCGGAGCTGTGGCGATCGGATCCACCGAGGGGACCGCGACGGGATGGCGCGTCTCGATGCCGCTCAGCGCGCCGGCCGCGAGAGCGCGGATGACGATGACGCCGACCTGGCGCTCACGCGCGCGCCCGAGCAACCCGCCGAAGTCCTGGGCCGGAAAGCCGGCGGGGACCGCGCTGCCCGCGCTCGGGTTGAGCAGGTTGTAGCAGACCTGAGCCGTGTCGAGCGCGCCGGATTCGATCGCGCGGTGCAGCGACGGCGTCTCGCCGAGCGCCGTGATGCCGCAGAACCCCACCTTGCCCTGCTGCCGGAGCTTCTGCACCGCCGGCACGACCTCGTCGAGGACGTCGGCCAGGCTCAGGGCGCCCTTGCCGCGGGCCGGCTCGATCCGGTTGTGGAGCTGAAGCAGGTCGACGCGCTCCATCCCGAGCCGGCGCAGGCTCGCGTCGAGCGAGCGGGCGACCGCGCCCGGGATGTCGGAGAGGTCCGGCGGGTCGAGGCGAAACTTCGTACCGACGTACACCCGCGCGCGCAGCGCCTTCAACACCCGTCCGAGGTTTCGCTCGGACTCGCCGTCGCCGTACGACGGCGCCGTGTCGAAGTAGTTGACCCCGAGCTCCATCGCCCGGGCGACACCGTGCTCGCGCTCCGCGGGCGTCCCCCGGATGATCAGCCCTCCGACGTTGCCGCACCCGAACCCGAGCGTGGACACGGTGAGACCCGTCTTGCCCAGTCTTCGAAGGTCCATGGAAGGGTCCTCTTTAGAAGCGGACGGAGATGCCGTACAGAAAGTCGTGGCCGGTGGCGTCGGGATCAGAGAGCGAGCGTTCGCCGCGGGAGAACACGCTGTCGCGGCCATACTGCATGAACCGGTAACCGCCGAACAGCTCCGCGTTCCGCGCGAACCGCCAGGAGAGCCCCGCGCCCATGCTGAGACCGAGCGCCATCGCGCCGTCTGACTTCGATCCGGACTGACCGAGAATGGGTCCGAACGAGAAATAGGGCTCCACCGCCCCGAAGCCTGAGGTGCCCGTCGCCGCGGCGGTCGGCCATCGAAGCTTGAGGTCGAGCGAGACACCGGAGCCCCGCAGATCGGTGTCGATGAACCGGTAGGGCGGATTCTCGGACGACGCGTCCTCGACCGCGATGACCGGCCGCGAGCCGAGAACGGAGAGGCGGAAGCGAGACGACTCCACGCCGAACGTGATGGGTTGCGAGCCGTCGAACCAGCGCTCTACCTCGGGCCACTGAGCGGCGCCGGGTGTCGCATCGACCACCAGCAGCAGCGCCAGCACGAATGGCACGAGCCGAAGCAGGGCGCTCGCGCGTCGGAGGGCTTCCGGAATTTTCCGCCGGGGTGTGATCAAGATGATGCCCATCCTACCAGCGCCGGAGGAGCGACGCGAGGGGTCAATCAGGCCCGCCCGGCCCCGGTCGGGATCACACCGGCGACTCACGGCGCAGAGCCCAGAGGGCTCCGCTCTGGAGGATGAGCGCGGTCGCGATGGCCGCGGCGAAGGCGCGGGCAATGCCGGCCCGCTCGATCGACAGCGCGAGCACGAGGAAGAACCCTGCGAACGCGAAAAGACCGAGCAGGAGGCCGCGCAGCACCCGAATGGCGGGTCCCGGGCCCTGGAGATGGTGAGCGAACCCGGCCAGGATCGCGCCATAGAGCGGAAACGTCGCGAGCAGGCCGGTGAGCTGCGGACCGAGGACCGTCGCGAAGCCGGTCAGGAGCAGCACAAGGGCGGTCGTCACCGTCATTCTGGCCGGGATGTCCCAGCGCGGCAGCGGCGCCGGCGTGCGGGTTTCAGAATCGTTCGGCATGAGAACGAGCGCCACGGCAAGCGCGCCGAGCACGATCGGCACAAGCCAGGCCAGCGACAGGGCCACGCGCTGGAAGACCACGGTCGCCGCCGCGAACGCGAGCGAGCCGGCCAGGAGCGCCCATCCCCAGCGACCGCCGCGCGCCAGCCTTCCGTAGAGAAGACAGAACACGGCCTGCGCGCCGGCGCCGGTCATGGAGCCGACGGCCGCCACGGCGGCGAACCCCACGCCCTGATCGAGCGCGAGGAAGAACGCGACCGGGCCGGAGGTGAGTGGAAACCCGACGAGCCAGCCGCTCACGCCGGGTCCCCAGCGCCGTCCCGCCAGGCTGACCGCCCCGATCAGCGCGGGGGTCAGCACGAGCTTGAGCGCCAGGCCTTCCACGGTCGGGGCGGCTCGCGAGGAGATCCGACCGTCAGCGCGCGACGCGGAGCGTGAAGCGGCGTCCCTGATCGCTCAGGGCCACACCGTCTTCCTGGATCTCCTCGACGCGGAGCCGGCCGTCGACCATGTCACCTTCGGTGTAGCGGCGGCCGTTGATGAAGACCATGCGCTGCGCCGGCACATCCGAGTAGATCAGCGCCTCGAGCTTGAGGCCGGCGCGCTCGGCCGGCGTCGCCGCCGCCGGCGGGGGCACCGCCGGTGTCGCCGGCGCGATCGCGGCGCTGGACGGCGCTGGCGCCCGCTGAAGGACCGCCGCCGGTGACCGCGTTACCGATGGCGGCGCCGGCGGCTTCGCGGTGATCGTCGGCGCGCTGGCGCTCCCCTCGCGCTCCACGGGCGCCGGCTTCTCGGTCGGAATCTCGGGCTTGGGCAGCGGCTCGAGCTTGAGGGGCCGCGCGGGCTCCACGCCCGGCGATCTCGGGGCGGACGCCGAGAGCGCGGGGGTCATCTCCGGAGGCTCCGGGCTGGGCGTGGACCTGAGCCACCACACCAGCGCCACCGCCAGAAGACCGACGCTCAGGGCGAGCGCCGCCGGCAGGCGACCGGGCACCCGAGCCCAGGCCGCTCGCCGCGCGGGCGCGGCGGAGAGCAGCCGCTGCACGACCGGGACCTGGCGCTCGCGCTGCTGGGCCGCCTTGGTGAGCGCGTCGAGAATATAGGACATCGCTACGGCTGCACCGAGGTCAGCGACGGTCCGCTGGCGCCGGGCGCGGCGGCGGCAAGGCGAACAAGCGTCTCCTCGCCGGCGATGCCGTCGGGCGTCAGCGACTCGACCTGTTGGAAGGCCGCCACGCGGCGCTTCAGCTCCTCGTCGTACACCTGACTGGCGACGGCCGACGGCGCACGGCCGTCCAGCGCGCCAAGCTCCCGGCGGAGCCACGCGACGTCCCGCCCGTGCATACCGGGCTGGAGCGGTAGCGGTCCAGCGACGGGCGATTTCCAGACCGTCACGAACGCGCCGTCCCAGAAGCGCTCGATCTCCGCGGTCGGCATCGTCACACGAACATCGTCGATCCGGAGCGTGGCCCGCTCGCCGTCGAGCGCGGTCAGGACGACGTGATGCTTCTGGCCGTCAGGCGTGGTGAGCTCGAGGATCGCCGGCAGATTGAGCCGACGGAGCACGGTCCATGTTCCCGTCCGCGAGAGACAGCGCAGGCCCGCGGCGCGTCCCGCGTCGCAGCCGGGATCGGCGCTCCCGGGACGGACGTCGACGCTCCAGAGCGCATAAAGATTCGTGAACGCGCGAGCCCGATCGCCCGTCAGCGACGGATCGCCGAGGATCGTCGCGAGCGTCGGCCCCTGGCTCGACGGCTGCGCCGCCACTCCCAGGGCCGCCGCCGGCGGCGTCGACGGCGTCGTCCCCACTCGCGGCAGCGGCCACGCCCCGAGGGAAGGAAGCCCGCCCCAGGCGAGCAGCGCGACTCCGCCCGCGACCACCAGGAGCGCCGCCGTCGCGGTCGCGACCTTCCAGCGGCGGCCCCGCCGGCGGCCCAGCACTTCCCTCGCCGCGCGGCGAATGACCGCGTCCTTGACGCGCGTCTGGCCCGTCGCGTAGGCGCCGAGCAGGGCGCGGTCGCAGATCGTGTTCAAGAGACGCGGAACGCCGCCGGACAGACGGTGCGCCGTCCGCATGGCCAGCCTGGTGAAGATCGGCTGGCGCTGGCCCGCGACTTCCATCCGATGCTGGATGTATTTCTGCGTCTCGAGCTCGCTGAACGGCCGCAGGTGATAGCGCGCGGTCACGCGCTGAGCCAGCTGGCGAAGATTCCGGCGAGCCAGGTGCTCGGCCAGCTCGGGCTGGCCGATGAGAATCACCTGCAGGAGCTTTTCCGTGGTCGTCTCCAGATTCGTGAGCAGGCGGACCTCTTCCAGCGCCCGCGCGCTCAGGTTCTGAGCTTCGTCGATGATGAGCACGGTCCGGCGCTGCCGCGCGTGGGCGTCGAGCAGCGCGTGGGACAGGGCGTCGATCAGAACTTTCAAACTCGTGGACCCCGCCGGGTACGGCACCCGGAGCTCGTCACACACGGCCGCGAGCAGCTCGAGCGAGGTGAGCTGCGAATTGAAGATCATCGCGACGTCGACCTCGGGGGGAAGCTGCTCCAAGAGGGCGCGGCAGACGGTGGTCTTTCCGGTCCCCACCTCGCCCGTCAGCTGCACGAAGCTCCCGCCCTCGCCGAGGCCATAGAGGAGGTGGGCAAGGGCCTCGCGGTGCGCCTCGCTCAGATAGAGGTAGCGCGGATCAGGGGCCAGAGAAAAGGGCCGTTCGGTCAGCCCGAAGTATGCCGCGTACATAGGTGGTTCGCGTCAACCTCCCGCGATCGCTATTGCCCCTTCAGGCGCACGTCCTCGTAGGACGGGAACGGGATCAGATGCATCGAGTCGAGCATGTGCTCGGCCACGCGCGGTCCGACCCCGCGCAGCGTGCGGTAGTCCATGATCGGGGCAAACATGACGCGATCGATGGACATTTGCTGGATGCGGTGGAGCATCGCCTCGCGCTTGGCGGTGTCGCGCTCCCGCGCCTGCTGGTGGAACAGGTCGTCGAGGTCGGGATAGCCGCCGTAGGCGTTGCTCCCCTTGGAGAACATGAACGCCTCCACGCGGCTGGCCGCGTTGCCCGAGTTCCCGACCGCGGCCATGAACAGGCCGCGCAGCTTCTTCTCACGCCAGGCGGCGAGGAACGCGGCACGCTCCATGAGTCGCATCTTCGTGCGAATCCCGACCGCGCCCAAGTAATTCGTCGCCGCCTCGGCGGTGGTGACGAACGGGGGGGTCGGCACGAACTCGCCCGCGTCGATCCCGTTGGGATAGCCGGCCTCGGCGAGCAACTGCTTGGCCTTCGGCGGATCGTACGGCGTCGGCGTCGCCGGCAACGCGAACTCCATGACGCGGGGCACGATGACCCCGGCCGGCGGGCAGTAGCCGAGACACGAGACCTCGTTGATCGCCTGGCGATTCAGCGCATGGTTGACGGCCAGCCGGAGCCGCCGATCGTGCCACGGCGACTTGGGATCCCACTGGTCGGCGAACTCGATCCAGTAGATGGACGCGTGCTTGGACGGCACCAGCTGCAGCCGCGAATCCCGCTTCACGTTCAGGGCGTCCTCGCCGTCGAGCGCGAACGCGATGTCCGCCTCGCCGTTCTTGAGCATCGCCACCCGGGTCGTCCCCTCGGGGACGCTCTTCATGACGAAGCGCTTCACGTTGGGCACGCGGCGCCAGTACCCGGTGTAGGCCTCGACCACCACCTCCACGCCGGGCTTGTGGCTCACGAACTTGTAGGGGCCGGCACCGATCGGGTGCTTTCGGAAGCCGTCGTCGCCGACCTGGGTCAGGTATTTCTTGGGGACCACGATGCCGGCCGCGGTGGCGGTCGTGCCGTAGAAGGTCATGAAGTCGGGCCAGGGCTCGTTCAGCTGAAAGCGCACCGTCAGCGGATCGACGATCTCGACCTGACGGACGTGCGCCTGGATCTCCTTGGCTCCCGCGCCCCGATAGCGCTCGTAGCTGAACTTCACGTCCTCGGCCGTGACCGGGTCCCCGTTGTGGAACTTGAGATCGCGCCGAAGCTTGAACTCATAGACGAGCCCGTCGGCGCTCTCCGACCACGACTCGGCGAGGCTCGGGGACATCTTGCCCTTGCCCGGCAGGGGACGCACCAGGGCGTCGTGGAGCGCGAAGAGTATCCCGAACGGGGTGATCTGCGCCGGAGCGGTCGATGGATCGAACCAGGTCGGGGCGATCGTGACGTGCCACGCGATCACGGCCTCTCCGGCCGGAGCCGCCTGAGCGGCGACTTCCCGGGTAATACCGACAATCAGCAGGGACGCTACGAGCAGCGCAAAAATGACCGGCGACGTGGCCGGTCGAGTTGTCCGACGTGGACGCATTAGACGTGTCTCCCTAGACTGGGCGCTTCATTCGTTCGATGCGCAGAGCATCCGCTCGAAGGCGATGATGCGTCAAGGGGAGAGTATCGCCCCGGGACCCGTGATGCCCTCTCGAGCACCCGGATCCCGGGGGTTCAGCCGCTCACCGGGTCAGGGGCGAGAGTCGCCCGTTCCCTGCGACCAGGTGAAGTCGTAGACACTCACACGGTACGTGCTGGCCACCGGTAGGTTGGGGACCTCGAAATAGATACGCCCCATGCCGCCCACTCCGCCGGGCACGAACGCGATGCGCTGACCGACCACGGTGCCCGACGCGTCGACAGCCTGGGCCATGACGCGCAGGTCGAGCGCGTACTCGCCCTTCCGGTTGTAGATATAGCCGGTGACGCGCTGCGTCCCGTTGCGGCCCTGAGCCGCCGCCCACTCGATCGAGAAGTGATTCTCCCAGCCGTACATCAGGGTCGTGTCGGTCACGGATAGCGGGGGCGCCGCCCCGGTGCCGATGTTCGCGCACGCCGACGTCATCGCCGCGATTACACCCGCCAGGATCACGAACCTCACGGTCGCCACGACGTCCCTCCGGGTTATGGAGCCGATGCCTTGACCGCCGCCAGGACCTCGGCGGGCTCGAGAAGATCCGTTCCACGGTCCATCACCTTCACGAACTTCACCGTACCACTCTTGTCGATGATGAAGTAGGCGCGCTTGGCATAGCGATAAACCGGACTGGCCTCGTTCATTTCCATCGCGCCGTACGCGGGAAGCATCTGCCGGCGGAAATCCGAGAGGAGGAGCTGCTTGGACTTCTGATCCTTTTGCCAAGCGGCCAGAGCGAGGTGGTGGTCGGTGCTCACGCCCACGACCTGGGCGCCGACGGCTTCGAACTGCGGCAGGGCCGCCTCGAAACCGTTGAGCTCGCGGGTTCAGGTCGGGGTGTAGGCGGCGATGAACGTATAGATGACGACCGGACCCTTCGCCGTCAAATCGGACAGCTTGACGGGCTTGCCGTCGGTTCCGTTCAGCGCGAAGTCGGGGGCTTTCTGCCCGACTTCGAGCGCGACGGCGGCGCTGGCCAGGACCAGGACGGCCAGGGCGCTCAGGACGAGACACCGGTTCACGGCGCGTGTGGTAGGCATAGCCCCTCCTTGGACTTTGACCGGGTAAACTGCCGGGGCGCACGGGGGGTTCCGCGTGGGGATGCCGGCATTTCCCGTATCCGGCGGCATTTTCTCATGAGAATCGCGAGGCCGGGCCGCGAACCGCCGCACCGGGTGGCGCGCGGAGCCGCGCCGCATCTGAAGGGAGTTACTGACCCGCGTGAGACGAGATGGTAGGCCGGCTCCGGGAGATGAGGCTGCGGCTACTTCAGAGGTGGGCGGCTAGTCCCGGCCGAATCGGATCACGGTGTAGCCGAGGGCGGAGACTTCGCCCTGCCTCACGCGGCGCTCGTCGCGGCGCTGCTCCTCGGTGACGTCCTGCTGCTCGACCCTGCGCTCGCCCTGCCGCCGCTCCAGCATCACCCTGACGCCGCTGACGCCGGCCAGCTCGCGCTGGAGGTTCTCGTAGAGGCCGGCGTCGCGCTGACTCACGACCAGCAGCAGCCGGACTCCGGGAAAGGATCGAGAAGGCAGGCGGTCGAGCAGCCCGAGGGTATGGCGCCGGCAGATGCCGTGAGTCTCGGCCGGGTCGTCAAGCGGCGCCCGCTCCCCGAGGCTCGCCGGCTCTCCCTCACGCTGGCACCAGGCGCACGACACCCTCATGCCGGGTCACTCGCCTGTCGGGCACGGACGCGCAGTTCCATGATTATCCCGAGGGACTGCAGAAGCACGGCCGATGCCAGGAGGCTCCCGCAGTGGGAGCGGGGACGCGGTCGATAGTTCTCAGGGACTTGCGTGGCGCCGCGAACGGACGGCGGGCCGGTTTGGCAAGCTCGGACAATATGTGGCGGGCGTTGCGGACGCGGCGCGGCCCCGGCGCGGCGTCCGCGGTTCGGCGAGGCGTCCGAGGCGCTCCCGCCGGGCGCTTCGGGGCCTGGCGGCTACGCGGTGAAGCCCTTACCCTCGGTGGCCAGCCGGTCGAGGAGCGGCGCGGGCGTCCAGAAGGCGTCGCCGCTCTGCTTCTTGAACTCCAGCAGACGGTCGCGGAGTGCCCTGAGCCCGATCGAGTCGGCCCAGAACATGGGGCCGCCCCGGTAGACGGGCCAGCCGTAGCCGTACACCCAGATCACGTCGATGTCGCTGGCGCGGATGGCGATCTTCTCGTCGAGGATCTTGGCGCCCTCGTTGACCATCGGATAGAGGAGCCGCCGCAAGATCTCGTCGTCCGAGATCGCGCGGCGCGTGACGCCCATCGAGGTCGCGACGTCGACGATGATCTTTTCCACCTCCAGGTCGGGCACCGGCGTCCGATCGCCCTTCTCGTACTTGAAGTAGCCGGCCCCCGTCTTCTGGCCGAATCGGCCCAGCTCGCAGATGCGGTCGGCCACCGGCGCCTTGGCGCCGCGGCCCTTGCGGATGCGCCAGCCGACGTCGAGCCCGGCCAGGTCGCTCATCGCGAACGGCCCCATCGGAAAGCCGAAGTCGGTGAGCACCCGATCGACCTGGTGCGGCGCCGCGCCCTCCAGGATGAGCTTCTCGGCCTGCAGGCCGCGCTGGTGCAGCATCCGGTTGCCGACGAAGCCGTAGCACACGCCGACCAGCACCGGCACCTTGCCGATCCGGCGCCCGACGGTCATGGCGGTCGCGATCGTGGTCTTCGACGACTTCCGGCCGCGGACGTTCTCGAGCAGCCGCATGACGTTGGCCGGGCTGAAGAAGTGGGTGCCGATCACGCTCTCCGGGCGCTTGGTGGCCGAGGCGATCTCGTCGACGTCGAGGGTGGACGTGTTGGTCGCCAGGACCGCGTCGGGCTTGCAGATGGCGTCGAGCTTCGCGAACACTTCCTTCTTGACCGGCATCTCCTCGAACACCGCCTCGACGACCATATCCGCGTCGGCCGCCGCCTTGAAGTCGGTGGTCCCGGTGATGAGGCCCATGCGCTTGTCGACGTCCGCGGCGGTCAGGCGCCCGCGGGCGGCAGTGGCCTCGTAGTTCTTCCGGACGATCCCGAGGCCCCGATCGAGCGCCTCCGGCGCCGCCTCGATCACCGTGACCGGAATGCCGGCGTTGGCGAAGGTCATCGCGATGCCGCCGCCCATGGTGCCGGCGCCGATGACCGCCGCCTTCTTGATCTCCCTGGTCGGCGTGTCCGCGGGCACGTCCGGGATCTTGGCGGCCTCACGCTCGGCGAAGAAGAAGTACCGCTGCGCCTTCGACTCGGATGAATTGAGCAGCTCGACGAACAGCTCGCGCTCGCGCTTGAGGCCCTGCTCGAACGGCAGGCTCACGGCGGCCTCCACGGCCTTGACGATGTTCTCCGGCGCGCGAAACCCGCGCGTCTGACGCGCGATCGACTTGCGGAAGCTCGCGAAGACCTCGGGCTTACCGCGCACCGCCGCCAGCTTGTCGTCGAGATCGCGGATCTTCCGGAGCGGACGCTGCTCGTTCAGGACCTTCTCGGCGAAGGCCACCCCGGCCGCGGCGAGGTCTCCGTCCACGATCGCGTCGATGAGACCGGCCTTGAGCGCCTCGTCGGCGCCGATGGGGTCGCCGCTGACCATCATCGAGAGGCCTTTCTCGACACCGACCACGCGCGGCAGGCGCTGGGTGCCGCCGGCGCCGGGCAGGATGCCGAGCTTCACCTCGGGCAGACCGAAGCGAGCGGCCTTCACGCCGACGCGATAGTGACACGCGAGCGTGACCTCGAGGCCGCCGCCGAGCGCCGTGCCGTGGATGGCGGCCACGACCGGCTTGGACGAGCCCTCGATCAGGTCCAGCACCGAGTGGAGCGACGGCTCCACGGGCGGCTTGCCGAACTCGGTGATGTCGGCGCCGGCGATGAACGTACGCCCCGCGCACGCGATGACGATGGCGTGCACGGCCACGTCGGCGGTCGCCTGCCGGATCCCGTCGTGCAGGCCCTTGCGCACGTGCTGGCTGAGCGCGTTGACGGGCGGATTGTCGACGGTCAGCACGGCCACCCGGCCACGCGTCTCGAGATCGACCGACTGCGTGATCTTCGCCATGGGGAGCTCCTCTCAGCAGCCCAGCTGCTGGGCCAGGTCCTGGAAGTCCTTCGCGACGATATCCCACTGGCGCGCCGGGGAGACGTCGCGGTTCGAGCCCGGGCCGTGCTCGTTCGGCCGCGGCACGAACGCCGTGCGCAGGCCGACCTCGCTGGCATGGCCGAGGTCGCCGTTGTGGGCGGCGACCATCAGGCACTCACCCGGCGCCAGCCCCAGCAGCGCGGCGGTGGTCCGGTAGCACTCGGGCTGCGGCTTGTAGTGGCGCGCCACCTCCGCGCCGAGGACCGCATCCCACGGGAGCCCGCCGTACTTGGCCATGTTCACGATCAGGGCCACGTTGCCGTTCGAGAGCGTCGCCAGCACGAACTTCCGCTTGAGGCGCGTGAGCCCGGGGACCGAGTCGGGCCAGGGATCGAGGCGGTGCCAGGCGCGATTGAGGTGATCGATCTCGGCCTCCGTGAAGCCCTTGATCCCGAACTGAGCCAGGAGCTTGTCGAGGCTCTCCCGGTGAAGGTCGTCGAGCTTCATCCACGGACGGCGGCCGCTCCGCACCTCGTCCATCGCCGGCTGGTAGAGCCCGCGCCAGGCGTCGGCGAACTTGGCCCAGTCGACACTGAGCCCCTTCGCCTTGCCGAGCGCCTCGCCTTCTCGGATGAGGCTCGACCGCCAGTCGACCACGGTGCCGAAGACGTCGAATGTGAGCGCCTTGACGTTCAGGGTTGCCATGGACTCCTCCTATTGAAAGATGCCGGCGCGCTCGAGGATGGCGCGCAGCTCCGTTCGCGTGACGTCGTCGAGGGCTCCTTGCGCAGCGCGATGCCCACCCCGACCTGACCCTCGTACCTTATATAGGATGCGGAGCGATCGTACATCTCGGCCGCGCCCGCCATGGCTCGGGATCACTCCCCTCAGCTCGGTCACGAGGTCAACGCTCCGTGGCTCATGTCGTAGTGCGCGCGCAGCAGGTCGGCGCCGAAGTCGTTCCGCGGATCGTGCCACACGGAATGGACGTGGTTGGCGCGGTTCTGGCTGTTGTCGTACTCGATGAGGAGCGTCGGGCCGTGGAGCCGATAGTAGTGCGGCTGCCTGGGTTCGATGGGGCCGGCCCACGCGAAGCGCACGTGCTCGCTCCCCGCCTCGCGCATGCGCCGCAGCTCCTCCTCGGCGATCTCGCTGCGCATGTTGCGGGCGTAGGTCTCGATGAGGCGGAGCGCCAGCGAGCGCGGCTCGGCGCCGAGCTCGCCGAGCGCGACGCCGGCCGGCGCCTGCAGGCTGTCGGCGCGGCCCGGCCCGCTCACGATGTCGCCGGGCGACTCGGCGGCGATGACGAGACGGCCGCGCAGGCCCGCGTCGACGCCGCGCGCGAGGGCGAAGGCGAGATCCTGCTCCTCGGCCAGCGCGCGTAGCCCGCGATGCGGGCCCGAGGCCACCTCGGCCGGATTGGCGCCGAAGAACGCGGGCGTAACGGAGATGGGGCGGCCGGGAACCAGCGTGAAGTTGAGCGAGAGATGATGCCCCTCGAGACGCCAGCCCCACGGGGCGGTCGCCTCCGGCACGCCGAAGACGCTGACGTAATACTTCTCGGGATCGCGCAGGAAGCCGCCGAAGGTCTCCAGCTGGCGCAAGACCTCCTCGAGCTTCACCACGTTGACGGCCTTCGCGAAGCCCACGCCCGAGAGCGAGACCTTCATCAGCTCGTGGGCGGCCGCGCGGCCGGCGGAGGGCATCTCCTTGAACGCGACGCCGGCGCGGCTGCGCGGTATGTAGTGCCAGTTCCTGCGCTCGTCGTGGCCGAGCGGGAACATCGCGGCCTGGCGCTGCCCGGGCTCGAGCGCCGCCACGAAGGCGGCGGCCGCCCGCGCCATCGCCGCGCGCGCGCCGTCCTGGACCTGCGCCTGGATGACCCGCGGCGCGGCGGTCAGCGCCGCCGCGGCGACCGCGCCGTGCAGGAGCTGCCGGCGACCGAACGAGCCCATGGCGCCCCCAATGCTACACTCCACGCCGCTCACCGCCCCAGGTAGAGGCGACGTACGCGCTCGTCGTTCCGGATGACGTCGCCGGCGCCCTCGTACCGGTTCAGCCCCAGCTCCAGCACGTAGGCGTAGTCCGAGATCTCCAGCGCCTTGGCGGCGTTCTGCTCGACCATGAGAATCGTCTGGCCGAGCCGCCGGAGGTTCTCGACGATGCGGAAGATCTCCTTGAAGACGAGGGGCGCCAGACCCAGCGTCGGCTCGTCGAGCAGGATGAGCCGCGGCTTGAGGAGCAGCGCCCGCGCCATCTCCAGCATCTGCTGCTGGCCGCCGGAGAGATCGCCGGCCCGGCGCCGCCGCGACTCGCGCAGGACGGGAAACGTCTCGTAGAGCCGCTCGATCTCGTCCTCGAGCTCGGCCGAGCGCGGCCGCGTGTAGGCCCCGAGCCGGAGGTTCTCCTCCACGGTCATCAAGGGAAAGACGTTGCGGCCCTGCGGGACGTACGCCATGCCGCGACGCAGGAGATTGGCGGGAGGCTGGTTCGTGACGTCCTCGCCGTCGAGCGTCACGCGCCCCTGCCGGGCGGGCAAGAGGCCGAAGAGGGTCTTGAACACCGTCGACTTTCCGGCGCCGTTCGGCCCGATGATCGAGACCACCTGCCCGGACTGCACGTCGAGGGACACGCCCTTCAGGATCTCGAGCTTTCCGTAGCCGGCGTGGAGGTCGCGCACCTCGAGGAGCGCCACCGTCATCTCCCGAAATACGCGTCGAGCACGAGCGGATTGTCGGCGATCTCGGCCGGCGTGCCCTCGGCGATGCGCTCACCCTGGCTCAGCACCACGATGCGCCGGCAGAGCGACATGACCACTTCCATGTTGTGCTCGATGACCACGAACGTATAGCCTCGCCCGTTCAGCTCGAGGATGTGCCCCATCAGATTCTTGATCATCGTGGGATTCACGCCGGCCATCGGCTCGTCGAGCAGGATGAGCTGAGGATCGGGCATGAGCGCCATCCCGAAGTCGAGGAGCTTCTGCTGGCCGTAGGAGAGGTTCGAGGCCAGGTTGTCCTCGAGCCGCGCGATGCCCAGGAACTCGAGCAGCTCCCGCGCGCGCGCCGTCTCCCTGGTCTCCTCGCGGCGGACCAGGCGGGAAAGCAGCGTGCCCGTCCTTTCCTGCGCGGCGACCAGCATGTTCTCGAGCACGGTCATCTCCGGAAAGAGCTGGATGAGCTGGAACGTCCGGGCGACCCCCCGCTGGTACACGATATCGGGGCTCCGGCCGGTGATGTCCTCGCCGCGAATGAGCACGTGGCCGCCGGAGGGCGCCAGCACCCCGGTGACGCAGTTGAAGAGCGTGGTCTTGCCCGAGCCGTTGGGGCCGATGACGCCGAGCAGCTCCCCCGGCTCGACGCTGAGGCTGACCCCGCTCAGCGCGGAGAGGCGGAAGAAGTGCTTGGTGAGGTTGCGGATTTCGAGAAGCGCCACACAAGGTCCCAGAGGCCCACGAGCCCCTTCGGCATGAACAGCATCATGAGGATCACGGAAAGCGCGTAGATGATCAGATAGAGGCCCTCGGAGCCCCGAAGGACCTCCGGCAGCACGGTGACGACGAGGGCGCCGATGAGCGGCCCCTCGAAGCGCCCGAGGCCGCCGAGCACGACCATCATCAGGAACTGGATCGAGCGATCGAGCGTGAAGGCGCCGGGGTCGATGTAGCCCAGGAGCGGCGCGAACAGGGCGCCGCCCGTCCCGGCGTAGGCGGCGCCGATGGCGAAGGCCATCAGCTTGTAGTTACGCAGGCTGACCCCGACCACCTCGGCCCGCATCTCGTTCTCCCGGATGGCGCGGAAAGCCCGCCCCCAGCGGGAATGCAGGATCCAGTAGGCGGAGGCGACCACGATCGCCGCCCACGCGAGGATGTAATAGTAGAAGGCGCGGTCGGACTTGAAGCTGAAAGGCCCCCAGGCCGGGCGCGCCACGCTGGAGATCCCGAACGATCCGCCCGTCAGTGATTCCCAGTTCCGCAGCACCAGGAAGACGATGATGTTGAAGCCGAGCGTCACCATGGCGAGATAGTGATGCTTCACCTGGAGGGCCGGGAATCCGAGCACCAGGCCCCAGCCGAACGCGAGCACCACCCCGAGCGCGAGCCCCGCCTCGAAGGGCACGCCGTGCTGGCCGAGGATCGCCACCGCGTAGGAGCCGAAGGCCATGAAGGCCGCGTGGCAGAGCGAGATCTGACCGGCGTAGCCGAGGGTCAGGTTGAGACCGATGGCCAGGATCACGTAGACCAGCGTCAGGCTCAGCACGTAGAGCTTGTACTGATCGAGAACCAGCGGCAGGAGCAGGCCCAGCGCGAGGACCGCCACGAGGGGCCAGCGGCCGCGCGCCACTACGCCCATTCCTCCTTCACGCCCCAGATGCCCTCGGGCTTGAGCAGCAGCACCGCGATGAGGATGACAAGGGCGAAGGCGTCACGGAAGTGGCTCGAGATGTAGGCGGCCGAGAGCGTCTCGACCACCCCGACCAGGAGCCCGCCGAGGAGCGCCCCGCGGATCTGGTTGAAGCCGCCGATGATCGCCGCGTAGAAGGCCTTGAGCCCGAGGCTCACGCCGATGTCGTACTTCACCAGGTAGACCGGCGCGATCAGGATGGCGGCCAGCGCGGTGAGCGCGGCGTTCAGCATGAACGTGATCGTCACCAGGCGCCCCACGTTGATGCCGAGCACCGAGGCCAGCGCCCGGTTCTGGGCGACCGCCTGCATGGCCCGGCCGAGCTTGGTGCGGGTGATGAAGAGCTGGAGCGCGCCGATGACGACGGCGGCGAACAGGATGTTGCCGATCTCCTCCAGCGAAACAATGACCGTCCCGAGCCGGATCGGCTCGCGCGAGAAGATGGCCGGGAACGGCAGCGCGAGCGGGGTCCAGAACTGCTGCAGCGAATAGCGGATGAGCAGGCTGAGCCCGATGGTCGCGATGACCAGCGGGAGCACGCCCATCTTGAGCAGGCGCGTGACCAGGAGCTCCTTGACTCCGATGCCCAGGAGGAGCGTCGAGACGATCACCGTGGCCAGCACGGCGGCGACGAACGGGAATCGGAGGATCACGAAGAACAGCACCATGGCGAACGCCGGCAGCACCACGAACTCGCCCTGCGCGAAGTTGATCGTGTTGGACGTCTGCCACAGGAGCACGAAGCCGATGGCGGTCATGGCGTAGATCGCGCCAATGGAGACGCCGGCGATGGTGAGCTGAACGAAGTCTCCCACGTCGCGCTCGGTGGGCCCCGCTACTTACAGGGGCGGACGTTGTAGGGGCCGCCCAGCATCCCGACTGTCTTGACCACCACCGACTTGCCGTCCTTCACCTCGACGATGAAGCTCGGCCGGTCGAGGCTCCCCTTCTCGTTCACGTACAGGTCCATGAGGAGGCCCGCTTCCTCGTTGGTCGTGAACAGGTTGTTGTGCAGGCAGGCCTTGACCTTCGCCTGATCCCAGCTGCCGACCCGCTGCACCGCGGCCTTGAGCATGTGGACGCCGATGTAGCCCTTGAACGCGTTGTGGTCGGGCACGCGGTTGTACTTCTCCTGGAAGCGGCGGTTCATGTCGACCATGAGCGGCACCGGCGCGCCGGCGGTCAGCCCGACGTGGCACCGCGAGCCGTCGACGGCGGCGCCGCCGGGCGTGAGCGTGGTCTGCGCGCAGAGGGTCGTCTCGCCGACCGGCGAGACGGTGAGCGCCATCTTCCGGAGCTGGATCATGAAGCGGGCGTTCTCTTCCTCGTGGTTGTAGACCATGACGTGGGTGGCGCCGGAGGCGCGCACCTTGGTCAGCTCGGGCGTGAAGTCGGCCTGCTGCACCTCGGTCGAGATGTCGACGACCGGCGCCTTCCCGCGCTCCTTCAGGAAGTGCACGAACATGTCGTGGCCACCCTTGCCGAAGGCGTTGTTCACCCAGACCAGCGCGATCTTCTCCGCCTTGAGATCGTCGAGCAGCCAGCGGACCATCTTGGCCATGCCGGTGTCCTGCGTGAACGAGGTCAGGAAGATGTTGTCGTTGCCCTTCTGGGTGATGATGATCGACTCCGATCCCGTGAACTGCGGCACGCCCGCCTGCTTGGCGATGTCCATGTTGGCCACGGTGCTCGAGCTGTACACGGTGCCGAAGACCGCGAAGGGTTTGTCGTTGAGCACGCGCCGCATGACCGCCACCGACGTCGGCGGATCGGTCTGCGTGTCCTGCACGGACGTCTCGAGCTTCATGCCGAGGACGCCGCCCTTCTTGTTGATGTCCTCGACGGCCAGGTTGACCGCGTCGCGCCACATCGCGCCGACGCTGGCGCCGCCGCCGGTGATCTCGGCGACGATCGGGAGCTTGGTGACGCCCTGCGGGCTGGCCGGAGAAACGGCCGCCAGCACCAGGAGCGCCGCGAGCAGTGAGAGCTTCGGTCGGGCTGATCGCATGGGCAAAATCCTCCTTGAGCTCGTCTAGCGCGCGATCCCGAAGGCCGCGGCCTTCCAGCGCGGATCGTCGGAGGCGTCGAGCCGGTCGCGGACGCGACGCAGGAGCCGGCCCGCGCCGGTCTCACCCCAGAACCACCGCGCGATCTGCTCGCCGCCGGCGCCCGGCTTCATCGCCAGGTGCCCCTCGAAATAGAGCGTCTTGAGATCGTCGGCGCAGTAGCGGATGAAGTTGGGGAGCGGCAGCTCCGCCGGGCGCTCGGTCATGTCGGCGTCCCGACCGTCGGCGAACTCATCGAGGAAGCGCACCACCCCGCGGAATCGCGTGGCTGGAATTCCGCTGAGCCCGAGGAGCGTGCGGCCGCCGCTCGTCTCCATCCAGCGCTCGTGATAGCGGCGCATCTGCGTGGTCTCCATCGCGACGTCCTCGGGCGGCGCGTCCGCCGGCTTGATGCCCGACGCCTGCGGCGGCGCGCCCGGCTGGTCGCCGGGCTCCACGTCATCCGGGAAGTCACGCAGGATCGGCCCGGCCGACTCGGCCAGGAGGTCGAGGGCGGCCCGCAGCACGCGAT
>Ga0099791_10000301_pt1 | contig 17592 bp, 21 predicted proteins | sample Rivendell_Oct201_7_FD_77318 | JGI IMG/M metagenome (GOLD analysis project Ga0099791, IMG submission 77318) | Vadose zone soil and rhizosphere microbial communities from the Eel River Critical Zone Observatory, Northern California to study diel... | ecosystem: Environmental > Terrestrial > Soil... | reverse complement strand
TCGTCGGTGTCGATGACCGCCGCGGCCCCGGCATCGGCGTAGAGCCGCTCCGCCTCGATCTCCGATTCGCGTAGCCCCCGGAGCCAGCGCTGCTGGGGGACCACGTTGGCGGCCAGAATGACGATGCGGCAGCGCGACGCCGTCAGCGGCCGCGCGGGCCCGCTGAGCGCGGTCGCCGCGGTCCCACCGAGCAGGCGGTCGAGACTGGAGGGATCGCTCTGAACGAGCACGCGCGCGAACCCGGCGCGCTGGCCGGCGAGGACGATCCGGCGCAGCAGCGGGAGCCCGGCCACGACCGTGTCGGGCGCGACCGAGCCCGCGGTCCCGGGCGGGACAACGAGAAGCAGGCTGTCCACCGATTGCGTGGCAACGGCGACCGCGGTCGTCAGCTCAAAACCTCGGAAAGAGGCACCTCACGCCCGCCGTCGAGGCTCGACGCGCGCGCTCCGCGCTCCAGCGCGGCGCAGAGCGTCGCCTCGGCCAGATTCGCCCCGCGCGGAGCCGCGCCGGCCGCCTCGGCGAGGAACTGGTTCGCCACCCCGTCGAACCAATCCGGATGATGCGAGCCGTCGGACATCGCCGGCGGGCAGGACCACGCGAGATCGGCGCCGCGCGCATCACCCTTCAACACCAAGGTGTCGTCGCGAAGCTCGAGCACCCCGGTCGTGCCGCGCACCTCGGCCCAGTTCCGTCTGACGTCCGATGCCCAGGTCAACAGGATCTCGGCGATCGCTTCCGGGTAGGTCAGCCGCACGCTCGCCGTGTCTTCCACATCCCAGCCGGTGTGCCGCCGCCGCTCCAGCGTGGCGCTCACCGACAGGGGCGGCGCGGCGATCCACCGCTGAACGACGTAGAACACGTGCCAGCCGTGATCGGTCAGCACCCCGCCGCCGGCCACCGCGGGATCGACGCGCCAGTTCGCGCCGCGCTCGTCCCCGGCCGCCGCCGGCCGCGTGCGCAGCGTGTGCCAGACCACGTGATTGACTCGGCCGATCCGGCCCTCGTCCACCAGCTCGGTCGTCCGCCGCACGATGGGCGCATGGTGCCAGTTGTGGACGGTGTACAGCACGCGCCCGGTCTTCTCGGCCAGTCGCGCCAGCGGGGCCGGGTCGTCGCGCGCGCCGACCAGCGGCTTCTCGCAGAGCACGTGCAGTCCGCGCTCGAGCGCGCTCCGGATCAGCGCCGCGTGACTGGCGGGCGGCGTGCAGATGTCGACGAAGTCCAGCGACGCCTCGGACAGGAGCTCAGCGGTGGTCGGATACCAGCGCGTGCCCGGCGCGTGGGCGACGAGGACTGTCCGCTGCTCGGGCCGCGCGTCGGTGCCGCCGACGATCTCGACGTCACGCCGGCGGCGCCAGCCGGGCAGGTGGCCGTGGAGGGCGACGTTGCCCAGGCCGATGAGCGCGCCGCGGCGCATCCTACTTGAGCCCGTGCTCTCGCACGATCACCCCGAGCGCCTCGTCGAGAATCGCGAGCCCCGCCAGCGCCGCGTCCTCGCGGATGGTGAGCGGCGGATTGATGCGGACCGACGCCGCGTAGGTCATGGCGACGAGGCCTCGCCGGAGACATTCCTGGTAGAGCGCTTGCGTCACCGTCTTCGCGAGCGGCTCCTTCGTCGCCCGGTCGCGCACCAGCTCGATCCCGAGCATCAGCCCCGTCCCGCGGACGTCGCCGACGCACTGGTACTTTTCCTTCAGCTCCTCGAGCCGGCCGAGCATCACCTTGCCGACGCGCTCGGCGTTCTTGACCAGATCCTGCTTCAGGATGATCTCGAGCGAGGCGAGGCCGGCCGCGGCCGCCAGCGGGTTACCGCCGTAGCTGGACGAGCTCGCGCTCGGGTTCGACCAGGGCTTGGCCGCCGTGGTCTGCTCGCTGGAAATCACGCCGGCCAGCGGAAAGCCGCCGCCCATCCCCTTGCCGACCGTCATGATGTCCGGCACAACCCCGTCGTGCTCGGCGCCCCACATGGCGCCGGTCCGACCGAATCCGGTGATCATCTCGTCGGCGATCAGGAGCGCGCCGTGCTCGCGCGCGATCCCCTGGACGGCGCGCAGGAATCCGTCCGGCGGGATGACGTTGCCGGCGGTGCCCTGCATCGGCTCGACGATGATCGCGCCGATCTCACCCGACGTCTGATAGCGGATGACGTCGCGCACGAACTCCGCGCACGCGATCCCGCAGTCCGGATAGCGAAGCTTGAACGGGCACCGGTAGCAGTCGGCGTAGGGCGAGAGATAGCGGCCGGGCGTGAAGGGCCCGAGATGGTGCTTGAACTCGCTGCCGAGCAACGGCAGCACGCCACCGGTCTTGCCGTGGAAGCCTCCCCAGAATCCGAGCACCTCCGACTTGCCGGTCGCCGCGTGCGCGAGGCGCAGCGCGGCCTCGACCGCCTCGGCGCCGCCGGAGAACATTTGGATCCGCGTCAGCCCCTCGGGCGTGACGGAGGCGACCAGATCGAGGAACTTCGCGCGCGTCTCCGTCGTGAAGCTGCCGAAGGTGAGCCGCTCGACCTGCCGCTTGAGCGCCTCGACGTAGTGGGGATGGCAGTGCCCGACGCTGCCGACGGCGATGCCGGCGATGAAGTCGATGTACTCGTTGCCGTCCTCGTCGATCAGGGTGCAGTCGACGCCGCGCGCCATCGCGAGGCCGGCGTAGAGGGAAAAGCCCTGGGCGCCCGGCGCCAGATGACGCCGCTCCTGGGCGACGATTTTCTGCGAGCGCGGCCCGACCTCACGACGCTGAGTCACCGCCGACCTCCCGAGAATCGAAGGGCCAGATAGGCCGCGATGGCCGCCGAGGCCTCGTCGCGATACAAGGCGAAGCTCGGCCACGCGTTCACGTCCAGCAGCACCAGCTCGCCGGACGGCGTCGCGATCGCGTCACCGCCGTAGACCTCGAGACCGAGCGCGGAGGCCGCGCGGCGCACGAGTCGCGCGAGCTGGCGCACGTCCAGCGGGTGTCCGGCCAGACGCTGATCCTTGTGATAGAACCAGCGGAACCACGGCGGCTCATGATGGTGGCCGCCGCCGGCGCCGATCCCGTAGAACTTGATCAGGTCGCCGTCGACATGCGGCTGCAGGACCGCGCGCGGAATGCCGCGCGCCGCGAGTCCGCGAAGGGCCTCATGAATGGCCGCCGCCGTCCGCGCCAGCACCACGTCGCCCTCCTGCGTATTGTGGACGTCGCCGCGCTTCACCCAGACGGGAAACGCGTCCGCGTCGGGCTGCTCGGTGGTGGCGACGATACGGCTCTGGATGAAGGGCACGTTCGCCTCGTCGAGCACCACGATCATCCGATCGCGGTACGTGTTGTGGACGGCGCGCGGGCTGTTCACGTGCGGCACGCCGTCCACCTCGAGCGCCCGCAGCCGTTCGAGCACCTCGACCCGCTCGCACATCAGGAACACGAACCGCGGCCGATCGGTATCGACCTCGGTGATCTCGTCCGCGGTCCTGAGCTCGACGTGGAATCCCTTCGCCTCCAGGTGCTTCCCGGTCAGGCGCAGGATCTCCGTGTCGTCGGACTCGCGACCCGGCGAATGGGTCGATTCACGAAAGATGCCCCAGCACGAGTTGGCCACCCGAATCCTCCTCAACCCACTCATGATACTCGTCCCGCCAAGGCCAGCGTCTCGGCAAGTGCGACATCCTCGGCACGATCCACGTCGATCACCTGCTCGATGATCTCGCCGTAGACCGGCTCGCCCGCCCGCACGAGCCAGCGCAAGAAATCACGGAGCCGCGGCAGCTCGGCCGGAGGCCGGAGCCCGCGCACGCGCTCGGGCACGAGGTAGATTCCGGCCGTGACGAGGTCGCCCGCGTCACCGCCCACGTCCGTCACGCGACCGTCGGCGCCGACGGCGACCCGCAGCGGCTTCTCGTCGGCGATCAGCGGCGTCACCGCCAGGACCGTCGCGTCGAGCGGCCGCCGGGCCGCCGCGTCGACGAAGCGCACGAAGTCGGCCTCGACGCACCAGGCGTCCACCGTCGACACGAGCATCCGGCCGCCCGGATGGCGTGCGATGACCTCGCCGAAGCTCGCGAGCGATGACGGCGTCGTCTTGACGATGAACTCGATGTCGAGATCAGGGAAGCGCGCCCGCACCCAGTCCACGCACGGACGCTCGTCTTCGTTCACGATGACGGCGAGCGGAGCGATACGCGCGGCGCAAAGGTTCCGGATGACCGACTCGATCAGCGGCACGCCGGCGATCGGCACCATCGGCTTGGGCATCGCGAATCCGCCCTGCCGCAGCCGACTCCCCTCACCCGCGGCGATGATGCCGCCCGCCAGCGACGTCCTCACAGCAGAATCGCCTCGAGCTCCCGGAGCGAGCTGATGCGCCGATCGCCGCGGCAGCACGGGCCGTCCGCGGACGGCTCGGCGCCCGCGAGCCAGATGTGGCGCATGCCGACGCCGCGCGCTCCCGCCATGTCGCGGGGTAGCGAATCGCCCACGAAGGTGGCGGCCGACGCGGGGACACCGAGAGCCTCGAGCGCGCGCTGAAAGATCCGCGGGTCAGGCTTCGTGCACCCGACCTCGGCCGAATCGACGAGAACCTGGAAGAAGGAATGAATACCGGCATCGTCGCATACACGCGCCAGGTTTCCGTAGAAGTTGGAGACGACGCCGAGCCGGTAGCGCCGCGTCAGCTCGCGCAGGAGGGGGACGTTCACGGCGATGTTCGTCAGCGAATCGGCGATGAACCGGCGCGCCACGCCGGCGGCGATCGAGCGGTCCGGCAGCCCGAGCGCGGCCGCCACGCCCGCGACCAGCCGTGCAACCGTCTCCTCGAAGGAGGTCGTCGGCGGGATGGCGCCGACGAGCGCGTCGTCGGCCTTATAGAAGGAGGGGTCGAAGCGGTCGCGGGCCACCACGGCCCCCGCCTCGACGAACAGGCGGTACACCCGTTCCTTCCAGGGGAGCCCGTCGGCGTCCAGCGTTCCCCCGAAGTCGAACAGCACAGCAGCCGGTTCGTGCGCGATCAAGAAAGCCGCTCTTGACGATGTATATGGTGGAGGCGGTGGGAATTGAACCCACGTCCGGAAACCCTCAGCCGCAGGCGTCTACGTCGATAGCCGACCTACGCTACTGCTTCTCGCTACGCGGCACTCCGATCGGCAGGATCACCGCGCGGCCAGCCTCAAAAGTCTCGCCCCTCCCCTGAGGCCAGGTTTGGAGCCAGCCACCAGAATATGACGTCCGTTCCCGGTCCCTGATGGCTCAAGCCGGCGGACGCTGACGGGTGTTAGGCCGCCAGAGCTAGCTGTGTGTTGGCAGCTATACCATTCTCTCTATTTAACGAGGGGAGAGAAACCTCGAGACGCAGCCTGGACCTCACTGATCCCCGTCGAAACCTGTCGCCCCCCCAACCATGTGATTTTTTTAAAGTATACCACGCGCTACCACGCACCGCGTCGAGCGCCCCGGGCCGCCTTGTCCATCTCGCGCCGGACTTCCCGCTCTCGCAGTGTCGAGCGCTTGTCGTGGAGCTTCTTGCCCCGAGCCAAGCCGAGCTCGACCTTGGCCCGGCCATCCTTGAAATAGAGGCGCAGGGGGACCATCGTGAGGCCGCGCTCGCTGATCTTGCCGGAAAGGCGTGAGATCTCGCGCTTATGAAGGAGGAGCTTTCGATCCCGCTCGGGGTCGTGGTTCGCGTCGGTGCCGTGGCTGTACGGGCTGATATGGCAGCCGAGGAGCCAGCCCTCCCCGTTGCGGACGGACGCGTAGCTATCCTTGAAGTTCACCAGACCTGCCCGGAGCGACTTGACCTCGGTGCCGCGAAGCACCAGCCCCGCCTCGACCGTCTCGAGGATCTCGTACTCGTACCGGGCCCGCCGGTTCGTCGCGATCGGGCGGTCTCCGCCTTCCTTGGCTTGACTTGCCATGTCCGAAAGGTATTATGACTCACGCTTTTCAGGCCGAAGTGGCGGAATTGGCAGACGCGCCAGATTCAGGGTCTGGTGCCCGCAAGGGTGTCGGGGTTCGAGTCCCCGCTTCGGCACCAAAACATCCTGGGTAGTTACCGCGACGCTCCTCTCGACGCACTCCGAAGCGCCGGCGCTCGAGCCCGCGCCGCCTCGCAGTAGACGCTCATCCCGGCGCAGCCGTAACGGCAGCTTCCACGACCGCGGCGTCAGACCCCAGGCGCATGGCGCGACACCAATCGCGCAACGTGGTGAAGTCGTCGCGTCGAAGATGCCCCACGTGCTTGCCGCCTTCTATTAGGGGTTTGTCGTCTCGGGCTTTTTCCAGCGCAGAGACGATGTTCTCAGGGAGCCTCGGTAGCGGCCTTGTCGTCGGTGTGGGGCTGTTCGGCTCGACGTCGCCATGTATGACGCGGGCCAGGGCCTCCCCAAGCACGAACTCGCTGGCCTGTTCTGGCAGGCTCGACACGCGATCAAGAATTCGCTTTATCGTGGCAATCGGCAGCGTCACAACCATCGGCGACTAGGCCTCTTTTTCTTGCGACCAGACTGGACGGCGCCCACGCTCCTGCGGGTATTGGCTCGCTGGAGGAGAGGCCGCCTAGGCCTGCTTGATGCGTGGGCGTCCAGCCCGAGCGGAGTCTACACCTGCTCACCCACAGCAGTCCTGTCGAGGTGGCACGCTCGTGACTCCATGCCTTCCAGATCGACGGGTCCATCCTTCTTGTTCGTACGCGCTTCCTGAGAAGCGGCGGATATTGCTGCCTGGCGATGGGCTCATGTGGGCCGCGCCCATCGATCGGTCTGGCACATGGAGCATGTCGCTTCCCTCGTGGCCTGGTTCAGCGGGGGCACGGACAGCCCCCTCAGCACAGCCGTTCCCCACGACTTGTCGGATGGCCGGCCGATGCGTTGCTCACGGCTGATGGTCGTGCGAAAGCATCTCCCACTTCGGTGCCTGAGATCGCCCTGGATCCCGATTCTGGTGGAGCCCGGCACCTGCGACTGCTACATCATCGTTCCACGCCGGTATTGGGACGCGGCGACCCGTCGCGTCTGGCAGACTGGAGCTGCTCCAGCAGCGCAGTCCGCCAGAGTCTGACGGCCGTTATCACTTCGCCGGAGCTCTCGCCAGCCGTCGAAGTGCGTGGAAAGACTGACGACCGGCCTCCCTTTCAGGGTTCCAGTCCCCAGTCACGAGAATTTTTTCGCCCGTCACACCAACCTCCTGCGTCAGCTCGCGCGGTGTCTACCGTCTATGGTGGCAGCCGATTTCGGCGCCGACGCGTCGTTTGAAAGCCCGCGATTTATTTGCCAATTCCTGTGGTTGTTTTTTTTCGGATTCTCTCCGCGCCGTGAGACGTTGAATTTCAGGAGGAACACAATGAACCGACTCATGGTGCGTGTGGACAGGGCAGGGGCCGGGCAGCAGGTGTCGCGCTGGAAGAAGCGCATGGATCAGACGATCCGTCGAGCCGTCAAGGCGAGCCGCCGGGCGATCCATATGTCGAACAACGGATCGTCCTTCAAGGCCGTTCGCATGGCGACGAAGATGAAGCGCGAGGTGCTCAAGGCCGCTGCGGCTCTGTAACGTGTCGGAGGAGTCCGGTTTGCGTGGGCCGGGAACAACCTTCCCGGCCCATTTCATCTAGCCCGACCCGAGTCGCTCAGGACGCCGCGGTCCCCAGGAGCCAGCCCACCAGGAACGTGAGGCCGGCCGCGAGCGAGATCACGAAGACCTGACGCATTGCCGACCAGAGCACGTGGCGACGGGTCTGCCAGCCGAGCACGAACGACACCGGCGCGACCCTGGGCCCGGTCGCGATGAGCCAGGGCGCGAGCGGCACGAAGGCTCCGGCGGCGAACGTCACGAGCGAGGAGAGCGCTGAGGCCCACGGCGAGCCCAGCTCGGCCGGGTTCACTCCCAGTACCGCCCGCGAGTAGATACCGAGCGCCCGTTCCGGATCGCGAGAGGCCTGACGGCAGATGGCTTCGGCGGCCTTCGGGTCGATGCCGTCACGGAGCAGGACCTCGCGCAGGATAGCCGCCTCCCGCGCGGGGTTTCGCGCGATGGCCTCCCGCTACTCGGTGAGCAGCCGTTCGAGCAGCTCGACCTGAGCGCGCATCGAAATGTACTCTCCGACCGCCATCGAGCAGGCGCCCGTCACCAGACTGGCCAGCCCGGCGAGGCGCACGACCGAGGGGTCGGCCGACGCGCCCACCACGCCGAGAATCAGGGCGATGTTCGTGACCAGGCCGTCGTTGATGCCGAGTACCGCTGCGCGCGCCGTGCCGCTCTGGACGCTGACGGCGAGCTCGACCTGCTCGGCCACACCTTCGACGCTCGGCGTGCCGCTGGCGCCGATGGCACCGGCGTCGCTCGATTGTGGATTCGCGCGGTCCATGTCGTTCCTCCGGGCGTTCGCGTTGCGCCGCGTCAGAGCGAAACGGTCGTGCCGAGTCGCGCTGATTGCGCGGCCGCCTCGACCACGGCGAGAGCCCGCACCCCGTCGGCTGCGGGAACGGGGTTCGCGGCGCGGCCGGCGCACGCGTCGAGGAACGCCTGCAGCTCGAGTCGAAGCGGCTCGTCGCGTCGCGTCGGCAGCTCTTCCTTCCCGGTCTCCACGGCCTCCCACGCGTCGCCGCGCTTGAGGTGCGTGCCGAGGTGAAGGGTCACGACGGAGCTGCCGTAGTCGGCCACGAGCGCGCCGCGCTCGCCGACGATCACGCAGTCCCGCCAGGTTCCGGGGACGAAGTAGTTCGCCTCGACGATCGCGGGAATGTCGCCGTAGTGCACCACCGCCAGCGACAGATCGTCGAGCCCGCGGCCCAGAAAATCGCGCTGCATCGCGCTGACCCCGGTCGCCTCGCGGCCCAGGAGGTACGCGAAGAGATCGATGTAGTGGATCGCGTCCGTCTGGGTGACGCCGACGTCGGCGCGCGGGCGCTTGAAACCGGCGAACCGCCCGGCCGCGTAGCGGACGCGGCCGATGCGACCGCTCTCGAGGGCATCGCGCAGCGTCGCCGTCACCGGGTGGAAGCGGAAGATGTGGCCGACTTGCACGAGCCGTCCCGCGGACGCGGCCGCGGCTTCCAGCTCGCGCCCCTCGGCGGCCGTCCGCGCGAGCGGCTTTTCGACGAAGCAATGCAGGCCGGCGGCCAGGCACTCGCGCGCGACCGCGTGATGGCTGTCCGCCGACGTGACGATGTCGGCGGCGTCGACGTGGGAGAGCGCCTCGCGGTAATCGGCGAGCGCGCGGCGTGGCTCCAGGCCGTGACGGACCGCCCACTCCCGGCGCGCCGCTGACACGTCGGCCGCCCAGAGGGTGACCCCGAGCTCGCCCAGCACACGCAGGTGCTTCTCGCCCCAACGGCCGAGGCCGACCAGCAGAATGTTCACCGCGGGGGGCTCAGTCGCGGGCGACGAGGTCGCCGCCCACGTCCTCGACGACCTCATACCGGAGGAGCCGGGCGTTCATCCAGCGGATGGCCAGGAGGTCCGCGAAGGCGACGGACGCGCGGTTCAGGACACCGTACTTCGACCGGCCGAATCGCCGCGGCCGGTGGCTCACCGGCACCTCGATCACGCGGTAGCCCCGCATCTTCAGGAGCGTCGGGATGAAGCGGTGAAAGCCGCGATAGAGCACGAGCCCCCGCAGGCATTCCCGCCGGAAGGCGCGGAAGGTGCACCCGCTGTCGTGGATCGCTTCGTGGGACACCCAGTTGCGGAATCGATTCGCGATCCTCGACGAGACGCGCCGCACGAGGCCGTCGCCCTGCGCGCGCCGGACGCGCCAGCCGGTCGCCGCGTCCCAGTGGTCGAGGTGCGAGAGCAGCGCGGGGATGTCGCGCGGGTCGTTCTGGAGGTCGGCGTCCATCACCACGATGCGCCGCCCGCGCGCCGCCTTGAATCCGGCGTCGGTTGCCGCCGTCTCGCCGCCGTTTTCCTTGAGCCGCACGAGCCGCACGCGCGGATCGGCCTCCCGGAAGCCGCGAATGACCTCGGCGCTGCGATCGCGGCTCCCGTCGTCCACGAAAATGACCTCGAAGGCGAGCCCGAGGCGCTCGAGAACCCCGCGCAGCTCGGCCCAGAGCGGCGGGAGGCTTTCTTCCTCGTCGTAGACGGGGACGAGGATCGAGAGGTCAGTCACCCGGCTCCCCCGTCGAGACGCGCCGGGCCGTGCCCTTCCACTCGGCGACGAGCGTCTGCGGGAGATTGAGCCGATCCAGCACCCGGGCGACCGTGTGGTTCACGATGTCGTCCAGGTCCTTCGGCCGGTTGTAGAAGGCGGGCATCGGCGGCAGCACCACCGCCCCCATCTCCGCGAGGGCGACCATGCACTTGAGGTGTCCGACGTGCAGCGGCGTCTCGCGCACGAGCAAGATGAGCGGCCGGCCTTCCTTCAGCGTCACGTCCGCCGCCCGCGCGATCAGCGAATCGGTGTGGCACGAGGCGATGGCGCCGGCCGTCTTGATCGAGCACGGCGCGATCACCATTCCGGCGGTCCGAAAGGACCCGGAGGCGATCGAGGCGCCGATGTCTCGGATGTCGTAGTGGTGGGCGGCGAGCGCCTCGACGTCGCCCACCGTGAACGCCGTCTCCTCGACGATCGTGCGCTTGCCCGGCGCCGAGATGACCAGGTGAGTCTGCACGTCGGCGTTCCCGCGCAGAATCTCGAGCAGCCGGATGCCGTAGATAGATCCGGTGGCGCCCGTGATCCCGACGACGAGTCGCTTCAGAGACGGAACCTCTTGCGGAAGACTTCGCCGCGGGTCTTCTCGTAGAGCACCTCCCACTCGTGGCTGCCCTCGGGCATCGGGCGCGAGTAGGAGCCGAGGATCTTGCGGACTTCTCCGTCGATCGAGTCGGCCAGCTTCGACTCCTCGGTCAGCGCGCGGATGACCTCGGTCCTCAGATCATCGGGCACCTTGACGTTCACGCCCGCCGTCGTTCCGAGCTCCTTCACGATGCGGTCGGCGAGGTGGAAGATACGCTCGCGGCTCATCCGCATCAGAGGATGAACCCCCGCTCGCGCGCGAGCTTCTCCCTGACCTTGCCGAGGAGCTGCCGGTAGTCGGCCGCCGAGTCCTTGATCTGCTTGGCGTGATCCATGAGCAGCTTGCGCGCGTCGGCGTCGAGCTGATCCTCGGCGGTGAGGTCGCCGAGCACGACGTGGCGAATCGCCGCACGCGCGGCGTTCTCGTCTTTGATCTCGGCGATCTTCCGCGTCGTCAGGCGTTTGACCACAGCGTCCGCCATACGATCGGCAACCGCTGTGTGGCGAGACATACGCCGCTTACCCTACACGCGGCCGACTCGGAGTGTCAAGGAAGCGACCCGGCGATGCGGGGAGAACCACGGTGACGCGCGTTCCGAGGGTCGGCGCGCTCTCGACCTCGACCGCGCCGCCGTGCGCCTCGACAAGCGCTTTCACGACCGCGAGCCCGATGCCGGTGCCGCGCGCGGCGCCGGCGGCATCGGGCACCCGATAGTACGGCTCGAAGATCCGGCCGAGCGCCTCCGCCGGAATGCCGCGCCCGGAATCCGAGACGTCGATCGCGACCCCCCCGGCGAGCGCTCGCGCGCCGACTCGCACCATGCTGCCCGCCGGCGAATACTTGATCGCATTGGAGATCAGGTTGGTGAGGACGCGCTCGAGCGCATCCGGATCCGCGTCGACTCTGGGCAGCGCCGGCTCACACGCGATCGCGATCGGGTGGGTCGTGGTTCCCTGCCGGAAGAGGTCGACGGTGGCCACGACCGTCGGCTCCACCGCCAGCGGAATTCGGCACAACGCCGGTTCGAGCCCGCGCTCGATCCGCGACAGGTCGAGCAGATCGCTGACGATCCGGCCGAGCCGCCTGGCCTCTCGGCGCATGATGGTGCCGAGCCGATTCACCTCGTCCGGAGGCAATTGCCGCACCGCCAGAAGCTCGCTGAAGCCCTGGAGCGCGGTCAGGGGCGTCCGGAGCTCGTGCGAGGCGATCGCGACGAACGCCGACTTCGCACGATCGAGCTCCTCGAGCTCCCGGCGCGCGGCGCTCACCTTGTCGGCCAGCTCCGCCGCGAAGTGGCGCTGCCGTGACGCGAGCCGCGCGTTTTCCAGCGCGAGGCCCATCTGCGCGCCCAGGGCCTCCAGCGCCGCGCGTTCCTCGGCCGAGATCTCGCCCTTTCGCTCGACCGCGAGCACGCCGATGGTCTGTCCGCCCGCGACGAGCGGCGCGGCGAACGCCCGGCGTGAGAGGACGCCGCGACCACGCGGGCGGACCAGCTCGGAGGCCCCGGTTTCCAGAACCCGGGCGGCGAGGGACCCCGCCGCCAGCCCGTCCCCTCCCGCGATCACGAGGCCGGTGTCGTCGCGCGCAACGAGGACGAGGGCGTCGACGCCCAGGCGGCCGACGAGCGTGGAGCGCAGCCGCGCCAGCGCGACGTCGAGCGTCACCTCGTCGGCGAGTGTTCGCTGAAGGGCGGCCAGGAGCTCGTAGCGGCGCCGGTGACGCACGGCGCGCGTTCTGAGCGCACCGCTCAGCGTGCCCACCAGCGCCAGCATCACGAACGTGACCAGCCCTTCCAGCGCGCCGGCGGTGAGGCCTGCGCGCTCGATCTCGGGAAGGACGAACGGCGCGTCGAGCAGCACCGCCGCGCCGGCGGCGAGCGGTCCCCCCGGCGCGCCGAATCTCAGCGCGGCCACGACGACCGGCAGGAAGTACGCGTGGCGAAATAGCGAGGCCGCCCCCGCGCCATCGAGCGCGATCAGCGCGGTGACGACCGCGAGCGAGCCCGCCACCAGGATCATCCCGTTGCGAGGGTGCGGTAGGCCGCGAAGAAGACGAGCGCGCCGAGGAATCCAGGTAGCAGGCTCTCCGACCACCGGAAGAGCCAGCAGTTGAGCGCGCCGAGCAGCGCCAGATAGAAGACCGCGCCGACGACGAGCCCGGCGCTCTTCGGCAGCAGCGGATCGGCGAGGTATCGGACGATGTAGGCGATCGTCGAGCCGGTCGCGGCCGTGGCGAAGGACCAGCGCCCCAGAGCTCGATTGAAGAGCGCGCCGCGAAAGAAGCACTCGGCCGCGAGCACGTTGGCGCCGACGTCGTAGCCGATCGCGCCCAGCACCTCCGCCGGGTGGTCGAGCCTCGCGTGAAGACCGAAGGTCCGCGACGCCGAGACCAGAAGATGGGCCCCGAGCAGCGCGCCGACGGCGGCGCCCGCCAGCGCCGCTCGCAGAGGCACGGGCGTGCCGAGCCCGAGGTCGGCGAGCCGGCCCTGCCCGGCCAGCCACGCAACCCACAGAATCGGCGCGAGATACGCGAGGGGCCCGAAGGGGCTGTACGCCGCGGCCCAGGCCGCCAGACCGAGCCATAGGACCGCCAGCACACCGGACGCCGAGGGCACGCGCGCCCACGCGAGCGCGGTGGCGAGCAGGGCTCCGTGACCGGCCGTCACGCCGGCGACGCCAAGCGCGGACGGCGGCAGCACGCCACGCTCGACCAGCGCCCCGGTCGCCGCCGCGCCGGCGGCGAGGACCGTGAGCAACGGCAGCGGCGTGTCAGCGAAGAGGCGGGCGGCCCGTGGCAGACTGGACTGGTCGAGCGCCCACATCGGGCCCGGTCGTCGAGAGGGTCTGGATGAGGTCGACGAACGCGACGACGGCGTCCTCGTCGAGGGTCCGCCCGGCGGCCTCTCCGAGGCGAGCGATGACCGTCGCGTGAGGCAGCGCTGCGCGATAGGGTCGGCTCGACGTCAGCGCATCGTAGACATCCGCCACGGCGATGATCCGCGAGCCGATCGGGATCTCGTCGCCGACGAGCCCGTCCGGGTAGCCCGAGCCGTCGCAGCGCTCGTGATGGTGGCGGATCATCAAGGCGCCGGCGGCGAAGAAATCGAACGGCGCCACGATCTGCGCGCCGATCAACGGATGGTTCCGCATGACCATCCATTCTTCGTTCTCGAGCGGGCCGGGCTTGCGCAGCACCGCCTCGGGGATGCCGATCTTGCCGATGTCGTGGAGGAGCCCCGCCCGGCCGATCATGTCGATGTCGGCGGGCGAAAGCCCGAGCGCGGCCGCGACGCCGCGGCTCCAGGCGCCGACCCGCTCGGAATGCCCCTTCGTGTACGCGTCCTTCGCCTCGAGAGCGTTCGCCAGCCCGAGCAGCGACTGGTAGATGGCGCGCTGCACCTGCTGGTAGAGGCGCCGCACGTCCTCGGCGTAGCGGAGCGTCTGCTGGTACGCCGCGTTGAGCCGCCGATAGGCAACCGTCAGCTCGTCGCCGGAGCCGGCGTCTATCCGCGCTGCCATACGGGAACGTGCGGCGCGACGCTCTCGACCAGCGAGATCAGCCGCACCGGGGAGAAGGGTTTGGTCAGGTAGTGATTCGCACCGGCCGTCAGGCCACGCGCCACGTCCGACTCCTGCGCGGCGGCCGTCAGCATGACGATCTTGGTGCCGACGAACCGCGGGTCTTGCCGGAGCCGCGCGCAGACTTCGAATCCGCTGATGTCCGGGAGGTGCACGTCGAGGAAGATCAGATCGGGGAGCAGCGCCTCGGCTTGCGCGAGCGCCGTCGCGCCGTCGCGCGCTTCGCTCACGCTGATGCGCCCGTCCTCGAGCGTGAGGCGGACGAGATCGACCACGTGCGGCTCGTCGTCGGCGATGAGGATCGTCAGCATGGCTTCCCTCAGGGGCAAGCGCGATGCCAGACGAATCGCGCCGGAATGGCGCGCGTTCAGCGGGGAGAATCTCGCGGCCGCCCAGCGACGCGGGCGGTGTGCCCACGTCGCCGGGCAGCCGGCGGAGGCTACTTCACCTCGACGCTCCCCTTCATGCCCGGATGCAAGCCGCAGGCGTACTCGTAGACGCCGGGCGCGGCGAAGGCCTGCGTGTGGCTCTGTCCCTTGAGGAGGACCGCCGACCGCTCCTGGCTCGCCGCAAGCGTGACCTGGTGGGGCGAGTCATCGCCGTTGGTCCACGTCACGTACTGCCCGGGCCCGATCGTGAGCTTGGCCGGGCCGAAGGCGAAGCCGGCGATCCCCACGTCGCCCGGCCCCGCCTTCATCGCGACGGCGGCGCCCGGGGCCTGGCCGGCGAGCCGGGCCAGCGAGATCACGTAGTCCTGCTTGGCGTGCGGCTTGTGGCACTGGAAGCACGCCTTGTAGTTCGCCTTGTCATTGAACTTCAGATCCGCGGTGAATGCCGAGTACTCCCACTCGCCGTTCCGGATGTCGTCCGGGTATTCGGTGCCCCAGCCCGTGCGCTTCTCCATGACCGTGACGCCGACGAGGTCGCCCTTCATGAACCGCCCGTTCGCGTCCTTCAGGGGGTTGCCGGCGGCGTCCACCTGGGCCTTGTACTGGACCAGCGTGAGTACCGTACCGCTCGGGATCGGCTTGCCGTCGCGAACCGCCTTGACGGCATCGGCGGTGCCGTACAGCTCGCGGTACTGCTTGTTGTCGTAGCGGTCGACCGTGGCGTAGAGCACGTCGTCCTTGTACTTCGTCGGAAACGCGATCTTGTCGGGCCCGGCGCTGCCGGGTACCGAGGCCATGGTGAGGATGAGCGAAGCCAGGATGAACGTGATCGACCAGCGTTTTCTCATAGCGCCTCCCGGAGAGATGGTCGTTATCAGGGCTACGTCTGGGAGTCGTGAATCGGATGTCTGACTTCTGGCTCGGCGGAAAAAACTAGCCGACCCGGCCCGCGGTCATGAGCCGCACCACCGCCCGCGCGAGCGCCGCCAGCGCCCGCGTGTAGTCGAGTTCCTCATCGGTCCGGCCCGCCAGCCGGCGCTCGGCGCGTTCGCGAGCGCGCTCGGCACGGGCCCGATCGATCTCCTCGGGCCGCTCGGCGGTGTCGGCGAGCACGATCACTTTGTCGTTCCGGACCTCGGCGAAACCGCCCGACACCGCCAGATATCGCTCGTCGCGCCCGACACGATACATGAGCTCGCCGATACCAACGGTGGTCAGGAACGGCGCGTGGCCGGGCAGCACGCCGAAGTATCCCTGACTGCCCGGAATGACGACCTCGTCGACCGACTCGGTCACGGCCAGTCTGGTCGGCGTGGCGATCTCGAGCGTGAGGCGATCCGCCACGCTAGCTGCCCGCGGCGAGCTTCTTGGCCTTGTCCATCACCTCGCCGACGTCGCCGACCATGTAGAAGGCCTGCTCGGGCAGCTCGTCGTGCTTGCCGTCGACGACTTCGCGGAAGCTCTTGACGGTGTCGGCGAGCTTGACGTACCGCCCGGGCGAGCCGGTGAACTGCTCGGCGACGGAGAAGGGCTGCGACAGGAATCGCTGGATCTTGCGGGCGCGGGCGACGGCCAGCTTGTCCTCGTCCGAGAGCTCTTCCATGCCCAGGATCGCGATGATGTCCTGCAGGTCCTTGTACCGCTGCAGGATCAGCTGCACGTCGCGGGCGGTCCGGTAGTGCTCCGCACCGAGGACGTTTGGATCGAGGATCCGCGAGGTCGAGGCGAGCGGGTCGACGGCCGGATAAATTCCGAGCTCGGTGAGCGGGCGTGACAGCACGGTGGTCGCGTCCAGGTGGGCGAAGGCGGTGGCCGGCGCCGGATCGGTGATGTCGTCGGCGGGCACGTAGATCGCCTGCACCGACGTGACCGAGCCCTTCTTCGTCGACGTGATGCGCTCCTGCAGCTGCCCCATCTCGGTCCCCAGCGTGGGCTGATAGCCGACCGCCGACGGCATGCGGCCGAGCAGGGCCGAGACCTCGGATCCGGCCTGCGTGAATCTGAAGATGTTGTCGATGAACAGCAGGACGTCCTTGCCTTCCTCGTCGCGGAAATATTCGGCCGCGGTGAGGCCGGTGAGGCCGACGCGCAGCCGCGAGCCGGGCGGCTCGGTCATCTGACCGAAGATGAGCGCGGTCTTCTCGAGGACGCCCGACTCCTTCATCTCGTGATAGAGATCGTTGCCCTCGCGGGTGCGCTCGCCGACGCCGGCGAACACGGAAATGCCGCCGTGCTGCTTGGCGATGTTGTTGATCAGCTCCTGAATCAGAACGGTCTTCCCGACTCCCGCGCCACCGAACAGGCCGGTCTTCCCGCCCTTGGTATACGGCTCCAGCAAGTCGATGACCTTGATGCCTGTCTCGAACATCTCGACCTTCGTCGACTGATCCTCGAACGGCGGCGCCGCGCGGTGAATCGGATACATCTTCTTCGCGTGGATGGCCGGGCCCTTGTCCACCGGCTCGCCGACCACGTTGAGGATCCGGCCGAGCGTCTCCGGCCCGACCGGGATCGAGATGGGCGCGCCCGTATCTTCCACGGTCATCCCGCGCCTGAGACCGTCGGTCGCGGCCATGGCGATCGTCCGCACCTTGCTCTCGCCCAGGTGCTGGGCCACCTCCAGCGTTAGCTTCTGCGAATAGGCGAAAACGTCCTTGTTCTCGACGCCCTGGACCAGGAGCGCGTTGTAAATGGCCGGCAACCGGCCCGGCTCGAACTCCACGTCGACGACCGGCCCGATGACCTGAACGATCTTGCCCGTGCTCATGCCTCCGCTCCTTCGTTCATGGGCTCGCCTCGGCCGCGGACGGCCTCAGCTCTCACTGCCCTGCTTGAGGGCCTCGGCGCCGCCCACGATGTCGAGCAGCTCCTTGGTGATCTTCTCCTGGCGGGCCTTGTTGAACTGGATCGTCAAGACGT
>Ga0099791_10000299_pt1 | contig 17629 bp, 19 predicted proteins | sample Rivendell_Oct201_7_FD_77318 | JGI IMG/M metagenome (GOLD analysis project Ga0099791, IMG submission 77318) | Vadose zone soil and rhizosphere microbial communities from the Eel River Critical Zone Observatory, Northern California to study diel... | ecosystem: Environmental > Terrestrial > Soil... | reverse complement strand
CGAGCATCGGCCCTGTGAGATCGTTCGGTGGCGGCGGCGGAATCGGCGCCGATTTGCCGGGCCTGAGCTGGACCTACGGGATCGTGAACTACACGATGTTTGCCGTGTCCAAGCGAGATTACTTCACCGTCCGCAACGAATGGTGGCGTGACGAACGGGGGGAGCGCTCCGGATTCGCGTCGACCTACACGAGCCACTCCGTCGGCTGGAGCCACATGCTCAGCGACGTGGTCATGATCCGTCCCGAGATCGGCTACTACCACTCCTACGACGCCAAGGCGTTCGATCGCGGAAACAAGAACTATCTCTGGCAGTTCGGCATGGACGTCACCGTGCGCTTCTGATGAACATTGGGCGATGAGCGTGGGTTGCCGGTCATGACCGTACTGCGATCGGCGCTCGTCGCCCTCGATGGCTCGGCGTACAGCGAAAGCGCGACGGCGCTCGCCATCCAGTGGGCGAGACGATCGGGCACGCGCCTGCTTGGTCTCGGCGTTCTGGATGCGCCGTCAATCGACTCGCCAGAGCCCGTCCCGATGGGAGCCGGCGCCTACAAGAAGACGCGCGACGAGGCTCGACTGGTTGATGCCCATCGCCGTGTGCTCGGGTTCCTTGCGGACTTTAAATCTCGGAGCGCCGCCGCCGGCGTCACCGCCGAAGTGCTCGAGGACATCGGCGATCCAGCCGAGCGCATCGTGCGCGAGGTGCAACGGTGCGACCTCGTCGTCATCGGCCGCCAGACGCACTTCCGCTTCGAAACTCAGGACCAACCCGATACGACGCTCGCCGGGATCCTCCGGGGCAGCCCACGTCCCATCGTGATCGTGCCTCGAGAATTACAGGAGGGACGCGGGGTCATGGTCGCCTACGGCGGTGGCCGCGAGGGCGCGCGCACACTGCAGATCTTTCAGCTCCTCGGCCTGGCCGGCGGCGAGGAGATCGACGTGGTGAGCATCCACCGTGACCGGGCCGAGGCCGAGGCCATCGTTCGTCTCGCCGGCGACTTTCTGGCGGCGCACGAGGCGCCACATCGGTTGCACCCGGTCGCGTCGGATGGCGCACCGGCCGAGGTCCTGCTCGACGAGATCCGTCGGCGCCGACCCAGGCTACTCGTGATGGGAGCCCACGGTTATCACGGGTTGCGCGACCTCTTCGCCACGTCGGTCACTCGTGCCGTGCTCGGCTCGTGCCCGGTTCCTGTCTTCGTCGGCGCGTGAGGCGTTGATCCCTCCCAACGGCCTTCTTCAGCTCGCGGTGTATGTCGCAGTGCTGCTGGCTCTGGCCAAGCCTCTGGGCGACTACATGGCGCGCGTCTTTGAGCATCGAGCCTCCAGCGCCCAGCGGATCCTGGGTCCGCTCGAGCGCGCGATCTATCGCCTGGGCGGCATCGATCCTGCGAAGGAAATGGGCTGGCAGACGTACGCCGCTGCCATGCTGATCTTCAACGCTGCTGGCCTGGTCTTTCTGTACTTGCTGCAGCGGGCCCAAGGCCTCCTGCCCCTGAACCCCGCAGGTCTCGCGGGGGTGGCGCCCGACCTGTCCTTCAACACAGCGGTGAGCTTCACCACGAGCACGAGTTGGCAGGCGTACGCTGGCGAAACGACGCTGAGCTATCTGAGCCAGATGGCCGGCATCGTGACGCAGAGCTTCCTCTCGGCCGCGACCGGCATGGCGATCCTCGCCGCCGTGATCCGCGGACTCGCCCGGCAGGGCGCAACCTCCATCGGGAACTTCTGGGCCGATATGGTTCGAAGTACGCTCTACATCCTGCTGCCGTTGTCGCTCGTCCTCGCGCTGGCCCTCGTGTCCGAGGGCGTCATCCAGACGTTCACTCCTTCCGCGCATGCTTCCATGCTCCAGTCATCGGGCGACCAGACGATCGCGGTGGGGCCGGTGGCGTCGCAGGTGGCCATCAAGCAGCTCAGTGCCGGGGACGGAGGTGGCTTCTTCAACGCCAGCTCAGCTCACCCGCTGGAGAATCCCACGCCGCTCTCGAACTTCCTCGAGATGCTCGCGATCCTCATCATTCCGGCCGCGCTGTGCTCCACCTTCGGGGTCATGGTCGGTGATCAACGGCAGGGATGGGCAATCCTCATCGCCATGACCCTGATCTTCGTCGTGCTGCTCGCCGTGTGTGTGGCTGCCGAGCTGGCCGGAAATCCGCTGCTCGCTCGCATGGGTGTCGATCAGATCGCGAGCGACGCCTCAGCGGGGGGCAACATGGAGGGCAAGGAGGTCCGCTTCGGCGTCGTGAATTCGGCGCTCTGGGCGACGGTGACGGCCGCCTCCGCTGACGGATCCGTGAACAGCATGCTCGACTCGTTCACGCCACTCGGTGGCTTCGTGCCCCTCGTGCTCATCCAGTTCGGCGAGGTCGTGTACGGTGGCGCCGGCTCCGGGCTCTACAGCATGTTGACGTTCGTCGTCATTGCGGTCTTCATCGCCGGGCTCATGATCGGGCGCATGCCGGAATATCTCGGGAAGAAGATCGAGGCCTATGAAATGAAGATGGCGTCGCTGGCGATCCTGATCCCGCCCATCGTCGCCCTGGGGGGCACCGCCATTGCGGCCGTCACGGCGGAGGGTCGGTCAGGCGTCTCGAATCCGGGCGCGCACGGATTCACGCAACTCCTCTACGCTTTCTCGTCGACCGCCAACAACAATGGCAGCGCCTTCGCCGGGCTGAGCGCCAACACGCCCTTCTACAACATCGCCCTCGGCCTCGCGATGCTCATTGGCCGTTATTGGGTGGCCATCCCTGTCCTGGCCCTCGCCGGATCGCTGGCGGCAAAACCCCGGGCTCAGCCAGGGCCGGGAACGCTCCCGACGCACACGCCCCTGTTCGTGGGGATGGTCGTGGGTGTCGTCACGCTCGTCGGGGTGCTCACGTTCATCCCGGCGCTTGCCCTTGGCCCGATCGTCGAGCACTTGCAGATGGCCGGGCTGGAGTCGGATTAGTCCCCATCGCCACCATCGCCGTCGCGCGAGGACGCCCGGACGCCCCACGTCCAACGAATGCCAGCATGGACGCAGAAACAGGCGAAAATGCCTCGATGATTCGAGTGATAAAGGTCGTCGTGGGCGCGATTCTGCTGCTGGCGGCAGCGCCCGACCCCGCGCTCGCCCAGAAGTCGATGGCGGAAGTTCTCGGTCGGACGGCCACACCTGAGGGTCAACCCAAGACGTATCTCGAGGAGCTCGTACTGTTCAGCTACATCGAGAACAGCTACGTCTGGAATCTCGGAAGGCCCGGGCGCGGGGACGTCAACGAGCTTCGCTTCTACGATCACGACAACGGCTATACGTTCAACGCCGTCGAATTCAGCGTCAAGAAGGACCCATCCGAGCAGTACCGTCTCGGTTACGGCGTGGTCCTGACGGCGGGGGTCGACTCGCAGAAGAACCACTCGCTCGGAGTTTTTCGTGACCCTGACGATCAGGGCCCGTTCTTTCGGAACACTGAGAAGATCGACCTGCCCGAGGCCTACGCGTCCTATCTCGTTCCCGTGGGTAACGGACTTACCGTAAAGGCAGGGAAGTGGGCCACCCTGATCGGTTACGAGGTCTACGAGAGCCCCAAGAACCTCAATTTTTCACGCTCGTTCCTCTATACCATCGGCACGCCCTACACGCACACCGGCCTCCTCGCCACCTATCCGATCACTCCATGGTTCAGCGTGAGCGTGGGTTTTACCAACGGCTGGGACAACGCCGACAACAACAATGGCTATCTCAGACCAATCGGCTCATTCGCGTTCACGCCGAGCGACAAGCTTTCGGCCACCGTCAGCTATCTGTTCGGCCCGGAGCAGAACCGCGATCAGATGCGAGGCCACGACATCAACAACCGCTGGGTCGTGGACACGACAATCGTGTACACGGGCATCGATCGCGTGACCCTGGCCGTCAACTTCGACTTCGCGGGTGAGGAGAACGAGCCGGCGCTGGTTGCCGTGGGGCGTCGGAACGCCAACTCGAGCTGGGGTGGCATCGCCGGCTACGCGGGGTACGACTGGACGAAGGCGCTCCGTGCCGTGCTCCGACTCGAGTACTTTTACGACCCGCAAGGCGTTCGTAGTAGCGAAACGGTTCCGGCCGGCAAGAACGTGGACTTGTTCGAGGTGACGGCAACTGCCGAGTACAAGATCTGGCGGGGACTGGTGGGTCGATTGGAGTTCCGCCACGACGAGGCCAATCGCAAGGCGTTCAGCCTGCAGGGCAATCCTCCGACGGCGACGGCGAGCGCTCAGAACACGATCACGCTCGCGGTCTATTACTCATTCTTCTAACGGTCAGTCCCGGGACTTCGATCGCCACCACCTCCGCGCCGCGACGATCGCCCAGATCGCTTCGACCACGCCGAACGGCCAGGCGCCCTGAAGGAATCCGTAGACGGACCCGAGCACGCACGCGCCGGCGAATCCGAGGACGAACCACCGGCTCCGTGGCTCCAGCGCGTAGCACACGACCATGGCGGTGACGGCAACCAGTCCGAAGAGCGTGAGGCCATCCATGGCGTCTCGCTAGTATCGCGTTATCTTGTGAAACACGAGTGATGGGCGAGTCAGACCGCCTCCGCGAAGCGATCGAAGGTCTCGCCAAGGGCGCGGGGGATACCCGTGACCGGGTGCTGCTCGACGAGGCCCATCCGGCCGACATCGCCGCCGTCGCCCGGCACCTGCCGTTGACCGAGCAGGTCGCGCTGTTTCGCCTGCTCTCTCAGGAGCGCGCCGGGGAGGTCATCAACCAGCTCGACGACGCCACGCTGCTCGAGCTGGTGCAGGTGCTCGAGGAGGGCGAGGTGTCCCGCATCCTCGACGAGATGCCGCCCGAGCACGCCGCCGACGTGGTCGAGGAGCTGCCCAGCGAGCAGGCAGAAAAGATCCTCGGGCTCATGCAGGAGGACAAGTCCGAGGAGGTCCAGGAGCGCCTCGATTACCCCGAGCATTCGGCCGGGCGACTCATGTCGCCGGATTTCGTCGCCGTCAACGACCACGCCACCGTCGAGCAGGCCATCGAGCACGTGCGGAAGTCGGTTTCGGACGAGCGGGCGTTCGAGCTCTACGTCGTGGACGACCACGCGCATCTCGTCGGTGTCGTCCCCCTCCGCAGGCTCCTCATTGCACATCCCGGCACGCCGGTGACGGCGATCCGGGACGATAACGTCGTGACCGTGACCCCGCAGATGGACCGGGAGGACGTGGCACGGCTGGTGGCGAAGTACGACGTCGTCGCCGTACCCGTGATCGATGACCAGAACCGCCTGGTCGGAACGATCACGGTCGACGACGTCGTCGATATCGTCGGGCAGGAGGCCTCGGAAGACATCTTCCGCATGGCCGGGTCGGACGCGGCGGAACTGGAGCGGCGGTCACCCCAACAGATCGCGCTGATGCGCCTGCCGTGGGTGCTGGCCACCCTCGTGATCGAGCTCGGCGCCGGCGTGGTGATCCACTACTTCGACCGCACGCTCGCCCGTGTGATCCTGCTGGCCTCGTTCATGCCCGTCATCCAGGCCATCTCGGGAAATACCGGACTGCAGTCAGTCACGATGGTCGTGCGAGGCCTGGCCACGGGCCAGGTTCAGCTCATCCGATGGTGGGAGCCGCTGCGGCGGCAGATCCAGACGTCGATCATTCTCGGTGGTGTCTGCGGTCTTCTGGTCGGGGTCATCGGCGCCTTATGGCATTCGCCCGCCTTCGGCTTGATCGTCGGGGTGTCCATGTTCATTTCCGTGAATCTGTCCGGTATCGCGGGGACGACGATCCCGATGCTGTCGAAGCGCCTGGGCTTCGATCCGGCGCTGACGGCCGGGCCGTTCGAGACGGCGCTTCAGGACGTCCTGGGGGTGACGATCTTCCTCTCGCTGGCGACGGCGCTCCTGCACTGGCTCACGTGAGCACGACCTCGCGCTCTGGCTCGGCCACGTGCCCGCCTCTGACCACGCGCTCGAGCTCTTCGTCCTCGAGGGGAGGCCGCTCGGGCTCCGGGCGGCAGGAGGGGATCACGCGCACGGTGATCTTCTCGGCCGCGCACTCGCACCAGTCCGCGTAGTCGAACGCTGCACGGTTGCCACGTATCCAGAGCGCCATGGCCACGAAGGTCGCCAGCGCGATGCCCCCGCGCAGGGCCATTGTCGCCGAGCCCGCCGGACCGAAGGCCTCGATCGACGTCAACGCGCCCGCCATGACGGCCAGGATTCCGTACAGGCGGCTCCAGCGCAGCCGCGATGCCCGCGGCGCGTCCGGATAGACCCGGGTTTCACTGCACATCGTCCGGCGAATCCTCCAACGCCTAGGCTGACATGACGTGCCTCAAGCCCGCGTCAAGAACACAGGCGGTCGCGTAAAAAATCCGTAAAAATCTTCAGGAGTATCGGTCGAGCGGGCGTCACCGGAGTAGAGTCGACTGACGTGCGGGTCAGCTTTCTCAAACGCGTGCTCGTCGGCCCTCCGATGCCTCTGGCTCAAGCCCGCCACGAGCGTCTCGGCAAATCCATCGCGCTCGCCGTCTTTTCGTCGGACGCCATGTCGTCCGTCGCCTATGCGACCGAGGAGATCTTGCTCATCCTCGTCCTCGCGGGCGCGGCGGCGGCGCACCTGGCCAATCCCATCGCGGTGTCGATCGCGGGCCTGCTCATCATCGTGGCGATCTCCTACCAGCAGACGATCCACGCCTATCCGAACGGCGGCGGGTCGTACATCGTCGCTCACGACAATCTCGGGACCGCTCCGGGGCTGGTGGCCGCCGCCGCGCTGCTCGTCGATTACGTCCTCACCGTCGCCGTGTCGGTCGCGGCGGGCGTGGCCGCCATCACGTCGGCGCTGCCCTCGGCCCAGAACCACAAGGTCCTGCTCGGTGTCGTCTTCGTGGCCGCCATCGCGCTGACCAACATTCGCGGCGTGAGGGAATCGGGCCGCATCTTCGCCGTCCCGACCTACTTCTTCATCGTCAGCTTCGGCGTGCTGCTGGCCGGCGGGTTCTACCGCCTGGTGACCGGCACGCTCGAGCCGGTCACCGAGCCGCCGCCCGTCGCGTTGGAGGCCCTCACGTGGTTCCTCGTGCTGCGGGCCTTCTCGTCGGGGTGCACGGCCATGACCGGCACCGAGGCGATCTCCAACGGGATTCCGGCCTTTCGCGCGCCCGAGTCGCGGAACGCGGCGATCACGCTGGCCTGGATGGCTGGCATCCTGGCCACGCTCTTCGTCGGCCTCACCGTGCTGGCGTCCGCGCTCCACGTGCTGCCATCCGATACCGAGACCGTCGTCTCGCAGATCGCGCGCCGCGTGTTCGGCTCGGGGCTGCTGTACTACCTCATCCAGGCCGCCACGGCGCTGATCCTCGTGCTGGCCGCTAACACCTCGTTCGCCGACTTTCCGCGATTGTCGTCGCTGCTCGCCCGTGACCGCTTCGTCCCGCGCCAGTTCGCCACCCTCGGCGAGCGGCTCGTGTTCTCCAATGGCATCCTCGTCCTGGCCGGCTTCGCCGCGCTGCTGCTGGTCATCTTTCGTGGTGAGACCCACGCTTTGATCCCGCTCTACGCGGTCGGCGTGTTCATCTCGTTCACGCTGTCGCAGAGCGGCATGGTGCGCTACTGGTGGAGGCGGCGCGGGCCGGGCTGGCGACACCGGCTCGCGATCAACGGGACCGGCGCGCTGGCGACCGGGATCGTCACGCTCGTCATCGCGGCGACGAAGTTCACCCACGGAGCCTGGATCGTCGTGGTCGTCATTCCGATGCTGGTCGTCACGTTCCTCGCCATGCACCGTCATTACGAGGAGGTGGCCGAGGCCCTCACGCTCGAAGGCCTGGAAGGCCCGCCGGAGTTCCAGCACACGGTCCTGGTGCTCGTCGGCGACGTACATCGCGGCGTCGTCCGCGCGGTGCAGTACGCGCGGACGCTGGCCCCGAACGCCACCGTGCGGGCCGTCTACGTCGAGACCGACCCGGGCCGCACGGCGAAGCTGGAGGAGAAGTGGGGCGCCTGGGGGCTTGGCGTGCCGCTCGTCGTGCTGACCTCACCGTATCGCTCGCTGCTGCGCCCCTTGCTCGACTACATCGATCACATCCAGGCGCGGGGCGACGACCAGATGGTGACCATTGTCGTGCCGGAGTTCCTCCCGCGACGGTGGTGGCAGCACGTCCTGCACAATCAGACCGCGTTGCTGGTCAAGGGGGCGTTGCTCTTCCGCAAGAACACCGTCGTCGCCGACGTTCCGTACCTGCTCAAACGCTGATCGGAGTCCACCCGCTCCTTCAACTCGCTCAGGAGGTTCTCCGCGCCGGCCCGCCACGTTCTCCCGGGAGACTGGACGCGAGTCGCTACGCTGACGTCTAAAGCCGCGGCATGACTGGGCCGCAGCTCTGGCATGTCGCGTGCTCAGTTTCCCGTCCCGAGTGACCAGGCCGGTCGCTCGAGAGGGAGCGAGGATGGACGCGCTGCTCGCTGTCGTCTTCCTGATCGGTCTTCCCGTGTGGCTCGTCGTCGAGCAGATCCTCATGCTCATACGGTCGCCCCAGCCGAAGGTTCGTCCGCGTCACCAGCACCTGGCCAGCAATCGTCCCGCCGTGCCTTACGCCTACGCCGAAAACGAGCTCGCTGTGACGACCATCGACACCGCTCGCGTCAGCAACCGCTGATCCGAGCGCCCGCGGGGGGCAAGCCATGTCGTCGAAGAGCACGAGAGCTCACGCACTGAACGAGCGCGGAATCGCCGCCGTGATGGCGCTCGTCGTCGTCCTCGGCCTCAGCCTGCTCGTCAGCGCGTTTCTGGCGGTCAGCGCCTTCGAGCCCCAGATCTCGCCGAACGTCGCCGACTCCACCCAGGCGCGCTACGTCGCGGATGCCGGAATCGAGTGGGCGTTCGACCAGATCGTCGCGACGACCTCGTGGAACACGCTGCTGACCGGCGCGGCGGGCTGCTCGACGGCAGTGACGCCGGCCGGCTGGACCAACGTCACCGTGCCGAACCTCGCCGGGTCCTTCACCGTGAGTCTCAGGAATGACTGCCAGGCGGGGGACGATGCGATCACCGGCGTGGCCGTCGACAACGTGACCGGCACCGCGACCAACGATGCCAACGGGATCCTCATCGTCACCGCCACCGGCAGTTACCAGGGCGCGCAGAAGCGGATCCAGGTGGTGCTGCGTCGAGATCTGGCCACGAGCGCCCCCGACTTCCCGGCGGCCGTCAACGAGCCGGGGGTGCAGTCGGATACGTTCATCGCGTGTAACGGAAACGGCGCCTGCGCCAATTTTGCGATCGATGGACGCAACTATTCCTGCAGCGCCTGCACCTCGGACGCAGCCTGGTATACCAGCGCGAACTGGTCGGCCAGCTCGGCCGCTCCGCAGAAGCTCGGCATCGCCACGCAACCGGGCGTCCAGGCAAACAAGTCGCCGACGACGTACGAGCAGAACGTCGAGAGCGCGTTCACATCGGGAACGTCCAGCCAGGTGGCCGAGAAGCAAGGAAGCGTGGCGGGTCGTCACCAGCGCACGGGAGCGTTGACGACGGGCCTCGGTGCGATCGCGGCATCGAGCGTCCTGACGGGAGCAACGATGCACACGTTCTTGAACGCCCTCAGCGCCAATCCCAAGACGCAGATCTTGCAGTCCACGATGGCTTGCCCGATGCAAATCACGGGCGGCGTGGGATCACCCACCTCGACGCCGACATTGACCAACGGCTGTGGCCTCAGTCAGGCGATCGACCTCGGAACGCCGAGCAACCCCCAGCTCGCGTACTTCAGAGGTGACCTCGACGCCAGCTCCAATTTCACGGGCCTCACCATCAAAGGCCAGATCCACGGCGCTGGCATCCTGGTTGTCGAAGACGGGGACTTGAAGAATTACGGTTCGCTGCACTGGCAGGGCGCGATTCTCGTCAGCGGCCGCTACGTGGGAACGGGGTTCATGAGCGGCAGTACGACGCGCATCAACGGCGCGTTCGTGAGCAACGAGACCATCGGGAACGAAGCGAACGGCTACTACGAGGTCTACTTCGGCACGCGAACCGGGTCGGCCACCTTCCACTACAGCAAGCAGGCGCTCGACATGATGAAGACCATCCGGGCCTTCCACACGGTGTACGGCTGGCGGATCTTTTAGGCGGCCATCATGGGTGAGGCACCTCCGGACTCGACCTGCCAGGAAATCGGCCACTGACAAATCCAGGGAGAATTGCCACGTTTCGTGTCCTTTTGGCTCGATGACCTCACTCCAACGGTGGTCACTCGCTGGTCGACGTTGAGGACATAACCCTCCGCTGCGAAACACGTTTCCCGTCGAAATCGTCGCTCGTCCGTTGATCTGGCAATGCTGTTGCTGCCCAAGACCCCCGGCACCTCAAGGAGGGCGGATTTGAGACGTCATGGCACACGGACCCTCATGACTCTGAACGAGAGTGGCATCACGCTGGCCGAAGTTCTCATGGCCACGGCGATGATCGGCATCGGTCTCGTCGGCCTGCTGACGGTCGTTCCGATCTCGAGCTACGCCGTTTACGAGGGGAACAGCTTGACGACGGCGACCTTCCTCGCCAACCAGAAGCTGGAGGAAATCAAGAACGGCGTCTGGTTGCAGATCCCCGCCAATGACTGCGTCGGCCTCTCTGCCGGCAACGGCGACTTCGCGCCGACGTCCAACACCTGTACCCGCACCAATCCGACCGTCTGCAACGCACCTGGGGCATGCACCATTGCCGCTGATGAAATACCGGTGGCCGGCTACACAGGCTACAACCGGACTGTTCGCATCGTCGATTGCTCGACCGTGGCAGGAGGGTGCGGCGGCGTGACCGACGCGAACTTCCGGCGGGTCACCGTGACGGTGACCTATCACGCGATCACCGGAACTGGCTCGGGAGCGGCCGGGTCAACCAAGCCGACGGTGCTCACGATGAATCTTTCGAGGAGATGACGCCTTGAACCAGCGCGGTTACACGCTCACCGAGCTGCTCGTGGCCATGGCGATGCTGGCCCTGGTGCTGAGCGGCGTCTACACGCTCCAGCGACAGGGCCTGTACTCCTACATGATGGGCTCGGCGAAGGTCGAGGCCCAGCAGAACGCGCGCGTCGCGCTCGATCTCATGATCCGTGAGCTCCGCTCGGCGACATCGGTCACGGCGACTGCTGCCGGCGATCTCACCTTCGTCGATCAGAACGGCGTCACGCTTCGCTACAACCTCAACGGCACCGCCCTCCAGCGCACAGAGAACGGTGTCGTGTCCATCCTGATCGGCGGCGTCCAGAGCCTGGCGCTGACGTATCGGGATTCCAACGGGGCGGTCACAGGAGCGCCGGCCAACGTCGCCAACATCATGATCGCGATCACCACGCAGCCGCAAGCGGCCAACCCCTGCGCGGCGAGCGCCCTCAACCAAAAAATGATCGTCCAGGACCAAGTGAGACTGAGGAACATGCTATGAAAACCATGAACCAACGCGGTATTGCCATGCCGGCAGCGCTGATCGGTCTGGTGGTCCTCACGTCGCTCATGGTGGCGTTCACGCTCCTGGCTCAGAGCGAGCCCGACATCGCGAACAACCACATGATGAGCGCGCGCGCCCGAGCCTTCGCCGAAGCCGGCATTGAGCGCGCGCTGTGGGCCATGAACAACGTGGCCGTGTCTGCCCTGAGCGATCCTTTGGCTGCCAGCAACCCGCCATACGACGGCAACACTTATTTCTGGGTGGAGCAGGTTGGCGGCGTCAACGTCGGCGAGTACAAGGTGACGATCGCCCAGTGCTGCATCGATCCCGTGACCGGCTTACTCGTCGTCGACCCGAGCAAGGCAACCATCACGTCGGTGGGCTACGCGCCTGATCACAACAACCCGCGGGCCATCAAGAAGGTCTCGATCACGAGCACCCGCTTCAAGTTCGGGGGCCCGAGCGGGACGCCGCCGTGTGCGATGTGCGTCGGTGGCGAGGTGCCCCCGGGTACGACCGCCCAGACGCAGATCGGGGGCGGCGCGATGGTCAACGGAAGCAACATGTCGGGCAACCCAGCGGCCACCTACTGCGCCGGGCAAGTACCCACCGCCGCCTTCATGACGACCGGCACGGTGGCCACGAACGGAAATCCCAGCATCATTGCGCCTCCCGGCGGCCAGGCGGCGATCACAGGCGTCGACAAGGAGTATTTCAAGCCTTTCACGCTGACCGATGCCGACATCGCTGCGCTGAAGGTCTACGCCCAGAAAAACGGCCACTACTATCAGGGCTCCCAGACCTTCACCTCGCCGCCGCCGAATGGCCTGCTCTTTTTCGACACGCCTTCGGACAACAGCTCGCTGAACTCGACCGTGATCGACATGCACGGCAACTGGTCGCAAGGCTGGAGCGGGTGGATGATCATCAGGGGCTCAGCGGACATGCAGGGCGACATCTCGCTGAGCGGCCTCGTCTACATCCTCAACGACGTCAATATCCACGGCAACGGCAACCTGAATGTCAGAGGCGCCATCATCGCTCAGGATCGTCTCGACTCTCAGTCGAGCACGATCGACTCCGACGACATCGGGAACGGGAAGCTCTCCTACGACTGCCCGGCGATTCGCGACGGCGGCGGCACGATCAACGCCAACTGGTCCATCTCGTCGTACAAGGAGCTCTCGGGCACATGAGGTCTCGCTGGGCGGCCCTCGCTCTGGTCTTGCTCATCGCTGCGGCGTGCGAAAAGCAGTCGGTCGCCCGCGTCGTCGCGGATGCTCCCGGCCCCGCTCCGGCCGAGGCCGCTCGTGCGGCGATGGCGAGCCGAGACTGGGCTGCGGCGGCGCCGCTGTTCCGCCAGGCGATTGCGAAGACTCCCGACGACGCCGCCTTGCATTATGACCTCGCCATCTGCGCGAGCTACCTCGACGTGCGCGACGAGGCAACTCGCGAGTTCCAGTGGGTGCTCGCTCATGCTGCCGTCGGCTCCGAGGAAGCCCAGGTGGCCCGCCGGTGGCTCGCCGACGCAGGGGGCGTGGCCGCGAGCCCAGCGACGACCGAGCAGGCAGCTCCTGCCGTCGATCCGAATGATCCCAAGGCTGGAGACGCCACCGTGCGCGGCACGGTCCGATGGGCCGAGCCTGGCCAGAAGGCCGATCAGCCCCTTAACCGGAAGCTCCTGCATCTCATCGGTCTCAAGAACACGCCGACCCAGGGACAGCGCTACAACGTGCGGAGCGACGAGAATGGTCGATACGAGTTCACGAACGTGGTCGCCGGCCCCTACAAGCTGACCGACGCCATCGCCGGTGAAGCGATGTGGCGGCTGAAGATCACCGTGCCGAAAGCCCAGGACACTGCTGTCGATCTTGATACGCAAAATAGCGCGAAGGTACGCGACGACTTTCCCGAGCGCGGCCCATCCTGAGGGGACGCTCCATCACCGGGTAAGTCGAGCCCGTTCCTTTTAGTTTCTGACGCGCGTCGTCACGCGCCTATCCTGACGTTACGGGAGATGTCTCCGCGATTTGCGCCTCACCTTTGATGCCAATGCCGAAGTGCAGAGCGCCATCTTGCCTCCTCTTGCTCGTTCCCCTGCTGGTGAGTTGTACGATCGCCTCGACACCCGAGAGCGTAGCTCCCGCAGTGTTCCACGTGAAAGCGCCCCAAGCTCAGCGGGTCAGCGTGGTGGGAACCTTCAACGGCTGGGACCCCGAGGCACATCCCCTCCACGGGCCTGACAAGAACGGCGTGTGGACCTTGCGCCTTCCTCTGTCGCCAGGACAGTACCGATACATGTTTGTGGTGGATGGCGCCCGTTGGATGGCGGATCCCAACGCCGTGGCTTCTCAAAGCGATGGGTTCGGGGGAAGGAACAGCCTCCTGTTCCATGGTCGTTGAGGCCTTGCGCTGTAACTCTATGGCCTCCCGAGCGTCAAAGGAGCAGGGGAGCACGGGGTGCCAGGTGCTAATCGATGCCAGGCGCGAGTCCGATCCCGTCGACGAACGGGCGATCATCGCCCGATGTCTTGCCGGCGAGCGGAGAGCGTACTCAGTTTTAGTCGAGCGCTACAAAGTGCTGGTCCATGATCTCGTGTCCCGCATGCTCGGAGATACGTCGGACGCCGAGGACATCGCCCAGGATGCCTTCGTCAAGGCCTACCTCTCTCTCAGAGACTTTCGAGGGGAGTCGCGCTTCTCCACATGGGTGTGTCGTATCGCGCTGAACCGATGCAAGGACGTCCTGCGGAAACGGCGTCGCGCACCCTGGACCCGGCTCCGTCATGAGGAAGGGCCAGACGTGGCCGAGGTGCCCGACGATCAAGAAACGGTCGTGGATAGCCTGGAACGGTGCGAGCGTGAGGCGAGGCTTCAACGGGCGCTCGCCCGGCTTCCCGTGAAGTACCGGGAGGCGGTCGTGTTGCGTCATATCGAAGGGATGGACTTTCACGAGATCGGGCGCGTATTGGCCATCGCCGCGGGAGCGGCCAAGGTGCGCGCCTTCCGGGGTCGGGAGATGCTTCGGAGGATTCTGGAACGTGACGGGGCTCTGCGATGACGCGATTTGAAGAGCTGCTCGAAGGGAAGGTGGCGGGGGAGCTTTCCCCCGACGAGAATCAGGAGTTCTCGGCGCTGCTCGTGGTCGCTGAAAACCGCCGCGCCTTCGCCACGCATCAGCAAACCGTTGCTCTGCTCGCCGGCGTTGAACGCTACGTTCCATCCTCCTCCTTTACGGAGGAGGTGCTGGCCCGTCTGCCCGATCGCAGGTCTCGACCTTTGCGAAACGTCTGGGACCTCCTGTGGGCCACGCGGGTCATGCGCTGGAATGTCGCGACGGCTCTGGCACTGAGCCTCGTCCTCGTCGTGACAGCTTTGACGTGGAAGGCCCTGTCCGGCCGAACCCCAGTCGGCTCGGAGCGGCATTCCATCGTGACGCTCTTTCGCTTCAGTCTGGATGCCCCCGGGGCTCAGCAAGTTTCCCTCGCGGGCGACTTCAATGGATGGAGAACCGATGAGATCTTGCTCGCTGATGTGACGGGTCGAGGACATTTTGCAGTGACGCTTTCTCTCAAACCCGGCCGCTATGCCTACATGTTCGTGGTCGACGGCGCGACGTGGATGACGGATCCCCGCGCAGAGGCGTATCGCGACGACGGGTTCGGGAATAAGAACGCTCTGGTGAATGTCGAGGTGCCGACGGTGGCCGATGGCGACACGTAGGTGCGTCGGCATCGCAGCTCTGGTCGTGATGGCCTTCGGCGTTCCGTTCGTGAGTCAGGCCAGTGCCCAGGAGCCTGTGAAACCGGGAGAGCTCTCCCGGACCCTCGAAGCTGCGAACCTCTCTCCTGAAGGCAAAGCGCTTCTCCGGGCCAAGGGGATAGAGGTCGTTCGAGCCGGTGTTGCAGAAGGCGAGGTAGCGGGCCTGATTCAGCGCGGCGTGGCGCGCGGAATCCAGCCGGCAGAGCTGGTCAGCCTCCTCGATGTCGTCGCCCGGGCCAAGCGGCAGGATCTTCCCGTCGGGCCGGTCCTGGACAAGGTGAAGGAAGGGCTCGCCAAGCGTGTTCCTGCCGTTCGCATTGCCGGGGTGGCCTCGCGCCTCTCGGGCGAGCTCGCCACGTCGCGCGATCTGGTCCGTCGTGCAGAGCGGGACGGGATACGAGTAGAGGCTGCGGGCGAGCGGCAGCGTGCCACGGAAGCCGTTGCCGATGCTCTCGGAAAAGGCGTCCCACCTGAAGAAATGGAGAAGCTCTCGCGACAGGTCGCCCGGTCCGGTGCGCGGGCGACGATGTCTCGCCTGGAAGTGGGCACCCAGGTGACCGCGGATCTCGTGTCGATGGGGCTCTCGCCCCGCGAGGCTTCGGAGACGGTCGGGGCCGCTCTCGTACGAGGTCTGAGCCGCCGCGACATTGAGGGGTTGCGTGAGCGGCTGGGTCAAGCGATGAAACGCGGAGAGTCGGCTGAGGCGGGGGCCACGCAGCTGCGCGAAGACATCCGATCCGAGCGACCCGAGAAGGCGGACAAGCTCGAGAAGATGGAGAAGCCCGAAAAAATGGAAAAGCCCGAAAAGCCGCCCAAGGTCGAGCGTCCCGGGCGCTGACCATCACCGAGCAGAGACACGAGCATGAGCGGAGAGAGCCTGATGTGTAACCAGAGTATCGGCCCGTCGTCTAATCGGTAGAGAAGGAAACAGAGGGGGCACAGGCCGCTCATCGCATCGGCGAATTTTTGCGGGGGAGCGCATTGGATCTATGCAGCTGAGTCTCAGACTCTTGCACCTTCCTGTTGACGGTTCGCCGGTGGCGCGGGAGGTGCGCCAGCCGGGCCACGATCCGCTGCCGCGGAACATCACTCAGGATCCAGTGGCTCGCCGGAAGCCACGTCGTCGCTCGGCTCGAATCCTGATTGTGGGCGATGAGCCGGCCGCCGCGGAAGCCATCCGGGATCACCTCCTCAACCGGGGACACACGGTCGACCTCGCATTCAGTGCCGACGACGCGCTGGCAGCCATTCGAGAGCTCCGTCGTGATCTGGTGCTCCTGGACATTTCGCTGCCCCAGACCGACGGTGTCGAGGCGATCAGACGCATCCGTGCTGCGGATGCCACCCTTTCGGTGATCGTGACGGGAAACGCAGATGGAACCGTCACGCGAGAAGCGTCGAAGCTCGGCGCGTGCGGTTACGTCGTCAAGCCGATTGACTTCGCACACCTTGACCGCACGACCGCCGTCGCCTTGAGCTCCCGGGGCACGAAGGCGGGCGGACATCCCGACGTCGACAAGCCGCTGTATTACGCACCCCGCGGCGAGGTCCGAGCGAAGCGGCTCGATTCTGGCTCCGCGGGGCTGGCATAACCGCTGCACAAGGAGGCGAGCAAATGAAGATCAAGCGATTCTGGCAGCTTTGCGCTGCGGCCGGTGCCGTGGCGCTATTCGTAACGACCGCCACTGCTCAATCGAGCGGTCCAATGGATCCGTCGGAGCAGAAGCACGCTGAGCGGCTCGGAGTCGAGGCGAAGGAACTTGACGCCAAGGCTGGGAAGGCGGGAACGCCCGAAGGGCAGCGCCGCGTCACCGACGCGATCGCCAAGGACTTCAAGGTGGACCCGTCCGTCGTGACCGACCTGCGCAACCGCAAGATGGGATTCGGCGAGATCACGATCGCGCTGGCCCTGTCCCAGGAGCTGATGAAGCAAGATAAAACTATGAGCCAGCAGCAGGCCCTCGATACGATTCTTGCTAAGCGCGTGGCTGGCGAAGGCTGGGGCAAGATCGCTCACGATCTGCATCTCAAGCTCGGCCACGTGCGGAGCAAGGTCGAGAAGGCCGAAAAGCAGGTGGCCCGCGTCGAGCGATCAGAGAAGGCCGAAAAGGCGGAGAAGCCCGAGAAGATGGAGAAGGTCGAGAAGATGGAGAAGCCTGAGAAGCCAGCCAAGGTTGAACGCCCCGGGCGCTGACCTGCCCGTCGATTAGCCCTAAACCAAGAGGAGCTTTGATGCGCTACTCCTGCACGGCGATCAGCGCGGCCCTGTTGTTGGCGTGTGTTTCACCGGCGGCGGCGGAGGACGAGCCGCTCTGGTCGCTGTCCAGTTCCGTCAACTACTCGGTTGGTGACTACGGGACGGGCAAGGACACGACGTTCATCTACGTGCCGTTCACGCTGGGGGTGAAGCCCATCGACGGCTTCACCCTCGGCCT
>Ga0099791_10000297_pt1 | contig 17654 bp, 16 predicted proteins | sample Rivendell_Oct201_7_FD_77318 | JGI IMG/M metagenome (GOLD analysis project Ga0099791, IMG submission 77318) | Vadose zone soil and rhizosphere microbial communities from the Eel River Critical Zone Observatory, Northern California to study diel... | ecosystem: Environmental > Terrestrial > Soil... | reverse complement strand
TGGGCCAGCCAGATCACGTGACGCGCCGGTCCACCGACGTTGAGACGAGCGATGATGCGAAGAACTTTCACTAATCGTTCATCCGAAAGATCGTTTCCGGATCGTCTTCGTGTCGAATCTCGTCAATTGGTTCGCGCCGCTGCTCGCCCATGTAGAGGCGGTTCGGGCAGTTGATCACGATGCCGTCAACGGTGCCGGCATTTTGATACGCGTGGACGACACCTTTGGGGACTACCACGGCGGTGGGATTATCCGCCCCGACGACAATCGTCATCACCTTCCGGAACGTCGGCGAATCGGGCCGGTTGTCCCACATGCGAAGTTTGAAATTCGAAGGGCCGATGAAGCAAAACAGGTCAGCTTGATCGACGTGTTCGTGCGGCCCGCGGGCGACTCCCGGTCGGGTCGAGGAGATGTAGGCCATGGCCGGGAAAAACTCGGCGGCAAGTTCGTCATGACGAAACAATTCCGTCAGCCAGCCGCGCCGATCGTCGAACTTGCGCAGTTCGCGCACCAACACGTCTTTGATCTCGCCGATCTGAAACTCAGGCATTAGCGCCGGCCTCTGCTGCATTTTCAAGCTCCAAATTGTTGGCGCCGGTCTCGGCGACGAGATTTGAAGCGTGCAGCAGGCTTTCAAAAGTGCCCGCGTCGCTCCACCAACCCTCCAGCACGTCCCAGGTCATCTCGCCCCGCTCAATATAAGCGTTGTTCACGTCGGTAATCTCCAATTCGCCGCGTCCCGACGGCTTCAAAACGCGAATGATTTCAAACACGCGCTGGTCGTACATATAGATTCCGATTACCGCGTATTCGGACTTTGGCTCGGCCGGCTTCTCTTCGATCTTCACAACCCGCTGGCCATCGAGCTGCGGAACACCAAAGCGTTGCGGGTCCGTAACTTTCTTCAAAAGAATCTTCGCGCCCTGGCCTTGCTCGCAATACGTATCGACGGCCGCGCGAATATTTCCCTGAATGATATTGTCGCCGAGCACCACGCAAACCGGTTCGCCGGCAGCGAAGTGCTCAACCAGCGAGAGCGCCGCGGCAATTCCACCTTCGCCTTCCTGATAAGTGTAGTTGAGATGCTTCAGCCCGAAAGCTTTTCCATTGCCCAGGAGTTTCAGGAAGTCACCCGCTGAGTTTCCGCCGGTGACGATCATGATGTCGGTAATACCGGCGTTGACCAGCGTCTGAATCGGATAAAAGATCATCGGCTGATTGTAGACCGGCAGCAGGTGTTTGTTTGTCACCGCCGTCAGCGGCCGCAGCCGCGAACCTAAACCTCCTGCAAGAACGACGCCTTTCAATCGAGAACCTCCTCAGTCGATGAATCTTTCGAACCACAATTCAAGCATCAAAAGCGACCACAGCCGCTGCGAATGATCAGCTTTCGCGTCAACATGCCGATTGACAAAGCTGCGCACGGCTTCAGGCTTGAACAAGCCCCGCGAAAGCGCTTTGTCAGAGAGCAATGTCTCGCGCAAGAACGGCTGCATCGCGCCGCGAAACCAGTAACCGATCGGCACGCCGAAACCCATTTTGCTGCGCGTCAAGTTTTCTTCGGGCACTAATGTTCTGAGCACCCGCTTCAGCAAATACTTCGTCGTCAGGCCGCGCAGCTTCAAGTTCTCCGGCAAGCTGGCAGCATATTCCATCACATGATGATCGAGAAACGGCGAGCGCGCCTCCAGCGACACGGCCATGCTGGCAATGTCCATTTTGACCAGCAGATCGTTCGGCAGGTATGTCATCGTATCCGCCAGCAGCGCAGCGTCAACGATGCCCGCACCGTTTGCCTGGGCAAACCACGGTTCGATGATGCTGGCCGTGCGGTATTGCGAAGTCTCATGCCCGAAGTCATCAGAATACAAATTGCGCCGGGCGTCCTCGTCGAACGCGCTGATCCAGCGCAGATAGCGCTCGACCGCCGGTTGGGAAGCAGCGGTAAGGAAGCGCTTTGCGCGGCGCAATATCCGTGGCCGGTCTTCAAAGCCCGGAAACGCTTGCGAGATCCGGGCAATCGCGCCCGCCCCCGGCAACGCGCCATACTTCTGCGCGATACTCATGGCCGCATAGCGCTGATAGCCGGCGAAGCATTCATCGCCGCCATCGCCATTCAGCGCCACCGTTACGTACTTACGAGTTTCGCGCGAGACGTAATAGCTGGGAATCGCCGACGAATCCGCGAACGGCTCGCCGTAGTGTTCGACCAGCGTCGGCAGAATTTCCATGGCATTCGGCCGGACGATAAACTCGTGATGATCGGCGCCGACGTGCTCGGCGACGCGCCGCGCGTGATGCAGTTCGCTGAAATCCTGCTCGTCAAATCCGATCGAAAAAGTCTTGACCTGCTCAGACGACTCCTGGGCCATCAAGGCCACAACGGCGCTGGAATCGATGCCGCCGGAAAGAAATGCGCCCAGCGGTACTTCCGACATTAAGCGCACGCGTACGGCTTCGCGCAGCAACTCAACCACGCGTTCGCCGGCTTCCGCTTCGTTGACATCGACCTTCTTTGAAAAATCGAGTTGCCAGTAACGCTCAACCTTGATTTCGCCATTTCGCCACAGTAGCGAATGGCCTGGCTCAAGCTTGCGAATCGCGCGATAAGCCGTCAGTGGCGCGGGCACGCAAATGAACGCGAGATAATAGTGAAGCGCTTCAAAGTCGACGTCGCGGCTGACGGCTGGATGTTCGAGCAGGGCGCTGAATTCAGAACCAAAAACCAAATGGCCGTTCACTTGCGCGTAAAGCAGAGGCTTCTTGCCGACGCGATCGCGCGCCAGAAAAAGCGACTTGGTTCGCTCGTCCCAAATTGCAAACGCGAACATGCCGCGCAGATACTTTGGACAGTCCGTTCCGTACTGGTCATAGGCGTGTATGATCGCTTCAGTGTCGCTGTCGGTGTAAAACTTGTGGCCGAGACTCTCGAGTTGCGCGCGCAGCTCGCGGTAGTTGTAAATTTCGCCGTTGAAAACAATCCAGGCAGTCTGGTCCTGATTGTGAATCGGTTGCTGGCCGTGAGCGAGGTCGATTATTGAGAGCCGGCGCATCGCCAGTCCGACGCCGTCGCCGAAATAAAAACCATCGTCGTCCGGCCCGCGGTGCCGAATCGCCGCGTTCATGCGCGCGAGCAACTCGCGGTCGACCGGACCGCCGTCAGCGCGAACAATGCCTGCTATGCCACACACTTTGTTTTCTTGATAATTAAGGCGCGCCCCAAAGGATAAGTTTTGCGCTTCTGCGCTACCTCTGCATGACTTTCCGCTGGAACAGGCCTTAATATTAGCGGACGCTCGCGGCCATGTCCAAGATGCAGTTGGTTCTCGGTGAAGAAAACGATCCGGAAACTCAAGGGTACCCTAAAGTCGCGCCCAGTTCTTTTCCTGGGAGCCGCCGCTCTGTTGCACATTTCGGTCGCCGCCGCAATTCTCACCGTGGGCAGGTACCAGCTAATGCCGGCGCAGTTTCGCGCCAACGGACTCGGCGAATTTGCCTCCGATTGTTTCCCGTACCAGGAAGAAGTGGCTGACCTGGTTGAGGTGCTAAAGCACAGTGGTCCGGTGAGCTGGGCCACCTGGCCCACGCAATTGCATGTTCGTCTTTACTCACTCCCGGTGGCCGCTGTTTCTCGCTGGATGGGCTTTAGCGTTCTCGCGATCGAACCTCTGAATCTGGTTTACTATCTGGCAATCCTGACGCTCGTCTTTAAACTAGGAAAAGAAGTCTTTGATTATCGGGCGGGCTTGATGGCCGCAACAATCGTCGCCCTATGGCCTTCCTTGTTGCTACACACCACGCAGTTGCTGAGGGACCCGCTGTTTCTCGTAGCCGTCCTGGCTCTGTTTCTGGCCATGACCCGAGGTCTGAAGCGTAACTATCCCTGGCATCGTGGTGTGCTTGTGGGAATCGCGGCGGCGCTGTCGATCGTCCTGATCAGAATTGTCCGCCTGCCGATGTGGGACCTGACTGGCGCCATGGTTGGATTGTTCGGTGTGTTTCTGCTTGCTCGACTAGTGCGTGAGCGGCGCGTTCTGATCGGCAATGTTGGCCTGGCGGCGATCATGATCGCGGCCTTTGTAATCACCCCTCACTTTCAGTCGGCATTTCGAAATCAACAGCACACGAAGGCCAGACGACGAGTCCTTCCCGAACAAATCCAGGCACTTCCCATTGGGGAGCAGATTGGAATACGTCGCGCCGGGTTTGGTCTGGAAGCCGCTGACCCGGAGCGGAGCACGCCGTGGGGATCCGTAATAGATCCTGAGGTGCGCCTCGAAAGACGCGCGGATATAATTCGCTACCTACCACGCGCGGCCGTCATAGGATTCTTCGCACCATTTCCAAACATGTGGCTGAACTCGGGCACGGAAGTTGGTACCGGTGGCAGAATTCTTTCCGGCCTGGAAACTCTGGTAACTTACGCGATTGAATGTTTCGCTTTGGCCGGACTCTGGCGCGCGCGCAGGGAATTAGCAGCCTGGCTTCTTTTCACCATCTTGGCAATAGGAGTGATTGCGCTGGGTCTGGTAGTCAATAATATCGGCGCCTTATACCGACTGCGCTACTCGTTCTGGATATTGATCGTCGTCCTCGGCGCGGGCGGCGTGCCGTACCTCTTCGGAAGAAAATCATCGAGCGCGGTCCCCCAGCCGGAATAGCTTGCGCGCGGAATAGGCTGTAGCGGCCTTAATCCACTTTGGCAAGTACCGAATTCCCCGCCTCGCCAATTGATCCGTTCGCAGCCAACGCCCGATGGCCAACGGGTGCAACAAGAAGGCTTTGGCTAAGCGTAACAGCTCAAGGGCGCGGATCCACTCGATTTCGGGATGCGCCGACATGATTGAGTTACAGTTCGACAGGCTTTCCAACAGCCATAACTGATCCAAAAAGTTCCGGCGACTAGCGATGTTCCGGAACGAGGTTGAATCCGAGTGAAACCGAAACGCGGTGAGCTTCTCAGGTAGAAACCCAATATCATAGGACCACATGATCCTGAGCCACATCTCTATGTCACACACCTGATACAGGTTAGGATTGAACAATCCTAATCGGGTGAAGCACTCTTTTCTGATGAGCACCGACGACGGCTCGCCAATCCAATTGCCCCGAAATCCGCGATCCAGATACTGAGTAAACAAATCTCTTCCAGAATTGACGGGTTCGATGGCGCGAAACCTGGTGTGGAGAGTGGTGCAGTTCTGCAACCAAATCTTTGTCAGCTCTGCTTCAGGATCCCCTTCCACAATGACGTCGCGGGGCGAAAAAACCAGGCCGACACTCTCGTTTGAAAGGAGCAACCTCATCATCCGTTCGACGCACTCCGGATACAAGATGTCATCGTGGAAGAGAAACTTGATGAAATTCCCGCGCGACATTTCTATACACTTATTCCAGTTATGCGCCAGGCCTATATTCTGCTCATTAGCCAGCAGCCGGATCCGTTCGTCGTCAACCGAACGGATCAATTCAACCGTTTCATCGGTCGACCCGTCATCGATAATCAACAGTTCCAAACGCGGATAGGTTTGGGCCAGCGCTGATTCAAGACAGACCTGAATCCAACGGGCCGCGTTGAAGGTGGGAATGCAGATGGAAACCAGGGGGGACGTAGGGTCGTCGGAAAGATGCCGCGAGGTGGCGGTCATCTGCTTATCAAGTTCAGCCGAGCCGCGTCCGTCTTCTGGACGAATAGATTCGTGTGACATAACTGGCGTGAGGATAGACGCGAATCCTTCGAGGTCGAAGCGGCAACCGGCTACTCGAACCTCATGGAGGATCTTCTGGCTTTTGAGGAACTTTGGATCGCTTCCTCCCGGGCGGTACTGGTACTCGAGGCATGCTCAGTAAACTCATGATAACGAACGTTGGAAGAAGCCGGCATCGGGTGCCGGCCTAAAACGTCTTCATACAGAGCCTCGTAAAGCGAGTCGATATCTTTGAGCGGGAAGTGCTTCAACACTCGCTCGCGTGCCGCTCTTCCCAATTTTTCGCGGCCCCCAGGTCCAAGTTCGACCAGTTCCTGCATGGCGCCGGCGAGCGCCTGCGCATTTCTGGGCGGCACCACGCGTCCGGTTTCGCCAACAATCCACAACAGGTCGCTCACGTCCGTCACCACGCAGGGAACGCCACAGGACATTGCTTCACCGATGACGTTGGGAAAGCTTTCGGCGCACGATGAGGAAGTCGCAATATCAAGCGCCGCGGTGACTCGCGGCATGTCCTGACGTTGGTCCAGCAGATGCACGCGCTCAGTTAGCTTCAAGTCATCAATCAGCTTGCACAAAGATGGATTAACCCAATTGACTCCGTCGCCGCAAAGGACAAATTGCACATCCGGATGCGTCTTGAGTAAAAGCCCGGCGGCGTGCAAAAAGTTAGCGTGATCTTTCACGGGGTGATAACGACTGACGAGGCCAATCAGGAGCGTTTCGTCAGGGATGCCCAACTCTACCCGAACGCTGTTGCGAGCTTCCTGGGAAGGAGTGAACAAGCTCGTCATGAAGCCGTTGGGGATGACCAGGCTGTCCTGCAGCTCATAGCCAATGGCTCCATGTTGCGCGGCCGCGATTCTGGAGTTGTAGATAATCTTGGCGGGCCTCTTTGATAAGTGCGCCAGGAACCTGATGATCGCCGCAGTCGCGCGCTTTTCGTAATTGAACCCGTTGAGTGATTGGCGAATGTTCCAAACCACCGGCACTGAACGACCAGCAAACGCCCCTCCGACCAGGGCAGCCAAACTGCCGTGATACATCCAGCCCTGGATTAAGTCCGGCTTCAGTCGACGCATCAGCCGAATCAGGCGCCAACATGACGTGGGGGTCGGTACTCCCAAACGCATCGCTACGTTGTACACCGGTACATCCAGAGCTTCGATGCGGCGATGTAATTGCCCGCGGTTTCTAAGGGCGACGACGATTGGGTCAAAGCGCTCTCGGTTCACCTGAGAGAGCAGCTTATAGAGCATCATCTCAGCCCCGCCGATCGAGACGTCGTTAATTATATGAACAAGTCTTATCCTGGTTGAGCTGGACTTCGAGCCAATCGGCTCGTTAGGCAAGGGGCGTGGTGACGGCGCGCGTCTCAGGCGCGATTTGTGGCCTGGCAAAAGAGTCATTTGCTGGATCTTTCCCAGAAGGTTGATGAACTTAACCGATCACGAGAATAGATTCAAGCCCTATTAATATGAACTCGGGTTTCGACCGGACCAGACGCGTAATCCGTCGGCCACACCATTCATCGCAATTTTCGTCGAATTTGTTGTCAGTTGTGACGTGCTATAGTGCTAATCTGTCAATCAGAATCGGATCAAAAGGGGCCAGGTCCATCGACCCAGGGTTTCCGGCTTCGGTGGATGAAAGAAGCAACCGCAATCATGGCTTTGCCAGGATAATGATCAAAGTCACGGCCCTCACATCGGGAAGGAATGTTCCCTCCAGCCGGTTCCGGGTCCGGCAGTTTATCGAGCCGCTGGCTAATCTCGGAATCCAGGTTTCCGAGTATCCGCTCCGGCTCAGAAAATACACGCCGAACATCTCTCCGCCAATTCGATTCCTGCTGAACTCCGCCAAGACCGCGGCTCGGGTTCCCGGATTGCTTGCTGCGAGAACGAGTGACATCACCTGGCTGGAGCGGGAACTGGTCCCGCGCAGATTCACGCTCGAGCGCCGGGCCGGCAGCAAACAATTGTTTGATGTGGACGATGCCATCTGGTTAACCGGTGATCCAGGTTTCTCTGAAGAGATAGCGACTAAGAGCTACGGCGTGATCGCCGGCAACGAGTTTTTGGCTGAGCATTACCGATCGGTGGGAGCCAGAGCCTGGGTTGTGCCAACGTCGATAGATACTGATCGGTGGCAACCAGGGCCGAAGCCGGAAGACGATAGCTGGGTAATCGGCTGGACCGGTACGTCGTCAAACCTCCCAAGTCTGGAAAGTTTGGAAGAGCCTCTGGCCGATTTCCTGGCACAGCATCCTGAAGCGAAACTGCTGGTCGTTTGCGATCGCAGACCCTCACTCAAGAAAATCCCGCCGGCTCAATGGAGTTTTGAGCGCTGGTCGAGCGCGCGCGAGGTTCAGTTAGTTCAGCGGATGAACGTCGGGCTGATGCCCTTGCCAGATACTGAATGGTCGCTGGGAAAATGTGCTTTCAAGATGATCGTCTATATGGCTGTGGGCATCCCCGTCGTGGTCAGTCCGATCGGCGCTAATAAAAACGTTCTCCAACAGGCGGATGTCGGACTGGCTGCAGTTATGGCCAACGATTGGTACGAAGCGTTGCGACTCTTGTTTTGTGATCGAAAGCGCGCGGCCAGCCTGGGCAGTGCGGGCAGACAACTTGTCGAAGAGGGCTATTCGGTTAGAAAGAACACCGGCGCGCTGGCCAGGATATTTAAAGAAGCAGCCGGTTTCTAACCTGCCTGTTCGGGGTCCTTCAGCCGGGTTTAATCGGCATCGGCCCTCTCCCGCCGCTATCGCGGCCGGGACCGTTTCTCTTTCTCTTCCTTTCGCTTCCGCGTTTTTTCTTCTCCCTTTTCTTTCATCAGCACGAAACCCACTGCCACGAAAACAAAATAAAAGATCAAGAGTTGCGCGCGCTGACGATACGCAGTACCCACGTTTCCCTGAAGCACAGAGTACGTAAGAGTAAGCAGCACAGTGAAGATGAGAATCGGCGCCACCTGTCTTGCTCGATGTTTTATCGTGAACCACAACCCCATCACGAGTAACGGAATGCAACACCACCACACGATCATTTCCGGCAAGGTAATCAGCGCCCGCAGTGAACCAAACTGCCAGGGGAACGGCGCGAAGAGCAAATAGCTGAACCCAAGCGGAATAGCACCCAGGGCACCCGCAGGCGTCGACACGTCAACGTCTTCACCGAACCCGGACTGGGCCGATCTGGCTGCATCCTGCCGCATTACCTGTAGATTCCGAAGGCTGCCGAAGGTCTCGAACTGCGCCGACGCATAGCGGCTCACTCCAAAGTATCCGAGCACTACGCCAATCGTGATCATGATAATGAACTGGCGGGCGAAAGACTTCGCTGAAAGCGGACGCCGTCCCAAGACAAAAGCCGCGGTAACGGCTATGACCACAATGTAGAAAACATAGAAGCGGAGCGTAATGAGAGCGCAGAGGGCCAGCGCGAGGGCCACCATGTATTTCACGCTTAGTCGGTTTCCGAGCTTTAAGGTTGCCAGCATCGACACCGTCAGGAGAAACACGATCGGGCCGTCCTTCAAGCCCTGAGCAGACCACAACACCAGCGACGGGAAGAACGCCGAAAGTAGAGCACAGGTCCGCGCCGTCCTCTTGTTGGGAAAAATCTCCAGCCCGATCAGGTAGGCGACTGGTACTGTGGCCGCGCCCAGAACGGCATTAACATACTGAATTGCGAGCATGTTTCGACCGATCACTTTGTAGATCACGGCGACCATGTAGATCATTCCCCAGCCGCTGGACCTGCCGCCGCCGGTAAACAGATCGACCATGCCCTGGTAGTACTTATCGCCAGCCCAGCTTCGCAACAGGGCATCTCCGAAGAAGTCGTAGGTAAAAGCATCGCCGCCGAAAAACTCCTGCCAGTGAAAGGTGTAAATCAACGTGCCCAGCAACACCCGGACCAGGAGCGCGGCGACGAACAGGCGAAGCAGGAACTTGCGGTCGTCCTTGATCCGATAAACCATGAAGCCGACCACGGCGGCCAAGGGCAATGTAACCAGCGTCGCCAGCCCGCCGTCGGCGGGAGCCACCACCAGAACGGCCGCGAACATCGCGAGGGCGAGAAGTGTTAGTAAACCGTTCAAGCCTTATTCCTCTCTCGATCTATACATCGTCCGGTAAATCGGGACGCGTCTTTCGCTCGATCAGAAATCTATCGTCAGCGCTCAGTTCCTTGATTGGCTTCGCGGGAACCCCGGCGATGAGCCAGCCTTCCGCCTCGATCTTCCCGGTAATCACGGCGCCTATCCCGATGATGCATCGCGACGGGATACAACCTCCCGGGGCCACCCGGACTTCAGATCCCACATAAGCAAAGTCGCCGATGCTGACGGGTAGCGTGCGCTGCCGATTGTGTGTCCACAGCGAAGAGTTGCGCCCGCCGATGATCGCTCGCCGGCCAATCTCGACGCGATCCGTAAAGTCAATCTTGTGCCCCGTGGTGACGATGCTCCCGGCACCCAGAGAAAAGCGTGGATCAACCGGATTTACGACCTCGGGTTCGCGAATAGAGTTGATTTCATTTAGCCGCAGCAGCTCAGAGTAGCGGGCCAGGTTCACCTCATCGCCGCCACGGATGATGTTCAAGTGTCCGATTCGCACGTGATCTCCCAGCGTCACCTTCTTCACTCCGATCACTACGTTCAGGTGTCCGATCTGCGAGTCGTCGCCGATCTCACACACACCGGCCTCAAGAATGCTGAGTCCGATTCGCACCCGCTTTCCCACTCGGTATCCAAAGAAAAACCGGTAACACGGGCGCTTCAGAAATGATGGGAGCAGCGCCACGCAAGCGAGCACGAGCAGCCTGAACTTACTTGTTCGATGCATCCGTTTTGGCCCGCTCACACTGGTTTCGCAGCTTCACGCAACGCTTCTGCCAGCTTGTCGGCCTGCGCCCGCAGTTCGTAATGCTCAACGGCGTGACGCCGCCCCGCGGCGCCCATGCTTCGTCGCCGCTCACCGTCGGAAAGCAGTGTCTCTAACGCTTGCCGCCACTCGTCAACGGTCGTGGCGAAGAAATGCGTCGTGCCGGCTTCGCCAATTTCCGCCGAGCCGCCCACCGGCGTTGCTACGTAAGGAATGCCCACGGCCATGTATTGTATCGCCTTAAATCCAGACTTTCCGGAAGCCCATTTGCCGGAATATAAACTGGCGTCGATGGGATAGAGCCCGATGTCGATCGATTGAAAGTCCGAAACTTCGCGCTCCAGCGTCCACGGCAGGTTCTCAACTTCCACGCCCGGAATGCTAACTTCGTCTTTGCCCGCGCCCACGATCTTCAAACGGAATCTATGCTCCTTAGCCAACTCACTCAACACCGGAAAAATCGATTGCAGATAGGGAAAAGTTGAATGCGTCCCGATCCATCCGAGCACTACTGGATCGTCGTCGCGGCGCGGCGCCGGCTGAAAAATTGCCGTGTCAACCACGGTCGGAATGATCCGGGCGCGCGCTCCTTTAGTTTCCACGTATTCGGCAATCGAGCGGTTGCCGCAAGTTACGATCGCGGCCCACTTAATCAAATCGTCCGTCTTGCCGAACCACTTCAAAGCGGAACCGGCGCCGCCGTAAGTCGGACTAGTATATGAGACGTAAGTGGCGTCGTCCAAATCGAGCACCATCGGACGCTTCGCGGCGCGCGTCGTGAGCCACTCGATTAACGGCGGGCCGAAAATCATCGCTTCACGCTGAATCAGAACGACGTCGGCACTTCTGGCCGCCGGCAGTTCATTGAACCGCAACAGAGCTGATTTGATGAGTCCGGCCACTTTCCGCAGCCAGGCCCCGGGCTGATACAATCGCCCGAAAAGTTTCGCGTCGATAAAGGGATGGATCGTAAGTTCAATGTCCCGCTCAGCCAACGGCGCGACGAACTGTGCCAGACGATAACGCGTGGCTGCTGCTTCCGTCGGGTATGATGCTAGGGCGAGAACTTTCATTGGAGCGTAAACCGATGACGACCGTAGGAGAGGAACAGCACATCAAACTTTACTTCTGACTTGCCAGGACGTTTTCGTAAAGGCGCGTATAGCGATTGCCGCCGACCGTCCGCACGTCAAACAGTCGTTCGGCTACTTCTCGAGTTCGCCGGCGCGTTTGCTCCGCATATCCGGCAAAGCCTTCAATCAGGGCGGATGCATTAGCGTATTCAGGTTCGTTGAAATCATGAACCAGAGCGCCAACTTTTTCGCGAGTAATCAAAACATCTGAATCGCCAACGCCTTCGTTAATGATCAAGGGGAGACCGCAGCCGAGATATTCTGCATACTTTGTCGGCGAGGAAGCCAGTTTCGAAAAGCAGGGTTTGATAAACGCGAGTCCGGCATCAGCGGCAGATAGATACGAAGGCACATCTCGCGACGTGGATGCCACTACGGTATAGTCCGACTCGCTGACTCCCCGGGCTTTCATCAGTTCATGCACACGTTCGTGACGGGCCGGGGTCAGCCAGAGGAAATGCGCATCAGGCATTCGCCGGCGCATCGTCACAAAAAAGTCAGCCATACTCCCGGTTAAATACCAACCATCAATCGATCCACTATAAACAAGGACAAAGCGATCCTGTAGCCCGAGTTCGGCTCGGCGGCGAGCGCGATCTTCGGGCCTGAAGCGGAACAGTTCCAGGTCGGCGCAGCAGGGTACAACCTGATGCGCGACGCTGCGGTTTCGCAGGCTGTCCCATTGATTGATCAGCGGCCAGATTCTTTCGGTCAAGGTAACTACGCCATCCGCAGCAGCGAGCGCGCGAGCTTCCACGGCCTTGGTGATCCTATAGGGAATGGAGTCCTTTCGCCAGTGGCCCGCATCGGCGTATTCTTCTGCCAACAGTCCGCGCACATCGAAAATCATTTTGACGCCAAAGCGCCGCTTTAAGCGTAGAGCAATCGCCGCCGGGATGTGGCTGCGCGCGTGGATCATTTCAATCTGTTTACGCCGCACCAGCCGGCTGCCGTATCGTATTCCGGCCCACACGTCATAGCCCGTCGCCGGTAGCGACGGCGACCTGTGGTAAGGCAGCCAGTGCCAATCGATCTCTGACTCGGCCAGCTCCTGGCGCAGATCTGCGGACTGCTCGAGCCCGGCACGCGTGTAAGCGTGGTCGCGCTCAAAGCTTAACAAAGTAAAGCTGACGCCTTCCTTGCTCAGCTCTTTCAGATAGGGAATAACCTGGCTCTGGCCCAGAGGGTCGAGCATCCCGTTATATGAGATAAAGAGGACGCGTTTGCCTTTAAGCGTCATCCTTGTTACCTGCGCTGCTGCGGTTCGGATGAAGCTTATCCTTTACCACCCAACCGAGGCTCCCGATGAAAGTTGCCGCGTCAATTGTGGCCAGAAGCGGAATGAGCAGGACCATTCGTAACAGGTTGCGACCGATGCCTGCCGGGTATTGGTTGCGGTTTCGGCTCAGAGCGACGATGGAACGAGCGGCTAGCATCAACAGCCACAAGGCCCCGGTTACCTCCAGCCACCACCAGCCGTTAAAGGCGAGCGCGGGCAACGCAAGGATCAGAATTACTGCGTAGTACTTGAAAATGTTTGCCTGCCATTGTCTCCACAAGCCGGCCCGGAGGTTGTGGCGTGAATATGAAGCGAAGCGTTTGAAGGTGCGCCACAGAGTGGGTTGAATGTTCCAATGAACCAGAGCCTGGGGAGCATAAACTGTACGGAATTTCGCTTCCTTCACTTTAGCCATGAACAGGATGTCTTCTGCGGATCGCAAGTGTTCCGGGAAACCACCAACAGCCTGCCAGACCGAGCGGCGCATCATCGCCGACGCGATAAAGTGTGACCTCATCAAGTTACCATGAGTTTCCGTAGGCGGTTGCAGATAGGCAATTGCCGCGCATTCTTTGAAGAAGCTGTCAGTGACAGGTTCCCATCCTCCATAAACAACATCCGCCGCCTGTTCCTGTTCTATTCGCGCGGCCAGTGCCGCCAGCCAGTTGCTCGCGGGACGGATTCCGGCATCCGTGAAAGCCAGCCACTCGGACGAGGCATGCGCTGCCGCCAGATTGCGTCCGCGTCCGGGGAGCGCGACTTCTTCACGAATGAGATGGATTGGCGCCCCGCGCGTTATGTATTCCTCTATGATCCTGGCAGTCATATCGGTCGAACCGCCATCCGTAATTATTATCTCGTCGGGCCTGCGCGTCTGACTAAGCAAGCCATCGAGGAGGGCGCGTATGGACTCTTCCTCATTGCGGACTGGAACAATGACGCTAATTCTCATCTACTCGGGCCACGGGTCGTCTTCTTCAGGAGGCCAGATTTCTTTCCTGGCGGCGAATCAATCGAGTTTGAACTCTGCGCGCCAGTCGGCCTTCTCTTTCAGCTTCGGTTGTTCGCGCTTGTCTAAGACACAAGTCTCGAGCACCAGATAATCCATCTCAGTACGCATGAAGCAACGATAGCTGTCTTCCGGCGTGCACACAATCGGCTCACCGCGCACGTTGAAACTGGTGTTGACGATCACCGGGCAGCCCGTTTTTTGACGGAAGGCTTCGATGATTTCCCAGTAGAGCGGATTGGTTTCGCGCCTGACGGTTTGAATGCGCGCCGAGTAATCAACGTGCGTCACTGCGGGAATCTCAGACCGCTTGATGTTTAGTTTGCTGATCCCGAAAAGTCCTTTTTCTTCATCGCTCATTTCGCGACGACGGCCTTCGACCACATCAGCTACGAGCATCATGTAGGGACTGTCGTAGTCCAGCTCGAACCAGTCGGCAACGTTTTCGCGGAGCACGCTCGGAGCAAACGGACGAAAGCTTTCGCGATACTTGATTTTCAAATTCATCACTGACTGCATCGCCGGCGAGCGCGCATCGCCGATGATGCTCCTTGCGCCCAGCGCGCGCGGACCAAACTCCATCCGGCCCTGGTGCAAACCGACAATCTTCTCGTCGGCCAGGATTCCGGCGACAACTTCCGGCAATTGCGCGCGCGCATATTTCTTGTACGGCAAGCTCTTTGATTTTAGAAATCCTTCGATCTCTTCGACCGAATTCCGCGGACCGAGGAACGATCCTTTCATTCCATCTGCGTATGGCGGTAAACCATTACTGCTTTGATCGCGAGGCGAGCGCCAGCTTCCTGTCTTCTCCGGACTGACTCGCTCGTTCCCCAGATAACGATGCCAGATCGCCAATGCGATCCCGATCGCGCCACCGGCGTCGCCTGCCGCCGGTTGAATCCAGATGTCTTCGAACGGGCCTTCGCGCAGTACGCGGCCGTTGGCGACGCAATTCAGCGCCACGCCGCCCGCCATGCAAAGTTTCTTCATATCGGTTTCTTTGTAAACGTACGCCGTCATCTTGAGCATCACCTCTTCGGTGATGACCTGGATGCTGCGCGCCAGATCCATCTCCCGTTGGGTGATCTTTGATTCAGGCCGCCGGGGCCGACCGTCAAAAACTCGATCAAAGGCGCTGTTGGTCATGCGCAAGCCCTGCGAGTAACTGAAGTACTCGTGATTCATGCGGATGCTGCCGTCTTCGCGGACCTCGGCGAGTTTGTCTTTAATCAGCGAAACATATTTTGGCTCGCCGTAAGGCGCCAGGCCCATCACTTTGTATTCGCCGCTGTTGACTTTGAAACCCGTGTAGTAGGTGAACGCGCTGTAAAGCAGTCCGAGGCTGTCGGGAAAGCGCAATTCTTTCAGCAGAGTGATCTCGTTTCCTTTGCCTATTCCGATGGAACTGGTTGCCCATTCGCCCACGCCGTCGATCGTCAGAATCGCGGCTTCTGCAAAAGGCGACGGATAGAAAGCGCTGGCCGCGTGGCTTTCGTGGTGATCGCCGAACAGGAGTTTCCATTCGAACTTCTTGCCGGCCTTCTTCGCGCGCCGTTCGTCGTCCTCGCCGCTTGCCTTCGCCAACTCTGTGCGAATCAGATCCGGCATCCAGAGCTTCTCTTTCATCCACAACGGCATGGCTTTGAGAAACGACCGAAACCCGGATGGCGCGTAATCGAGATAAGTTTCAAGCAGGCGATCGAACTTCAGCAGCGGCTTGTCATAAAAGCCTACGTGATCCAGTTGCTCCGCGGTGATGCCGGCCTCTTTCAGGCAATAGCGCGCGGCGTTAACGGGAAAATTGTAATCGTGTTTGATGCGGGTGAAGCGTTCTTCCTGAGCGGCGGCCACAATCTCCCCGTCGATGACCAGACAGGCCGCCGAGTCGTGGTAGAAAGCTGAAATGCCGAGGATGCTTGCCACCAATGGTTAGAAGAGCGTGTAGATGAAAGGCGCGATCGCCGAACTCTTGGCCAGCACCAGGAGCACGCCAAACAAAACCAGAGTAATCACGATTGGCGCCAGCCAATACTTCTTGTTCTGCTTCATGAACTGCCAGAGTTCGCTTACAACTTGTACTTTCGACATGTAGAGTCCTCAAAACATTTTTTCATAATGGCGTGGATCGCGCTGCCGCTCAGAGTAAGGCTTCCAGTACGAATCGGCCGCTGCGGCGCGCCGGTGCAGCGGGTCCCATCCGGACAACCGCTTGATGAAACCAATCGGCGTGACGATGACAAAGAAAACGAAAGCGAGAATGATGCGCGTGCTGACAAAAGCCAAACCTTCTGCCAATGTCATCCACGCCTTGTTTGGATAGACCAGCGCGCGGGGAAACGCGAGGCCCACCAACACCAGCACACCGCCGAGCGGTAGAGTGATCGGCGCGACGCGGTGAAACTTGCCGCGATAAATCCACCAGGCGCTCAGCAAAACCAGCACGCCGCCGACGATGAGCCCGAATTCTCGCTCTGCGCGCAGAGATAGTTTTCTTTTGGTTGGTTCAGTCATTTACGCTGTCAGATTCGCGACTGTGTCAGAACCCGGAGCGGTAGCGACGGGATCGTACACTCAACTTGATTCCATGATCCGGTCGCTACCGCTCGCGGTTCTGAAACGCTACATCGTCAGTTTGCGCAGACAACCCCAAAACGGTCTCTGCCCGAGGCTTTCCGGATGCGTTGCCAGCGCGCGCATCAACCAGCGCGTGCCTTCTTTCTTGTCTCCTGCCTCGATCGCCGCGTAAGAGCGCCGCAGGAAACGCGTCGCCTTGCACCAGCGTTGACCGCTTCCCTCAAGTCGCTCTTCATAAATATCGGCAATGGCGTCGAACTCCAGATCGAAGAGATCCCCTTCGGCGACCGTCTTACTGTCGGGATGTAATCGATAGGCGGCGACAGTTACCGGCAGGTGACGGCACTGGTGACCCGCGAGGAGCAGGCGGACATACAGCTCGTGATCGAAACAATAACGCCACTGCTCCTGAAATCCGTCAACCAACAATTCGCGCTGCCAAAACATTCCGGGCTGCGGTGCCCTGTAGGCCCATGAAAGACAATGCGCCGCGGATTTGGGAACCTCGGCTTGAATCAATTCGTCCTCCATTCCGTCGCCGAACATCACCGTGTCGCCGCAAACCCATTCGCTTTCCGGGTGATTCTCAAAGTGCTCCGCCACCGCCGCGAACGAGCCGGGCAGATAGAGATCGTCACTGTTTATGAAACCGAAAATGTCGCCGGTTGTTTGCTCGATCCCTTTATTAATTGCATGCACCTGGCCGCGATCCTTTTCGCTTACCCAATAGGCCAGGTGCTTTTCATAACGACGAATGATCTCGACGCTCGCATCCGTGCTGCCACCGTCGATAATGATGTATTCGAGATTCGAATACTTTTGATCGAGTACCGACAGAATCGTCTCTTCGAGAAACTGTCCCTGATTGTAGGACGGTGTGACAATGCTGAGCTTTGGCGGCATGTCTTATTTGGAGTGCGCCGGCAAAGCGAAGCGGCGACGGCGCTTTGGTTATCCGTTGTCTAAATGATGCAATCCAAAAGGAGTAAGCCAAAGCGGTGTCGCGCTTGCCACCGCACTCCATATTTACGCCCCTCGGGCCTTGAACGAAGTCTCG
>Ga0099791_10000293_pt1 | contig 17768 bp, 17 predicted proteins | sample Rivendell_Oct201_7_FD_77318 | JGI IMG/M metagenome (GOLD analysis project Ga0099791, IMG submission 77318) | Vadose zone soil and rhizosphere microbial communities from the Eel River Critical Zone Observatory, Northern California to study diel... | ecosystem: Environmental > Terrestrial > Soil... | reverse complement strand
GCCGTACGATAGCGCGCAACCGTCTGGACGCGCGCCTCGATCGACGGGGCCCCAGCCCCGCGACGATCTGCGGCGCCCACGACCATCTGGAACCGGGAGGGACGAACGCGATGCTGCCGACGCACGGACGCTACGAGTACTCGAACATCACGAAGCGACCCGACTACACCTGGCCCGGCGGACGCCGCCTGGCCGTCTACGTCGCGCTCAACATCGAGGCCTTCGGATTCGGGGTGGGCAAGGGGGCGGCGATCGCCCCGCCCGACCAGGCGCAGAGCCACAGCGTCTACAGCTGGCGGGACTACGGCAACCGCGTGGGTATCTGGCGACTGTTCGAGCTGCTCGACGAGCTCGGCATTCCGGCCGAAGCTCAGATGAACACCGCGGTCTACGAGATGGCGCCGGACATTCCCGAAAGGCTGCGGGCGCGCGGCGACGAGATCCTCGGACACGGCGTGACCAACTCCGACGAGCAGGGGCCCCTCGGCGAGGACCAGGAGCGTGCGCTGATCGAGGGCGTGACGGCGACGATCACGCGTCACGAGGGCGCCCGGCCCGCGGGCTGGATGAGCCCCTGGCTCTCGAACAGCGCCGTCACGATGGATCTCCTGCAGGAGGCGGGCTACCGGTACGCGATGGACTGGACGATGGACGATCAGCCGATCTGGCTCCGCACGCGCAAGGGCCGGATCCTCGCCATGCCGTACCCGATCGAGGTGAACGACACGCGCGGGATCGTCTGGTATCACTACACCTCGGACGAGTTCGCCGACCTCATCGTCGATCAGTTCGACGAGCTGCTCGCGCAGTCGGCCCGCCAGCCGCTCGTGTGCCCGATCTCGCTCCACCCGTTCGTCACCGGGCGGCCTTACCGGATCCGCCGCCTGCGACGCGCGCTCCAGCACATTCTCGGGCACCCCGACCGCGTGTGGGTGACGCGCCCGCGCGAGATCTGCGCACACGTCGAGTCGCTGCCGGCCGGCGTCGTTCCGGGGAGCCGCTGACCGGTGAGTCGCAATCCCTGGAAGGCGGGACCAAGGTCCAGATCGACCCGTCCGGCGCGCCGTGCGACAAGAAAGGCTATGACACTTCCTTCAATCACGCTGACCTTGAGCCTGATCCTGATGCTGACCCCGCTGACGGCGACGCCCGTCGCCGCGCAGGCTGTCGCGCCCGAGCGGGTGGTGCTGCCGACCGACCGAACGGTGCTGCCTCTCCCGGAGCCCGCCTATCCGCATAGCACCACGTTCGACGCTCGGAATGCCGCGCCGCCACCGCGGTTCGAGGTCAAGGCGCCGGCCACCGCGCCCAACGTCCTCATCGTGCTCATCGACGACATGGGCTTCGGCCAGTCGAGCGCCTTCGGCGGGCCCATCAAGATGCCGACGGTGGAGCGTCTGGCCAACAACGGACTGCGGTACAACCACTTCCACACGACGGCGCTCTGCTCGCCGACCCGCGCGGCGCTGCTTTCCGGCCGCAATCATCACGTGAACAACATGGGGTCGATCACGGAGACCGCGACCGCCTTTCCCGGGCAAACCGGCCAGCGCCCCAACAGCGTGGCGCCCTTGGCGGAGATGCTGCGGCTGAACGGCTACAGCACGGCCGCCTTCGGCAAGTCGCACGAGACGGCGGCCTGGGAAGTGAGCCCCTCGGGCCCGACTGATCGGTGGCCGACTCGCTCGGGCTTCGACAAGTTCTATGGTTTCATCGGCGGCGAGACCAACCAGTGGGCGCCGCTGCTCTACGACGGGATGAACCAGGTCGAGCCGCCGAATGACGCGAACTACCACTTCATGACCGACATGACCAACCAGGCCATCCGGTGGGTCCAGTACCAGAAGTCGCTCACGCCGGACAAGCCCTTCTTCATCTACTTCGCGCCGGGCGCCACCCACGCGCCGCATCACGTGCCGAAATCGTGGATCGCGAAGTACAAGGGCAAGTTCGACCAGGGCTGGGACGCGTTGCGCGAGCAGACGCTGACCCGCCAGAAGCGGCTGGGCGTGGTGCCGCCGGAGACGAAGCTCGCGCCCAATCCGGCGGCCATCAAGAACTGGGCCGCGCTGAGCCCCGACGAGAAGAAGCTCTTCGCGCGCCAGATGGAGGTCTTCGCCGGATTCGGCGAGTACACCGACACGGAGATTGGCCGGCTGATCAATGCGATCGGCGATACCGGCCAGCTCGACAACACGCTGATCTTCTACATCGTAGGCGACAACGGCGCGAGCGCCGAAGGCGGCATGAGCGGCCTGTTCAACGAGTACACCTACTTCAATCAGGTGCACGAGACCGTGCAGGACATCCTCAAGCACTACGACGAGCTGGGCGGCCCCACGACGTATCCGCACTATGCAGCCGGCTGGGCGGTCGCGGGCGACACGCCGTTCACGTGGACGAAGCAGATCGCCTCGAGCTACGGCGGCACCCGCAACGGCATGGTGGTGCACTGGCCCAAGGGGATCAAGGCTAAGGGGGAGCTGCGCTCGCAGTGGCACCACGTCATCGACATCGCGCCGACAATCTTGGAATCGGCGGGCCTGCCGGAGCCCAAGAGCGTGAACGGAACTGTCCAGACCCCGATCGAGGGTGTGAGCCTCGCCTACACGTTCGCTGACGCGAAGGCCCCGAACCGGCACACCATCCAGTACTTCGAGATCTTCGGCAATCGCGCGATCTATCACGACGGCTGGCTGGCCGGCACCGTCCACCGCGCGGCGTGGGAATTCAAGGTCCGGAGGCCGCTCGAAGAAGACATCTGGGAGCTGTACGACACGCAGTCAGATTTCAGCCTGTCGAACGACCTGGCCGCGAAAAACCCTGAGAAGCTGAAGGAGATGCAGGCCCTCTTCCTGAAAGAGGCAGTCAAATACAGCGTACTGCCTCTCGACGATCGACTGACCGAGCGCTTCGTCGCTGCCTTGGTCGGGCGGCCCGACCTGATGGCCGGGCGCACGTCGCTGACGGTCTACGACGGCATGACGGGGATGACGGAGAACGTCTTCCTCAACCTGAAGAACCACTCGCACGTGATCACGGCCGATGTCGAGATCCCGAAGAACGGTGCGAACGGCGTCCTGCTGACCCAGGGCGGGCGATTCGGGGGCTGGAGCCTCTATCTCAAGGATGGCAAGCCGACCTACACATACAACTGGCTCGGTCTGCAGCGGTATGCCGTGGCCGCCACGCAGGCATTGCCGCCCGGGAAGGCGACCATCCGCTTCGAGTTCGCGTACGACGGCGGCGGCCTCGGCAAGGGCGGCAAGGGCACGCTCTTCGTCAACGGCAAGCAGGTTGCGACGGGGCGGATCGAGCGCACCCAGTGCTGCGTGTTCTCGGCCGACGAGGGCGCCGACGTTGGTATCGACGAAGGCACGCCGGTGACCGAGGCGTACAAGGTCCCGTTCAAGTTCACCGGCAAGATCGCCAGGGTGACGGTCGAGATGAAGGACGTGAAGGCCGCCGATCGGAACGAGACGGAGAAGGTCCACACGACCTCCGTCCTCAAGAAGGCGCTGGCCGACTAGAGCGCGAAACTAGGGCGTCGGCCGCTGGAAGTGAGGCAGTCCCGTGTGGGCGGTGAGGCCGCCGTCGGCGACGATGGCCGCGCCCGTGATGAAGGACGCCTCGTCGGAGGCCAGGAAGAGCACGGTGCTCGCGATCTCGTCGGCTTCGCCCACGCGGCCGATTGGATGGGCCTCGGCGTACACGCGTCGCAGCTCGTCGGCACGGTCTCGTCCGAGGATCTGGCTGGCGCGCGTGTCGATGAAGCCCGGGCAGACGCAGTTGACGCGGACGTGGTGCCGGGCGTTCTCGATCGCCGCCGAGCGGGTCAGGTTGATCACGCCCGCCTTCGCGGCGTTGTAGGACGAGAGCCCGTAGTCGCCGGCGGTGCCCGAGATCGACGCGGTGTTGACGACGACGCCCTTGCCCCGGGCGCGCATGACCGGCAGGCAGTACTTCATGCCCAGGAACACGCTGGTGAGCGTGACGGCGATCACCCGGTTCCAGCTCTCGAGCGAGATCTCGTCGAGCGGCGCCGGCTCGGCCAGCCCCGCGTTGTTCATCATGACGTCGAGCCGGCCGAACGTGTCGAGGGCCAGGCGCACGGTGCGCTGCATCGCCTCGGGGTCGGAGGCGTCCATCTTGATGGCGGCGGCCCGCGCGCCGGTCGTCGTGATGCTGGAGGCGACCGCCTCGGCGCGCGTGCCGCTCAGATCGGCGACGACGACCGCCGCACCCTCTGCAGCGAAGCGCCGGGCCGAGGCCGCGCCGATGCCAGACCCGCCCGCGGTGATGATCGCGACTTGCCCGTCGAAGCGCCTGGTCATTGCGCGGCGCGCGGGCTAGCTGACGCGATGACGCTGGACCGCCGCTTCGTCGAGCTCGAGGCCGAGACCGGGCGCCGACGAGGCGACGAGCTCCCCGTTCTCGATCCGCGGCATGGCCTTCAGAATGCCGGCCGAGCGGGGCACGTACTCGACCATGTGGCCGTTCGAGACGGCCGAGAGCAGATGCACCTGAACTTCCGGCACCACGTGACCGCACACCGGAATCCGGTGCGCCTGCGCCAGCGCGGCGATCTTCCGCCAGGGCGTCACGCCGCCGACCCTGGCCAGATCGAGAATCACGACGTCCACGGCCTGAGCCTCGAAGAGCTGCCGGAACGCGTCGAGGTGATACAGGTGCTCGCCCGCCGCGATCGGCACCTCGAGCCGGCGTCGAAGCGCGGCCAGCCCGGCGACGTCCCCGTGATGGACCGGATCTTCGAGCCACGCGATACCCGCGTCCTGCAGGAGCCGACCGGTGCGCCGGGCGCGCGCCAGTGTCCAGCTCTCGACCGCGTCGACCATGATACGAACGCCCGGCCCGACCGCGTCGCGCACGGCCTGAACCCGTCGCGCTTCCGCCTCGGGCGTCGCCTCCTTGCCGAGCCGTAGCTTCACGGCCCCGAACCCGTCGGCGACGTGGCGCTTCGCCGATTCTCCGAGCTCCTGCGGGGACAGGCTGACCCACAGGCCGTCGCTGGCGTACGTCGGGAGACGATCGCGATAGCCCCCGAGGAGCCGATGCAGGGGCTGCCCGAGCGTCTTGCCCGCGGCATCCCACACCGCGATGTCGAGCGGCGCGAGCGCCACGTGGAGCAATCCGCCCGGACCTACCCAGTCGCCGCGACGCGCCAGCCGGTCCCAGGCGGCCTCCGGCTCGAGCACGCTCATGCCGATCAGGTGCTCGCCGAGCTCGCGCGCGGCGTGGCCGATGGTCGTCATCAGGTCGGGGCGCGGGTAGACGACGTAGCCCACGCCGACGACCCCGTCCGACGTCGTGATGCGCGCCAGGACGTGCCAGTTGGCGTCGACCGCCCGGCCGCCCGCGACGTAGGGCCGATCGACGGGAACGCGCAGGACGCTGACGTCGACCGCGGTGATCTTCACGATCGCCTCAGGCCGAGAAGATGCGCTCGCCGACCATGTAGCGCTTGTTGTAGGTGTACGGTCGCACCTCCGGCTTCCACCGGCCGATGTCCGAGGTGTCGTTCCACAGCTTCGACATCGGCAGCGTCGTGTTCTCGACCTCGTACACGCAGAGATATCGCGGCTGACCGGGAACGTTCGTGCGATAACGGACGGCGTTCACCGAGCCGGGCAGCTTGAGGAGGAGCGGCAGGTGCTCGTTGTCGTAGAGGTCGTTGAAGAGCGCCTCGCGGTGGGGCTCCACGTCCATCATGACCCAGAACACGTAGGGGGTCTTGCCGGTCAGCGCCGCGTTGCCGCCCACCCACTCGTAGATGACGCGATGCCGGTTCATCGTCCTGGGGCGGATCACCGTGGGCCACTGGCCGACCTCGCCCGCCGCCTTCCACGCCTCGCTCTCGACCACGGCCGGGCTCTCCATCTCGTAGGCGGCCAGGTAGCGCGGCTCGGTCGGCGAGGGCTGCCGGTAGCGGCTCGCCCGGCGCACGCCGGGCACGGCGCGCAGGTTGGGCACGTGCTCCTTGTCGTAGACCTCGTTGAACAGCGCCTCGTGGTCGTGCGCGACGTCCATCCGGACCAGATACAACCCGTGTGCGCTCATGGAATTCCTCCTGGCGCGCTAGCATAGCTCACATGGCCCGGGCCGGTGCGGCACTCGTGATCATGGCGCTGGCTGGAGCAGCGCTGAGCTGCGAGGCCCAGGACCTGGAGCCGCGGGCCTTTTCCAACACGCCGGTCGGCATGAATTTCCTGATACTCGGCTATGGCTATTCCCATGGAGACGTGACGTTCGACGCATCCACGCCGATCGAGAACGCCGAGCTCACGGCGCACGGCGCCTACCTCGCCTACGCGCACGCGTTCGGGGTGTGGGGTCGATCGGCCAAGCTCGACATCGTGCTGCCGTACGCGTGGGTGTCGGGGAGCGCCGACGTCGCCGGGCAGCGGCGAGATCGGTACACCGACGGCTTCGGGGATGCGCGGGTCCGCGTCTCGGCTCTCCTGTACGGCGGCCCCGCTCTCACGCTGGCCGAGTTCGCCGACTACAAGCCGGATCTCATCGTGGGTGCCAGCCTGGCCGTCACGCTCCCGACCGGTCACTACGACTCGGACAAGCTCGTCAACATCGGGACCAACCGCTGGTCCGTGAAGCCCGAGCTCGGTATCTCCAAGACGTTCGGCCCGCTGACGCTCGAGCTGGAACCGAGCGTCACCTTTTACACGGACAACAACAATTTCCTGGGCGGCAAGAAGCTCGAGAAGGACCCCCTCTATGCCGTCCAGGGCCACGCGATCTACCACACACGCTTCGGCCTGTGGGCGGCGGTGGACGTCACGTATTACGGGGGTGGGCGCACGACGGTCGACGGCGAGAAAAGCGCGGAGCCGCAGAACCTTCGCGTCGGCGCGACGGTCGCGATCCCGATCACCCGGCAGCACTCGGTCAAGCTTTACGCCAGCACGGGCGCCTTCGCGCGCGTCGGCGGCGACTTCACCACGGCCGGGATCGCCTGGCAGTTTCGCTGGGGCGGCGGCCTCTAGTCAGCCCTTGATGGCGCCGGCCGTCATGCCCACCGGGAGCTCGCGGATCTCGATCGGCTTGCCATACTCGGCCACGACGGCGGCGCGCGCGGTCTTGGGCAGGCTCATGACGAGCGGGAGTATAGCGTTGTTCGCGTACCGTGACGGGGTTCGGTTAGGATGGCGTCAGGGAGCGACCAGATCGATGAGTGAGTGCAAGCACGGCCTGAGGCACGGTTGCGCATATTGTCACGCCGCCCCGCCCTCCACGACGCGGCCAGCGTCGCCGGCATCACCGAAGAAGCGGGCGCGGCCCACGTCCCTCTCGGAGAAGATGAACGACCGGATGACGGCCCTCAAGCGGCGGCTTCGCGAGATTCGCGGGGAGTAAGCCCGGCGGGGCATAGTAGGTAGATGGCCGTCGCATCGCCGCCCCGAGCCGCCAGAATCCCGTCCCGGAAGGCGCGTGCCCGTCGCGCACGGCCCACGCGCTTGCGGCGCCTCGTTCGCCTAGGGCAGCGCGCGTTCCTGGTGCTGATGGCGCTGCCGCTGGCGCTCCGCGTGGTGGTGATCGCGATCGTACTGCTGGCGCTGTGGTCGGTGGTGAACTGGACGTATCAGGTGATCCGCAAGCCGACCGAGCTGTTCTTTCCCGTGAGCGGCGCGCTGTTCAAGACGCCGCCCGAGACGTGGCGCTCGTACGAGGCGCTCTTCCGCACCCACTCGACCGCCATCATGGCGCCCGAGCTCCTGGCCGCACTGGCGCAGGTCGAAGGGGCGGGCAACCCGGTGGCCCGAACGTACTGGCGCTGGCGCCTGTCGTGGAATCCGTTCGAGTGGTACCAGCCGGCCTCGAGCGCGGTCGGCATGTACCAGATCACCACCCCGACCTTCCGTGCGGCGCGGCGGTATTGCATTCACTATCACGCGGTGGCCGAGGAGGGCCCCTGGCACGAGTGGCACTCGTGCTGGTTCAACGGGCTCTACACGCGGGTCGTGCCGAGCCACGCCGTCGAGATGACGTCGGCGCTGCTCGACCGGAGCGTCGCGGGCACGGTGGCGCGGCACCGCGCCACCACGGCGACGCTCCAGCAGAAGCAGGACCTGGCCGCGATCATTCACCTCTGCGGCGCCGGAGGGGGCGATGCCTACGCGCGGCGGGGCTTCCAGCTGACCCCTGGCCAGAAGTGCGGCGACCACGATGTCCGCGGCTACCTGGCGCAGATCAACACGATGAAGCGGCTGTTCACTCGCCTCGCGGCCATCGGATAGCCGTCACGACCGGAGCGGCGGCCGCCACCGCGCGCTTGCCCCCTCGTCAGCCCCGCATCGCCGCCGCGTAGGCGTCGAGCCGCGGCAGCACGGCCTCGCGTCCTTCCGACGGCACGCCGAAGATCGCGCGCTCCACGCCGGCCGCCTCGAGCGCGTTCAGCGCCTCTTTCTTGGGTGGCGCGAAGAAGATCGACACGGGCGCCGACTTCGGGTCGCGGCCCGCTTTCTTCAGCCGCTCGCGCAGCTCGGGAATACGCTCGAGGGGATTCGTCTTCGGCCGCATGATCGGCATCCACCCGTCGCCGAACTCCACGACGCGGTCGAACGTCGTCGCGCCGTCGCCGCCGATGATGACGGGCGGGTGCGGCTTCTGGATCGGCTTGGGGTCGGCCCAGATCTTGTCGAAGTTTACGAACTCACCGTGGAATTCCGCCTCGCGCTTGGTCCAGATTTCCTTCATGGCGAGCACGCGCTCGCGCAGGAGCCGCCAGCGACTCTTCCACTCGGTGTTGTGATGAGCCATCTCCTCTTTGTTCCAGCCGCCCCCGATGCCGAAGAGCACGCGGCCGCCGGACAGCCGATCGAGCGAAGCGACTTCCTTGGCCATCGTGATCGGATCGCGCTCGATGACGAGGCAGATGCCGGTGCCGAGCTTGAGGCGCTTGGTGGCCGCGCCCGCCGCCATCAGCGCGACGAACGGATCGTAGGACGACCAGTAGTCTCGCGGCAGCTCGCCGCCGCCGGGCCAGGGGCTCTGGCGGCTCGCCGGGATGTGGGTGTGCTCGGGGAACCACACCGATTCGAAGCCGCGCTCCTCGAGGGCCCGCGCCAGCTCGTCCGGGGCGATCGCGTACTCGGTCGGGAACATGACGACGCCGTAGTGCATGAAGGCCTCCTTGGATCGATGTAGCATACGCCGGGTGACACCTCCTCGGCACGTGATCGTCTGCGGCGCCGGCGTCGTCGGCGCGTCGGTTGCCTATTTCCTGGCCCGGCGCGGCATCGCCGTCACCGTCGTCGAGCGCACCGGCGTGGCGTGCGCCGCGTCGGGCAAGTCCGGTGGATTCCTGGCCCTGGACTGGTGTGACGGCTCGCCGCTCGGCCCGCTGGCGCGCGCGAGCTTCACACTTCACGCCGAGCTGGCCGCCGAGCTCGGGACCGACTACGGCTACCGGCGCATGGAGACCTTCATGCTCGCGGCGCGCGAGCGCGGGACGCCGGCGGGCGGCCATCGCGTCGCCGCGCCTCCCTGGCTCGACGGCTCGGGCATCGTCACCGCGGCGCTCGGCTCGCAGCAGACCACGGCCCAGGTCACGCCGGCGCGATTCACCGCGGCGCTGATCGACGCGGCGCGGGCGCGGGGGGCCCGGCTCCACGTCGGCGTCGTCGAGGACGTGGCGTGGCGCGGCGGCGTCGCCTCCGGCGTGTTGACGGCGGGCGGCGAGACGCTCGAGGGTGACGCCGTCGTCCTGGCCATGGGGCCGTGGACCGGGCGGCTGGCCGGGCGGCTGCGGCTGCCGAGCGTGCATGGCCTCAAGGGCTACAGCGTGACGCTCGACGCGCCCGACGTGCCCGCCCACGCGCTCTTCGTCGACTACCGCACCGCCGACGGCCGCGCGCTCGAGCCTGAGATTTTTCCGCGGCCGGACGGCGAGGTCTACGTGTGCGGGATGGCCGACCCGGCGCCGCTGCCCGATTCGCCGGAGGCCGTCGAGGTGAACGAGAGCTCCTGCGAGACCTTGGCGCGCGCGGCCGGCCGCGTGTCGGCGGTGCTGGCCGGTGCGCGAGTCGTGCGCCGGCAGGCCTGCTATCGTCCCGTCACCGACGACGGTGTTCCCCTGATCGGCCGGGTTCCCGGCGTGCGCGGCGCGTTCGTCGCGACCGGCCATGGACCGTGGGGAATTCTCAACGCGCCGGCGACCGGCCTGGCGATGGCCGAGCTCGTCGCGGACGGCGCCGCCAAGCTGGTCGATCTTCGCCCGTTCGATCCGGCCCGACTCCCGGCGGCGCGGCGCGGATGATATAGTCCCGCCTACGATATGAGCGGCGACTTCCTGCTCGCCGGCGTGCGCGTCATCGACGCCGCGAGCTTCATCGCGGGCCCGGTGGCCACGACCATCATGGCCGACCTCGGCGCCGACGTGATCAAGATCGAGCCGCCCGACGGCGATCCGTATCGCCATCGCACGGGCGGTCCCGGAGTCGCCGAGAGCCCGTACAACTACCGGTGGATCGTCGACAACCGGACGAAGCGCGGGATGGCGCTCGATCTCCGCGAGGCGGCCGGGCGCGCCGTGCTCCATCGCCTCGTCGAGCGCGCCGACGTCTTCGTCACCAACACGCCGCTCGATTCCCGCGGGCGGCTCGGCATTCGCTGGACCGATCTGGCGCCGCTCAATCCGCGACTCGTCTACGCCTCGATGACCGCGTACGGCGAGCGCGGCGACGAGGCCGGGCGCACCGGCTTCGACGCGACGGCCCTCTGGGCGCGCACCGGCTTGATGGACCTCGCCAAGCCGTCGCCGGATTCGCCGCCCGCGCGCTCGCTACCGGGGATGGGCGATCACCCGACGGGCGTGACGCTCTTCGCCGCGATCATGACCGCGCTCTATCAGCGCAGCCGCACGGGCCGCGGCACCATGGTCTCGACGTCGCTCCTGGCCAACGGGCTCTGGTGGAACGCGATCCAGATCCAGGCGGCGCTCTCCGGCGCGCGCGTCGAGCCTCGGCCGCCGCGCGAGGAGCCGGCGAGCGCCCTCGCGAATCTCTACCGCTGCGCCGACGGGCGCTGGTTCCTTCTGAACTTGCTGAACGACGACCGGGACTGGCCGCCCCTGCTCCGCGCGATCGAGCGGCCCGAGCTGGCCGACGACGCGCGCTTTGCCACCACGCCGGCCCGGCGCGCCAACGCGCGCGCCCTCGTGCCCATCCTGGACGGCGTCTTCGTGTCCCGACCGTGGGCCGAGTGGCGCGAGATCCTGAATCGCCATCGCCTGACCTTCGGCGAGGTGGGCACGGTGGACGACGCGCGCGACGATCCCCAGATGGTGGCGAGCGGCGCTCTGCAGCCCTTCGACGACCCGCGCGCGGGCGCGCCGCTCACCGTGGCGAGCCCGCTCTGGCTCGAGGGCGTCGAGAAGGTCGCGCCGCGCTTTCCGCCCGAGCTCGGCGAGCACTCCGTGGAGATTCTTCGCGAGCTCGGCTACGCCCAGCCGGAGATCGACAAGCTGCTCGCCGCGCGCGTCGTGGTGCAGGAAAAGCCGCAGGCCTGACCCGCGCGTCGCTCGTCTGTCGACGGAGCGATCAGCCGAGCTTCACGCCGTATTTCTCGAGCGTCTCCGGGCGAAGCTCCAGGCCGAGCCCCGGCGTGTCGGGGACGGCCATGTGGCCGTCGACGATCTTCGGGCGCTCGCGGAACAGCTCGAACCAGAGCGGATCGCGGGTGTGGTCGGCGAACGACTCCAGGATGAAGCCGGTCGGGCTCGCCGCCACGGCGTGGACGTGAATCTGGGGATCGTGGTGCGAGGCGAGCGGCACCTGATAGAGCTCGGCCATGACCGCCGCCTTGCGCCAGACCGTGAGCCCGCCCGCCCAGGTGGAATCGATGATCAGATAGTCGACGAGGCCCTCGGCCACCATCGTGCGCAGGCCGAAGGGCGTGTACTCGGTCTCGCCGGCCGAGATCGGGATGTTGACCTCGGCCTTCAAACGGCGCAGGGCGTGGCGCTCGTCGTACCAGGGCATCGGATCCTCGAGCCAGAAGATGTTGTAGGGCTCGCACAGCCTGGCCGCTCGCACCGCGCTCGGCAGGTCCCACCCCTGGTTCGCGTCCAGCATGATGGCGACGTCGTCGCCGACCGCCTTCCGGATCACGCCCACGCGCTCGGCGTCGGCCTCGGGCGGCAGGCCCGCGACCTTCACCTTCACCGTGCGATAGCCGTGCTCGAGATACATCGCCGCCTCGCGCCGGAGGTCGTCCGGGCGCTCGCCGTCGCGATAGTAGAAGCCGGTGACGTAGGCGGGCACGCGCGAGCGGAGCGCGCCGCCGAGGAGCGCGTGGACGGGACGCTGGGTCGCCTTGCCCATGAGATCCCAGAGGGCGATGTCGATGGCGCTGATGGCGGTCACGAGCTGACGGCGCTGGTGCGCGAGCGTCGGGATACCCCGCACGCTCGTGTAGGTCAGGGCGAAGAGATCCTGCCAGATGCGCTCGATGCCCGACGGGTCCTGGCCGACGACGAGCGGGGTCACGCGCTCGAGGATCTGGCCGACGGCGCGCATGCCCTCGGGGCCGCCCTGGGACAGGAACGGGCCGTGCGCCTCGCCGATCCCCACGAGCCCGGCGTCGGTCGTGAGCTTCACGATGAGCTCGCTCACCCGGCTGATGGTCGAGGTGGACGTGCGAACCGGCTGCGGCAGGGGAGCGGACAGGAAGTACGTATCGAGCGCCTTGATCTTCATCGTCGCCTCCGCGGGCGATGATACCGAATCGAGCTGCTCGCGGGATCGTGGTTGATCGTATGCATGGATGGTGCATAATCGTCTGCATATGAGGACCACGTTGAACCTCGACGACGCGCTGATCCGTGAAGCCGGGCGACTGACTGGACTTCAGGCGAAGACCGAAGTGATTCACGAGGGTCTGCGCGCGCTGATCACCCGAGAAAGCGCCCGCCGACTCGCAGCGCTCGGAGGAAAGCTCCCGGCGGCCAAAGCCTCTCCCCGCCGCCGCCCGCGACGCCCGCGCTGATGCTCGTGGACACGTCGGTCTGGATCGACCATTTTCATCGCCCGCACTTCGCGCTCGTCACCGCCCTCGAGCGGGGTGAGGCCGAGTGCCACGATTTCGTGCTCGGAGAGCTGGCGTGCGGCACGCTGCCCCGCCGCGACGAGGTCCTGACGCTCATGCGGGCGCTGCCTCGTATCTCCCCGGTCACCCATGACGAGGCGATGGCGCTGGTCGCGGAACGCCGGCTCTGGGGGCGCGGACTCGGATGGGTGGATGTTGGTCTTCTCGCAGCCACCCTCGTGGCGGGAGGACGTCTCTGGACGATGGATCGCAGATTACGGGTGGTCGCTCACGATCTCGGTGTCGCCTGGGAGGTGTCATGAGACCGGTCTTCGCGCGCGTCACGGTCGTCGTGCTCGCCCTGCTCTTCGCTCGCGCCGAAGTGGCGCGCGCCGCTCCGGATGGCACGCTCACCTGGGGTGTCCACGTCACCCTGGCCGCCCGCTGGCTCGATCCGAGCGACACCGAGGCGTTCATCACGCCGTTCATGGTGCTCTACGCGCTCCACGACGCGCTCGTGAAGCCGATGCCGGGCGGGGACAACACGCCCGCGCTGGCCGAGTCGTGGACGGTGTCGAAGGACGGGATCACCTACGAGTTCGTCCTGCGCAAGGGCGTGAAGTTCCACAACGGCGACCCGGTGACGGCCGACGACGTGAAGTACTCGTTCGATCGCTACCACGGCGCCGCGGCCAAGCTGCTCAAGGACCGCGTGCGCGAGGTCCAGATCGTGGATGGGGGGCGCGTGCGCTTTCACCTGAAGGAGCCGTGGCCCGACTTCATGACCTTCTACGGCACGTCGGCCACCGGCGCGGCGTGGATCGTGCCGAAGAAGTACGTCGAGAAGGTCGGCGAGGACGGCTTCAAGAAGGCGCCGGTGGGCGCCGGGCCCTATCGCTTCGTCAGCTTCAACCCCGGCATCGACCTGGTGATGGAGGCGTTCGACGGCTACTGGCGCAAGGTCCCGAGCGTGAAGCGGCTCGTGTTCAAGAGCATGCCCGACGAGACCACGCGCGCCGCCGCGCTCAAGGCTGGAGACGTCGACATCGTCTACCTCTTGAGCGGACCCATCGCCGCCGACGTCAAGCGGACGCCGGGGCTCCGGCTGGCCGCGGCGATGCCGCCCGGCGTGGTCTTCCTCGACCTGCCCGAGCAGTGGGATCCGAAATCTCCGTGGCACGACCGCCGCGTGCGCCTGGCGGCCGGCCACGGGCTCGACCGCAACGCGCTCAATCAGGCCGAGACCCTCGGGCTCTCACGCCCCACCGGCGGGCTCATCCCGCGCGTGCTCGAGTTCGCGCGGGCCTACGACCCGCCGGCGTACGATCCGGCCCGGGCGAAGAAGCTCCTCGCGGAGGCGGGGTATCCGTCGGGCTTCGACGCCGGCGACCTCACGCCGTTTCCGCCGTTCTTCTCGCTGGCCGAGGCCATCGGCAACTACTTGCAAGAAATCGGTATCCGCACCCGCATCCGCACGATGGAGCGCGCGGCGTTCCTGACCGCGTGGCGCGAGCACAAGATCAAGGGCGTCATCATGGGTCTCGGCGCGCCCGCCGGCAACGCGGCCACGCGCATCGAGGTCTACGTGACCAAGAACGGGATTTACGCGAACGGGGTGGTGCCGGAGATCGAGGATCTCTACCAGTCACAGGCCCGCGAGCTCGACCGGAAGAAGCGCGAGCGGATGCTGTACCAGATCCAGCAGATCATGTACGACCGGGTCATGCACGTGCCGATCTACGAGCTGGCGTTCCTCTGGGGCGTCGGGCCGCGGGTCGAGGAGGCGTGCGTCGACCACATCAAGGGGTTTGCCTACTCGGCGCCCTACGAGGATCTGAAGCTCAAGGCGGGGCGGTAGACGACGTCGGGCCGGCGCGGTACGGGATCGGGTCGGCGACGCCGCTGGCGCTGAAGCCCTTCAGCCGCAGGAGGCACGAGTCGCAGGCGCCGCAGGCGACGCCGGTCGGCGACGGGTCGTAGCAGGAGGTCGTGAGGCTGTAGTCCACGCCGAGCGCGAGGCCGCGCTGGATGATCTCGGCCTTCGTGAGGGCGATGAGCGGCGTGTGAATCGTCAGGCGCGGCCCGCCCTCGACGCCGACCCGCGTGGCCAGATCGGCCATGCGCTGGTACGCCGCGATGTACTCCGGGCGGCAGTCGGGATACCCGCTGTAGTCGAGCGCGTTCACGCCCATGAAGATGTCGTGCGAGCCGAGAACCTCGGCCCACGCGAGCGCGAACGACAGGAAGATCGTGTTGCGCGCGGGCACGTACGTCACCGGGATACCCCCGCCGATCTCGTCGACCGACCGGTGCTTGGGGACGGCGATGTCACTCGTGAGGGCCGACCCGCCGAACGCGCGCAGATCGATCGTCACGACGGCGTGGTCGCGCACGCCGAGCTGCCGGCCGACGAGCCGCGCGCGGTCGATCTCGATCCGATGGCGCTGCCCGTAGTCGAACGTGAGCGCGTAGACCTCGAACCCTTCCGCGCGCGCGATGGCGGCGGTCGTCGTGGAGTCGACGCCACCGCTCAGGAGCACCACGGCCTTCGACGGGCTCATGCTCCCGGCGTATCGCCCGGGCTTGCCGCCTCGCCCGGCTCGCACGCCGCGAGCCGGGCCGCGTAGAACGCCCGCTCGCGCGCGTTGTCGGTGAGTCCGAGTGCCCGGCGGTACTCCGTCGCGGCCTCCGTCCGGCGGCCGAGCCGACGCAGGAAGTCGGCGCGGGCGCCGGGCAGGAGGTGATAGCCGCGCAGCGCGGCGTCGTCGACGTCGTCGAGCGCCGCCAGGCCGGCCGCCGGTCCGCGAGCCAGGCCGATCGCCACCGCGCGATTCAGCTCGACCACCGGCGACGGCGCGATGGCGGCGAGCGCCTCGTAGTGCTCGACGATCTGCCGCCAGTCCGTGGCGTCCCAGGACGCGGCGCGGGCGTGACAGGCGGCGATGGCGGCCTGACGCTGATAGGGCCCCGCCCGCGCCATCGGGCCGGCGTGCTCGAGGCTGGCCAGCCCGCGAACGATCCCGGCCTGATCCCAGCGCGATCGATCCTGGTCCTCGAGCAGCACGAGGTTTCCGTCGGCGTCGGTGCGCGTCGCGGCGCGCGAGGCCTGGAGCTCCATCAGCGCGAGCAGCCCGCGCACCTCGGGCTCCTCGGGCATCAGCTCGGCCAGCATCCGCCCCAGCCGGAGCGCCTCGTCGCAGAGGTCGTGACGCACGAGGGCGTTGCCGCTCTGCGCGGCATAGCCCTCGTTGAAGATCAGATAGATCACGGCGAGCACCGCGGGCAGGCGCCCGGGCAGCTCGCCGTCGTCCGGAACCTCGTAGGGCAGCGCGCGGTCGCGGATGGCTCGCTTCGCCCGCACGAGCCGCTGGGCGATCGTGGGCTCGGGCGCGAGAAAGGCGCGGGCGATCTCGGTGGTCGAGAGACCGCCGACCAGCTTGAGCGTGAGGGCGACCCGGCTGTCGGCCGGCAGACCCGGGTGACAGCAGGTGAAGATGAGCCGGAGCCGATCGTCGGGAATCGTCTCGGGATCGGTCACGTCAGGGGTTCCGTCGTTGGCGCCCAGCGTGGCCTCGTACGCGATCGCGTCGGCGTGCCCCTCGACCCGCCGGGTGTGGCGGAGGCGGTCGAGGGCACGCCGCCGCGCCGCCGTGAGGAGCCAGGCGCCCGGACGATCCGGCAATCCGGTGACCGGCCAGCGATCGAGCGCCTGCGCGAACGCCTCCTGGACGACTTCCTCCGCCGCGTCGATGTCGCGCACGATGCGCAGCACGGACGCGACCACGCGCGCGTACTCCAGGCGGAACGCCTCCGACACGCGCGCCTGGACGTCGTCGTGGGCCGCCGGCCCGGGGATCGCTCCCACGGGCAGAGATGTTACCCGATGCCCGCGCCGGCCTCCCCGCTAGGTCGTGCCGTCCGTCACATCGGCCAGATCGGGAACACGTCGACGTGACCACCTTCACCAAGCGGGATTTTCTTCGCCCACTCCACGGCCTCCTTCATCGAGTCGCAGTCGATGAGGTAGAAACCGCCCAGGGCCTCTTTCGTCTCGGTGAAGGGGCCGTCCGTGACCTGGCGCTGTCCGGCCTTGAGGCGGATGCGGGTGGCCTCCCCGTCGGGACGCAGGCGCTCGCCGTGGACCATCTTCCTGGCGGCCTGCAGCTCCTCGGCAAAGCGCTGGTGGCCGCGCATGATGCCTTCCATCTCCGCCGGCTGCGGGGGCGGTGCCGCCTTGTCCGAATTGATGAGCAGCATGTAGCGCATGTCAAGCCTCCTCAGGGTGAATGTCAGGGCCCTGGGGCCCCTGCCGCGGGCCCGGCGACCCTCATTCATACGACGCCGGTGACCCGTCGAAATCGACAGTCACGCGGCGGCTCTCGATCGGCTAGGATACCCGCCATGGCGATCGGTGCCGTCGACCGGATCCGCATCACGACCGTCGTCGACAACTACATCGACAACCTTCGCCAGGACAGCGCGGTGGCCCGCCGCTACACCGCGTTCGTGGCCGGGAAGATGCCGGACCTTCGCGCCGAGCACGGCCTCGCTCACTTCGTGGAGACCACCCGGGGCGGTGAGCGCTTCACCATGGCCCTCGACTTCGGCCTCACCGCGGAGACGCTGAACCACAATTTCCGTGAGCTGGCGCTCGATCCGGCGTCGATCGACGCCCTCGGCCTCTCCCACGGTCACCGCGACCACTGGGG
>Ga0099791_10000291_pt1 | contig 17846 bp, 9 predicted proteins | sample Rivendell_Oct201_7_FD_77318 | JGI IMG/M metagenome (GOLD analysis project Ga0099791, IMG submission 77318) | Vadose zone soil and rhizosphere microbial communities from the Eel River Critical Zone Observatory, Northern California to study diel... | ecosystem: Environmental > Terrestrial > Soil >... | reverse complement strand
CGGTACGCGGCATCGGCGGCGCGATCGATCAGCTCGGGGCTCAGGCGCTCGCCCACCAGGAGCCGCGCGGCCTCGACCGCCTCGCGGGGCAGCGAGGCGACCGCGCCCAGCACGATGCGCGCCTGGCGGACGATCTCGCCGTCCATGTGGAGCGCGGCGGCCACCCCCAGGACCGGGAAGTCGAACGAGCCGCGGCGCCGCAGCTTGAGGTACACCGAGCGCACGCCGTCGGCGGGCGGCAGCACGATCTCGGTCACGATCTCGCCCGGCTGCTTGGTCAGGTACTGGATGCCGTCGTCCTGGTAGAGCGTCGAGATCGGGATCGTGCGGAGGCCCGCGGGCCCCGCCAGCCGGACGGTCGCGCCGAGGCTCCACAGCACCGGCGCGGTGTCGGAAGACGACACCGCCCAGCAGCGCGGGCTGCCCGGCGCCACCAGGCAGATCTCGCCGTCCTTCTTCATGCAGAAGTTGACCGCCTTTCGCCACTGGTAGGACTGGTTGTAGTAGTTGCAGCGCGTGTCGACGCACACGTTACCGCCGAGGGTGCCCATGTTGCGCAGCTGGGGCGTGGAGACCGCGCCCGCCGCGGTGGCGAGTCCCGCGTAGTGCGCCCGCACCTCGGGGTGGCGCGAGACCGCGGTCAGAGTCGTCGCCGCCCCGATGGCGAGGCCGCCACCGTCCCCGCGACGCACCCCGGCCAGGTCGCGCACTCCACACAGCCCCACCAGCACGGTGGGCTCGAACTGGCGGCGCTTCATGTTCGGGTAGAGATCGGTCCCGCCCGCCACCAGCATGGCTTCCGGCCCGTGATCGGCCATGAGCTTCACCGCGTCGGCGACCGACACCGGCGCCAGGTACGAGAACGGCGGCAGGCGCATCATGTGGAAAAGGGCCTCACCGCGACGGCCTCCGCCGGCAACCCGAAGGCGGACTCCACGATCTTGGCCTCCGGGAACGTGAACACCGGCAGCCGCTCCGGTCCAAGGCGCGCGGTCTTCCCGAGGCGCTTGCTGTCCATCGCCTTCACCACCTTCTCCGGGGTGATCGGCGTCTCGTCGATCCGGACGCCGACCGCGTCGTAGACCGCGTTGGCCACCGCCGGGATCACCGGCAGCAGCGGCCCCTGCCCGGCCTCCTTGGCGCCGAACGGGCCCTCCGGGTCGTCGCTCTCCACCAGGATCGTGTGGATCTCCGGCGTCTCGAGCGTGGTCGGGCTCTTGTACTCGAGGAGCGACGGGATCTTGTGGACGCCTTTGCGGAAGACCTGCTCCTCCATCAGCACCTCGCCGAGCCCCATGTAGACCGACCCCTCGACCTGGCCCTCCACCAGCAGCGGGTTCAAGGCCCGGCCCACGTCGTGGGCGATCCAGATCTCGGTGGCCTTCACCTCTCCGGTGTCGCGGTCCACGTCCACCTCGACCACGCACGCCGAGTAGGAATAGCAGGGCGAGGGCCCGACGCCGCCGCCCTTGTACTTGCCGGCGCGCTTGGGCGGCGCATAGGAGCCGGGGAACGCGAGGACCCCGAACATGCTCTCGGCCAGCACCACCGCCTGGGCGAAGTCCACTCCGTGGTCGGGATCGCCGTCCACAAAGACGCGGCGATCGGCCGCCACCAGCTTGTCGGGCGTCACCTCGAGCTTGCGGGCCACCGCCTCGAAGATCCTCGCCCGCAGCCGCTCCGCGGCCTGGATCGCCGCGTTGCCCGCCATGAGCGTCACCCGGGAGGAGTAGGAGCCCAGATCGACCGGGGTGAGATCGGTGTCGGCGGGGTGCACGCGGATGTCCTTCGGCTCGATGCCGAGGACCTCCGCGACCAGGTAGGCCAGGATCGAGTCCGAGCCCTGCCCGATGTCGGTGGCCCCGCAGAGCACCGCCACCAGGCCGCTGCGATCGGCGCGCACCACCACGCCCGAATGCGGCATGTCGTTCCAGTAGATCGCGGTCCCCGCGCCGGTGAGATACGACGAGCAGGCGATGCCGATCCCCTTCCCCGGCGGCAGGGTGCGCCGCTTCTCGCGCCAGCCGGAGGCCTCGACCACGCGGTCGATGCACTCGCCGAGCCCGATGGTGGTGACGGTCAGGTGGTTCGCGGTCTTCACGAAGGGCTCGGCCAGATTGCGCCGTCGCATGTCGGCCGGATCCAGGCCGAGCTGCTCGGCGGCCTTGTCGATCTGGCACTCCATCGCAAAGCGGGGCTGGGGCGTCCCGTGCCCGCGCTTGGGCCCGCAGGGCGGCTTGTTGGTGAACACGCGCGCGCCCTCGAACTTGTAGACCGGGATCTTGTAGGTCACGGTCTGGAGGGCGCCGGTATAGAAGGTGGAGGCCACCCCGTAGGAGCCGTAGGCCCCACCGTCGAGCCAGGAGCGGAAATGCATGCCGGTGATGGCGCCGTCCTTCGTGAAGCCGGTCTTGACCCACATCAGCACCGGGTGGCGCCCGCGGTGGACGTAGAAGACCTCCTCGCGGGTCAGCGTGATCTTCACCGGGCGGCCGCAGAGCTGCGAGAGCTTGCACGCGGCGATCTCGTGCGCGAACGGATCGAGCTTGCCGCCGAAGCCGCCGCCCACCGGCGCGGCCACCACCCGGATGTGGGCCTGCGGCAGGTCGAGGATCTTGGCGAGCAGCCGGTGCACGTAGTGGGGCGTCTGGGTCGAGGACCAGAGGGTCAGCTTGCCGTCCGCGCCCCACTGGGCCACCGCCGAGTGCTGCTCCATCGGCAGGTGGGTATTGCCCTCGAAGAAGAAGACATCTTCTCGCACGAGGTGGGCGGAGGCGAACGCCGCCTCCACGTCGCCGAACTGGAGCGCCACCGCCTTGTGCACGTTGGGCCGGTCGCCGTACTCGTGGATCCGCACCTCCGGATGGGCCAGCGAGTCCTCGATGGACATGAGCGGCCGGAGCGGCTCGTACTCCACCTCGATCAGCTCGGTCGCCCGCTCCGCGGTCTCCTCGTCCACCGCGGCCACCGCGGCCACCGCGTCGCCGACCATCCGCACCTTCTCCACGCAGAGCGCTTCCTCGTCCTGGGACACCGGCAGGATCCCGAACTTCACCCGGGGCAGATCGTGGCCGGTGATGACCGCGTAGACGCCGGGCAGGGCCCGGGCGCGCGTGGTGTCGATGCGCTTGATCAGCGCGTGGGGATGCGGGCTGCGCAGGAGCTTGCCGTGGGCCATGCGCGACATCAGCAGGTCGTCGGCGAACTTAGTCTCCCCGACCACCTTGGCCCAGGCGTCGATCTTGGGCAGCGACTGGCCGATGATCGAAAAGCGATCCTTCTTCATGTCCGGGCCCCCTTGATGCGCAGGGCGGCGAGCTCGACCGCGTCGAGGATCTTGGTGTATCCCGTGCAGCGACACAGGTTGCCGGCCAGGGCGTGCTTGATCTCGTCACGGGTCGGCATGGGAATCTCCACGAGCAGAGCCTCGGCGGTCAGGAGAATGCCGGGGGTGCAGTACCCGCACTGGGCGGCGCCCAGCTCCGCGAAGGCCTGCTGAAGCGGGTGCAGCTCTCCGGCCTGCGCCATGCCCTCGACCGTCTTGATCTCGCGCCCCTGGCACTCGACGGGTAGCGCCAGGCACGAGAGCACCGGGAGGCCATCCACCAGCACGGTGCACGTGCCGCACTCGCCCAGCTCGCAGCCGTGCTTGGTCCCGGTGAGGTTCAGATCTTCCCGCAAGACCTCGAGCAGGGTTTTGTGCGGCGCCGCGAGGACGTCGCGCTCTTCCCCGTTGATCCTGAGGGCCAGGAGCGTCTTCATGGTGATTGCGTGAAGATGAAACTGGACTTAAGTAGTACTAAATCGCGCCGCCCTCTGTCAAGCGCGAGCCCGCCCCCCTGTCACTTAACCCATATCTTTGCCGGCCGGGCATGCTTATGCTTCGAATCTGCACTGTCATCCTTCCAGAAGGCAGGTCCAGTTCGAAACCGGGCGGGGCAAGCCGAGTCGCGCCTGGATTGCAGGGGCCCGCAACCACTTGCAGGCAAACAGGTCAGTCGATTTCCGCTTCGAGATTCAGGCCTAGGACCGCGCTGCTTCTCGACTTCATCGCGCCCGAGAGCTTCACCTACTGGCTCTCGATCCTCTTTCTGGTGGGCTCGGTGTTCGGCGGCATGGCATCGGTCTGGGGCGCCGTGGCCAGGGGACTACTCCTTCAGTTCTGGTCCGACATCGCCGGCATGGTATCCCGCGACCTCGTCCATTCGGGGCGCTCCTCGTGCTCTCGATGCGGTTCATGCCGAATGGCGTCGCCGGAATGGTGTCGGCGTGGGAATGGCTAGCGACGTGGGCCATGCGGGCTGTCCACCAGCGGAAAACCGTAGACGTAAGCGTCCTTGGCGATGGCGCGCGCTTCGGCCGGCGTCACGTCCGCACCCCGCGCAGGCCCCGGCAGCAGACCGGCGAGCATTGTCGCGAGGGCGCCGGCGACAATCGTCCGCATGATCCTCGGCACCCCCGGCACGACGACCAGGATTTCGAGGTCAGGGCTGCGCCTGACGCTGCATCCGCTCGATGAACGCGTCCATCTGGGCGTCGTCGGCGAAGATGTCGATGGACGGCACGGCCTTCAGGATGTCGATGACCCGCCGGACCGGCGGCTGCAGATGGGCGACCGCCACCCCGCCGCCTCTGGCCTCCAGCGTTTTTCGCGCCTTGACGAGGACGCGGATCCCCGCGCTGCTGATGTACTCGAGGCCAGCCATGTCGAAGATGAGCGCGGTCGCGGACTTCAGGACGAGCTCGAGACGCTCGTCGAGAATCGGCGCGGTCTGGGAGTCGAGGCGCCCACGGAGGGCGACGCAGCGGCCCCCGTTCCCCACCTCGGTGACCTCGATCTCGAGCCCCATGGTCCAGGCGAGGGGTACGCTAGCACGAGGCCCGCACCGTCACAAGCCGGCGACGCCCGCGGGCTCGCTCTCCGCGGTCCCGGCTCCACCTCCGCCCGGGCTGAGCCACCCCCGCCGCGCCGAGACGGCGTGGCGCCCGGCCCGCGGGCCGCCCGGAATGCAGTTCCCCGTACGCTCCGTGCTAGGATCGGCTCGGACCGTGGATACCCGGGACGTGATCCGAGCGGTGCCCCTCGCACCGGGGCGCCCGGGGCGCCGGGGGCTCCCGCTCCGCGTGCTTGTCGCGGGGCTGTTCGTCGCGCTCCTGGCCGCCGCGGGGCTCGCCAGCGTTGGCTACGGGTACGTGGTCACCTCGAGACTCCTGCTGTCGGCCGGCGACGAGGAGTTCCTCCACGTAGCGGAGCGCACGGCCGGCCAAGTCCGGGACCTGCTCGCCCCCGCCCAGCTCCTCGTCCAGCTCCTCTCACGCCACCGGCTCGCGGAGACCGCCAGCCCCGCCGCCCGCCTGGACTCCCTTCCCCTGCTCACCACCGCCCTGAACGAGCACCCCGAGATCTCCGCCATCTACGTCGGCTTCGCCAGCGGGGAGTTCCTCCTGGTCCGCTCGCTGCGAGGCGGCCCTCCCCAGATCGGCAGCGTGCCGCCGGAGGCCGTCTTCCTCGTCCAGAGCCGCACCGCCGGCGAGGGCGCGATCCCGGGCCGGTTCCGCTACCTTGACCGGCAGCTGGCCGTGCTCCGCGACGAGCTCCGCCCGGACTACGTCTACGATCCCAGGACGCGGGGGTGGTATGCGCAGGCCCTTCCGACCGCCGCGGCCGTGCGGACCAAACCCTACGTCTTCTTCACCACGCGCGAGGTGGGGACGACGGTCGCCCAGCGGAGCGTGGATGGCCGGAGCGTGGTGGGCGTGGACATCACGCTTCAGGAGCTCTCCCGTCACCTCGCCCGATCCCGGGTCACCCGGTCCGCGCGGATCGCGCTCGTCGATCGGCTGGGCCTCGTGGTCGCCCTCCCCGAGGCCGGTCGGCTGGTCCGCGCCGACCCGTCGGGTGATCCGGCCCTCGTCCGGCTCGACGACCTCGGCGATCCCATCCTCGGCTCGCTCTTCACCGCGGCCATTCCGGCGTCGCGGGGCATCCCGCTCCGGATCGAGGACCGGGCCTGGATCGGCGCCCGCCGCCCCATCGAGGCGGGCGCCGGGGAGCCGCTGGTCCTGCTCCTGGCCGCCCCTCGCGACGAGCTGGTCGCCGGCGCCAGGGGTCTGGTCGAGCGGCAGCTCCTCATCGGCCTCGGCGTGCTCGGACTGACCCTCGGCCTCGTGTGGCTCGTCGCCGGCCGGCTCTCGCGGCCGCTCGAGTCGCTGGCCGGGTCAGTGGCGCGCATCGGTCGGGGGGACCTCGACACCGCGCTCCCGCGCATCCAGAACCCCCGGGAGGTCGCGGCCCTGAGCGATGTCACCGACCGGATGCGCGTCCAGCTCCAGGGCCACATCGCGGAGCGCGCGGGCCGGCTCGCCGAAGAGCAGCGGCAGGCCCGGGAGCTGGAGATCGCGCGGCAGATCCAGCAGTCGATGCTGCCCGTGGCCGCCGACGGCTCCCTGGACGGGCGCTACGCGATCGCCGCCAAGCTCATGCCGGCTCGCGAGGTCGGGGGCGATCTCTACGACTTCTTCGTCCCAGACGAGCGCCGGCTCGTCTTCGCCATCGGCGACGTGGCCGACAAGGGCGTGCCGGCCGCGCTCCTGATGGCCCGCGTGACCGCGCTCTTCCGCGCGATCGGCCCGGGGGAGACCGGGCCCGATGGGATTCTCCGAGAGCTGGACCTCCGTCTCTCGCAGGGGAACGACGCCTGCATGTTCGTCACGGCGGCGTGCGGCCAGCTCGACGGCGAGACCGGGGAGGTCCGGTACGCCAGCGCCGGCCACGAGCCGCCGATCCTGCGGCGAGCCGACGGCACGACCGTGGTGCTGGCCCCGGAGGGCGGACCGGCCCTCGGCTTGGAGGCGAACGGCCCCTATCCCGTGTGGACAGGGCGCTTCGCTCCCGGCGACGCCCTCGTCCTCTACACGGACGGGGTCACCGAGGCGTTCGACGTGGCCGGCGACGCCTTCGGCTTGGAGCGGCTCCGGCGCGTCGTGGCTGATACGCCGGCAGACGCCCTCCGCTCCCTGCCGGATCGGCTGGTGGACGCCGTCGAGCGGTTCGCCGCCGGCGGAGGCCCCCGCGACGACCTGGCGGTGCTCGCGGTGCAGTACCGGCCGACCGACGTCGTGGCGGGCGGCGCCGGCCCCGAGTGGTGGCGGCTGTCGGTCTCGGGCGCACCGGAAGACGTGGCTCGCGCGCAGCGGCGGATCGAGGGGATCCTGCTCGCCCGCGACGTGCCCGCGCCGACCGTTCAGGACTGCGTGCTGGTGACCGAGGAGGTGATGGCGAACATCGCGACGCACGCGTACGGCGGCCGGCCGGGCTGCGAGGCAGGCGTCGAGATCCGGCTGCTCCCCGAGGAGATCCAGATCCGATTCGAGGACGCCGGGCCGCCGTTCAATCCCCTCGAGCAGCCGGCGCCGGACGTAGAGGCACCCATCGCCACGCGTCGCGTCGGCGGGCTCGGCATCTTCCTGGTCCGGCAGCTCGCGGACCGCTGCGAGTACGTCCGCGAGGGATCGACCAACATCCTCACCGTGCACTACCACCGGCCGGCCGCGGCCCCGCGTGAGGCGTTCACCCAGGTGCAGGAACCGCTCACTGGAGGAGGCGCTATGGCGCTGGCCATCGAGATCACTGACCAAGAACCCGGCGGGCGTCGGGTGATGCTCCGGGGACGCCTCGACACCCTCACCGCGCCGCAGCTCGAGACAGCCCTCACCCCGCTGCTCGACTCGTCGGCCGTCACGTCGATCGCGTTCGGGCTGGACGGGCTGGAGTACATCAGCAGCGCCGGCATCCGGTGCCTCGTGCTGGCGCACAAGGCGCTCGGGGCGCGCGGCGGGCGGGTCGTGATCGTCAACCCCCAGTCCGCGGTGCGCAAGGTGCTGGAGATCGTCAAGGCGCTGCCAGCCGAGCAAGTCTTCGGCAGCGACGCGGAGCTCGACGCCTACCTCGATGCCATGCAGCGGAAGGTCCGGGGAGACACGTAGCGGCGCGCCATTCCCTCTTCGTCCTCTCGCGGCCGAGCCGTGCGCGAGTTTCACTTATCCTTCAAGGGGTTGAGCGCTACGGCATGTTAATCGTTCCAACTCCCGGCAAGACAATCGGTAAAGTGACACCTGCCCTGGCGGAAGGCCTGCTGTCTCGTCTGCTGGTACTGGGCGACCGCAGGCTGGGCCGCACTTCGGCGGAGCGCAACCTTGTTGCGCACCAAGCCGCCTGGATAGGCGGAGTAGAGATGGCGGCCACCGCGACCCAGAACGGCATTCGACTGTCGCCGGCATACGGTCGTGTTGCTGTTCGCGGTGTTCCACGAGCCCATGCCTCGTTCATGGTCCCGCTCGTGCTCGCACTGGAACCACGGCCAACCGTTCCCGGCCGCGCTGATCGCGTGTCTATGGTCTGGGTGCGAAGGCCAGGAAATCAACCACCCCGGACTCCACACTGTACATCGCCCCGGCGATCTTCACGGCGCCCGTGGTTTCGAGCTCGGCGATGACGGCACTACGACTGTGGATCCCGGCCATGGTGAGCTCGACATTCTTCCGAGCGACCGCGTCAACGAAGGCGTAGTTCTTCGCAGAGCGCTCGCCCTGATACGAGGTGGCATCCACCGCCGACTGGATCTTCGCGAGCAGGCCGGTGAGGTTGCCGAGCTGGACCCGATCGATGGCGCCCTTGATCGCACCGCACGCCGTGTGCCCCATCACCAGCACGACCTTCGCACCGGCTACCTTGCATGCGAATTCCATACTACCGAGGATGTCGTCGTTGGCGATGTTGCCGGCCACGCGCGCGTTGAAGCAGTCGCCGATCCCCAAATCCATGATCGTCTCGGCGGGCGCGCGGGAGTCAACGCAACTCAGTATGATTGCCGCGGGATATTGACCCTTGGCGCTAGCTTTCTGCTGGGCGAGGTAATCGTGCGGGGACTCTTTCCCGAGGCGAAAGCGCTGGTTGCCCTTTTTCATGAGGTCGATGATGTCGTCCGGCGTCAGTTTTTCACGCTGCGCCTTGGTTAGCGCGGCGCCATACGCAAGGTGCCACGCGGAAGTCATACCCAGCGCCGTCGTTGCCGTCGCGATGCCAGCGCTCTTGAGGAAGCTGCGGCGGTGCAAATGGTCGTCCCGGCGCGTCGATGGCTTGTCAGGCATGATCAGACCTCCTTCGCGGGAGTGCGCAACACCTTTCCGCTGCAAAGTGGCTCGCCGGACGCAGTCCATCGACACCGCGGCGCATGCGACAAAGCCGATGCTCTAGTTGTTTTGCTTCGTCGGCTACGTCAAGCCTTGGACCGCGCAAGCGAAATCACAGTCGGTGAATCGATGACCGACAACAATAGCCCGAGTTGGAACCATGGTCCAACGCTTTTCGCCCCACCCGCGCTCGTACCTGCCGGAGCCGACATGGAAGCGCTCGAAGGGGTCCAGTCGCCGGTTGGTGACGATTGGCACGTTGGTGATCCCGCGGCGTGGCCCTTCGAGGGATGGTGCGCAGCAACGGTTTGCGGTTCGCGGGCGTCCAGAGCGATGTTCCCTGTCGACCCTACTACCCTCCCCAGGACAGGAATTTCCCGATCAACATCGTCACGGCCACGGTCACCGTGAACGCCCACCATTCGCTCATCACGAGGTTCCTCCCAGGCCGGGGCTCGGCCGTCGTGGTATTGCGGCAACTGACTGTAGATGCAACCCGGAAACACTGCCATAGGACCTTGGTCCTAGGAGGACAAGGAGACGCACTCGCTTTCACCGACGGCACCGAGACCACCGTCCCGCTGAGCCCGTCATCCTATGGTACGGGCCCGGAACATGTGCTAGCGTCTCTTGCTCGACGCGGCCCGTGCGCACCCGCAGGTGCTCCCCGAACCCGCCCCGACGCTGTTCCTGCGGGTCGACGGTCGAGACTCGTCGCGGGAGGGCCATGGCCGCGACGGGCAAGAGACGACCGCCGACAAGGCCCACGCGGCGAACAGGGAGGGCTGCACATGGACGCCGAGCATCGTCGCCTGGAAGAAACGCGCAGCAAGGCCGCGCCGTGGCGGAAATGGGGGCCCTATCTCACGGAGCGGCAGTGGGGGACGGTGCGCGAGGACTATAGCGACTCGGGCAACGCGTGGGACTACTTCACCCACGACCAGGCCCGCTCGCGGGCCTATCGCTGGGGCGAGGACGGGCTCGGGGGAATCTCCGACGACCGGCAGCTGCTCTGCTTCGCGCTGGCGCTGTGGAACGGCAAGGACCCCATCCTCAAGGAGCGGTTGTTCGGCCTGACGAACAGCGAGGGGAACCACGGCGAGGACGTGAAGGAGTACTACTTCTACCTCGACTCGACGCCGACCCACTCGTACATGAAGTACCTCTACAAGTACCCGCAGGCGACGTACCCGTACCGCGATCTGGTCGACACCAACCGGCGCCGGGGCAAGCACGACTTCGAGTACGAGCTGCTCGACACGGGCGTGTTCGACCAGGACCGCTACTTCGACGTGTTCGTGGAATACGCCAAGGCGTCGCCGGAGGACATCCTCATCCAGATCACGGTCGAGAACCGGGGCCCGGAGCCGGCGACGCTGCACGTGCTGCCGACGGTCTGGTTCCGCCACGTGTGGTCATCGCGGGGCGATGCGCCCCGGCCGGTGCTCCGCGAGGCCGCCGGCGGTGGCGGCGGTGTGATCGCGGCCTCGCATCCGGAGCTCGGAGAGCGGTTCCTCTACGCCGAGGGCGCCGCGGCGCTGCTCTTCACCGAGAACGAGACCAACACCGAGCGCCTCTTCAATTCGCCCAACCGGACGCCCTACGTCAAGGACGGGATCGACCGCTACATCGTCCACGGCCGGCGGGAGGCGGTGAATCCCGAGCAGCAGGGCACGAAGGCGTCGGCCCACTATCCCATCACGGTGGAGGCCGGGGCATCGCGGACCCTTCGGCTGCGCCTCTCCGACGTGGCGCCGGCGGCATCGGCTCCGGCGAAGGCCGGCCCGGTCGGGAGCGACTTCGACGCCGTGATGCGGGCCCGCCGTCAGGAAGCGGACGCCTTCTATGCCACGGTCATCCCCTCCTCGTTGAACGCCGACGCGGCCCGCGTGATGCGGCAGGCGCTGGCGGGGATGCTCTGGTCCAAGCAGTTCTACTACTACGACGTCGACCAGTGGCTCACGGAGCGCGGGGCCGACCCGTTCAAGCCGACCCGCAAGGCCTCGCCGCGCAACGACCACTGGCACCACATGTACAATGCCGAGATCCTGTCGATGCCGGACAAGTGGGAATACCCCTGGTACGCGGCCTGGGACCTCGCCTTCCACGTCCTCGCGCTGACGCTGGTGGACGAGGATTTCGGCAAGACGCAGCTGGACCTGATGCTCGGGGAGAAGTACCTGCACCCGAACGGGCAGCTGCCCGCGTACGAGTGGAACTTCGGCGACGTCAACCCGCCGGTGCACGCCTGGTCCACCCTCTTCACGTACCGCCTGGAGAAGGCCCGGCGCGGCCAGGGGGACCTCGAATGGCTCGAGCGCGCCTTCCACAAGCTGGCGCTGAACTTCACCTGGTGGGTGAACCGCAAGGACCGCTCCGGCAGGAACGTCTTCGAGGGCGGCTTCCTGGGGCTGGACAACATCGGCGTGTTCGACCGTAGCGCGCCGCTGCCGACGGGCGGGTACCTGGAGCAGGCCGACGGCACCGCCTGGATGGCGCTCTTCTGCCAGAACATGCTCGAGATCAGCGTGGAGCTGGCGCTCGAGCGTCCGGCCTATCTGGACATGGCCGTCAAGTTCGTCGAACATTTCCTGTGGATCGCCTCGTCGATGATCCACGCCGGCGAGGACGTCGGGATGTGGGACGAGGAGGACGGGTTCTTCTACGACGTGCTCCGGCTGCCCGACGGCCGGGCCCAGCGTCTGAAGGTACGATCCATGGTGGGCCTGCTCCCCCTGTGCGCGGTGACCGTCTTCGAAGGGGAGCTCATGGCCAAGTATCCGGAGTTGCGCGAGCGCTTCCGCCGGTTCGTCGATGCGCGCCCGGAGCTGACGGCCTTCATCCACGACCCGAGCCAGCGCGGCCAGGCGGGCCGGCAACTAGCCGCCGTCCTGAACGAGACGAAGCTTCGCCGGGTGCTGGCGACGATGCTCGACGAGAACGAGTTTCTGAGCCCCTACGGCATCCGGGCCCTCTCGCGCTACCACGCCGAGCATCCCTACGTGTTCCGGGTGGGGGACCAGGAGTACCGGGTCTCGTACCTGCCGGCCGAGTCAGACAGCGGCATGTTCGGCGGCAACTCCAACTGGCGCGGGCCGATCTGGATGCCCGTCAATGCGCTGATCATCCGCGCCCTGCTGCAGTACCACACCTACTACGGCAAGGATTTCACCATCGAATGTCCCACCGGCTCCGGCCAATACATGAACCTGTACCAGGTCGCCGAGGAGCTGGCGGGCCGGTTGGCCAGCATCTTCCTGCGCAACGCCCAGGGCCGGCGACCGGTGTACGGAGGAATGCGAAAGTTCCAGGAGGACCCGCACTGGCGCGACCATCTCCTGTTCTTCGAGTACTTCCACGGGGACAACGGGGCCGGTCTCGGGGCGAGCCACCAGACGGGATGGACGGGAGTCATCGCCCGGGCCATGCACCTGTTCGCGACCAGCACGGCGGAGCAATTCGCCGAGCTCGGCAAAGCGGCCGGGATCACGGAAGTGCAGCCGGCGCGTCCCACCCGCAAGCGCTGACATGCTCTATCAGATCAATACTCGCGTCCGGCTGACGGAGCTGTCCCGGGCGCTGGGCCGGCCGGCCACCCTGGACGATGTGCCGGAGGCCGAGCTGGACCGGGTCGCCGGGATGGGGTTCGATTGGGTCTGGCTCCTGAGCGTGTGGCGCACCGGACCGACCGGGCAGCGGGTGTCGCGCGCCCATTCCGAGTGGCGGAGGGAGTTCGAGGAGACGCTGCCGGACCTGCGCGAGGAGGACATCGCCGGCTCCGGCTTCGCGATCACCGGCTACACCGTGCATCCCGACCTCGGAGGCGATGCGGCGCTGGCCCGCCTGCGCGAGCGCCTCCGGGCGCGCGGCCTGCAACTGATGCTCGATTTCGTCCCGAACCACACCGGCCTGGATCACCCCTGGGTGGAGGACCACCCCGAGTACTACATCGCCGGGACTGACGTGGAGCTGGAGCGGGCGCCCCAGAACTACACGTGGGTGAAGCGGCGGCGGGGCGACCTCCTGCTCGCCCATGGCCGGGACCCGTACTTCGCGGGCTGGCCGGACACGCTGCAGCTCGACTACAGCCGTCCGGCCACCCAGGAGGCGATGCTCGGAGAGCTGCTGAAGATCGCCGGGCAATGTGACGGCGTGCGCTGTGACATGGCCATGCTCGTCCTGCCGGACGTCTTCGAGCGGACCTGGGGGCGGCGGGCTCCGCTGTTCTGGCCGCGAGCGACGCAGCGGGTGCGGGAGCGGGTGCCGGGGTTCCGCTTCTTGGCCGAGGTCTACTGGGACCTCGAATGGGCGATGCTCGAGCAGGGGTTCGACTACGCCTACGACAAGCGGTTGTACGACCGCCTGCGCGAAGGCCATGCGCGTCCGGTGCGCGAGCACCTGCTGGCCGGGCTCGACTTCCAGAACGAGCTCGCCCGGTTCCTGGAGAACCACGACGAGCCGCGGGCCGCGGCGACCTTCGCCCCCGGCATGCACGAGGCCGCGGCCGTCATCTCGTTTCTGTCGCCGGGTCTGCGGTTCTTTCATGAGGGGCAGCTCGAAGGCCGCCGGAAGCGCATCTCGCCGCACCTGGTACGCGCGCCCCTGGAGCCGGTCGACGCCGCGCTGCAGCAGTTCTACGACGGCCTCCTGGCCGTGCTCCGGCAGCCGATCGTTCGCGACGGCCAGTGGCGCCTGCTCGACTGCGTGCCGGCGTGGGACGGCAACTGGACGTCGGACGGCTTCATCGCCTGGTCCTGGCAGGCTCGGGACGGCCAGCAACGCCTGATCGCCGTCAACTACGCCGGGAACCAGGGCCAGTGCTACGTGCGGCTCCCGTTTCCCGAGCTGAGCGGCCATACGGTGCGCCTCAAGGATCTGACGGGGCCCGCCAGCTACGATCGCGATGGCAGTCATCTGGTGTCACGGGGCCTCTATCTCGACCTGCCGGCCTGGGGGTACCACGTCTTCGAGGTGACCGCAGTGTGATGGGGTCCTCATGAGCCGTACCCCGACGGAGGGATCGAAGCCGCTACCGGACCCGTACGACTTCTCGCTGGTCCTGGGCGACGCGCTGGAGCTGCTGGTCCGCCGGATCCTCGTGATCTCGCTCTTCGTGTGGCTCTCCCTGCTGATCCGGTCGATACTGGGCGGGCGCGCGTGGGGCGACGCGGTCAGGGTGCCCTTCCTGGTGGACATCGAGGTCACGCCCGGTTTCTGCTGGCGCTGCCTCTGCTCACGCCGCGCTGAACCGCTTCGCGTTCATCGGGCTCGGGGAAGACCGGGCTACTGCGAACACCGCGGCAGGTCGGGCGCAGGATCGCTACGTTCGCGTGATAGTGTTTCGTCCCGCGGATTGACGGTACCGCGGCCGCTCAGGCTCAGTTGGCGTTGACCCACGTCTGAGTCACACTTGGGCCCCCAATCGAAAGGAGTGAAACCCAATGAAGACGATACTGGCGGCCGTGATTGTTGCTGGAATGGTGGCGGCGGACTTGAGCTATGCCCAGTCCGGGGCGGACGTGGTGAAGACCAAGGGCTGTCTTGCCTGTCACGCGGTGGACCAGAAGAAGGTCGGTCCCTCCTACAAGGATCTTGCCGCGAAATACAGCGGAGACACGGCGGCGGAAGGCAAACTCGTAGCGAAACTGAAAGAAGCCAAGGCTCATCCGAAGACTGCGGCCTCCGACGCGGAACTCAAGGCGGCGGTTGCTTACATACTGTCCGTGAAATGAGATTGCCCGGACCCGAGTGACACTCGGCGCGGTTCGTCACAAGGCGGTCGGGGCTAGCGGGCATCGGTCGACGAACGGTCCACACAGGCCGGGTCGCGAGACCCGCACGGCATGAAGGCATTCGTCGAGCGCGAATTCAAGCTCCAAGCTGAGCCGAGCTTCCAGCTCCCCGACCTGCCCGGGGAGCTACTGGCTCCTCGGGTCTTCACCTCGATCTACTATGACACCGCCGACCATCGTCTCGCGCGGCGCGGGATGACGCTGCGATGTCGGTCCGAGCGTCGGCGCCGCCGCTGGCAGCTCAAGCTACCGCGTGGTGCCGCCCGGCTCGAACTGACGGTACCCGGAGGCGCCGGCATTCCGCCGGACGAGCTCACTCGCCTCCTTGTGGCCTCCATGCGAGGTGGAGCACTCGTACCGATCGCGACGCTCCGGACGCGGCGCGCCGGCGTGCGGGTGCGCGACCTCGACGGGTCCGTCGCGGAGGTCGTCCTCGACACCGTCGCCGTGCTCGAGCAGGGACGGGTCGTGCGGCGCTTCCGTGAGATCGAGGGCGAGCTCCTGACCGGGGATGAGGCGACTCTCGAGCGGATTCGGCAGGCGCTTCGCGCGGCAGGGGCCGTAGACGGCGACGGTCGGCCCAAGGTGTTCCAGGCGCTCGGGATCGAACCCGCATCCGCGACGGCCCCCGACGCATCGTCCGTTGCCCTCGACCACGTCCGAGTGATGCTCCAGGCGCAGGTCGACTCACTGCTCGCCCACGATCCGGGCGTACGGCTCGGTACGGACCCCGAGGAGCTGCACAAGATGCGGGTGGCGGTGCGCCGGCTTCGGGCGATCCTGCGCGCGACCGGGCCGATGTTTGAGCGTGAGTCGGTCGAGAGCCTGCGCGAAGAGCTTGCCTGGCTGGGCAACGCATTGGGTTCCGTCCGGGACCTCGATGTCATGCATGAATACCTCCGGCAGGAGATCACCGCGACCGATCCTGTCGAGCGACGGGCCGGCCGGCGACTCCTCCGCCGTCTCGAAACAGACCGGACCCACGCGCGCGCCGAGCTCATACAGGCGCTGAGCGATGCGCGGTATTTCGCCCTTCTGGATCGCCTCGAGGGCGCAATCGAGCAGCCGAAGGTCGTGGAGCCCGACTTCCCGCTTCGCGAGGTCCCGGCGCGCGAGTTCAAGAAGCTTCGCAAGGCGGTGGAGGCCCTCCCGGGTGTGCCGAGCGACGAGACCCTTCACGAGATCCGCATCAAGGGAAAGCGGGCGCGCTACGCGGCGGAACTCGTGCAGGCCATGGTCGGCAAACCCGCGGAGCGCTTCATCGCGAAAGCCAAGGAGTTGCAGGATGTCCTTGGAGAGCACCAGGACGCGCTAGTGGCCGAGGCGCAGATCCGAGCGCTCGCGGGCGAGCTGGGCGGGGGCCGCACGAACTTCATGGCCGGCCGGCTAGTGGAGCGTCAGCGTGCACGGCGCGCAGCCGCCCGGGCCGCCTTCGCCGCCCTCTGGCCCAAGCTTGCGCGGCGGGGGAAAAAGGTCTGGCGCTGAGGGCTAGGTCAGGGCGGTAGACAGGTTGTTGGGTGTGGTGGTGGTCTGGCCGATTTCTCGGATCCGTTGCTTCAGGTCCCGGCATACGGCCGGTGAAAAAGTCGTCCAGATTGGTGCTGATGAGAGCGAGAGATTTCAGGCGCTCCAGCAGCGGTGCGGCCGAATCCAGGGCTGCTTCCAGGTAGGGCCGGTTACCCTCGAGCCACCACAACTCCCGATTCAGGAATGTGTCGATGGTCATATGTCTCTCAAACGCTTGGCCTCGGCGAGTCCTTGGATTGGGTCCGCCATGCACGGGAAGCATACGGGACGGGGCGCCCCGCATATAGGACTATAGGCCTATAGACCGACTCATGCGTTGAAGGGCACACTCCGCTCCGATGCTCAACGGTGACGTCGTGGAGCCTAGGTCCTTGTACCTAGATCGTTCGTCCCATAGCGGCGCGTTCGCCTTCGACGTAGTTTCAGCGCCGGCATGACACGTCTCTACCGCTACGCCACCGATGTTTTTGATTCTCCGCGGCACAAGCTCGTCGCGTGGCTGCTGGTGCTGATCCTCGCGGCTCCGCTCCCGACGACCGCCCAGCCGGCCGGGACGACCACCGCCTTCACCGCAGAGCAACTCGAGCAGGTGGCAGCCCCGATCGCGCTCTATCCGGATCCGCTCGTGGCCCAGATCATGATGGCCTCGACGTACCCGCTCGAGGTCGTACAGGCGGCGCGATTCCTCAAGGACAACCCTGGTCTCAAGACCGATGCGCTCAACGAGAAGCTCAAGGAGCAGACCTGGGACGACAGCGTGAAATCGCTCGTCTCCTTTCCCGAGGTTCTCACCCTGATGGACCAGAAGCTCGAGTGGGTCCAGAAGCTCGGCGACGCGTTCCTCGCCCAGCAGAAGGACCTGCTGGCCGCCGTCCAGCGCCTTCGCGCCCGCGCCCACGCCCAGGGCAACCTCAAGAGCACGTCGGAGCAGACGGTGACGGTCGAGCCCGCGGCACCGCCGGCTCCCGCGGCACCCGGCCAGTCTGCGCCACCGCCCCAGACCGTGGTGGTCGAGCAGCAGCCCAGCGTGATCACGATCGTACCGGCCAACCCGCAGGTCGTCTACGTGCCCTCCTACAATCCGGCCGTCGTCTACGGCGCGTGGCCGTACCCGGCGTACCCACCGTACTCTCCGTACCCGCCCGGATACGTCTTCGGCACCGCGGCACTCTCGTTCGGCCTGGGCATGGCGGCGGGCGCGGCGATCTGGGGCAACTGCAACTGGAACAACGGAAGCGCGGACGTGAACGTCAGCAACGCCACCAACTTCTCGAAGAACGTGAACCGGTCGAACGTCGCCAGCGAGCGTGTCTCCCACTACCAGGAGGGGCAGGG
>Ga0099791_10000289_pt1 | contig 17885 bp, 17 predicted proteins | sample Rivendell_Oct201_7_FD_77318 | JGI IMG/M metagenome (GOLD analysis project Ga0099791, IMG submission 77318) | Vadose zone soil and rhizosphere microbial communities from the Eel River Critical Zone Observatory, Northern California to study diel... | ecosystem: Environmental > Terrestrial > Soil... | reverse complement strand
GCTTCCCCGCCGCGTGATCCGCGACCGCGCCCTGGAGCTGCTCGCGTTCGTTGCCCTCTCGGACAAGGCGCACGCGCCCATCATGGCGCTCTCCGGCGGCATGAAGCGGCGCCTCATCCTGGCGCGGGCGCTCCTGAACGAGCCCCGCGTGCTGATCCTGGACGAGCCCACGACCGGGCTGGATCCGCAGGCCCGGCACGCCATCTGGGATCGCGTCCGAAGCCTGCGCCAGAACGGCACGACCGTGCTACTCACCACCCACTACATGGAAGAGGCCTCCCAGCTCTGCGATCGCGTCGTGATCATGGACGGCGGGCGGATTCTCCTCGAGGGAACGCCCCAGGAGCTCGTGGAGCGCGAGGTCGGGCGCACCGTGGTCGAGGCGTGGAATTACGGCGAGGACTTCCTGAATTTCCTGCGCGCGATGCCGGGACGGCTGGAAGAGCTGGGAGACCGCCTCTACTTCTATCCGCAAGAGGGGGATCACATCGAGCGGACGTTCGATCAGCGATTCCCCTCGCAAGACAGGCTCATCCGCCGGGCGACCCTGGAGGACGTGTTCTTGAAGCTGACCGGAAGGGCGTTGCGCGATTGAACGCGATGCGCGCCATCCTCCGCAACACGTCGCTCCGGGCATTCCGCGTCTGGCAGCGGGACTTCGAGGTCTATCTGACCAACTGGAAGACGGAGTTCCTTCCGCCGCTCTCGGAGCCCATCCTCTACGTGTTCGCGTTCGGATACGGTCTGGGCTCCCTGATCCACGAGGTACGCTACGAGGGGCGAGACATCACCTATCTCAGATTCATGGCGCCCGGAATCGTGGCCGTGGCGATCATGTTCTGGAGCTACTTCGAGACCACGTACTCCTCGTTCGTGCGGATGTACTACCAGCGGACCTTCGACGCGATCCTCGCGACCCCGCTGCTGGTCGAGGACGTGATCCTGGGAGAGCTTCTGTGGGGCGCGACGAAGGCGCTCATCGCGAGCACCATCATGCTCGGGGTGCTCACCGTGCTCGGGCTCGTGGCGTGGCCGTCGGGGCTCTGGGTGATCCCCGTCGCGGCCTTCGCGGGGACGATGTTCTCGGCGCTGGGGCTCATCATCACCTCGATCACGAAGAACATCTCCTCCTTCAACGTCCCGATGTTCCTCATGATCATCCCGATGTTCACGTTCAGCGGCACGTTCTTCCCGGTGAGCATCCTGCCCAAGTGGGCGGTCGCGATCGCGTGGTGCCTGCCCCTCACCCACGTCTCCTACCTGGTGCGCGCTTCGGTGCTGGGATCGTGGCGCGGGCCGCTCGTGGGGAGTGCCTGCTACGTGGTGGTGTTCGCGGCTGTGCTCTCGGCGCTGGCGCTGCGATTGATGAAGCGGCGGCTGATTCAGTAGAGGTGGCCGGGGGCTACTTCTGCAGCGTCTGGAGCCTCTCCGCCGCGACGCGAGCGGTCTTCGCGTCCTTCGAGAGGGCGATGGCGCGCTTGTAGTGGTGCTCGATCTCCTCGTACGCCACCGAGTCCCCCGGCGTGTACCGCGCCCGGACCGCTTCGGCGAGATAGAGACGGAGCCTGGCCGAATCCGCGCCGGCGCCCCCGGAGACATAGAGGGATCGAAGCTCGGGCTCCGCGCGCTCCAGCGCTTCCGGCGTGACCACCGCTCCGTCCCAGACCGGAGGAATCCCGAGCCGCTGCATCAGCGCGTCGTAGGGGCTTGGGGCCTGGAGCTGGTCGGCGGCGGGGGGCGCCGACAGGGCCTGCGGGGCCGCGTTCGACAGTTCCCGCGTGCTCTCGGGGCTCGGCGCCGGCTCGCCGGCGGCACGTTTCTCCGGGAGCTTCTCGCCCGTGGCGCCCGCCTCTTCCTTCTGCGTGATCTCCGTGATCCCCTCGTCGGATCTCCCGCCTCTCGTATGGGTATCCGCGGTCTTCCCGAGGGGAGCCAGCCCCGGCTCGGGCTTCTTGGCGGCGCGATTCAAAGAGCCCGCCTGGTGCTCCTCAGCACCGGCTCCCTGATCCTTGCTCTTGTCGAGGAACTGCTTGTTCTGCTCGGCGGATTTCTTGCGCGCGTCACGCGTCGCCTTGAGGTCGCGATCCGACTTCGACCCCACGGTGGGCGCCTGAGCCGCAGAGCGCTCCCGCGCCCGCTGAGTCACGGGCAGCTCGGGGCTAAATCCCTGTCGCATGAGAATGACCACCACGACCAGAACCGCCGCCGCGGCGCCTGCGGTGGAAAGCACCGCTGCCCACGGAAGCTTGGGAGCGTCCTTCATGCGAGCGCGATCCCCCGCCGCGTCGTCCTCGTTCCCGCGGCGCTCGCGCCCTCCGCGGATCGAGGCGCGGCGATCCCGGCCCGGCGCCGGATGCCGCACCGGCTCGCCGGCGAGCTCCTCGGCTTCGGCCGCCGGCACCGGACCGGCGGCCACGATGCGCGCGCGAACCGCCTCGTGCAGGTGATCCAGATATTCCGCGGGCGCGCGATCCGGAGATTGCCGAAGCTCGGCCTCCAGGGAGGAGACCTGGTCGATGAAGGATCGGCACGTGCTGCATCCCATGACGTGCGCCTCGATGAGGGCGCGCTTCTCGGGAGCAAGCTCCCCGTCCCGGTAGGCGAAGAGGTCCTCGGAAGGTGGGTGGATGGGGCGGTCGCTCTTCACCTGCGGAACCTCGCTGCCCTCAGCTTCTCCACTTCCTCGAGCAAGGCTTCGCGGGCGCGAGCCAGCCGGGACATCACGGTACCCACCGGAAGGTCGAGCACCTCGGCGATGTCGGAATAGGAAAGGTCGGCGTCCACACGAAGCGCCAGCACCCCCCGATGCTCCTCCGAGAGGTTCCCCAGCGCCTGCTCCACATCCATCAGGCGCTGTCTGCCGGGGAGGTCCAGTGCGGGATCGGAGAGCTTGTCGGCAAGGGTGGTCCCATCGGGTCCCGGCTCATCGAGCGGCACGGTGGCGCGGCGTGCCCGGCTCCGGACGTGGCTCAATGCGGACCTCGCCACGATCGTGAAGAACCAGGGCCCGAACGCGCGATCCGGGTCGAAACGGGCCAGCGCCCGATAGGCTTTGACGTAGCTATCCTGGACAACATCGTCTGCATCCTCGTGGTTGCGCGTGATTCGGCGCGCCAGACGGTAGGCGGGGCGGCGCGTGCGGCGGACGAGCTCGTCGAAGGCGTCGAGCTCCCCGTTCAATACCTGTGAAACGATCTCGGCGTCGGGAACCGCGGAGCGGTCGGGCTTGATGTCACCCATTCGACGCGCACTGTACTACGCCGCCCCGGCCGGGTGTATTCCAAACAAAAAGGCGGAGCCGCAATGCGCTCCGCCCAATGATCTTGGAATCGACGACCCTACCGGCGAGTCCGATCCTTTCGCTTATTCCCGGACCTGCGCTTCCACCACAGGAAGCCGAGCACCACTACCACGACCCAGATGAGGATCTTGAGCAGCATGAAACCGCTCACCTCCCTCCGAGCTTACCTTCCTAGTGCGTGCTCTGGGCGGCTAAGGCCTGCATGAGCTGGATGGCTGCTGGGCCCAGGATGACGATGAGTAGCGCAGGGAATATCATGAACACCAGTGGGAATGCAAGCTTGATGCCCGCTTTGCGGGCTGCAGCCTCGGCCCGTTGACGGCGCTTGGTGCGCATGGACTCGGCGTGGGCGCGCAGCGATTGCGCGATGCTGGCCCCCAGTTTCTCGGCTTGGATGATGATCGCCGTGAGCGCGTAGATGTCCTCGACGCCCGTCCGCCGGGCAAGGCGGCGCAGCGCCTCCGGCCGGGCCAGCCCGGTCTGGATCTCCTGATTCGCCAGAAGCAGCTCGTCGCTCAGGGCCGGGCTCGAGATCTCCATCTCCTTCCCCACGCGCTCGATCGCGGCGTTCAAAGCAAGACCCGCTTCGACACACACCACGAGAAGATCGAGCGTGTCCGGAAGCGCGACCTGGATCTGGGCCTTCCGCGTCTCTCCCTTGCGGTAGAGCCAGAACGTCGGGAAATAGAAACCGACCGCAACCGCGATCCCACTCTGCAGGAACACCGACCCCATCGGACGGGCCAGCGCGTAGCTGATCGAGAGCCACGCGAGTCCACACGTGAAGGCCAGGAACACCTTCGTTCCCAGAAAAACCACCTCGGCTCGAGGGGCGCGGATGCCGGCGCGCTCGAGACCCGATCGCAAGCTCTCGTCGCTCTCGCGGGTCGGAAGGAATCCGCCGATCGCGGCCAAAACGTCCGCCGGCGTCCAGGGCCGATCCTTCTTGACCTCCGGACGCGCCGCCACGGTGCGCGCGCGCAAATCGCGGAGCCTTGCGACGACCGGATCGCGATCGCGTACGAGGATCTGATACACCGCGAGAAGGCCGGTTCCGAAGGCGATGGCGAAGAGGATCGTCGCAAGGAGAAGCATGGCGTCAGACCTTGATGTCCACGATCTTGCGAATCGCGAGCCAGCCCAGGATCTGGAGCAGGAACGCCATTCCCAGAATGGAGCGTCCGGCGGGCAGGTCCCACATGAGACGGAAATAGTCGGGCGCCAGCATGATCATGACGATGCACATCCCGAAGGGAAGCGCGCTCAGGATGATCCCGGTCAGGCGCCCCGCCGCCGTGAACGTCTGCACGTCTCCCAGGATGCGGAACCGATCCCGGATGAGCCGGCTCGTGTTCTCGAGGACCTCGGTCAGATTGCCGCCCGCCGTGCGCTGGAGGATCACCGCGGTGGCGAAGAACTTGAGATCGAGCGAGCCGACACGGTTCGTCATGTTGGTCAGCGCGTCCCGGAGCTCGAGGCCCAGGCTCTGCTCCTCGACCAGGATCGCGAACTCGGAGCGCACCGGATCCGGAGACTCCTCCGAGACCACCTGGAGCGCGGCCGAGAACGAGATTCCCGCGCGAAGCGCGCTCACCAGGAGGTCGAGGGCGTCCGGGAACTCCTCGGAGAACTGCTGCTGCCGGACCGAGCGCTTGTGGCGAAGAAAAAGGAACGGAACGAACCCGAGCACGAACAGGAATACCACGCCGTGGAGCGCCCGGTGGAAGACGGCAATACCCAGAATGAATCCGGTCATTCCGAGGACGGCAATCATGAGGATGAACGACCCGACGCGGACGGACATTCCGGCCTGGTAGAGCAGAAGCTCCAGGCGGCGCGCGATGGCGAGCCCGCGAAGGAAGCGATCGATGGCGGGGATGACGCTGAGCCGCTCGTCTCGCTCCGCCGCAAGGGGCACCCACTCCCCGGGGTCCGGCTTCGCCGCGCCGACCCTTTCTTTGAGTTTCTGGGTGCTCTGCTCTCGTTTCCGGAGAAGGAGCGAAAAATAGAGGGCGACGGTCGCGCAGAAGATCAGGAGCGAGACGAAGAGAAAAATCACCGTGCCGTGGTCCTCTGGAAGATCCCGGACAGGTCGGTTCCGGCAAGCTCCACGCGCTCGGAGAAGTGCGGAACGATTCCCGTCGCTTCATAGTGACCCTGAATGATTCCCGTTTGGGTGATGCCGGTGCGGACGAAGCGGAAAAGCTCCTGCATCGTCACGACGCTGCCTTCCATGCCCACGATCTCCTCGATGCTAAGCACCTTTCGGGAGCCATCCGACATGCGGGAGACATTGATCACGACCTCGAGCGCGGAGACGATTTGCTCGCGGATTGCCTTGTCCGGAAGATTGTGGCCCGCCATCAGCACGAGATTCTCGAGGCGGTGGAGCGCGTCCCTCGGCCCGTTCGCGTGGAGCGTGGTGAGCGAGCCGTCGTGCCCTGTGTTCATGGCCTGGAGCATGTCCAGCACCTCATCCCCTCGAACCTCGCCGACCACGATCCGGTCGGGTCTCATCCGGAGCGCGTTCCGGACCAGCTCGCGCTGCGTGATCGTGCCCTTGCCCTCGATGTTGGGGGGCCGCGTCTCCAGACGCACCACGTGCGGCTGCTGGAGCTGAAGCTCCGCCGAATCCTCGATGGTGACGATGCGCTCCCCGTTGGGGATGTAGCGCGAGAGGATGTTGAGCAGCGTGGTCTTGCCCGAGCCGGTTCCCCCCGTGATCATCACGTTGACGCGGGCGCGGACGATGCCCCGGAGCAGGTGCGCCATCGGCTCGGAGAGCGAGCCCAGCCCGAGGAGCTGGTCGATCGAGAGCGCGCGGCGGCGGAAGCGCCGGATCGAGAGAATCGCGCCATCCAGCGCCACCGGCGGGATGATGGCGTTCACCCGCGATCCGTCCGGAAGACGCGCGTCCACGAGCGGGCTCGACTCGTCGAGGCGCCGGCCCACGCGGGAAACGATACGGTCGATGATCAACCTAAGATGAGCCTCGTCCCGGAACTGCGCCCTCGTCAGCTCGAGCTTCCCCAGCCGCTCGACGTACACCTGCCGGTGCGTGTTGACCAGGATGTCCGAGATCTCCTCGTCCATGAGGAAGGGCGTGATCGGACCCAGGTCGAAGGCGTCGTGGAGCAGGTCCTGGACCAGCCGCTCCTCGTCGCCTCGGGTGAGCTTGATATCGGATTCCGCGAGGAGCTTCCTGCCCAGGGACTCCACCTGCTCGCGGCGCTGCGCGTCGTCCATATCCTCGAGCATCGCGAAATTCAGCTTCGCGATGAGGTCGTGATGGAGGCGGCGCTTGAGCTCCGTCATCTCATCTTGTTGCCCACCGTTCCGCTCCACCGGCGCGAACTCCTGCGTGGTGCCGGGAGCGGCGACGGGCGAGCGGCGCAAACGATCTCTAAGACTCAACGGGACGCCATCCTTCCAAAGAGGCCTCTACGCCCACCGGTCGCGGCCGCGGGCGCTTCCCGGCCGATCAGCTTGCCGGCGAGCACGATGAGATCGCGCGCCGCGGGCGTTTCGGGATCGTCCAGGCAGAGGGGACGCCCGGAATTCACGGACGTGAAGATCCGCTGATAATCGTTCTCGATGGTCTGGTACGCGCGGCTCTGGAGCGCCTCGGCCAGCTCGTCGAGCGAGATCAAGGCACGGCTCCGGGAGAACCGGTTCACGACCAGCTTCACGCGGTCGGGCACCGCCGTGTACCGAAGCCGCTCGAACACGTCGAGGGCGCGGCGGGCGGCGCGGATGCCGGGAACGCTCAGCTCAAGCACGATGACGATCGAGGTGCTCCGGTCGAAGAGCTCGAGGGAGACCTCGTCGATCGTATGCGGCGTGTCGATGACCACCACGTCGAAGGACGAGGAGAGCGCGTCGATCATCCCTCCGGCCTGCGCGGGCGTGATCGCCTCCAGCTTGTTCAGGTCCTCCGGCTGCGCCAGCACCGAGGTGCCCGTCCGGTGGTGGAGTAAATTCATGTGCACGGTCGGCGAGTCGATCCGCGGAGCGCGGACCAGATCCGAGATCGAGTGATCGGCCTTCAGCCCCAAGAGGTGCGCCGAGTCTCCCGAGGCCGGATCGAAGTCCGCGAGCACCGAGGAGATGCCGAAGTGCGCCTTGAAGGTCACCGCGAGGTTCGCGGCGATGGTGGAAGTTCCCACGCCGCCCTTCGGTCCGAACACAGAGATGATCGAGCGCGCCCGGGTTTCCCCAGCGGAACGTGCGGCGCCGCTCCGCGAGACGCGCTCGACCGCTTCTTGCAACAAGACCTTGTCCAGAGGCTTCTTCAAGACCTCCTGCGCTCCGGCGCGAATCGCCTGCAGGAGCACCTGAGGATCGAGCGTATTGGACATCAGGAAGAGCGCGATGTCGGGAAAATCCAGCTTGAAGCTCCCCGCAGCGCTCAGCGCCTCGTCACTCCTGTCGGGGAGGTCGAGGAGAAGGATCCGGGGCCTGAGCTGCCGCGCGAGCAGGAGCCCGCTCCGGAGCTCCGTGCGCTCGCCGACCAGCTCGATTCCGGGAAGGCTGTCGATGGCGGTACGCGTGCTGTAGCGGTCCCGCTCGTCGTTCAGGATGACGAGGAACGAGATCGGAGCCGTCCCGTTTCCGCCGGGTTCCCCGACCGGCCTGCCGTCGTGATCTGAATTGTGTTCCATCATATGTTCTCTCGATTCAGCCTACTCAGCCTGTTGAATTTCAATACTGGTCCAGGACGAGATGGGTGCCGTAGAGTTTGTTCTGAGTTGGCGTTTCCGTCGGATCGCCCGTGGCCACGTAGCTGATGACCCGGCCGATGAGCAGCTGATTCGGCTTGGGTTTTTCGATCAGGAAGAATCCAGTGAATCCGATGATCTTCACCTGGCACGGACCTCCTTCACCATTCTGTCCGTTGCCGTTCCCGCCCTTCGAGGCGAGATGAGCGCTGCCGTTCTGGCCAAGGCCACCGATGTCCGCGGAGTTTCCGCCCCCTCCTCCGCCGATGACCTCGACGATCGGGAGGATCAGAACGCGATTCCCGTTTCCTCGGTACTCCGCATAGCTGATTCCTTCCCGCGGGTCCGTATCGCCACTCCACCGGTCTTGGAGCGAGTTCTTTATGGTGGAGAACTGGGCGTCGAGGGACAAGGTATTGAAGGTGTCCCCCGGCTGCAGGCAGCAGCCGTACCCGTTGACGATGTAGCACCCCAGCGGGTTGCCACCGAGCTGGGCGCAAGGCCCTTGATTGCAGCCTGGTCCTCCAACCGAGAAATCGATGATGAACGCATCGATCGCGTTTCCGGCCGGCGGCGGTCCCGCGCCCAGGGACTGAAGGGACGTGACGATAGGATCCAGGTTGAGGGTGTAGTCCTGGCCTGGAGTGTACCCGCCGGGCGCATCCTTGATCCCGAACGGGGGCGTTCCGTTACACGTATTGATGGGAGCCACCTCCGCGGTCGCGGTGGCCCGAACGTCCAGGGAATTGATCCCCAGCGTCCGGGCGAAGATCGTCGTCATGGGATTCCCCGTCGCCTCGGTACGGTGCACCCACACCTGCACGCGATTGGGCCTCGGAAAAGCTACATCCGCGTCGGGGTCGATCACCACCGGCTCCGCCTTCTCCCGCAACGCTTCATTGGCGGCGGACGTCGTCGCGGCTCGTTCGCGGGCGAGATCCTCCAGGAGCTTGCCCGTATTGGAGTCCACGGCGGATGCTCCCGCGAGCGCGGCGGCGTCCGCCGCGCGCTGAAGCTCGGTCTTCGTAGCCATGAGCTTTCCCATATCGAGCGCCAGGGAGACCAGCCAAACCGACGATAGCAGGAATACCGCCGCGTACAGCATCGCGACGCCCCGTTCGTCCCTGATGTTGTTGACCCTTGGTGTCATGCTCAACGCCCTCCTTCACGCTCCTCGCCTGGCAGATTCTTCGGGAACGTGCGCGCCAGCTGCCGCACGATCTGTGGTGACACGACGATCACCAGATCTCGATCCACCGTTTCGGTCTTCGAATGCTTGAACAGGAGACTGACGAGTGGGATGTCTCCGAGAATCGGAAATTTCGATGTGATCTTGTTGACGTCGCGCTGCTTCACGCCTCCGATGACCAGGACGTCCCCATCCTTCATCTCGACCGTGGTCGCGACGCGACGCGTGGTGATCCCGGGAACGATGTATCCGTTCAGGAGCACGGCGCGGGAGTTGTCCGGAGAGCTGACCTCCGGGGCCACGTAGAGGCGAATGCGATTGCTGTCGAGCACGGTGGGGACGAATTTCAGCCGGACCCCGAACTCCTTCCATTCGATCGTGACACTCACACCGGTGCTGGTCACGTTCGCGATGGGCACCGGAAACTCGCCCCCCGCCAGGAAGGCGGCGCTGTCGCCGCTCAGGGCGACCAGGTTTGGGCTCGCGAGCGTGCGCGCCGCGCCTCTCTGCTCCATGGCGCGCAGCGTGGAAAGCAGCCTCAGGCTGCCGTCCGCCCGCTGATAGTTCAGGAAGGCATCCGTTGTGGGCCCGATCGGGAGCGGGTTGCGCGGCTGCTCGACCTTGGTCACGAAGAGGCCGCCCGAGAGGGTCCCCTCCAGCCGGTCCGAGGTGCCCGAGGCGATCCAGTCCAGTCCGAACTCCGCCAGGCGCTGCTCGTTCAGCTCCGCCACCTTGCATTGGAGGAGGACCTGTTTGCTGCCATTGGCATCGGAGGAGGTCACGCGGTAGAGCGTGTGGCGTCCGCCCTCCTCCCACACCACGAGCGAGGTGACTCCCGCCGACTTGCCGTTCACCACGACGGTGCGCGCGGAGCCCACGGCCGCATCCGCCACCTTGGGATCGGCGATCGAGACCGTGCTCACGTCGTCGCTCATCTCGAGCACAATGGATTGACCCACGAGCACGTCGAGGGAGGGGCCTGCCTGCGTCAGATCCACGGCCTTGGCGCGTCCGCTCAACGGCCAGAGGAAGAACAGGAGCGCCGCGCAGGTTGCGCGAACCGCCATCCTTCCCATTCGGGTGATCGGGGTCAAAAGGGCGCTCCTCTGGATAAGGTCACTGGACGGAGTCTCGAATCGCCGGAACCTCGGTCACCTTGGAATCACGGATGATGCGCACCGTGGGCTTCCCACGGCTCTTCTGAACGATCTGGGGAGGAGGAGCGGGCGTTTCCCGCGGGGCCGGCGTGCGCGCGCGGCGATTCCGCGCGGGCGCGGACGCAATCCGCGTGGGCTCGCTTCCCAGCATCTCGCCGGTGTCGAGCGAGCCGACGTGGAGCGTGTCGGAATCGCCTGGATTTCGGAGCACCAGGTGCAGCCGGCCCTCGTGCAGACTGAGCGCCAGCTTCTCGGCTCCCACGGGGTCCACGAGGATCGTCACCGCCTGGACCGTGATCGGCTTGTTGTCCTGCTGCGCCGTGCGCTGCCCCGAAGCCAGCACTTCCGCGTTCTGCAAGATGGTGCGCGTCACGGCATCGCGGTTCGGGCCGCGGCCATCCACGGTGACGAGGACATCCACCCGATCGCCGGGAAGCACGAACCCGCTCACGCCCGAGACCTGGTTCACCTCGAGGCTCGTGGCGCGCAGTCCGCTCCGGATCTGCGTCGAGAGTCCGCCACCCCGCGAGGAAAGCTTGGTCGCGGTGACCGCCTCCCGCGCGGCCAGGAAGATCTTCGTTGTCTGCCCCGCCACGGAGTCGATCGTGGAAAAGGCGCCCGCGGGCACGCTCTCCTTGGGATACCGGGTCACGCGAAGCTGGGCCTTGTCGAGCTTGGTTCCGAACGTCAGATCGGTGGCGCTCACGACGACCGGGACGAACTGCTTCGAGGCGCCCGCGACGACCTGCCGCGCCATGGCTTGAAGCCCCGCGTAGCCGGCCAGAGCCGCGAGAAGACCGAGAAGGAGCGCCGCGCCCAGAACTGTTTTCGATCGTGACATGAAACCGCGATCCTCCCTCTAGTTGCCGGTCTCGGAGCGCATCACCGCCCGCCCGACCAGTTCCATCGTGTTATCGAACTTCGCGCCGATGAGCGAGAAGACTCCCGGCGTGATGAACTTGAACGTGATCTCCACTTCCACTTCCACCAACCGGTTGGCGTCCAGATTGGACGTGACCGAATTGGGCTTCATGTTCCCGGCCTCGAGCACCTTCTCGACCCGCTCCACAATGAGCGCTTGGTCGAGCGGCTTCGTGACGATCGCGACCCTGCAGCCTTCGCGCGCCGCCTGGTCCACCAGACTCTTCGCGTGAAACGCGCGCCCGAAATCGAGCATTCCCAGGGAGAGCACGAGCAGGATCGGCAGGATCAGGGCGAATTCCACCAACGCCTCGCCCGATTGGGACCTGCGTCCATCCATGCTCGTCATCGCCCTCATTTCGCAAGCTGCGGCCACCGGCTGAACACCACGAAGCACGTGGCGAGCGCGATCGCCAGTCCCAGGGGAACGCCGCCCTTCGTCTGCGCGGGAGCCTGAACCGGAATTCCTGCCGAACGCATCACGAGCCATCGCCCCATCCCCAATGTATTTACGAGTACCGCGGAGAGGTTCCGCCGGCGGATCGAGATCAGGATGCTCAGAACGCCGCCGAGTACGAGAGAGAGGAGTGCCGCGAATACTGCCGTGGGGAACGAGAGGAATGCGCCGACCGCGGCCAGGAGCTTCACGTCACCCGCTCCCGTGAATCCGAGAGCGTACCCTGGAAGCACCACCGCCGCCGCCACGAGCATGCCGGCTACAGAGAGAAGCAACCCCGTGCCGCCATTCGAGGCGAGGTGGAGAGAGAGCGCGACCGCGACCGCCGGGAGGGTCAGGGCGTTGGGAATCCTGCGATGCCGCAGATCCAACCAAGCCGCTGCCCCGCACAGGAGAACCGCGCCGCCGGCGATCCAATGCGTGGACACCACAGCTACTGCCTACCTTCACGGGGATGGGTCAGCGCTTCCTAAACGCGCTGTGAAAACCGGTGATGAAACCGCACGAACCGACTACCGACTGCGTCAACACCAACCACGACCGCCGGATTACGGACCAGCGCCGCCCCCGCTGCCACTTGTGTTGTCCAGCGCATCCTTCGCGGACTGGAACGCGCCCTTGATGGCATCACCGAACTTGATCGGGTCGGAGATGATGACCGCCACGGCCACCGCCGCGACGAACGCCACGAGCAACCCGTACTCCATCAGGTCCTCGCCTCGCTCATCCCGAATGAAGTTCTTCACGAGCTGAAACATCGACAACCCTCCTTGAGAGCAGGCTCACGCTTCCAGGGGGCAGGGACGGAATTTCCGCCGTGCTCTTGGAACCGCGCCTCATCTGACCTGAGGAGACCTTCTGGCCCGCAATGGCGCGAGCCAGCCCCCCGATCACAGCGGCAACTTTCAGGCCAGAGTATTCTCCGACCCCGGCCATCTCCGCAATAACGAAATGGCTGAGGCATTTAGCTTACCTCAAGCGGCACCCCGATGTCCAGCCTAAATGACGGCGAGAGAAGGCCCTTGGGGGATTTGCCCCGACCAATTGGGGCAATTGAAGTTGGTCCCCGGAGCGCCTAGGATGGCGTGCACAGACACGCACCCCCACACAAAGATGTGTACACCCACTGGAGTCCTCATGAATTTGAACGGCGCCTTCGACTACATCCGGAAGAACGAGCAGCGCTACATCGACGAGCTGATGCAGTTCTTGCGCATCCCGAGCATCAGCGCGCACAAGGAGCACGACAAGGATGTCGCGGCGGCCCTGGAATTCGACAAGAAGAAGCTCGAATCGCTGGGCTTCAAGACCGAGATCTGGCCGACCCGGGCGCACGCGGGCCTCTTCGCCGAGAAAACCGTCGATCCCAGCGCTCCGACAGTGCTCATCTACGGGCACGTCGACGTGCAGCCGGTCGATCCCATCGAGCTCTGGGAACATCCCCCCTTCGAGCCGAGGATCAAGGACGCCGCCATCTGGGCGCGCGGGGCCGACGACAACAAGGGGCAGCACTATGCCCAGATCGCGGGGGTGGAGTCCGTGATCCAGGGGGGCGGCGGCCTTCCCGTGAACGTGAAATTCATCATCGAGAGCGACGAGGAGTTCGACGGCGAAGCCATGGCCGAGGTCGCTCCCAAGCACATGGACAAGCTCCGGTGCGACGTGTTCGTGGTCTCCGACTCGCACTACCCCGATGCCGATCACCCCGCGATCACGATCGGGCTTCGTGGGATTCAGGCCGTCGAGGTCACGATCAAGGGCCCCGCCGTCGACAAGCACTCGGGGGAGTGGGGAGGGATGCTCTACGAGCCGGTGGACGTGCTTCGCTGGGTGCTCCAGAACTTGAAGGACTTCAAGACCGGACGGGTGCTGGTGCCCTGCTTCTACGACGACGTGGCGGAGGTGAGCGCCGAGGACCGGAAGGCGCTCGCCGCCGTCCCCTGGAACGATGCCCACAAGGCCAAGGAGATCGGGGTGGAACGGCTCTTCCACGAGGAGGGCTACACCACCCTCGAATCCGGAAGCATCCGCCCGACCCTGCAAGTAAATGGGGTGAACGGCGGGTACGCCGGCGAGGGATTCAAGACCGTGACCGGCTCCTGGGTGCGCGCCAAGATCAGCATGCGCCTCGTGCGAAACCAGGACCCGGAGCGCATCGCCCAGGCCTTCGAGCGCTACGTGCGCGAGCTGGTCGGGGACATGGGGACGGTGGAATTCCGGAGATTCGGGGCCGGCCGGCCGTTCCGCGCGGACCTCTCGAATCCCTTCATCCAGGCTGGGCTACGCGCCCTGGAGGCGGGGTTCGGAAAGCCGGCGATCGCGATCGCCATGGGAGGATCCATTCCGATCGTGGCTCCCCTGGTCGAGCTGACGGGTGCCCCGTGCGCGCTCATGGGGTTTGGGCTGCCGGGCGACAACCTCCATGCCCCCAACGAGCACTTCCCGATCGGGTGCTTTCTGGGCGGGGCCCGCTCCGCCGCGGCCTACCTCAACGAGGTCGCGAGCGTGGGAGCGTCTTCCCGCCGGTAGGGGCAACCCCCTAAAACCGCATCACGTTCGCCCGCCCCGCATCTGTAGAATCGGGGCTGTACGGCCAGGGATGGCCCGAAACGTGCCCGGGTCGCGGATGACGGGGCGCGTACGGCGGTTGGACGTGACATCGTGGTACTCACCGGCACCCGATTCATGCACGACCGTGACGGCGCGCCCCTTGATCCTGGCTCCCCGTCAGGCCGCTCACCTCGCCGTGGTCTTCAGATCCGCGAAATCCACGCGCGTGTCGTCCTCGGTCCAGACTCCGACCGTTCCATTCGAGAAGCGATCGTCCCGGACCATCATCGCCTCCTTCCCGTCGTAGAAGACGCGGAGCGTGGACCTGCGTCTCTGGACCGCGAGCGTGTGCCACGTGCCCGCAGCGAGCTCCGGGATCTTCGCGAACTTCACGTCCCGGCGCCTGCCGTAGAGCATGTAGTGGAACGCCAGCTCCCCCGACTTGCCGCTGGCTCGCACGAGATATCCGCTCGTGCCCTTGGGATCCATCTGGAACATGAGACCGGCCGAAGGATCGATCTCGCCGGATCGGATGCGGAATCGCACCGATGCGTCCAGATCACCGAGCATGGGGCGCGTGAAGGTGAGGTAGTGATAGACCAGCCCGTCGTCATCCTCGAGCTGGGCGAGAAGCCGCCGGGGCGGAGGTCCCGGGGGCGCCGCAGCCGCTGCGCCGGCGGCCGAGCCGGCGATCGAGTCGGCGCCCACCGTGTCCGGGAGCGCCGCAAGGAGCGCCACGCTCGCGGAGTCCTCGAGAACCTGCCAGTTCCCGCCGAACGTCATCGTGTGGGCCGGCAGGAGACCCAGCGTGTCTGCCTGGAAATCCCACGTGTAGGTCTTCCCGGCGAGCGGGACTCGTTGTTGCGGTTGCCTCGGTTTCGGCTGCTTCGGGCCCGCGCCCGCGCTCCCCACGGACGCGCCGAAGGTTAGAAAGACAAGCACCGCACACGACACACAAACCTTCCTCATCCATCCTCCCTGAGCTTTTGAAAGAGCCGCACCATGGCTTCCGTGTCGCGGTTGCAGTAGAGCTCGAGCGCCTTCTCCAGCTCGAGCCTTCTCGACCTCGCGGTCCCCGGGTCCATCATCTCGATGAACGCGGTCGCCGCCTGGCTTCCCTCTTGAATCAGCAAGTCATCGTAATTGAGATCCTCGATCAGCGCCGGGAGCACGTCCTTGATCGAGAACGACCCCTTGAATTCCGGGTGATAGTAATGCGACCGGATCAGCTCCAGGAGATCGACGATCCGCGACTCGACGATCTTGAGCAGATCCTCCCGGCAGGCCGGGAGATCGTCGGCGAGCGACCGGATGATGCGCTCCTCGAATCCGGAATACACCACGATCGGTCCCTCGCTCCCGAGGGAGCGCACCAGCGATTCGACCAGCGGCGGCCGGGGATCCGTTTCCTCGACGTGAAGGTATCCCCGATGCTCCAAGGAGCCGTCCTCGTGCAGGACGTGGTCCGACCACTGAAAGGGCACCTGCTGGAAGGGATGGGTCCCCACGAAGCGCGGGAGCGCCGGATTGCACGTCTCGAAATCCAGAAAGTGGATCGGATAGCGGAGGCTCTGAAGTTTTTGTCGTAGTTCGGGGTCGGCGTGCACGCGCCCCGTGATCACGGAGGCCCGGATGCGCTTGTGAAGATCGGTCAGCCCCTCGAAATCCTCGGGGATGTCGCGGATGTCGTCGATGTCCGCGTCCCGGAGCGCGCGCTGGAGCTTCTGATTCATTCGCGGCAGATGCTCGAGAGGATAGGCGGGCCGGTCGGTATGGCAGTGGGTGTAGAAGGGACAGAGATAGGGCCGCTTGCAGTGCGGGCCCACCGCGATCTCCGGCGGCTCCCACCCCCAGAGCGGCCCGCGCATCGCCTCGAGCTGCGGCAGGAGCTTGGGAATCGCCTCGCGCGCCTGGGTGGTGAGGTCTCGCACCGCGAAGAGCTGGCCCAGGACGTAGTCCCCTCCCTCGTAGAGGTATTGATTGTTCACATGAACGAGGCAGGCCCTCCGCACCGGAACCCCGGCTCCCTCGAGGACGTGGAGCTGGATTCCGATGTCGGGGAGGTAATCCTCCTTGTAGCCCGCGCTGGATTTCACCTCGACCAGATCCCACGATCCGTCCCCCACCGGCGCCAGGATGTCCACGCGGACCCGGATGTTGTCGTGGTTGAAGGCGGCCTCGTAGATCGCCCTCGATCCGTGCTGCCGCATGACCGCGGTGGTCTCCTGGTCCGCCTCGGGCCCCTCGATCCGGATTCCGCCGGCGAAGAGCCCGCGCGCCAGGACTCCCACGCGCGCCCCCGCCTCGAAGAGCGCCTCCGTGGCGGGAGGAAGCGGATCGCGCGGAACCGAGCGGTAGCATTCGAAATACAGCCGCTTCTGGCACTGAAGTCCCGCGAGGAAGCGCGACTTGGAGAGGAGCGGGAGCGAGCTTCGGACCGCGGGCGGAGGCTTGGGACTCCAGAGAGGAATTTGTTCCATGGAAGCTGGGGCCTCGCGACCGGAGCCCAATTTCTGTAATGACTTAGGGCCGGGCGCGGACGGGCCCGGGCGAACTAGGCAAGATGCCGAGTGGACCCGATGCGCCGGCCCGGCGGGAGTATAGCGAACCTCGGCGTGAATGTGGCTGTTGTAATATGCCAAATGCGGGCGCCGATGCTCGCGAACGCACGTTCCAGCGCTATCGATCCGTTCCAGCTCGGAGGCACCTCATGTTTCGCCGCACCACACTCGTCGCGATCACGCTTCTCCTCGCCTCGCACGCCTGGGCGGCGGACCCCAAGCTCCCGCAAAAGTCCAAGGCGCCCAAGAAAACCGTCGTGAACACCTACTGGGGTACTGCGGTCCGGGACGACTATCAATACATGGAGAAGGCGTCGGACCCGGCCACGGCGAAGTGGGCGCAGGGGCAGAACCGCTACACGCGCGCCTGGCTGGACCGTCATCCCGATCGGAAACCGATCCTGGATCGCGTGGTCGCGCTGACCCACTCCGAATCCCCCGACTACCGCTCCGCGGCCTACCGGAACGGGACGTACTTCTTCATGAAGGTGCAGCCGCCCAAGCAGCAGCCCTTCCTGGTTGCGATGACTTCGGTGATGGACAAGGAATCCGAGAGGACCGTGGTGGATCCGAACCTCATCGACGCCACGGGCGGAACCTCGATCGACTTCTACGCCCCCTCGCTGGATGGCCGCTACGTCGCCGTGTCCCTCTCCAAGAGCGGCACCGAGGACGGGACGCTCCATCTCTACCGCTCCGACACCGGCGAGGCGCTGCCGGACGTGATCCCCAAGGTGAACGGCGGGACCGCGGGCGGAAGCGCGGCCTGGAATCAGGATGCCTCCGGAATCTATTACACGCGCTATCCGCACGAGGGCGAGCGCGCGGCGGAGGATCTCCCTTTCTACCAGCAGATCTACTACCACAAGCTGGGGACGCCGCTCTCCGAGGACACCTACGTCCTCGGCAGGGAATTCCCGAAGATCGCGGAGATCGAGCTCAGCACGAACCCGGATGGACAGTACGTGCTCGCGGACGTGAGCAACGGCGACGGGGGGGAGCACGCCTACTGGCTCCTGAGCCGGGGCGGG
>Ga0099791_10000286_pt1 | contig 17936 bp, 18 predicted proteins | sample Rivendell_Oct201_7_FD_77318 | JGI IMG/M metagenome (GOLD analysis project Ga0099791, IMG submission 77318) | Vadose zone soil and rhizosphere microbial communities from the Eel River Critical Zone Observatory, Northern California to study diel... | ecosystem: Environmental > Terrestrial > Soil... | reverse complement strand
TGATCAGTGACGCCGACACCTGAGGTGATGAGATTGGTGTAAAGGCCGGCGTTGCGCGCCGCCGCCATGATGTCGGCGAGATCGCGCCGCGACGCCGGCTCGCCGCCGGAGAGATGCACCTGCAGGACCCCGAGCCCCGCCGCCTCGCGAAACACCCGCGCCCAGGTGGCGGTGTCGAGCTCGCTTTCCCGCTTGTCCATCTCAAGCGGATTCGAGCAATAAGGGCAGCCCAGGGGGCAGCGATGGGTGAGCTCGGCGAGGAGGCCGAGCGGGCTGTGGAGCGGCTTCGGCGGCTGGCCGTTGCCAGCATGCCCATCGGGGCGACGGTCGGTGGTCATGGCATCACAGTTCCAGAAGCTTCTTGTCCGCGAGCCCCCGCAGCAGCGTGGCGACATCGGCCTCGACGCGCTCGCGCGGCGCCGCGAAGGTGGCCGCGAGATCATCCACGATGGCCGCAAAGCTCGCCTCGCCGGTGCAGCGCTTGACGACCTCGGCGGCGATCTGATCGGCCTTGAACACGCGCTCCGGCGCCAGCAGCACCCAGCCGCCCTGGGCCTCGTTATGGACGAGCCGCACGCCGCGCGGCAGGCGGGGACGGGCGTCCGGCAAGATCGATGGCGCCGCGGGGGATGTATTCACGTGGGCGTCTCCTTGTCAGGAGGAGGCAGGGATCAGGAGTCAGGGGTCAGGAAAGCCAGAATGCGACTTCCTGACCCCTGGATTCCTGATTCCTGACTCCTGATCCTCCGGCACGAAGGCGCCGGGCGAAATGTGCCTGGGCATCACGTAAGCATGGTAGAGCGCATCGAGCATCACCCACAGCACGTTGCACTTGAATTCGAGCGCCTTGAGAACGAGCGCCTGTTGCTCCGGCGTTTTCGCGTTCTGCCTCACATAGGCGAGTGCAAAGTCGCTGTCGCGGCGCGCCTGGGGCGGCCGGGCGGAGAAATACGCGAGCGTCTCGGTGGTGACGAAATCGTAGTGTTTGAGCATGCCCTCGATGCGCTCGCCGATGATGAGCGGCGAAAACAGTTCGGTGAGCGAGGACGCGATGGCCTCGAGCAGCGTCTTTTCGGCGACGAAATGCACATAGGCTTCGACCGCAAAGCGCGTTGCCGGAAGCAAGCCCTTAAGCGATGCGACGTAGTCGCGGTCAAGTCCGAGACCGTCGGTGAGCTTGAGCCAGCGCGCAACGCCGCCTTCGCCGGCTGCATCGCCGTCGTGGTCGACGAGGCGGCTGCGCCACTCGCGCCTCACGTCCCCGTCAAGGCAGCGCGCGATCAGGCTCGCATCCTTCACCGGGATCATGGCCTGGTAGTAGTAGCGGTTGAGCGCCCAGGCCTGGACCTGGCCCTTGCTGCATTTGCCGCCATGGAGCAGATGATGGAACGGGTGCAGGCGGTGGTAGCGCCGCGTCCCGATGTCACGCAGCTTGGTTTCCAGCTCGTCCGGAGTCAGCAATGTCGTCATAACTCGATCCTCATTCCGTCCTCGGCGACTTCGAAACCCGCCGCTTCGACAGCACGGCGTTGCGGCGAACCTTCGATCAGGATCGGATTGGTGTTGTTGATGTGGATCAGGATGCGGCGCCGCGCCAGGCCCGCGAGCGCCGCCAAAGTGCCGTCGGGTCCACCGACCGGCATGTGGCCCATGCGCCGGCCGGTCTTCGCTCCGGCGCCGGCCGCGATCATCTCGTCGTCGGAAAACAGCGTGCCGTCGAACAGCACCACATCGGCCTCGGCGAGACGCGACGCAATCGCCGGCGTGAGTTTTGCGGCGCCTGGAATGAAGACCAGTCGCGCGCCCTGGGCGCGTAGTTCTATCCCGACGTTGGCATCGGTCTCAACTTCGAGCTCCGGGTCATCGCCTTCCAGATAGAGCGGCGCCTTGCCGGGAACCCGGAACAGCTCGGCCTCGATCCCACCCGGCAGCGCGAACGAAGCGCCAGGGCGAATGGCCCGTCGCGGCACCACATCGGCGCCGAGCACGCCGAAGACCGCATTCGCGGCAAGCGTCGACAAGGTGCCGTCGGTGCCGTAAAGCCCGAACGGGCCGCGCTCGCGCAACGTCAGCAGGCCGGCGGTTTGATCGACCTCTCCGCCGGTGAGCACGACCGCCGCAATCGGGCTCATGCGCAAGCCGCGAGGCTGCAATGCAGGGGTCGCGATGATTTGCTGGCGCAGGTCGGGGGATGCGTTGATGAGGACAAACCGAGAGTCCACAACTGACGACGAATCATTTCGCCCGCCCGTCACCGCGATGCTCGTCTGGGTGCGCGGTTTGACGCGAGGGTCACCGGCCCACGCCAGCCGACATACATCGCAGTTGCAATTCCACTGAGGAAAGCCACCGCCGGCCGCCGCGCCAAGTATGAGAGCGGAAAGACGCATAAAAGCAGAAAGACGCCCCATGAGGCGTCTATCCTTTCCGGATTACCCCCACCCTACCCTCCCCCGCGAGCGGGGGAGGGTAGGGTGGGGGCTCGGATCGAAACGATCCGATGGCTGGCGAATCAGAACTCGGCCGGCAGATAGCCGTTGATCTCGAGGCCGATGCAGATTTCGACGAGAGTAGGGGTCGTCCAAGCCATGCTTTCCTCCTTGCGAGCGCCCACAATGGGCGACTGTTTGCAACTGTTTGATTTAGCCCGATCCACGAATTTTTGTAAATAAGACGCGGTCCTATACGTATTATTGCAATAACCGATGGCAATTGCGGTGTTGCCTTGCAAGGCAAAACCCCTATAGCTCTCATTGCAATACCCGATAGCGCTGCGACCATGTTGCTGCACCCTTCCCGGCATGCCGGCGGAGGAGCGGCAGCGTCGCTCGCTACAGCGGGCCAATCCGGCTATTGTGTTGCTACCAACACACAGGGGCGCGCCCGCGAAAAGTCAGGCACTCAATGACGCTTCATCAGCTTCGCATCTTCCTCGCCGTCGCGCAGACCGCGACACTCACCCGCGCCAGCAAGCAACTTGGTCTCGCGCAACCCTCGCTGTCCCAACAATTGGCGCGGCTGGAAGAGAGCGTCGGCACGCGCCTATTCGACCGCGCGCGCAATCGCATGGAACTGACCGACGCCGGACGCGTATTGCTGCGCCATGCGCAAAGCATTCTCAAGGAGGTCAGCGAGGCCGAAGCCGGCTTGCGTGAATTCGCCGCCGGCAAGCGTTCCATTATCCGCATTGCCGGCCTCAACTCGGTGGTCAAAGCGCTATTGCCGGATGCGCTCAAACGCTGCGGCGGCATACGTCCCGAATTGGAGGTCGACATTCATGAGGCGGCGCCGGCCGAGGTGCTGGAGATGCTGTACTCGCGCCAGGCGGACATCGGCCTGATCGGGGCGGATTCGGTCGCACAATCGAGCATCGGATTCCGCCAGGTGCCGATCATGGAGGACCCTTACGTGTTCGCGGTTCCCAAAGCTGTGCGGCTTGCCGCCATAAAGGACCTGGATGGCGCGCCGGAAAACACCGCGCGCGTGCTCAACAGCGCCATCGAGTTCAATTTCGGTACGCAGCACACGCTGCGTGTCCAGCAATGGTACCAGCGCGTCCTGCCGGCGCATCGCATCGTCGCCCATTGCCGCACCTACGACGTGGCGCTCGAGCTGGTTCGCGCCGGCTTCGGCGTGTGCCTCGTTCCGGCCCTGACCGCGCTGGAGGTGGCAGGTACGCTCGACGGCATCGAGCTCTACGCGACGGACCACGGCGATCGCCGCACGGTCGCGATCATCGCGGACCAGTATTTGCGGCTTTCACCGTACAAGGACCTGGTCGAGGCGCTGCAGGCGGCGGGGCGCAGCCTGGTGCTGCCGCCGATCCTGCCGATCCCGAAAATGATGGTGCGGGCGGAGGCTGAGGTCGAGGCATGAGAGAGACTGCCCTTGGCGACGGGCATTGACCCGGGCCGGTTCGTTCGCAAAGCTGGTCACCCCCACCCTACCCTCCCCGCAAGTGGGGGAGGGTAGGGTGGGGGATAACGCGGGAGGAAGCGATGTCGACGAGCGATGTGAGCCGACGGACTATTTTGGCGATGATGGGCGCATCTGCGCTCGGTGCAGCGAGTTCGGAAGCCAAGGCGCAGCAGGTGCCATGGTCGACCGGAACGGCGCCGGCAAAGACCAAGGCGCCGCTGAATGCGACGGACTGCCATCACCACATCTACAGCTCGCGTTTCAAAATCGATCCCAATTCGACGCTACGCCCGGGCGATGCGCCGGTTGCGGATTATCAGCTGCTGCAGAAGCGGATCGGCACGTCGCGCAACGTCATCGTGCAGCCCTCGACCTACGGGGTCTTCAATGACGGCCTGATCGAAGCGCTGGGAGAATGCGGCTCCAGCGCTCGCGGCGTCGCGGTCGTCAATGCGAGCGTCACCGATGACGAGCTTAAACGGCTCGACGCCGCGCGCGTTCGCGGCGTCCGCTTCAATCTCGCGACCCCGGGCGGCGCCACCACCATCGAGATGCTGGAGCCGGTGGCAAAGCGCATCGCGCCGATGGGATGGCATGTGCAGTTCAACATGTCGGCCGACATGATGCTCGCCGCCAAGGATGTGTTGAACCGGCTGCCGTGCCAGATCGTGTTCGATCATCTCGCCCACATTCCGCAGCCCGCCGGCCCCAGCCATCCGGCGTTTGCGGTGGTGGTCGACCTCATGCAGAAGGGCAAGGCCTGGGTGAAGCTTTCGGGGGCCTATCAGGACACCAAGGTCGGCGCGCCGACCTATGCGGACACGATCCCCTTAGCGCAGGCCTATGTGAAAGCTGCGCCCGAGCGCCTGGTGTGGGGCAGCGACTGGCCCCATCCCAGCGAACAGCGCAAGCCGGAGTTGCCCGACGACGCGGTGCTGTTCGATCTTCTCGCGCAATGGGCGCCGGACGAAGCGGTGCGAAACCGCATCCTGGTTGACAATCCGGCCAAGCTTTACGGCTTTTCGTGACGGACGAATCCGTAGGGGGGGCAAAGCTAACGGGTCCGGCCTTCGGCCGGCCCGATGACAGGCTCCGCGTGCCCACGCGGCCGAGGCTCGGTGGGCACGGCGCGCAAAAGCGCGCCTTTGCCCACCCTACGAGGATACGAGGCGTCGAATCACCGCAACCACACGCCCCGGTGCCACACCCAGCGTCCGCCTTCGAAGACGTGATGACCCTTGACCCAATAGTGCTGCGGCCCTGGCCGCGTCGGCACCACTTCGACCACCTCGGCCGGTATGGCCGCGACGACGCCACGAATATGATGGCCGGGAATCCAGACCCAGGTGGCGCCGCGCCACGCCCAATGGCCTGGGACCCAGTTGTAGCCGGCACCCGGGGCCGCCGGAATGACTTCGACCCGCGGCGCCGGCATGACGCCCCGCTCGACAATCACGGCCGGCTGCGCCGCCGCGATGCTGATCCCGCAGCCCAACGCCAACACAGTGGCGCAAGCCGACCGCAGGAAATGACGCGTGGTAATTTTCATGATGATTTCTCCTGAAGGATGGAAGGCAATTGGAGTCCACCTCCAGCAACGATGTTAGCCGGCCCGACCCCAACCCCCGCTGACGGCTCCGTTTATCCATCATTCATTTGACGGATCAACGGCCGGCGATGTGACGGCCATCACATTTTCTGTCGATTCCGGCCGCCAACTTGATCAGTCGAACGAAGAGAAAAATGCGGAACGCGAATGCGATCTTTGGTGCTGCCCCGTGTTATAAGCAGAAGAGCAAAGGGCCGCCTGCTGGCCCCTCGGTGCCGAGTAGCGGCGACCGGATCAAACAAAGAGGACCGCCGATGAATGTCCCTATCAGTTTCAGGATGCGGCTGGGAGTGCTGGCTTTGGTCGCGGCTACGTTCGCGGTGCTTCTCGGGCAAGCGCGGGCCCAGGAGTATCCGACGCGGGTCGTCCATGTCATCGCACCCTTTGGGCCGGGCGGTCCGGCCGATGTTTTTTCGCGCGTCGTGGCGCAGAAGCTGTCCGACACCTTCAAGCAGGGTTTCGTGATCGAGAACCGGCCGGGCGCCAGCACCATGATCGGCACCGATGCGGTGGCGAAAGCAGCGCCGGACGGCCACACGCTGGTGATCATTTCCCAGACCCACGCCGCCAATGAATCGCTGGTCGCCAACAAGCCGTTCCAGCTGATGCGCGATTTCGCGCCGGTCTCGCCGATCTATGCCGGCGATCTCGTCATGGTGGTCCACAAATCGGTGCCGGCGAAGACCCTCAGGGACTTCATCGCGCTTGCCAAAGCCAAGCCCGGCACCATGAACTATGCCTCATCCGGCACCGGCTCGCAGTATCACTTGACCGGCGAGTTGTTCAAAACCATGAGCGGAACCGACATCGTGCACGTGCCCTACAAGAGCAGCACCGGCGCCCGCAATGATATCCTCGGCGGCCAGGTGGAGATGATGTTCGACACCATCGCCACCATGGGTCCGAGCGTCGAGGCCGGGCTGGTGCGCGCGCTTGGCACCACGGGGGAAGAACGTTCCCCCAACCTTCCCGAGGTGCCGACGATTTCCGAAGCCGGCGTTCCGGGCTTTCAGGCGTCCGGTTGGGTCGGCATCGCGGCGCCCGCGGCGACGCCAAAACCGGTCGTCGAACGCCTCAACGCCGAAATCCGAAAAATCCTCAACTCGACCGAGATCAAGAAATCGTGGGCAAAGCAGGGCGTCGTGCCGCTGTCGATGACCGCCGCGGAATTTGGCACCTTCATCGGCGCCGAGATCGAGAAATGGGCGAAGGTCGCACAGAGCGCCGGGGTGAAGATCAATTGACCGATCTTGGGATGCGTGGGGGAATAATTGCATCACTTACATGTCATCGCCCGCGAAAGCGGGCGATCCAGTAACCACCTGATTCACCGGGGGTTACTGGATGCCCCGCTTCACCCGAAGTCGGCCTTGGCCGACTTCGGCAGCTATAGGCGAGCGAAATCGGAAACATCCGATTTCGCGGGCATGACAAGACTGTGATTTACTTAAATCACGGATAGGTCCTTAGAGCGCGTCTCTAGCTTCGGCGTCATGGCTCCTCGCCTAAATTCGCGAACACCAGCCGCTTGAGCGGCGGCGTCGCGTTGACGGCGCGGAAAAACAACTTCCTCAACCGGAACCCGATGCCCTTGTCGCCGACCGATTGTTGCAACGCCTGCAGGGATGCGCGGACGGCGGCAAAGCCGTATTCACGCATCTGCCGCTCATAGTCGTTGACGGCGGCCTCGATCTCGCAGGCGCCAAGCGCGGCTTCCTTGAGATTTGCGCACAGCAGGGCGGCGTCCCGCAGCGCGATGTTGGCGCCGATGCCGCGGTAAGGCGTCATGCTGTGGATGGCGTCGCCGATCAGCGTGATCCGCCGCGTCGGCCACGGCGCTACCGGCATCGACGTCTTAAAGCTCACGACGTTGAAAGTCGACGGATCGGAAGCGCAGACAAGCACGCTGTAGTCCGGATGCCAATTGCGAATGCGATCGAGCACCAGCCGCTGCAGATCGGGCGGCGCAAGCTGTTCGAGCGGCCGCCCGCGCTCGAGATCGCGGCGCACACAGCCATACGCCCAGAACACGTAGCTCGTGGTGTTGTCGAACAGTGCGCCGGCGGACCGATCTGTGGGCTCGGTTGCACCGTCGCCGCCGGTGACGGGCACGGCCGGCGCATCGGCGGCGAATTCGTGCAAACCGATGAACATGCTGCGGCGGCCGGGCGACATCACCAGGCCGGTGCCTTCGAGCACGCGCGGCGGCAGGCGCCGGCGGTTTTCATCGGTCAGCATGACCTTGGCGGCGATGCCGATCGCTCCCGTGTCGACGCGTTGAGCGTGGGGAAGAAACTGATGGCGCACATGCGAATTGCCGCCGTCGGCGCCGACCAGCACGTCGCAGGCGGCAGTGCTCCCGTCGGCAAAATGGAGAACGATCGGCCCGTCGGCCACCTCCTCGTAGTGGGTGAAAGTCCTGTCGAATTGCACGATGCCGTCGAGGCCGCCAAGGAGCACTTGGCGCAGCGTGATGCGGCTCGCCGACCGATGCCTCTCGATGGCGCGCGCATCGCCACGGGCTTCGATCCACAACAATTCCTCCATCTTCTCGGTCAAGAAGCGGAAGCCGCTGTTGCCGACGCTGCAGGTCGCCGCGAAGACGGCGAAGAGATCGGACGGCAGACAGTCGTGGAGCGCGGCACTGCCCTTGGGGCTGATGTGGACGCGGTAGCCCTGCAGCCGGTCGGTGGGCGTGCGGTCACGTTCGTAAAGCGCGACGCTGATGCCGGCCTTCTTGAGCCCCTGCGCGAGGGCGAGGCCGCCGATGCCGCCGCCGACGATGCCGACGTGAAAGCCTTTGTCCATCATGTGTCGCCTCCGGAATTCCTGTCACGTTGCTCCGCGCATCACGCCTTGGCGGCCTTCCTCTTTGCCCGCGGCGCCAGCAGCCACGCTTCAATCACCGCGAAGATGCCGTCGAGCTCATGCCGCGGATGCTCCAGCACTCCGGCGCCCATCATGGCGGCAGCGAAAAACGCCGCCCCGCCGACGGGATCGAGATCGCGGCGAAACACGCCCTCGGCGATGCCGGCCGTCATCCACTCCTCGATTCCCTTCCGCCAGTGGCCAAACATCGGCTCGATGATCTTGCGGATGGCGGCATCGCGCCGCCCGCGCAGCTGCAGTTCGCTCAGGACCGCCGCGAGGTCCGGGTACCTGGCGCGATAGAAACGCGCATCGGCGAATTCCTGTTGCAGACGGTCGAGCGCCGGGCTGCCGGTCGATGGCTTTCGGGGGGCGTGCAGGGTGATGAACTGCGAGGCGATGAAGGCCGCGACGCCGCCGATCAGGGCCTCTTTGGTGGGAAAATAGTAATGCAGCGTCGCGATGTTGACGCCGGCACGGTCGGCGACGCTGCGGGTGCGCAGCCCCTCGAAGCCGTCGGCCGAAAGACAGGCGAACGCGGCCCGCACCAGGTCGTCGCGGCGTTCATCACCGCCCCGGCGCGTCCGTTTTTTCTCCGCCGCCATCGGGCACCGGCTCCGTCCCTTAATATCAATCAATCAGTTGATTGACATACGCCGCACACTGGGGGCTGTCAAGTGCTCCAAAGACGTGTCATTGCTGGCGAAAGAGCGGGTGAAGAAATGAAGGCCCTCATCCTGAGGAGGTCGCCCACCGAAGTCGGGCTTGCCCGACTTCGGCAGCCTTAAAGCATCGAAATCGGCAACAGCCGATTTCGATGGGCGGCCGTCTCGAAGGATGGCAACGGGCAAGACTGAACAAGCGGCCATCCTTCGAGACGCGCCGCTAAGAAGCGGCGCTCCTCAGGATGAGGTCGAAATTGCCAATCAGACTCGCCGCGGCCTACTCAAACCCGGCTGTTCTTGACCTTGGCGGCAGCGTAGACGCGGTCGCGGGCCTCGTCGCCAAGGCGCTGAAGCCGGGCGAAATCGAGGCCCACCATTTGGCCGCCGCGCTTCATGACCTTGCCGGCGATCAGCACCGTGTCGACATTCTGCGGGCCCATATTGGTCACGACCGCGCCGACGGCGTTATTAAACGGCATGACGTTGAGACGGTCAGTGTGCAACAGGATGATGTCGGCCTCCTTGCCGGGCGTCAGCGTGCCGATCTTGCGGTCGAGGCCGTTCGCCCGCGCACCCTCGATCGTGGCGAACTCCAGCACTTCGCGGACGGTCAGGAAGGCCGGCGGGTTCTTGTCGCCGGCATGACGACGTTCCCACGCCTCGCGCTTCTGCAGCGAGAACACCGTGCGCATCTGGCTGAAGAAATCGTTCGGCACCGAGGTCTCGACATCGACCGAAAGGCTCGGACGGATGCCCAGGTCGATGGCCTTCTGGATCGGCGGAATGCCGTGGCCCATCAGGCTCTCCACGTAGCCGGCGATCGAGACGGTGCCGCCGGTGTCGCGGATCAGTTTCCACTCGGTGTCGTTGAGCGTGCAGCAATGCACATAGGTGGTGTCGGCGCCGAGCACCTTTTCGGCGTTCAGCTTTTCCAGGAGGCCGGTGGCGCCGGCCGGGGTGACGCCGACATGGATCGTGATCCGCGCCCCGACGTCGCGCGCCGCCTTGAATGGTGGCAAGACCTGCTCCGGCGAGCCGCCGGGCGCCGCGAGATAGAGCGTCACCAGCTGGTCGTCGCTCGAAAAGTACTGTTTGCGCAGGCGCGCGATATCGCCAGGGAACTTCGACGTGGCGATCTCCCAGTAGCGGCCGGTTTCGTTCTGGCCGTTGCCGTAGGCGAAAAGGGCGCGTACGCCGCTGTCGAACAGCGCCTTGACGGCGGCGTCCGTATGGGCCGGCGAGTTGTGGATGTGCGACCAGTCGAGAATGCAGGTCACCCCGCTCTCGATGGCGCCGAGCGCGCTGAACAGGTCGCCCGCATAGACGTCGTCCGGCGTGTATTTGGCGCCGAATGTGCGTTGCACGACGTCGCGATAGTCCTCGAGCGAGCCGTCCGGCAACACGTTGCGCAGGATGCCCTGCCACATATGGCGGTGGGTATCGACAAAGCCGGGCATCACGATCATGCGGGCGGCGTCGATGATCTCCGCGTTGGGCGCCGTAATATTGGGGCGCACCGCCGAAATCGTCTTGCCCTCGATCAGCACGTCGGCGACCTCAAAGTCGCCGATGGCGCGATCAAGCGTGAGCACGCAGCCGCCCTTGACGAGGATCGGACGGCCGGGCGCGACGTTGAGCTGCTGGGCGCGCGCGGCGCCGGAGGATGCGGCGATGGCGCCCGCGGCCGAAGCGGCCGCGACCGCGCCCGCCGTTCCGGTGCAAAGGAACTGACGCCGCGACATTGCGGACGATGGTTCACAGGCGCTGCAAAGACACGAAAAGCTGCCGGCGGAACCGGCGCTGCGCAAATCCGTCATGGGAGCCTCCCGGAAGGTTTTCTAGACACTGCCATGTCATGACCCGCCCCGGACTTGATCTTAGGGATTGACCGGGCAATCCAGTATCCACTCCTCGGCGTTTACTGGATCGCCGGCTCAATCCCTAAGATCAGTCCGGGGACGGCGATGACAGCACGGTACGTGTCATACTAATCGAAAAGTGCTCTAATGGAACGAGCGAACGGAGGACCTGGTTAGCAATGTTTTCGAGCGCCTGGGATGAGAGGTTCATGCTGCTGGCGCATGAGATCGCCCGCTGGAGCAAGGAAAAAGGTCGCCGGGTCGGCGCCGTCATTGTCGGGCCGGACAAGGAGATCAGATCGACCGGCTTCAACGGTTTTCCGCGCGGCGTGCGCGACGACGTCGACGCCAGGCATTGCCGCGAGACCGGGGCCAAGTACCTGTGGAGTTCCCACGCCGAGCGCAATGCAATCTACAACGCCGCCCGGATCGGCGTGTCGCTTAAGGGCTGCGTCATGTATGTGCCGTGGTTCCCATGCGTGGAGTGCGCCAAGGCCATCATCCAATCCGGCATCAGCGAACTCGTTGCCTACGAGCCGGACTTCTCTGAACCGAAATGGGGGATGGAGTTCCGGGTGGTGCAGGAAATGTTTGGCGAAGCCGACCTTAAGGTGCGCTACATGGCGAGGCTTGAGGATCTGTCGGTCGGTTCCTGAAACTCGAACCTCGTCCTGAGGAGCCTGACCGAAAATTAAGCGGGTGATTCCGGCCCGGTTGTGATTCCTTCGTGTTTGCGATTCGACGGGGGGCACAACATGGCTTGGACCAAAACCACCCGCAAAATATATCGCCGCAAAGGGCTTCGCTATGCAAGCGACACGACAGCGAAGGAGTGGATATTGTTGAGCCCTCTGTTGCCGAAGCCGAGCCGGGTCGGGCGTCCGCGCGAGGTTGACCTTCGCACGATCATGGATGCGATCCTCTACATCCTTGCGACCGGCTGCCAATGGCGTGCCTTGCCGAAAGACTTTCCGCCGTTCACGACGGTTCAGCATTATTTCTACGATTGGCGCGACAGGCGGGTGTGGCCGCGGATCAATCGGATCCTGGTCGAGCGCGCGCGCTTGGCCGCGGATCGCAAGCGCACCCCTTCGGCCGGCGTCATCGACAGCCAGACCGTGAAGACGACGGAAAGCGGCGGTCCACGCGGGTTTGATATGGGAAAGAAAGTGATGGGGCGCAAACGTCACATTGTCACCGACACGATCGGTTCGTTGCTGGTCCTGCAAGTGCACCCAGCCAATATCCAGGACAATCACGGCGCGGTGCCGCTGTTGAAACAGCTCGGCCACGCGCTCCCCAGGCTGCGGCATATCTTCGCCGACCGCGTCTACCGCGGCGACAAGCTGCTCAACGCGATCGCCGAACTGGGGCCATGGACCATTGAGATCATCACACGAACGAAGAGTATCGGCACTTTCAAGGCTGAGCCGAAACGCTGGGTGGTTGAACGGACCTTGGCCTGGCTCAACCGCTGTCGTCGCCTCGCCAAGGATTTCGAGGAAACAATCGCCAGCGCAGAGGCGTGGGTCATGCTCGCCAGCATTCGCGTGCTTTCGCGCCGTCTCGCAAGGGCTTGAAAAATGAGCGGTAATAATGAGTCTGACTCTCAGGATGAGGTCAGAGTTTTTCAGGCCAAGAATTCCGGAGCAGCCATGTCCCCTGATCCCTTCACGCTCGCCAGCGAAACCTTCAAGTCCCGCCTCCTGCTCGGCACCGCGGGCTATCCGACCCAGCGCATCCTCATCGATGCCGCAGCTGCGAGCGGCTGCGAGATCGTCACTGTTTCCATCCGCCGCATCTCGCTGCAGGGGCACGGCTTCGACACCGTCAATGTGCTGTCGAAATACCGGTTCCTTCCCAACACCGCCGGCTGCGAGACCGCGCGCGACGCCATCAGGACGGCAGAGCTTGCCCGCGAAGCGCTCGACACCACTTGGGTGAAGCTCGAGGTGATCGGCGATCGCGAGACGCTCTATCCCGACGTGACGGAGCTGATCGAAGCCACGCGCCGCCTCACCGACGACGGATTTAAGGTATTGCCCTATTGCACCGACGATCCGGTCATATGTCAGCGGCTGGCCGACGTTGGCGCTGTCGCGGTGATGCCGATGGGTTCGCTGATCGGTTCCGGCATGGGCATCGCCAATCCTGCCAACCTCGAATTGATCTGCCGCCGCGCGGCGGTTCCGGTCATTGTCGATGCCGGCATCGGCACCGCATCCGATGCCGTTATTGCCATGGAGCTTGGCGCCGCCGCCGTCCTCCTCAACACTGCCGTTGCCAAGGCCGACGATCCGGTCCGCATGGCCGCCGCCATGCGCCACGCGGTCGAAGCCGGGCGCCAGGCGTATCTCGCCGGTCGCATTCCGCGCCGCGGCCGTGCCGAACCCTCAAGCCCGCAGCTCGGGCTGGTCGGTTCATGACGCAATTGCCGTCGCCGCTTCTCGTCATCACCGACCGCCATCAGGCCCGGCATCCCATCGCGGCGATCGCGGAAGAGGTCGGACAGGGCGGCGGACGCTGGCTGCTGCTGCGCGACAAGGACCTTGAGCCGCGAGAGCGCCGCGATCTCGCCGCCCGCCTGGCGGAGATCGCCCGGCGTCACGGCATGCATCTCTCGGTGAGCCGCGATGTGGCTCTGGCGGCGGAATACGGCGCCTCGGTGCATCTTCAATCAGCCGCCGCCGTGGACACTGCGCGGCAGCGCCTCGGGCCGGGCGCGCTTGTCGGCGTATCCGCACACGGCGTTGACGATGTCGCCGCTGCCGCCGCCGCGGGCGCCGACTACGTCACGCTGAGCCCGATTTTCCTCACCGCCAGCAAGCCCGGCTACGGCCCGGCGCTGGGCGTTGCGGCGATCGGGCGCGCGGCGGACCTCGGGATTTCCGTCATCGCACTCGGCGGCGTGACGACCGACGTCGTCCGGTCTTGCCTCGACGCCGGCGCCGCCGGGGTCGCGGTCATGGGCGAGATGATGCGATCGGACAATCCAGGCCAGACCACCGGCGAACTGTTAGCCGCCTGCAAAGCCGCAAAAGCAGCACCTGCCGGCGGGTAGGGTGGGCAAAGGCGCCTGGCACAGAGCCGTTTGTGTTCGAGGAGCCTCGCGCGCCGTGCCCACGGGCGGCGCCGAGGTGGGCACGCTTCGCGTTGCCCACCCGCCTGCGAATGACGTCCCAGCGGCGTTACGGCGCCGGCGACGCCACCGGCTTGCCTTTCTCGATGATGTAATTTGCCAGCACCTTGAACACTTGGCCCGGAACCGTGCAGGCGTCATGCACCGCGTTGGGCGGAATCTGGAAGGATTCACCCGCCTTGAGGGTCTGGTCCGGCTTGCCCTCGATCTTGAGGACGAGCGCTCCTTCCATCACATAGCTGCTCTCGACGCCCGGATGGGTGTGGCGACCCGCGCAGTTGCCCGGTGCGATTTCCGCAATGGCGCTCACGACATTGAAGCCGGGCGGAAAATCGACGGTCTGGAGCGGCGTGCGCTTGATGGCGGATTGCTGCGCCACCGCCGAAACGATGACGACCGGCGCGACGGCCGCCGCAATGATGAGCGATTTCTTAAGCACGGGTGGTCCTCCCTCGACATGGTCAAGCATCGGCGGCGTGGACGCACGCCGGGCCGGATGATAGTCCGTTGCCAATACGAAGCGCAACGTGCTCAGTGATACGGGACGAACAGCGCAATCGGAACCAAACTCTCTGCAAATCGTGATTTTACGTCACTCGGCATCTCGTCATGACACGAAAGACTCTGAAACACTCAGTCAAATTCGGGACCGTCTGGTCCGCCACAGCGTTGATTGTGGCCGCCGCGCTAGCCCAGGACGTGCCCGGCATCGAAATCTGCACGCGCGAAAGCCGGCTGGACAGGCGCACGAGCTGCCTGCAGAGCAATGTCGAATTCCTCCAGCAGGTCGTGACCAGGAACGCGCTCGATGCTCAGCAAAAGCTCGCGGCCGCCAATCGCGAGATCGCGGCGCTGAAGGAGCAATCGACGGCGGCGGCCCGCGAGGTCGCTGCGCTCAAGGATGCGCTCGCGGCGATGGAAGCAAAGATCGGGGAGTTCCTGAAAACGGCGGCGCAGCCCACGCCGGACGCCAAGCGACAAGGGAAGTGATACCCCAATTCCATCTACACGGCCCCGAAAAATGCTTTATTGTGTCGCCCGGCCGTCGCAGAACACGCCCAGAACAATCCGCATTCCGGGATTAGCTTCGCATCAGGGCGTGCAACACCCCGGGGCGGCAAGTGGAGGATATCATCATGACGAAATTCAAGTACGGCGTCGTCGGTGCCACCGGCCTGGCGCTGCTGCTTTCGATCGCTTCAGTGTCGGCACAGCAACCCGCGCCCACACGGGTACGCGGCGAGATCGAGAAAGTCGACGGCAATACGCTCACCGTCAAGAGCCGCGAAGGCGCGACCGTCAAGGTTGTGCTCAAGGACAACGCGTTGGTGACGGGCGTCGACAAGGCCATGCTCTCCGACATCAAGCAGAACTCGTTCGTCGGCATCACCGCCATGCCGCAGGCCGACGGCACCCAGAAGGCCATCGAGGTCCACATCTTCCCGGAAGCGCGGCGCGGCGCCGGTGAAGGACACCGGCCATGGGACCTCGTCCCCAACAGCACCATGACCAACGCCAACGTGGAGCAGCTCGTGACGTCAGTGGATGGCCCGATGCTCACGATGAAGTACAAGGAGGGCGAGAAGAAGATCTCGGTGCCGAACAACGCGACGATCGTGCAATTCGTCAACGGCGACAAGGCCGACCTCAAGCCCGGCGCGAAGGTTTTCATCGGCGCCGGCACCAAATTGCCGAACGGCGACGTCGAAACCGCGGGCATCAACGTGGGCAAGAACGGCATTACGCCGCCGATGTGAATTGGCCTACAGTTATCTGGTCTACGATCATCGCAGGGCCGCATTGCACCCTCTCCCCGCAAGCGGGAGAGGGTGACCGGCATCCGCCTCCGCTGCTCCCTCCGAACGCGCTGTAACACTGTCACGATCGTCCCGGCTCACGATTGTCCTGGCTCAATTTTGCCCGGCAGGGGTTTGCGACTCGCATTTTCGTGCCGCCCGCGACTGTCGGTCCCGCTTGCAGTGCCGGTGCAATGGCCTAAATCTCGCGCGGATCTCAGTCATCCGATTGGAGCCTCCTCATGGCCGAACCGATGGCCAGGCGTGTTGGGCTGTTCGTCACCTGCCTCGTCGATTTGATCCGCCCGTCGGTGGGGTTTGCGACCGCCAAGCTTCTGCAGGACGCCGGCTGCACCGTGGAGGTGCCGCGCCAAAGCTGCTGCGGCCAGCCCGCGTTCAATTCCGGCGACCGCGCCACCGCCCGCGATATCGCCCAGCAGGTGATCCGGGCGTTTGCGCCGTGTGATTACGTGGTGGCGCCGTCAGGCTCGTGCGCCGGGATGATCAAAGTCCACTATCCGGAATTGTTTCGCGGCGACCCGAACTGGCAGCCGCGCGCCGATGCGTTGGCGGAAAAGACCTATGAGCTGGTGTCGTTCCTGGTCGATGTCTGCGGCGTCGATCGGGTGGCGGCCCGCCTTGAGGCGACCGCGACCTATCACGATTCCTGCTCGGGCCTGCGCGAGCTTGGCGTGCGCGACCAGCCGCGGCGCCTGCTCGCCACGGTCCAGGGGCTGCGGCTCGCCGAGATGCGCGACGCCAATGTCTGCTGCGGTTTCGGCGGCACTTTCTGCGTCAAGTATCCGGAAATTTCGAATGCCATCGTCGGCAAGAAGGCCGCCGCCGTCGCGGCGACCGGCGCCGACCTGCTGCTCGCCGGCGATCTCGGCTGCCTCATGAACATGGTGGGCAAGCTGCAGCGCGACGGCGCCAACGTCGAGGCGCGCCATGTCGCCGAGGTTTTGGCCGGAATGACGCACGAGCCCGCAATCGGCGTCCCGGCACGCGCTCCGGCTGAGGTGAAGCGATGACCGACGTCGTCGCTCATGCGGCGACGTCGCCGCGATTCAAGGACAATGCGAAGGCCGCGCTCGCCGATGCGGATCTGCAGAATGCGCTGAAATTCGTAGAGGTGAATTTCATCGCGCGGCGCCGCGAGGTGGCCGACGAGCTTCCCGAATTCGAGGCGCTGCGCGATAGCGCCCGTGACATCAAGGACCACACGCTCGCCCATCTCGATCTTTATCTTGAAGCCTATGAGAAACGCGTCGTCGCGCACGGCGGCCACGTGCATTACGCCGTCACCGGCGAGGACGCGCGGCGGATTATTCTTGACATCTGCCGCAAGCTTGGCGCCCGCACGGCAACGAAGGGCAAGTCCATGGTGGCGGAGGAAATCGGGCTCAACGATTTCCTCGCGGCCAACGGCGTCACCCCGGTCGAAACCGATCTCGGCGAATACATCATCCAGCTTCGCCATGAGATGCCGTCCCACATCATCGCGCCGGCCGTGCACCTCACCAAGGCGCAGATCGAGAGCGATTTTCGCCGCGTTCACACGCATCTGCCGGCCAATCGCAATCTCGTGGAGCCGGTGAGCCTGCTGGCGGAGGCCCGCGGCGTGCTGCGCGAAAAATTCCTCGCCGCCGATGTGGGCATTACGGGCGCGAACTTTCTGGTCGCCGAGACCGGCGCTTCGGTGATCGTCACCAATGAGGGCAATGGCGACCTCACCCAGACTCTGCCCAAGGCCCATATTGTGCTGGCGTCGATCGAAAAGCTGGTGCCGACGCTGGAGGACCTTTCCCAGCTGCTGCGCGTGCTGGCGCGGTCGGCTACGGGACAGGAAATGTCGGTCTATACGACGCTCTCGGCCGGCCCGCGCCGACCTGGTGATCCCGACGGGCCCTCCGAGTACCACGTGGTGTTGCTGGACAACGGCCGTTCGTCGATGGTTGCCGGCCCCTTCCACGACATGTTGCGCTGCATCCGCTGCGGCGCCTGCATGAATCATTGCCCGATCTACCACGCGGTCGGCGGGCACGCGTACGGGTGGGTCTATCCGGGGCCAATGGGAGCGGT
>Ga0099791_10000285_pt1 | contig 17951 bp, 17 predicted proteins | sample Rivendell_Oct201_7_FD_77318 | JGI IMG/M metagenome (GOLD analysis project Ga0099791, IMG submission 77318) | Vadose zone soil and rhizosphere microbial communities from the Eel River Critical Zone Observatory, Northern California to study diel... | ecosystem: Environmental > Terrestrial > Soil... | reverse complement strand
GGAGACCACGACGATGATTCCTGCCGCGTTCGACTACCACGCGCCGACCACGATCGGCGAGGCGACGGCACTCCTGACCCGGCTCGGTGACGACGCCAAGGTCCTCTCCGGAGGCCAGAGCCTCATCCCGCTGATGAAGCTCCGGCTCGCGAGCCCCGCGCACGTCGTGGACATCAACGGCATCCCCGGCCTCGCGTACATCCGCGAGGGCGAGGGCTTCCTCCGGATCGGTGCGCTCACGCGCGAGTCGGAGCTTGAAGAGTCCGAGCTGATCCGGACCCGCTATCCGTTGCTCCACGACACGTCAAAGGTCATCGCCGATCCGGTGGTCCGCAATCTCGCCACCGTCGGCGGCAATCTGGCTCACGCCGACCCGGCCAACGACCACCCGGCGACGATGCTGGCATTCGGCGCAGAGGTCGTGGCGGTGGGCCCGAAGGGCGAGCGGCGCATCTCCATCGCGTCGTTCTTCACGGGACCGTTCGCCACCAGCCTCAGGCCGGACGAGATCCTGACCGAGATCAGGATCCCCCTGCCCGCGGCCCGCAGCCGAGGCGCCTACCTGAAGCTCGAGCGGAAGGTCGGTGATTTTGCCACCGCCGCGGTGGCGGCGCAGCTCACGCTCGACCCCGGCGGCCGGTGCGATGAGGTCGGCATCGGGCTCACGAATGTCGGGCTGACCCCCATCAAGGCCGCGAAGGCGGAGGCCGCGCTGAAGGGCAAGAATCCAGACGAGGCGACGATCAAGCGCGCCGCCGAGCTCGCCGCCGAGGCCTCCGAACCCTCCGCCGACCTTCGCGGCTCAGTGGAATACAAGAAGGACCTCGTGCGGGTGCTGACGGGCCGCGCGCTTCGCAAGGCGGTCGAGCGCGCGCAAGGCGTGACGACACGGGCTTGAAGCGCGCGCCATACTGAGGGGGACGACGATGCTCGTGAAGCTTTCGATCAACGGCGAGAAGCACGAGGCCGACGTCGAGCCACGCCTGCTGCTGGTCCACATGATCCGGGAAGTGTTGCGGCTGACCGGCACGCACATCGGGTGCGACACGACCCACTGCGGCGCCTGCACGATCCTGATGGACGGTCGGCCCGTGAAGTCGTGCACCGTGTTCGCCGTCCAGGCTCAGGGCAAGGAGCTCATGACGGTCGAGGGGCTGGAGCAGAACGGCAAGCTCCACCCGTTGCAAGAAGGCTTCATGGCTGAGCACGGACTTCAGTGCGGCTACTGCACGCCCGGCATGCTGATGACCAGCTATGCCTTCCTCAAGAAGCATCCGTCGCCGACCGAGGACGACATCCGCTGGGCCATCTCGGGTAACCTCTGCCGCTGCACCGGCTACGTGAACATCGTCAAGGCGGTCCAGCACGCCGCCGCAAAGATCGCAGGAGGCGCGTGATGGCGCTCAGAACCTCGCCCGAAGTCGGAGGCATGGGACATTCCCTCAAACGGAAGGAAGACCCGCGCTTCATTCGCGGCAAGGGCACCTACGTCGACGACGTGCAGCTGCCGGGGATGCTCTACCTGGACATCGTCCGGAGCCCTTACGCCCACGCGAAGATCAAGAAGATCGACAGCACGAAGGCGCTGGCCGTCCCCGGCGTCCTCGCCGTCATTACGGGCGAGGATCTCGCCAAGTACAACCTGCACTGGATGCCGACCCTCATGTCGGACACGCAAATGGTCCTGCCGGTCGAGAAGGTGATGTACCAGGCTCAGGAAGTGGCGGCGGTGCTGGCGACGAGCCGCTATGCCGCGGCCGACGGCGCTGCGGCGGTGACGGTCGACTACGAGCCCCTGCCCGTGGTCGTCGACCCGAAGAAGGCCCTCGAGCCGGGCGCGCCCGTGCTACGCACCGACAAGAAGGACAAGAAGGACAATCATATCTGGCACTGGGAGTGGGGCGACAAGAGCGCCACCGACCGCGCCTTCGCCGACGCGGCCGTGACGGTCAAGGAAGACATCTATCTGCCGCGCATCCACGTCGCGTCGATCGAGACGTGCGGGTGCATCGCGAATTTCGACAAGATCGACGGGAAGCTCACGGTCTGGATGACGACGCAGGCTCCGCACGCGATCCGCACGGTGTTCGCGCTGGTGGCCGGGCACGTCGGCCTGGCCGAGCACAAGATCCGGATCATCTCGCCCGACATCGGCGGCGGCTTCGGCGGCAAGGTGCCGGTCTATCCGGGTTACGTCATCGCGGTCGCCGCCTCGGTGCTCACCGGCAAACCGGTGAAGTGGATCGAGGATCGGATGGAGAACCTCCAGGCCGACTCGTTCGCGCGTGACTATCACATCACCGCCGAGCTGGCCGCGAAGCAGGACGGCACGCTCACCGCGCTCCGGATCAAGACGATCGCCGATCACGGCTACGCCGACGCCGCCGCCAATCCGTCGAAGTTCCCGGCGGGGCTCTTCCACGTGTGCACCGGCTCGTACGACCTGAAGTCCGCCCACGTTGAGGTGGACGGCGTCTACACCAACAAGCCGCCCGGCGGCATCGCCTACCGCTGCTCGTTCCGCGTGACCGAGGCCGTGCACACGATCGAGCGCATGGTGGACCTGATGGCCCATCAGCTCGGCGTGGATCCGGCGGACTTCCGCATGAAGAACTTCGTCAAGCCCGAGCAGTTCCCGTACAAGTCGGCACTCGGCTGGGAGTACGACAGCGGCAACTACGCGGGCGCGCTGCGGAAAGCCATGGACACGATCGGCTACGCCGACCTCCGGCGCGAGCAGGTCGAGAAACGCAAGCGCGGCCAGCTCATGGGCATCGGCATCTCGAGCTTCACCGAGATCGTGGGCGCCGGCCCGTCCAAGCACTTCGACATCCTCGGCATCAAGATGTTCGACAGCTGCGAGATCCGCGTGCACCCGACCGGCAAGGCCATCGCGCGGTTCGGCACGAAGTCGCAGGGCCAGGGTCACGAGACCACCTACGCCCAGATTCTCGCCGAGGAGCTCGGAATCCCCGCGAACGACATCCAGGTGGAGGAGGGTGACACCGACACCGCGCCCTACGGCCTGGGAACCTACGCGAGCCGCTCGACGCCGGTCGCCGGCGCCGCGGCGGCGGTCGCCGCGCGCAAGGTGCGCGACAAGGCCCGGAAGATCGCGGCCTACCTCCTCGAGGTCGCCGAGGACGACCTGGTGTGGGAGCCCGGGAAATTCTCGGTCAAGGGCGCGCCGGGCAAGTCGAAGACCATCCAGGACATCGCCTTCGCGGCCTACACCAACCACCCGCAGGGGATGGAAGCCGGGCTCGAGGCCGTCAGCTACTACGATCCGCCGAACCTCACCTACCCGTTCGGCAGCTACATCTGCGTGGTCGACATCGACTCCGGGACGGGCGAGGTGAAAGTGCGCCGGTTCGTCGCCATCGACGACTGCGGCAACATCATCAATCCGATGATCGTGCAGGGCCAGGTCCACGGCGGCCTGACCATGGGGCTGGCGCCGGCGCTCTTCGAGGAAATCTCCTACGACGAGATCGGCAACATCCGCGGCGGCAGCTTCATCGACTATCTCGTGCCGACGGCGGTCGAGACGCCGAAGTGGGAGACAGGGCACACGGTCACGCCGTCGCCCCACCATCCGCTCGGCGCCAAGGGCGTGGGCGAATCGGCCACCGTCGGCGCGCCGGCCGCGATCGCGAACGCGGTGGTGGACGCGCTCTGGCACCTGGGCGTGCGCCACGTCGACATTCCCATCACGCCGGCGAAGGTGTGGAAGCTCCTCCGCGAGAAAGGCGTGAAAGATTGAAGGGCGTGCGCCCGCGGTGAGCGAAGAGCTCCTGGCGCTCGCGGCCGAGCTGCAACGTCGGGGCGAGGCCTTCGCGCTGGCGACGGTCGTTCGCTGCGAAGCGCCGACCTCGGCGAAGCCCGGCGCGAAGGTGCTCATTCGCGAAGACGGCAGCGTGCAGGGATGGGTCGGTGGTGCCTGCGCCGAGCCGGTGGTGGTGCGCGAGGCCCTCAGCGCGCTCCGCGACGGCCGGCCCCGCCTCCTCGGGCTCTACGGCGAGGGCGGCCGAGCCCCGGGCCGTACGGAGGGCCTCCTCGAATACGGCATGACGTGCCACAGCGGTGGCACGCTGGAGATCTACGTGGAGCCGTATCTCCCGAAGCCCCAGCTCGTGCTCGTCGGCCACGGACCCGTCATCGAAAGCCTGGCCGCGCTCGGAAGCGCCGCCGGCTTCGCGGTCTCGACGCTCTCCGCAGACGCCCAGACGGCGGAGCTCGCCCAGCTCAGGCTGGACCGCCGCGCCTCCATCGTCGTCGCCAGTCACGCCGACACGGACGAGGACGCGCTCGCGCGGGTTCTCGAGACCGACGCCGGCTACGTGAGCCTGGTCGCGAGCCGGCGGCGCGCCGCGGTGATCTTCGAGCGGGTGAAGCAGCGGGGCGCCCCACCCGACCGTCTCGGTCGACTCAAGGCGCCGGCCGGGCTCGACATCGGCGCGGTCACGCCCGAAGAGATCGCCGTGAGCATCCTCGCCGAGATCATCCAGCATCGCCGGACCGAGAAGGCCGTCGGCGTCGAGGCGGAGCCGACTCCGGCGGTCTCGGTCCGCATCGAATCGAAGGACCCGATCTGCGGCATGATCGTCGACGGCGCAACCGCGAAGTTTCGCTCGGAGTTCTCGGGTCGGACCGTGTATTTCTGCTGCCGCCACTGCAAGGAGATGTTCGACCAGGATCCTGAGCGCTACCGCGTCGCCCTCGAAGCGTGAAGTCGCTGTCGGCTAAATCCGCGCGACCTTCTTCGCCATCTCCGTTGGTATGGGTGTAGTCGAACCGAATCGCAGGTCGAGGTGACGTCATGACAACGGTCCCTGCAGTGGCCGCCGATGGATCCCGCATCACCCTTGGAGCCGCCGACGTCGATGGGCTCCGGAGCGCGCTCCGCGGCGAGCTCATCGGCAGCGATCACGGCGCCTACGAGACGGCGCGACGCGTGTGGAACGGCAACGTCGACCGACGACCGGCCCTCATCGCGCGCAGTACCGGTGTCGCCGACGTGCAGCAGGCCGTCAACTTCGCGCGGACCCACCGTCTTGCGCTATCCGTGCGCGGCGGCGGTCACAGCGCCCCGGGCTACGGCACCAACGACGGCGGCGTGGTGCTCGACCTGTCGGCGATGAAGGGCATTCGGGTCGACCCGGTCGCCCGGACGGTACGCGCGGAAGGCGGGGTGCTCTGGCGCGAGCTGGACCACGAGACCCAGGCGTTCGGCCTGGCCACCACCGGCGGCACGGTCTCCAACACGGGCATCGCCGGGCTCACGCTGGGGGGCGGCCTGGGCTGGCTGATGGGCCGGCACGGGCTCACGGTCGACAATCTGATTTCGGCCGACGTGGTGACCGCGGACGGGCAATTCCGCAAGGCGAGCGCGACGGACAACCCGGATCTGTTCTGGGCGCTCAGGGGCGGCGGCGGCAACTTCGGCGTTGTCACGTCGTTCGAATACCGCCTGCACCCGGTCACGCAAGTGCTGGGCGGGCTCGTGCTCTACCCGCTGGATCAGGCGCGCGAGGTGCTTCGCTTCTATCGCGACTTCTGCCGCACGCTGTCGGACGAGGCGGAAGCCTACACCGGCCTCCTCACCTCACCGGACGGCAAGCCGGTCTCGGCGCTGATCCTGGGCTACAACGGGCCGATCGAGGAGGGCACGAAGGTCCTGGCGCCGGCGCGCCAGTTCGGAAAGCCCCTCGCCGATCTCGTCGGGCCCGTACCGTACCGCGTGCGCCAGACCATGCTCGACGAGGGCAACGCGGTCCATGGCCTGCATCGCTACTGGCGGTCGGCCTTCACCGAGCAGATCTCGGACAAGCTGATCGACGGGCTCGTGGAAGGGGCGGCCGGCTTCAGCTCGCCGCTCAGCGCGCTGATTTTCTTCTACATGCACGGCGCCGCGACGCGCGTCTCGCCGACCGAAACGGCGTTCGCGGCGCGCCGGCCTCAGTGGGATTTCGACGCCATCGGGCAATGGACGGACGTGGCGCAGTCTCCGCAGCACATCGCCTGGGTGCGGAAGCTCTGGGAGCAGCTGGAGCCGCACCTGCAGGGCAGCGCCTACGTCAACCATCTCGCGGCCGACGACCGACCGGAGAAAGTCCGCGCCTCGTTCGGGACGAACTACGCACGGCTGCGCGAGCTGAAGGCCGTCTACGACCCGACCAATCTCTTCCGCGTGAACGCGAACATCACGCCCGCCTGAGAAGACACTCATGAAAGTCCTGGTCATCCACGGTGCCGGCATGAACATGCGCGGCAAGGTACAGACGGAAGTCTTCGGCACCCTCACGCTGCCGGAGTACGACGTGAAGATCCGCGCCTACGCTGCGGCGCTGGTCATGCAGGTCGAGATCTTCCATTCCAACATCGAAGGGGAGGTCATCAATCGCCTCTACGCCGCGCACGACGAGGGCATCGACGCCGCGATCATCAATCCCGACGGATTCACCCGCGGTTATCCCGCGCTCGTCACCGCCATCAGCCGGGTGAAGTTTCCGACCATCGAGGTGCACATCTCCAACCCGGCGCGCCGCGGCACGACCTCCGACGTCGCGACGGCGAGCCGGGGCGGGATCACCGGCTTCGGGATTGTCGGCTACGATTTGGCCCTCCGTGGTCTGAAGGAGATCCTAGCCAAGTAACCTCGATGGGCCCGACACGCGACGATGTTCTTGCCAGCGCCCGCCGCGTCTTTCCGGAGCGCGAGCTGTCGACGGTCATGCAGATCCTCGACGGGCCCGGGACACGGATCCGCCTCGACACTCGGGACGCCTGACCGGGTGAGTCCGAGGGGCGACCTGGGATTGTCCCCCGGTCGCCCGCGCCCCGGTCCAAGCATGACGAGGACCGCTGCCATCGCTTGCAGCGTCATGCAGGCCCCGAGTGCCCAGCCGTAGTCGCGCCAGTCGTGCAGGACGCCGACGAGCGAGGGCCCAAAGGCGAACGTGAACTGGTTGATCCCCACGACCAGCGCGACCAGCCCGCTGAAGCGCGCACGGGACCACTCGACGGCGAGGATGAGGCCCGGCAGGCTGGTGAGGTTACCGACGCCCAGGCCGAACAGGCAACAGCCGGCGTAGACAAGCGCGGTCGAGGTGGTCCGGGTCAGGAGGGCGAGGCCGAGCATCTGCACGACGAGCGTCGCGCTCGTCACGAGACGCCGGTTCAGGCGATCCACGACAAGACCGGTCACCAGACGTCCGCCCAGCGCCGCCGCGGTCGTGGCGCTGATGGCGCGCGCCGCACCGCCCGTTCCCAGGGTCGGGGTCACCAGCGCGACGAGATGCGTGAGCACCCCGACCTGAGCCGCGAGGGCCAGCGCGAAGGGTACGGATACGCTCCAGAAGCGCCACGTGCGCAGCGCGTCGCCACGCCGCGAGACCCCGACGCCCGGCGAGGAATCCAGCCGCCGCGATGGAAGGGGATCACCGTCGGGGCCGCCCCCAAGCTCTTCAGGGCCCCGGCGCATGACGCAAGCCGCGAGCGCAACCAGAACGACAAGCAAGACGAGCGCGGCGATGGCGAGCGCAAACGCAAAGCCGACACGGTCGATGAGCGGGATGAGACCAGGGGCGACGATCACGCCTCCCAGCGTCGCACCGTTGAACCCGAGGCTGACGGCAAGGCCTCGCCGCCGTTCGAACCAGGGTGCCAGGATGATGTTGATCGCCGCGCCGCTCATCGCGCCCCAGCCGAGAGACATGACGAGAAACACCGGGTAGAGCTGCCAGGGCCGGGTGACCACGCCGAGCATCGCGAGGCCGGCGGCCATCGCGAGGGCGCCGCCACCCACCACCGCGCGTGGACCGAAACGCCCGTAGAGATCGCCGATCGACGCCGTCAGCAGGGCACCGGCCAGGTAGTACACCGTGACGGGCGCCGATACCGTCGCGGCCGACCAGCCGTGGAGGCGCTGGAGCATCGCGACGTACACGCTGAGCCCGTAGAAGCCGAGGCCGAAGCTGAACAGCGCCATGACCGAGGTCGCGCCGACGACGTTCCAGCCGTAGAAGTATCGAGCGCGCATGCGCGGATGCTAGCGGCGCGCATGACCGAGGTCTCGCCGTTTTCGGACGTCATCGTCGGAGCGCGGCGGCGAGCCACGCCGGGCGTGCTAGGCTCGGCCTCACTGTGGGGCACGCACTCGCGCTCGATCCGAAGACCTGCGATCGCGCACGACTGGCGCGAGACCGGAGCTTCGACGGCCGGTTTGTCACCGGTGTCCTGACCACGCGGATCTACTGCCGCCCGACCTGTCCGGTGAAGCCCGCCAAGTCGCGCAACGTCGTCTTCTTCCCGACGGCGGCCGCCGCCGAGCGCGCCGGGTTCCGCCCGTGCCTGCGGTGCCGCCCCGAAGCGGCCCTCGGAACGCCGGCCTGGCGCGGTGCCGCCGCGACTGTCACCCGCGCGCTCCGTCTCATCGCTCGCGGGTCGCTCGACGACAGCCGGACGGTCGAAGACCTCGCCGACGCGCTCGGGATGACGACGCGCCACCTGCGCCGGCTGTTCGTCCGGTACGCGGGAGCGTCACCGGCGGAGGTGGCGGCCACCATGCGGGTGCAGCGCGCCAAGCGGCTCGTCGACGAGAGCGTGATGCCGATGTCCGAGATCGCGTTCGCCGCCGGATTCGGGAGTATCCGGCGGTTCAACGCGGCGTTTCGCGCCGTGTACGACAGACCGCCGACCGCGGTGCGACGGACTACGCGAGGGCGCTAGCCCCCGTAGAATACCTTGTCGCCGAGATCCTTCAGCCAGAGCGTCGCGTCGTCGGCCCGGCCGTCCGGCGTCTTCGAGAGCCCGACCTCGACCACCTTGCCGACGAAGATCGAGTGATCGCCTTTCTCGACCGTCGCCTCCAGCGTGCATTCGATGAACGCCGGCGTGCTGGAGAGGATCGGCGCCCCCGTGGTGCCCGGGCGGAACGGCTCGCCGGAGATCGTGTCGCCCTTGCGCTCGGCGGGCTTGAAGAACGTGAAGGCCAGGGCCTGCTGCCCCTTGCCGAGCACGTTCAGCGCGAAGGCCTTGGTGTCCTTGATCAGCGCGTGGGCGTGCGAGTCGGTCTTGACCCCGACCGCGACCAGCGGCGGCTCGAACGAGGCCTGGGTTACCCAGTTGACGGTGCCCGCGGCGACCTGGCCGTCCTTGCCAGCGGCGGTCAGGACGTAGAGGCCGTACGGGATCATCCGGAGCGTGGTCTTCTTGGCGTTCGCATCCATCGGTTAGCCCTCCCGCCCGGGAGGATACGGCGGACGCGGGCCACGGTCCAGACGTCGACGGTTTTGCGCATTCGGAGGCCTTTCGCGTACCATCGGCCCGCACCGCGAACGCGGTCAGGAGGAGCCCATGCCGCTGACAGAGCTCAATCACTATTTCATCCGGGCCAACGACCTCGAGAAGACCAAGAGCTTCTACTGCGACGTGCTCGGCCTGGAGGTCATGCCCCGGCCGAGCTTCCCTTTCCCGGGCTACTGGCTCGGGGTTAACGGCAAGATCCAGGTGCACATGGGGCCGGACGGCATCGACAACGCCGAGCTCTACTATCTGGGGACGCCGAAGGGCGCGGTGACCGATCACGCCGGCGTGGTCGACCACATCGCGTTCCTGGCCACCGAGCCCGGGAACTTCATCCGCCGCTTCAAGGCGCGCGGGCTCGACTTCCAGCCGCGCTCGCTGCCGGAGTTCGACCTCTACCAGATCTTCGTGAAGGACCCGAACGGCCTCACCATCGAGCTCAACTTCTTCGGCCTGAAGGAAGTCACGGACTGGGGCGGCGCGGACTACTCGAAGATGCCCCAGGCGACCGCCGACATGCGGGCATGAGCGAGGCGCGACCGGCGCGCCCGAGCTTCGCCGAAGTCGACTACGACGAGGCGATGCACCGGGCGCGCGGGCTCGTGCCTGCTCTGCGCGAGCGCGCCGCCGCGGCCGAGGCCGGGCGCGAGATGCCGAAGGAGACGCTCGCGGACCTTCACCGGACTGGGCTCTTTCGCTTTCACCAGCCGCGGCGCTGGGGCGGCATGGAGCTCGACTTCGTGGCGCTGTTCGACGTCCCGGCCGAGGTCGCCCGGGGCTGCGCCTCGGCCGGCTGGAACGTCGCAAACCTCAGCGTTCACCACTGGATGCTGGCGCTCTACGACGAGCGAGCCCAGGACGAGGTGTGGAGCAAGAACCCCGATGCGCTGATCGCCTCGGGCATCGCCTACCCACAAGGCAGCGGCCGCCGGGTCGACGGCGGCTTCGTCGTCAGCGGATTCTGGAACTTCTCGAGCGGCGTCGACGCCTGCGACTGGAACATGCTGGCCGTCATGATCCGCGACGGCGAGCGCGTCGTCGATCACCGGATGTGCCTGGTGCCGCGGAGCGACTACGAGATCGTCGACGACTGGCACGTGCTCGGCATGCGCAGCACCGGATCCAAGTCCGTCCGCGCCCGCGAGGTCTTCGTGCCCGAGCACCGGGCGCTCTGCATGTACCTGGCGCGCGGCGGCAATCAGTTTCCAGGGGCGCGCGTCAACCCGAATCCGCTCTACCAGGTGCCGCTCTCGGCGCTGGGCTCCCACTGCCTGGCGGCGGCCGGCGTCGGCAACGCCCAGGCGGCGCTCGAGCTCACCGTCGAGGCGATCCGCGAGCGCAGCACCAACTACACCGGCGCGCGCATGCGCGATTTCCAGGCCGTGCAGCTTCGGGTCGGCCGCGCCGGCGCGATGGTCGACGCCGCCCGGCTCGTCATCCGCGCCGACTGTCTCGAGGCCGAGCGGATCGCCCGCGCGGGCCGCGCGCCCGCGCTCGAGGAGAAGCTTCGCTTCAAGCGCAACGTCGCGTACGCGATGGAGCTCTGCACCGAGGCCGTCGACACGCTCCACTCGCTGGCGGGCGCCAACGGCATCTACGATCGCTACCCCATCCAGCGGCTCTTCCGTGACCAGCATGCCCTCGGGGGCCACATCGGTTTCAGCTGGGACGCGCAGGGCGGGCCGTGGGCGCTGGTTGCGCTCGGCGGGGAGTTCAGCTCGCCCACGATGTGATCGACATCATCCGCCCGCCGGGAGCAGGCCCGCCTGGCGAAGGACGGCGGCGTGATCCCAGTAGATCCGCTCACAAGCAAGCTTGTCGCCGCGAAACTGCACAACCACCACGACGTCAATGGCGATCTTCCTCGCCGTCGGCGGAACGTTCGGCAAGAACCACGGCATCGCCCTGTCGTGGGTGAACGTGAGGTGCAGCTCATCCACGAGCTGTCCTTCTCCGACGACACGGTTTACCGGGGTCATCTCCAGGTCTTCGGGCCATGAGGGGATGAAGTCGTCCCGATAGAAGGCCCGCAACGCATCCTTCCCACGGCCCCCGGTGTTCACCGGCATGTGGTTGACGTAGGCATCTTCAACCATGGTGGCCAGGGTCGCCTCGACGTCCTTGCTCTCGAACTCGCCCTTGAGGTGCTCGGCCCACAAGCGCTCGAGCTGTTGCGGGGAGAGATGTGCTTCTTCCGCTCGTTGCCGTCTCATTTCCTGGCCCTCACTTTTGTAGCTCCAGCAGGTCTTTCAGCGTCTTCAGATCGTGCTCGACCGCCGCCTTGTCTTTAGCGAACTGCCCGTCGGACATCGCCGGCTGGCGGATCAGCGTAAACACGAACTCGCTGCCCTCCCCGTTGGGCACGACCCGCATGGGGTTGTGGATGGTAACGCCCGACTCGAGCGTGACGTCGTGATCCATGACGCCGAAGGAGTTCCGCTGTGCGAATCTCACCCTGACCTTGCCAAATGGGGCGTCCGCGACCCACGCATCGCCGTCCCTCCTGACCTCGGAGCGCGCCAGCCCTCCGGCCCACCGCGGCAGGTTCCCCGGGTCGGAGGCAAACTCGTAGACCTCGGCCGGCCGGCGGGCGATGTAGACGCTGATGTGCTGGACCTCGTGCAAGGGACACCCCTCACAGGGTCGCGGTCGTCGCGGCATCCATGACCGCGTCCGGCGTGTCGGGGTTGATCGAGCAGTCCGGGCCCAGCAAGAGAAAGCGTCCGCCCATCTCCGCGATGGCCCGGCGGCCGCGAGTCTCGACTTCCGCCGGGGGCAGGCCCGCGATCTCGGGCTTGGCGGGAAGCCCGCCCACGACGGCCCGCCCGGTGCGCCGGTGGGCGTCGGCCAGCGACGGGTTACTGGGCATCGTGGCCCAGCTCAGCGCCGTCGCCGGATAGTCGGCGAACTCGTCGAAGAGGACGCTCGCGCCGCACACGTGAAGCATGTTGAAGGGCGCGCTCTCGACCCGCCCGAGAATGCGCAGGTCGTACGGCCGCTGGAAGCGGCGGCACTCGGCGGCAGTGGACAATTCCCGCGTGGCCATGTTGGTGGCGTAGAAGAGGCCGTCCGCGCCCGATTCCACGGCCGCGCGCGCGTACGACTCGAGCGTCACCGCCATCGCGGCGAGGGCATGGTCGACCGCCGTCGGGTCCGAGCGCACGAGCGCCACGGCCTGCGCGCGACCACCCGTCAGCAGAAACGGCAAGATCATGAGCGGCGAGAACACCGTCCAGATGATCGGGGTGTCGGGACCCACCGCCTTCCGGATCATCTCGAGCGCCTCGAGCTGCTCGCCGAGAGCGCCGAACCTGGCATCGGCCGGCTCGAGGCGACGGAGATCGGCCGCCGTCGTCAGCGGCGTTTCGGTCACCGTGTAGGACGCGGCCCGTTCCCGCGAGGGCGTGTAGCGAAACCCCCACATCTCGGCGAAGCACTGGGCGCGGCTCTGCGGCTTGAGGAAGTCCCAGTCGAACCGGCGCGCCAGCCGGAGCGTCTCGGCGGCGAGGGTGTCGGGCGAATTCTCCGTGGCGAAGTTGTGGAGCCACAGGCTCACCGGCACCCGATCCACCGGCGCGCCTCGCAGCGCCGCCATGACGCGCTCGCGCTTGGTCATGTCAGACTCCTCGACGTCGGCCGATCATAGTACAGTTGCGCGCCAGGGAGGGAGACCAGTCATGTACGAAGTCTTTGCGCTCAAGTACGGAGAGCGAGACACGACGAAATGCCAGTTCTTCTATCGCGAGTCCTCGCACGACAAGCTCACCCTCGACTATTTCGTCTGGCTGATCCTCGGCGGTCCTCAGCCGCTCCTGGTGGACACCGGGTTTCGCGACGACGACGCGCGGGCGCGCGGCATCCGCAACTACGTGAGCCCCGCGGCCATGGTCGAGCGCGCGGGGGTCAAAGCCGCTGAGGTACCGATCTCGCTCATCACGCATCTGCACTACGACCACTGGGCCGGCCACAGCCTGTTCCCGAACGCGGAGTTCTGGATCCAGGGCGAGGAAGTCGCGTTCTGGACCGGCCCGTTCGGCAGCACTCCGGCCTTCCGCGGCTCCGCCAACGTGGACGCCCTGGCGCGGCTGGTCACCCTGAACTACGCGAACAAGATCCGGATCGTCGAGGGCGACCACGAAGTGTGGCCCGGCATTCGCGTCCACAAGGTCGGCGGCCACACCGCGGGGCTCCAGATCGTCACCGTCGAGACCCGGCGCGGCACGGTCGTGCTCACCTCCGACGCCTCGCACTTCTACCACAACGTCGAGACCCGGCAGCCGGTCCAGATCATCACGAGCCTGCCCGAGATGCTCACGGCCTTCGAGACGATCGACCGGCTCGCGGGCTCGACGAAGCTCGTCGTCGCCGGCCACGATCCTCAGGTCAAGGACCGGTTCAAAGAGGTCGAGCCGGGGATCATCAAGATCGCGTGAAAGGAGCCTCCATGCGACCCATCGTCATCGGCATCTCCCTGACCGTCGCGCTCGGCCTGTCCACCGCCGCTGCCCAGAGCCCGTCCTGGCGGCCGCCCACCGAGAGCCAGCGGTGTCCCTCGAAGTGGGGCGCCGGCGACGAGCGCGGAGCGGGCAATCACATGAAGCCGGCCTCCGTGCTCAAGGCCGCGCAGCTCATCCGCACCGGCGAGGTCATCGAGCTCGGCCAGGTCCTCAACTCGTCGATGCCCATTTCCGCGACGCGCCAGTTCAACGTGCACACCAAGCGCACCTTCATGAACAAGCCGTCCAACCGGCGCGGCAGCAACGAGGAGCTGCTCACCAGCGAGATCGGCCAGGTGGGCACCCAGCTCGACGGCTTCGCCCACCAGACCATCGAGGACAAGGTCTACAACTGCTACAAGCTCGACGACATCGCCACGCGCACCGGCTTCACCAAGGTCGGCATCGAGAAGGTGGGTATGCTGATGACCCGCGGCGTCCTCATCGACATCGCCGGGCTCAAGGGCGTCGACATACTGGGCGATACGTACGAGGTCACGGTGGCTGACCTGGAGCAGGCGCTCCAGCGGCAGAACCAGAAGCTGCAGCCCGGCGACGCGGTGATCATCCACACCGGCTGGGGCAAGCTGTGGGGGAAGGACAACGCCCGCTACATGAAGGGCAATCCCGGCATCGGCGTGAAGGCGGCCGAGTGGCTGGCGAAGCAGGACCCGATGCTGGTCGGCGGGGACACCGCGCCGGTCGAGGTGTCGCCGAATCCCGATCCCGAGATCTCGCTGCCGGTGCACCAGATCATGCTCGTGGTCAACGGCATCCACCTGCTGGAGAACCTGAAGCTCGACGAGCTCTCGAGCAAGCGCGTGTACGAGTTCGCCTTCGTGATGCAGCCGCTCAAGCTGCAGGGGTTCACGGGCGCGAGCGTCGCGCCGACCGCGATCCGCTGAGCCGGCTGGCCGAGGGGCGGCGCGGGCCGCCCCTCGACCGGTCTACTGGTAGATCTCGTTGAACCGGGTCTTGAGCATCTTCGCGTCCTTTTCGATCTGCTCGTAGTCGATCGGCATCAGCTTGATCTGGCCGAGCGGCGGATTGCCCGCCGGCGGCTCGACGTCGGACCGGCCGGCGTAGATCCCCTCGCCGGGCAGGAGCTTCTGGACCGCATCGCTGATCATGAACTCGGCCAGCGCCTTGGCCGCGTTGGGATGGGGCGCGCCCTTGATGACGACGGTCGGCGCGCCGATGGCGAACGCGCCGTCCGCCGGCCAGATGGTCTGGATCTTGTGGCCGGCCTTCCGGTCGAGCCACGCGAACTGATCGGCGCCCTCCGCGGCGATCAGCCGCTCGCCGCGCGTCAGCGTCTCCGAGACCTGCTGGTGGCTCTGCACGATCATGATCTCGTTGGCGCGAAGCTTCTCGTAGAACTCCCAGCCGTACTTCCGCGACAGCGTGCCGATCACCATGAGCTGGATCGCGGTGTACGACGGATCCGGCATCACCAGCAGCCCCTTGTACCGGGCGTCGGTCAGATCGGTCCAGTTCTTCGGCATCGCCAGCGACTTGTCGGCGCGGGCGATGATACCGACCAGGTTCACGCGCTGGGCGACGTGGTACCCCTTGGGGTCCTTCACCTCGTCGCGAATCTTGTCGAAGTTTCGGGGCCGGAACGGCACGACGAGGTCGCGCTTGATCAGCGTCAGGACCTCGGCCGGATCGGAGATCGTCATGATGTCGGCGATCACGCGACGCGCGTCGATCTCCTGCATGAAGCGGCGGAGCACCGCCGAGCCGCCGGAGCGGAACAGCTCCACCTTGATCCCGGTCTCGGCCTGGAACAGGTTCGCGATCTTCTGGGCGGTGCCGACCGGTGTCGACGTGTACCAGGTGACCGCGCCCTCCTTCTTGGCGGCGGCCATGTCGACCGGATCCGGGGTGAACGGCGCCGGCTGGGCGCTCGCGGCGGCGACGAACGAGAGCAGGGCGACGCAGGCGATCGTCAGCGTACGAATCAATCGGTCCTCCCCTCAGCCCCCCCGGTAGACCGGGTCGGGCTGGCTGAAGAAGCTGTGCAGGATGTGCAGCGGGATGCGGTAGTTCTTCTGCTGCAGGCTCGCGTGGGCGATGCCGGGCATGACGGCGAACTGCTTGTCCGGGTTCGGCAACCGCGTGAAGAACTCGACCAGGTCCTCGAAGCTCGCGATACCGTCGTACTCGCCGCGCATGACGATCGTCGGCGCCGTGATCTTCGCCGGGTCGACGAGCGGCAGGTGCCTGCACATGTCCACGTAGGTTCCGGTCGGCACCGAGTCGTCCAGGGCCAGGATCGCGTCGGCGAACGCCGCGATCGTCTCGTCGTCGGCCGTCCCGGGGTGATCCCGGGTGAAGATGCTCCGCACGAAGGCCTGGTCGATCGGGCGGCGGTTCTTCTCCTGGAACTCGGGCAGGCGCTTGCGCCGGTCGGCAAGGGTGGGACTCCCCCGCCCCGTCCACACGAACGCGTCGAGGGCGAGGCGCCGGACGCGCTTCGGGTGGCGCTCGGCGAAGAGCGCGGCCCGCAGCGCGCCGGACGAGATGCCGTACATCAGGAACGACTCGACGCCGCGAGCCCGGCGGATGTAGTCCGTGGCCGCGGCGAGGTCGTCGGCGCCGTTGGCGATGTCCGCGTTGATGTCGCGGCGCTTGTCGGAGCGCCCGTAGCCTTCCATGTCCACGCACCACGTGTCGTACCCGAGACGCGCGAAGCAGTCCATCGCGGAGGAGTCCGGCCGGCCGGGTACGTGAAGGTCGAACGTCGGCTGCGAGGCCATCGAGGAGCCGTGCACGAACAGAACCGTGCCGCGCGGCCCCGACGCGGTCCCCGCCGCCTTCTCCCAGAGAAAGAGGCGAACGTCGCCCTTGTGGGTCCAGTGCTCGCGTCCGACGGTGCTCGGTTCGGCGGTCATCGCGTGTCCCCCTTGGCTCCTATGCTAACGTGCTAGCGCCCGCCGCCGTACGCCGCGGGCGGGAGGAGTCAATGCCGCCATCCGCCTCCATGAAAGCCGTCGTCCTGCACGGCGCCGACGACATGCATGTCGAGGCCTGGCCCCGCCCCGCGCCCGGCCCGGGCGAGGTGCTGCTGAAGGTCGAGGTCGCGTCGATCTGCGGCACCGACGTGAAGGTGCTGCACCGCACGCTGCAGGGGCAGCCGGCCGGGCAGTTCGTGATGGGCCACGAGTACGCCGGCACGATCGCCGCGCTCGGGCCCGGCGTCGACGAGTTCCGGGTGGGCGACCGCGTCGCGGTCGAGGTGCACAAGGGCTGCGACCGCTGCGAGAACTGCATCAAGGGCTGGTACACCTCCTGCCTGAACTACGGCGACGTCGGGAAGGGGCATCGCGCGAAGGGTCTCACTTGCGACGGCGGCTTCGCCGAGTACGCGGTCAACCACATCAACACCCTTTACCGGCTGCCGGCGAACCTGACCTTCGAGCAGGCGTGCATGGTGACCACGGCAGCCTCGCCCCTGTGGGCCATCGACCTCATGGGCGGCTACGTCGCGGGCGAGACGGTCCTGGTCCAGGGCCCGGGCCCGATCGGGCTCATCGCCGTGCAGCTCTGCAAGGCGCTCGGCGCCGCGCGCGTCATCCTCACCGGCACCCGCGAGGCGCGGCTGGCCATCGGCCGCCAGCTCGGCGCGGACTTCACGATCGACGTCCGCCGGGAGAGCCTGCGCGAGCGGATTCGCGAGATCACGGGCGGGCGCGGCGTCGACTGCGTGCTCGAGTGCGCCGGCGGATCCACATCGATGCAGGAGGCGCTCGAGAACGTGAAGCGCGGCGGGCGCATCGGTGTCGTGGCCTGGTACAACGGGCCGGTCGAGGTCGACATGAACCTGGCCGTGCGCTCCAACGTGCGCATCTACGCGGCGCGCGGCGAGGGCGGGATGAACTGCGGTCGCTCGCTCGAGCTGATGAGCAAGGGCAAGATCCTGGCCGATCCGATCATCAGCCACCACTTCAGGCTCGACCAGATTCACGACGCCTTCCGCACCTACACGGAGCGGATCGGCAACGCCCTCAAGGTCGTGCTCCATGTCTAGCACCGGGACCGACCGCACGCTGGTCATCCGCGACGGCACGCTGATCAACGGCTCCGGCCGCCCGCCCGTTGCGAACGACGCGCTCGTGATCGAAGGCCACCGCATCAAGAGCGTCG
>Ga0099791_10000284_pt1 | contig 17962 bp, 15 predicted proteins | sample Rivendell_Oct201_7_FD_77318 | JGI IMG/M metagenome (GOLD analysis project Ga0099791, IMG submission 77318) | Vadose zone soil and rhizosphere microbial communities from the Eel River Critical Zone Observatory, Northern California to study diel... | ecosystem: Environmental > Terrestrial > Soil... | reverse complement strand
CCGTCCTGCACGAGCACGTCGGCCCGCCGCGAACTGTCGTGATTTACAATGGTGCCGCCGCGTATCAGAGTTGCCACTGGCTCAACCCCTCCCTGAAAGATTCTCTCGTCCCGCCTGCCCGCACGCCGAAAACCGGATGGCATTGATTTCGTTGGGAATTCCAAAATTAGTTCGTTTTGCCAAAATCCGCCACCGATCCGTCAGCAAGCGCTCTTTGCTGGCATTACTATACCTCCCGCCGGTAATGCATCGTCCCGTCGCAGTTGATTGGCTAATTTTTACGAGCAAACCGCATGCCAGCGATTTGATCCTTCAATCTACGGATCCCGGACAACTGAAGTATCGATGTCCACCAGAGTGCCACGTTGTCCTTGGTCGCCGGATCGGGACCTCTTCCCTCGGAGAAAGCGCGGTCGGCCTGACGCGCCGCGAGCATCATCGATGGGAAGGCGTAGTTGCCTTCGACGCAACGCGGCTCGTAATAAATTCTATTTTCCCGCTCGCTCTGCCGGGTGAACTCCTGCTTGACGGTCCAGGCCCTGGTCCAGACGACAGGGTCTTCGATGGTGACCTCGTAGGCAAGGGTACTCGGGCCGGTCCGCGTCCAGCGCTCGACAAGATGCAAGTTCTCGCGCGAGCCCTGAAAATCAGTCTTGGGACTGAAGTTCGTCACATCGATGACGAGCGTATTGCCTTCAAAATGGCCCCGCGAGTCGCCATACCACTGGCGGATGCTGGCCGGCAAATGCGGGCTCCCATTCATGACGATGTTGCGCTGCCAGCCTTCCCCCTGACCGACGGCGTAGAACATCGAGAGGCCCCCCGGGGTTTGCACGATCCGGCGGAAGCTGCCGCCGAACGCGGTGCCGAATTCGGGCAGCCCATGCGTCAAGCAGCGGTCGGCCAACGCGCCGTCCTCCGGACTGTCGTAGCGATTGATGCGCCCGAAGTTACTCGCGTTGTAGCGCGGAGACGCCTCCTCGCGCCGCGGCGAGGGCATCGGATCGTATGTCCCGCCCCGGCACTGCACGGCTTTGGCCTGGCAGGTTTCGGTTGCTTGCAACAGGGCGAGACGAAATGCCCGATCGGCGGCGGCCGCCTGCTGAGCTGCGGGAGTCAGCGGCGGAATCCGGCCATCGGGCGGATCGGCAATCCGCGACGTGCGCGCGCCGGTGCGCTTCGTGGACAAGAAGACCGCCAGGTTGTAGGCGCCGGCAAGGTCGCGGTCGGTCGCCCGCCGGCCGAGCAGCGCCGATCGCGCTTTGTCCAATTCTTCCCGCTGCGCCGCGGTGAAGAATTCCTGGTTCGCGTACCTGGCCGGACGCTGTAAGGGCGTATCGAATTCGTCCGTCCAAATGCCCTGCAAATCCGGCTCGCCCCACGGCGTTTGCGGCACCGGAACTGGCGCCGCGGCGGAAGGCGCCTGCGCCGCCGTCGGATCGACGGACATCGAAACGGCAGCGCCCGTCACAAGAGCTACGACTATCATCGAGCCTGAGAACCTCTCGCGCATCACGGTCTCCTTGTTGCCTTGCGGGCTGTCAGGGACAGATTTGGCCAAGCCGTCCTGAGCCGCCGCAATAGCTGACGTCCTGAAGCTGGATCCGAATATTGTCGGGATCGGTGAAATAGACTTCCGGCGTTCCCAAGGGACTCGTCGGCCCGCCGCCGTTGTTGGCCCGTTGCCGCCACCTCACCCGGCACGTCAGAGGCTTGATGAGCGCGGGGATTCCGCTCTCAATCGGTTCGAGACCGTTCTCGATCAAGATTGCCATGACGCGCTCGGTGTCGAAATTCTCGATGGTGAAGCACGCATGATTGATGCCGGAAACCGCATTGGGGTTGTTGGCCGCCGCATTGAAGACGATGCCATCCGTTCCCTCGCCGATCGCGAGAGTAACGCCGTCTCCCTGCATCGCGCGAACCGGGAGACTGAACGCCTTCTGATAGAAGTCTTTCTCGCGCGCCCCGTTGGCGATGGTGAGGGTGACGTGGTTGATGGACTTTAGCTGGAATGCAGGTTTCCCGGCCGCAGCGGGCGCCGGCGGGAGTATCTCGCCCCTGGCGCCCGAGCCATATCCATAGCTCGTGTGCTGGAGTTGGACTTTGATGCCGTTGGGATCCGGGACGAACAGCTCAGGGGTGTCGCCACGCCGCGTTATTTGGGCGCCGCCGAAGCCGAGGTCGGCAAGCGTGCGCATCGCGCGCTCCGGATCGAAATCCGCAACCGTCATGCCATAAGAAAGAAAATCGGGTTTTGCGCCGCCCCTGACCGCCGTCAAAGCAAAGAAGTGCGGGCCCTCGCCGACGCGAAACACGATCGCTTCGCCTTGCCGGACCGGCGGACCGAACAGTCTCTCGTAGAAGGCCGTCGAGCGCTCCAGATTCGAAACGGCGATCATCACGTTGTTCAAGCGCCGGGTTTGAATGACCGGTCTCACCTGCTGAGCCATTACGCCCGGTGACACCATGGTGGCGGAAAGTGCGAGCAGCGTGCTTCTTCGCGTCATCGCATCAGGACGGTGGCGTCGTTTAGTCAGGTCATCCATGGTTCTCTTCCTCTCCCTTAGAAATCCGGATAGTTCGCGGTGGGCAAGCCGATCCACTCATCCTTGTAATGTTCGACCGGGTTGTCGGCGCACACCTGTTCCTGCCATTCGGTCATCAAACGCCGGTAGGTGACAAGAACGGTCAGAGGCGCGGTCAGCACCTTCGGGTCCTCCATCGTCAATTCGAGCTGCAATCCCTTCAGACTGATGTCGGGGTTGACGCCTGAGAACCTGGCGCCGCCTCCGACAATCCCTTCCGCCCTCTCGTACTTATCCTGCGCCGTTTTGGCCGAAGCGCCGTCGATCAGCCGATAGCGTTCGATCACATGCATCGCCTCGCTCTGCGGCATGCCGAAGCGGTCAGCCATGCTAAAAGCGTCGGTCTTGACTCCCACGGTGTCGATCACCAGCATGTCGCCTTCCCAACGACCGACCGAATCGCCCATAGCCGTAGGCGCCAAATTCTCCGGATGGGCGCCGTTCATGCGAACGTGGCGAACATTGTCGTCCTGACCATAAATAATGGTGATGTTGCCGTCGCGCTTCGGCAGCATCTGGAAGCTGAGCTGCATCGCGAAGGTGAAAGGCGGCGCCACCGGACGGCACTGGTCTTGCGCATTGGGAAAGCCCTTGCCCGCAATGGCGAGCTCGCCCTTTTGCCTCACGACCGCCGCCGCCGCGGCTGTGAGAATCGGATTGTGATAGTCGCCGACCAATTGGCCGGCATTGCCAGTGCCGTCCGCACGGCGGCTCATGTTTCTCAGAGGCTGCGGACCCGATGGCATCGGCTCGAAATTGAACGCGTTCTTGCCCCAGCGAGCCCCCGTGATGCCCGACGCATCGTCCGCCGCAAATGCGGGCAAAGTGAACGTCGCCGCCGCGAAAATACTGAAGAACAGAGCCTGGCGTTTCATCTCATGTCTCCCTCTCGTCCGTTTTTCTTGTCGGCCCCGGGTACCTCGCTGCCAGCGTAACATTGACGCGGGAAGCCGATAAGGCCCCTTCTGCCGACGTTTGATTGGAGGGCGGTGGCGCGCCTGATTTCGCTTGCCCCGTCATCCGTGCTAGCCTGTCGAAGACGCAAGAGGAGCAAACCGCATGGCACATTCGGCGATCCGCCGCGTAGCCCGCGTTCTCGCCGCCGCGGTGATCCTGGCAGGACCGATCGGCAAACTCACCCCGGCCGCGGCCGAGAAGGTGCTGCGCATCGCCAACATGGCCGAGCCGGAATCGCTCGACCCCCACAAGACCTCGACCGTGCCCGAATCCAATATTCTGCGCAACCTGTTCGAGGGCCTGATGGTCCTTGATCCAAGTGGCAACGTCGCCGTTGGGGTTGCGGAGAGTTTCTCGATTTCTGAAGACGGTCTCACTTACACCTTCCGGCTGAGAGGCCGCGCCAAGTGGTCGAACGGCGAGCCGGTGACGGCTGGCGATTTCGTCTACTCACTCCGCCGCATCGAGGATCCGAAGACGCGGTCGCAATACGCCGAGGTGCTCTACCCGATAAAAAACGCCCAGGAGGTCAACACCGGCAAGGCGGCTCTGACAGAGCTCGGCGTCGCGGCGCCCGATGCCAGGACCGTGGAGATCACCCTCAAGGCGCCGACGCCCTATTTTCTCCAGCTGCTGACGCACACGTCGTCGCTGCCGGTCAACGAGAAGACGGTCGCGCGGTTCGGGGAGGAATGGCTCAAGCCCGGCAACATGGTGTCGAACGGCGCCTACATGCTGGACGACGTGAAGCCGAACTCGCATATCCGCATCGTGAAGAACCCGAACTACTGGGACGCCGCGAAGGTGACGATCGATGCCGTGCTGTTCGATCCGAGCGAGGATAGCGCCGCTGTATTGAAGCGCTACCGTGCCGGCGAGTTCGACATCCTCCGCGACCTGCCGAACGACCAGTTGGGCTGGCTGCGCCAGAATATGCCAAAAGAGCTGCATATCGCGCCCTATGCCGGCGTCTATTTTTATGCGTTCAACACCACCAAGCCTCCTTTCAACGACAAACGGGTGCGCCTGGCCCTCAACATGGCGATCAACCGCGAAATCCTGGTCGAGAGGATCAGCGCGGCGGGTGAATTGCCGGCCTATGGCTTCGTGCCCGACGGCACCGCCAACTACACGCCGCGGCGGGTGCCGTGGCGGACCATGAGCCAGTCGGAGCGCGAGGCGGCGGCGCAAAAGCTCATGAGCGAGTCAGGCTACGGGCCGAATAAGCCGCTGCAGTTCCAGCTTTCCTATAATACGTCGGAAAACCACAAACGGATTGCGATCGCGCTTGCCGCGATGTGGAAGAAGGTCAATGTCAGCGTCGAACTCGTCAACACCGAGTTCAAGGTCCACCTCAACAATATGCGTGTCGGCAACTTCCAGATGGGACGTGAAGGATGGATCGTGGACTACAACGACGCCCAAGGCTATCTGTTTTTGTTGCAGACCTCGACGAAGCAGCAGAATTTTTCCCGATTCTCCAATCCAGAGTACGACCGCCTGATGGACGAGGCTTCGTTCACGGCAGACGCCCGCAAGCGGGCCGCCTTGCTGGAGCAGGCGGAGGGGATTTTGCTGGAGGACCTGCCGGTGATGCCAATCTACTTCTATGTCTCCAAGAGCCTGGTCAGCACCAAGGTCAGGGGCTGGCAGGACAATCCCCTCAACGCTCACTACGTGCGCGACCTTTCGCTTGCGGACTAAATGTGGCGCTATTCTCTGAGACGACTTGCGGGCGCCATCCCGACGCTGTTCATCGTGATGACGGCGGCGTTCTTCATGATGCGGCTCGCCCCCGGCGGGCCGTTCGACCGCGACCGCATGCTCACGCCTGAGATCGAAGCCAATATTCGCAAGGCGTACAATCTCGACGAACCCCTGGTGGTGCAGTACGGCATCTATCTGTCGAAACTGTTCCGGGGCGATCTCGGGCCGTCCTTCAAGTACCAGGACTACACCGTGGTCGAACTGATCGGGAACGGCTTCCCGGTGTCGTTCCGGATCGGCATTACCGCCATCGTGCTGGCGCTGATCGTCGGCGGCGCTTTCGGAATTCTCGCGGCGCTGCGCCAGAACAGCCTCATCGACCATGCCGTCATGGCGGTCGCGATGATCGGCATCACGGTGCCGAATTTCGTCATGGCGCCGCTGATGGCGCTCATCATCGGCGTCTGGCTGCGGCTCTTGCCGGCGGGCGGCTATGGCGGCGGCAGCCTGCGCAACCTGATCCTGCCCACCATCGCACTTGCGCTGCCCCAGGTCGCCTATGTGGCGCGGCTCACCCGCGCCAGCATGATCGAGGTGCTGCGGTCGAACTACATCCGCACCGCCCGCGCCAAAGGTTTGCCGGGGCGGCTGGTGGTGGGGCGGCACGCGCTGCGCGCCGCCTTCCTGCCGGTGGTGTCTTATCTCGGCCCGGCTATCGCCGGCATCATTACCGGATCGGTGGTGATCGAGACCATCTTCGGGATCCCGGGCATCGGCCGCTATTTCGTCCAGGGCGCCCTCAACCGCGACTACACGCTGGTCATGGGCGTGGTGATCTTTTACGGATCGCTCATCATCATGCTGAACCTGCTGGTCGACCTCGCCTACGGCCTGCTCGATCCGAAAATCCGCTATGACTAGCCCGCGCTCATGAACATCCTCGCCCCGCATAGCGTCGCCGCGCAAGACGTTGCCGGCCGCTCGCTCTGGCAGAATGCGCTGGCGCGCCTGGCGCGCAACCGCGCCGCCGTGGTGAGCCTTGCGGTGCTTGCCGTCATTGCGCTGATGGCGCTGCTGGCGCCATGGATTTCGCCGCACCCCTTCGACGATGTATTCTGGGACGACATCCGCACGCCGCCCGACTTCGCCAAGGCGCATTGGTTCGGCACCGACGCCAACGGCCGCGACCTGTTCGCGCGCACCCTTTACGGCGGCCGTGTCTCGCTTCTGGTGGGCATGGCGGCGACAGCGGTGAGCCTCCTGATCGGCGTCACCTACGGCGCCATCGCGGGCTATTTCGGCGGCCGCATCGACGGCCTCATGATGCGCCTCGTCGACGTCCTCTATTCGCTGCCGTTCCTGTTCTTCGTGATCCTGCTGATGGTGTTTTTCGGCCGCTACATCGTGCTCATCTTCGTCGCCATCGGAGCCGTCGAATGGCTCACCATGGCGCGCATCGTGCGCGGCCAGACCTTGTCGATCAAACGTCGCGAATTCATCGAGGCGGCCCTTGCGGGCGGCGTCTCCACCGCAAAGATCATCCGCCGCCACATCATCCCCAACAGCATCGGCCCGGTGATCGTCTATGTGACCCTCACCATCCCGCAGGTCATCCTGATCGAGAGCTTCCTGTCCTTCCTCGGCCTCGGCGTGCAGGAGCCCTATACGAGCTGGGGCGTGCTTATCGCCGACGGGGCGGCCGAGATGGAGACCGCGCCCTGGATGCTGGTGTTTCCCGCGATTTTCCTTGCCGCCACGTTGTTCTGCTTCAACTTCATCGGCGACGGGCTGCGCGACGCGCTCGACCCCAAGGACCGTTGAGAGGACCGTTGAGAGTACCGTTGAGCATGGCGGCGCTGCTGGAGGTTACAAATCTCAACACCCGCTTCGACACGCCGGACGGCGAGGTCAAGGCCGTCAACGGCGTCTCCTTCGCGATTGCCGAGGGCGAAACCGTCGGCGTGGTGGGGGAATCGGGATCCGGCAAGAGCCAGGCGTTCCTGACCGTGCTCGGGCTTCTGGCTGCGAACGGCCGCGCGACCGGCAGCGCCCGCTTCCGCGGCACCGAGCTCATAGGGGCAGCGCCCCACGAACTCAACCGCATCCGCGGCAGCCGCATTGCCATGATATTCCAGGACGCCATGACGTCGCTCAATCCGTATCTACGGATCAGCCGGCAGATGACGGAAGTTCTGGTGACCCATCGCGGCATGAACGAGAGTGAGGCCCGCAAGGCCGCAATTGCGATGCTCGATCGGGTGCGGATCCCTGAGGCGAAACGCCGCTTCGACATGTATCCGCATGAGTTTTCCGGCGGCATGCGTCAGCGCGTCATGATTGCCATGGCGCTGCTGTGCGAGCCCGACCTGTTGATCGCCGACGAGCCGACCACGGCGCTCGATGTCACTATCCAGGCGCAGATTCTCGACCTCATGCGCGATCTTAAGCGCGGCGGCAGGACTGCCATCGTGATGATCACTCACGCCATGGGCGTGGTGGCGGGGCTGTGCGACCGCGTGCTGGTGATGTATGGCGGCCGCATCGTCGAGGAGGCGCCGGTGCGCGACATCTTCTACGACCCGCAGCATCCCTATACGCACGGTTTGTTGCGTTCGACACCGCGGCTCGACGAGGCGATCACGGCGGAGCTGCGCACCATTCCGGGCCAGCCGCCCAATCTGCAGCATTTGCCGCCGGGCTGCGCCTTCCACGAGCGCTGCTTCTGGCGCTTCGAGCGCTGCGGCGCCGAGGAGCCGGCCGTGCGTCCGGCCGGGACGGGACGGCGCAAGGCGTGCCACCTCGAGCGCCTCGACCCCGGGCTGGACCGCATCGCATGACCGCGGCGAAGCTCATCGAGGTGCGCGACCTCAAGGTGCACTTCCGGGTCAAGACCGGCGCGCTGATGTCGCGCGAGGTGGCGCTCAAGGCCGTGGACGGCGTCAGCTTCACGCTGGCGCCGGGTGAGACGCTGGGCGTGGTCGGCGAATCCGGCTGCGGTAAGTCGACGCTCGGCCGCGCCGTGCTCAAGCTTATCCCGCCCACCGCCGGCGAGGTCATCTGGCTTGGCCGTCCGATCCAGGAGCTGAGCACGGCCGAGATGCGTCCGCTGCGCCGCGACATGCAGATCGTGTTCCAGGACCCGCTGGCCGCCCTCGATCCCCGCATGACGGTCGGCGAGATCGTCGGCGAGCCCTTCGACACCTTCATGCCGTCGCTGCCGAAAGCCGAACGCAAGGCTCGGGTGCAGGAGATGATCGCAAAGGTGGGCTTAAGCCCGCACATGGTGAACCGCTACCCGCACGAATTCTCCGGCGGACAGTGCCAGCGCATCGGCATCGCGCGCGCCATGATCCTCAATCCCAAGCTCATCGTCTGCGACGAGCCGGTCTCGGCGCTCGACGTCTCGATCCAGGCCCAGATCGTCAACCTGCTGATGCGGCTGCAGCGCGAGTTCAATCTGTCGCTGATCCTGATCTCCCACGATCTCAGCGTGGTGAGGCAGATCAGCCACCGCGTGCTGGTGCTCTATCTCGGCCGCGTGATGGAGATCGCAAGTCGCGACGAGCTCTATGGCGGCGCACGCCATCCCTATACCCAGGCGCTGATTTCCGCGGTGCCGATACCAGACCCCGACCGCGAGGCGAACAAGCCGCGCCTGATGCTCGCGGGCGACCTGCCATCGCCCTTCGAGCCGCCGAGCGGCTGCCTGTTCCGCACCCGCTGCCCCAGGGCGACGGCGCTCTGCGCCGAGGTTGCGCCGCCGGAAGATCGCGTGAGCGAAAGCCACCGCGTGTTCTGCCACCACTGGCGCGAATGATAACGGCCGAATTGCTCGCTTCCCCGATCGGCTACAGTCCAGCCTTGTCCAAGCGGGCGATCAGCGTCGGCTTGCGTCCATGCGCGATGCGCAGCGACTCGACGTGCCGCCGGAAGCCGAGTTCATCTTTTCGCGCGGCGAGATCACGAAGATCGGCCAGCAGCTCCATTGCCTGTTCGTAGCTCTTCGGCTGCTTCGTTGCGATGAGGCTGTCCACCTTCTTCCAAAGCGCCGGCTCCTTGCCGGCCAGCTGCTCGAGGTGCGTCGCCCTGGCGCGCGCCGCCGCACGCTCACGCTCGGCTTTCTCCCGCCCGGCCTTTTCGGCGGCGATTCGCTTTCGTTCCTCCGCCGCCTGTTCGCTGGCGCGAAGAAGCGCCGCGACGGTCCGCCGTTCAGCCGCCGCACCGCCCTGGTCGCCTGCGCTTTCACGCCCGCGCCTCATCCGTTGAACGAGTTCGCTGCCAAGTGCAGCGTCGTTGCCCATCATCAGTCGCGTGAGAACGTCATCCTTGTCGGTCACCGGCAGCTTCGCGAGCCACGCGCGGACTTTCCCCGGCCCCGGCTCCGTCTCAATGAGCGGCGGGCTCGCGGCAGCCGCGGCGTCGATGAGATCAGTATCTATCCGCAAGAATTCCGCGAAACCATTGAGGGAGGCGCTGAGTTGCCCGAGACCGGCGGGGACGGCCGGCTCGATCTCGTCATCCTCCAGTTCGCCGTTCTGCGCGCACAGGAGCCAGCCCAGGTACAAGGCGCGCAGATCGCCGCGGGCCAGCTCGGACCGCACGGAGATAAACGAGGAGAGTTCGCCTTCAGCCTCGTCCTCGTCGACCCACCCGCCTCCCTCCTCATCCTCGGACCCGAATGTCAGGATGATATTTCCGTTCTTAGCACGTACCGAAGCACTCTCGCCGCAGTACTCGCTCGCTGTCTCCAGGTCGAGGAGACGCGCCGGCAACCGCAGCTTGACGATATGCGTACCCCAATTGGCAAGGTAGAGGAATGCGTCGAAGTACTTCTCCATCCACGCATCCTCGGTACCCTTGAAATTGCCCCAGGAATACTCGTTTACGAAACTCGTCGCCGTGATTCGGGCGCGGCTCGAATAGGAGCGCAGCTCATCCATCTCGCATGCCGTCAGCGGACGGTCGATCGCCTGGAACTCGTAATATTGGTATTCGCTCATCGCGTCCTCCATAAGAACGAGCGTCTGTTTTTGCCGGTTCAGCCTGGAGCTTCGCTTCCTTGCGCGCCGCCTTCTTTGCACGCTGCTCCGCTGCCCGCTCCTCGATCGATGTGGTGATCTCGGGCCGCTCCCGGCCGAAATTCTTGAAGTAAAGGCGCTCGATGAACTGCGGCAGCGGCGCCTTCCAGGGCTCCTGGTCGTGATTGTCGAGCTTGCCGAGCTTCCTTGGGTTCATCCCAAGTTCCCGCGCCATCTGCACGTGTGCATGAGAAAGCCGGTGTCGCTCGCGCGCCTTGATCCAGTCCTGAAGTTTCGCCGAAAGCCTCTTGCCCGCCATGCCCACTACTCGTAACTGATTCGGCGCTTGCCATGCATCCCGCTTCGCCGGCCAAACTCTCGGCCGGCACAAACCTGGTCCTTGGTATCGGAAGCGCCGACGACGACCTAGCGGTGGCGCTCCGGATCACTCCATCAATACGTTATTCAACGTATTGATGGAGTGAAGCCTTTGATCGGACCATTTCCACAACGAACTTGGTCGTTTCGCACCACGGCATGAGGCGCTGTCAGCGTCGGAGGCGATGGATTGTCGTCTGAAGAACTACCGCTTGAGCTGCGGCCCTCTGCTCCGCGCAAGCACCTCGCCATTGGTGCGGCACTCGCAGCGGCGGTTGCCCTCGCGGTTGCCGTGGCGGAGGCGGCAGATTCCTATCTTTGGATAGCGATCGGCAGCGCGCTTGGCGGGATGGCTCGCCATTGGTGCAACGCCGTGGCGACCCAATGGCTTGGCCCTTCGTTCCCCTGGGGTACGCTGTTCATCAATGTCACCGGATCCCTCATAATCGGATTTTTCTTTGCACTCACCGACTCAAGCGGCCGCTTTGATGTCTCTGCCAACTCCAAATTGTTCGTCATGACCGGGATCTGCGGTGGCTACACGACGTTTTCCGCCTTCAGCCTGCAATCGCTCACGCTTTTTCAGCAAGGCGCGTGGCTTCGCGGCGGCGGCTACGTCGCCGCATCGGTTGGGCTCTGCCTGCTCGCGGTGTGGGCCGGGTATGCGTTGGGCGCGGCAATCTGCTGGGCATTCAGATAGCCCCCTCCCTACCCTCCCCCGCGAGCGGGGGAGGGTAGGGAGGGGGGCGCGGGCGTCCGACCTCGCGCGTCAATGCGACAGCATCCAAGGACGGCTGGACGGGAAGCTTTTCGCTGCACTCTTGCGGCGCAGCCTTGAATTCGACGTCGCGCAGCATCCGCAGCCGGCGCCATGTGCCGCTTTCAGAGATGACCGCACGCGCGGAGAATTGGCGCTGCGTTCGTTCGCTGCATGGGCGCGCCGCGATTCCGGTGACATGTCGAGGCATTGCGGCGCCGTCAGCAGGACGCGCGGCGCGCGCGCGCGGCATTGCGGACAATCGGACGGCAAATCATATTCCGACATCGCTCGCGTCCTGGTGAACGGGCCGCAGTTGTTGCACAGGTACTCGTAAACCGGCATGGCGGACTTCCCCTTTTCTGGTGCTCGATGTGAAAGCTGCCGCTCCGGCGGCCGAGCCGCCAGAGCACCACTGATCGCGGTTATTTGTCCCGGGACATCGGCATATCCATCCCGCCGTTGACGTGCTTGATCGGGCCCGCCGCGCTCGGCATGACATCGAAATCGAAAATGTCGGTCGGCAGCCACAAGGTCGCGCAGGCGTTGGGAATGTCGACGACGCCCGAGATATGCCCCTGCACCGGCGCCGTGCCGAGGATGGCATAAGCCTGCGCCCTCGAAAAGCCGAACTTGGTGAGGTACTCGATCGCGTTGAGGCAGGCTTGGCGATAGGCGACGTGGACATCGAGATAGTGCTGCTTGCCCCATTCGTCGACCGAGATGCCCTCGAAGATCAGGTAGTTGTTGTAGGTCGGCGTGATCGGCGACGGCTTGAAGATCGGGTTCTTGATGCCGTATTTCGCCATCCCGTCCTTGATGACGTCGACCTTGAGGTGCAGCCAGCCGGCCATCTCGATGGCGCCGCAGAAGGTGATCTCGCCGTCGCCCTGACTGAAATGCAGGTCCCCCATTGAAAGGCCGCCGCCGTTCACATAGACCGGGAAGTAGATTTTCGACCCGCGCGACAGGTCTTTGATGTCGCAATTGCCGCCGTGCTCGCGCGGCGGCACCGTGCGGGCGCCTTCGGCCGCAACTTTCGCCCGCACATCGCCCTTGGCGGTGCCGCAATGGGCGGTGGCGCCGAACGGCGGCGCCGCCAGCGGCGGCACCCGGTTCGGGTCGGTGGCGATGAGATCGAGCTCGCGCTTGTTCCAGGTGTCGAGCAGCTTCTGGTCCGGCAGGCAGCCGATCAGGCCCGGATGGATGAGGCCCGCAAAGCGCACGCCCGGCACATGGCGCGAATGGGTGTAGAGGCCGGAAATATCCCAGATCGATTTTTGCGCCAGCGGAAAATGATCGGTGAGGAAGCCGCCGCCGTTCTGCTTGGAGAAAAAGCCGTTGAAGCCCCACAGGCTCTCCGGCAGCGCACCGACATCGAGCAGGTCGACCACCAGGAGATCGCCGGGCTCGGCGCCGGTCACCCCGATGGGTCCTGACAGGAAATGCACGATGGTGAGATCGATGTCGCGCACGTCGTCGGCAGATTCGTCGTTCTTGATGAAGCCGCCGGTCCAGTCATAGGTCTGCACGATGAAGTCATCTCCCGGCTTCACCCATGCGATGATCGGGATGTCGGGATGCCAGCGGTTGTGGATCGCCTCGTTCTTATACGGGGATTGCGAAAGGTCGATTTCTATCAGTGTCTTTGGCATTACCACCTCCTTTTAGCTCTTGTGGCCCTTCGCGAGGTTCCTGTTGGGGCGCGCTTTGGTACTTCTTCCCCCACCCTACCCTCCCCCGTTCGCGGGGGAGGGTAGGGTGGGGGTGCTGGCGGCGCCGCACGCGTGACCGCGTGGCGGCAAAATCGGGTGAGGTCAGACCGCGAGGAATTGCGCGATGGCGGCCTCGTCGACGCGGTCGCGGGTATCGCTGTGGACGATGCGTCCATTCTCCATCACCAGGATGCGGTCGGCGATTTCGAGAATGAAGCTCAGCACCTGCTCGCACACCACGATGCACAGATTGCGCATTTGGCGGATCTCCTTGAGGAGCTTGGCGATCTCCTTGATGACCGACGGCTGGATGCCTTCGGTCGGCTCGTCGAGCAGGAGGATTTTCGGGTCGCTGGCGAGCGCGCGCGCGATCGCGAGCTGCTGCTGCTGGCCGCCCGACAGGTTGCCGCCGCGGCGTTTCTCGAACTCCCACAGCACCGGGAACAGGCTGAAGATCTCGTCCGGAATATCGCTCTTGCCGGTGACCACGAGCCCGGTCTCGATGTTCTCGCGCACCGTCATGGTGCCGAAGATTTGACGGCCCTGGGGCACGTAAGAGAGCCCGCGCCTGACCCGGGCGTGGCTCGGCAGGGAGGTGACGTCGGTGCCGTCGACAAGCACCTGACCGGAGCGCGCCGGCATCACGCCGATCAGTGACTTCATCAAGGTCGACTTGCCCATGCCGTTGCGGCCCACCACGGCGACGATCTCGCCCGGCGTGACGGTAAAATTGACGCCGTGGAGCACCTGGCTCTGGCCATAGGCCACGCTGAGATTGCGGACGTCGAGCACGCGCGCGTCTCCTTAATGTCCGAGATAGACTTCCTTGACCTGTGGATTGTCCTGGATCGTCGCCATGCTGCCCTCGGCCAGCACCTTGCCCTGGTGCAGCACCGTGACCCGATCCGCGATGCTCGCGACGAACTTCATGTCGTGCTCGATCACGATCACGGAGCGGCCCTTGGCCACGCGCTCCAGCAATTCCGCAGTGCGCGTGCGCTCCGAGACACTCATGCCGGCGACCGGCTCGTCGAGCATCAGGAGCTCCGGGTCCTGCATCAGCAGCATGCCGATCTCGAGCCATTGCTTCTGGCCGTGGCTCAGGGTCTCGGCGAGGCGGTCGAGATGCTGGTCGAGAAAGATCATGGCGGCGACCTCGCGCACCTGATCGATCACCTCGCCGGTGCGCTTCCAGAACAGGGCGCCGACGACATTGCGGCCTCGCGGCACCGAGATTTCCAGGTTCTCGAACACGGTCAGATCTTCGTAGATCGACGGCGTCTGGAACTTGCGGCCGATGCCGCGGCGCACGATCTCGTGCTCCTTGAGCCCGGTGATCTCCTCGTCCTTGAACTTGATGGAGCCGCTCGACAGCTGGGTGCGGCCGCAGATGAGGTCGAGCACCGTTGTCTTGCCCGCACCATTGGGGCCGATGATCACCCGCAGCTCGTTCTTGTCGACGTAGAGATTGAGATCGTTGACGGCCTTGAACCCGTCGAAGGAGACGCTGACGCTTTCCAGCGCGAGCAGGAAGTCGGTCGAGTTCGACATCGCCTCGCTCCCTATTCGGCCGGACTCGCGGCCGGCGACGGCCTCGCCGGCCGCGCGCCACCGAGCCTGCCGATGAACGGCACGATCTGGTCGGTGACGAGGCCGGCGTGGCCGCGCGGGAACGCCAGCACCACCAGGATGAACAGCCCGCCCATGGCAAATAGCCATAGCTGCGGAAAGCTTTCGGAGAACAGCGTCTTCGCCCAGTTGACGACGAGCGTTCCGACGACGGCGCCGACCAGCGAATGGCGGCCGCCCACCGCGCAGAAGATCACCATCTCGATCGACGGCACGATGCCGACGAACGACGGCGACATGAAGCCGACCTGCAGGGTGAACATCGCGCCACCGACCGCGGCGATCGCCGAGGCGAGGCAGAAGATGAACACCTGGAAGTTGGCGACGTCATAGCCCGAGAACCGCAAGCGGTCCTCCTTGTCGCGCACCGCGACCAGGATGCGGCCAAGCTTGCTGGCGATGACGAAGCGCGCCAGCAGCATTGCGCCTATCAGCAGTGCGCAGCACACGAAATAGAGGATGTACTTGGCGTTGTCGGTGCGAATGTCCCAGCCGAGCAGCGTCCGCAGGTCGGTGATGCCGTTGATGCCGCCGGTGTAACCCTGGCGCCCCACGATCAGGATGGTGAGCACGGCCGCCAGCGCCTGCGTGATGATGGCAAAGTAGACACCGCCGACCCGCCGCTTGAACATCGCTATGCTAAGGATCAGGGCCGCAAGTGTCGGCACCGCGATGACGGCAAGGAGCGCGAACGGCAGCGACTTGAACGGAATCCAGAACAGCGGCAGCTCGGTGAGCTGATTCCAGTCCATGAAGTCCGGGATTCCGGGAGTCGACTGGATCTTGGTGTTCTCGACGCTTGACGCCTCAAGCTTGAGGAACATCGCCATGCAGTAGCCGCCTAAACCGAAAAACACGCCCTGCCCCAGGCTGAGGATTCCCGTATAGCCCCAGCACAGCACCAGGCCGACGGCGACAAACGCATAGGTCAGGTACTTGCCCACCAGGTTGAGGCGGAAGTTGTCGAGCAGCAGCGGCAGCACCACCATGATCGTGACGGCGATCAGAAGGAAGCCGACGAGCTCGATATTACGGTTGTTCTTGAGAGCCGCCGACATGGATCACCTTCTGACCTTGAGGACGAACAGCCCCTGCGGACGCAACATCAGGAGGCCGATGACGATGAGGAGCGTGAGCACCTTGGCCATCGATCCGGACAGGAAGAATTCGAGCGTCGATTGCGACTGCGAGATGGTGAGCGCCGATGCGATGGTGCCGAGCAGGCTCTGGGCGCCGCCGAACACCACCACCAGGAAGGTGTCGACGATATAGAGCTGGCCTGCGGTCGGCCCGGTCGAGCCGATCATGGTGAACGCGGAGCCGGCGATCCCGGCGATGCCGCAGCCAAGCCCGAAGGTGAGTCGATCGATGCGCCGCGTGTCGATGCCGACGGCGCCGCTCATGGTGCGGTTCGCGACCACTGCGCGCACCTGCAGGCCCCAGCGCGAGCGGAACATCAAGAGCGCGACCACCGCGGTGATGACGAGCGTCAGACCCATCACGAACAGCCCGTTGATCTGCACCTCGATGGTGTCGGTGACCGGCAGTGCGCCCATCATCCATGGCGGCAGCTCGACGCCGACCTCGCGCGCCCCGAAGATCGAGCGGAACGCCTGCTGCAGGATGAGGCTGAGCCCCCAGGTCGCGAGCAACGTGTCGAGCGGGCGCGCATAGAGGTGGCGTATCAGCAGCCACTCGACCGCGAGGCCAAGCGCGCCCGAGACGATGAATGCCACCACCATGGCGATGAAGAAGTAGCCCACATAGAGGCCGGGTGCGTAGGTCTGGCACAGGTGGGAGCACAGATACGTCATATAGGCGCCGAGGATCATGAACTCGCCGTGCGCCATGTTGATCACGCCCATCTGCCCGAAGATGATCGCGAGACCCAATGCCATCAAAAGAAACACGGAGAAGAGAATCAGTCCGGCGAAGCCCTGCATCGCCAGGATCGAACCCAATTCGCCGAATGTGTATCCACCGAGCATTTGTGGCTCCTGCGGGCTTAAGTGCTAGTCGATCGCTTCAACTAATCTGAAGGGATTGAAGGTCCTTCAACATTGCCTCCTGTAGGGGCGACCCTTGTGGTCGCCCGTTTGCGCACTGCGTCCGCCGGCAACAGGGCGACCACAAGGGTCGCCCCTACATTTCCTTAAGGTCGCTTTTCACGATGCTCCGATCCCTTCAGGTCTTCTCCCTCTCCCCGCAAGCGGGGAGAGGCTAAGGCCCCCGCGTCACTGATAGCCCTTGGGGAAGGGATCGGGCTCCATCAGGTTGGCGGTCTCGTAGACGAGATCGTACTGGCCGTCGGTGCGCGCGCGCCCGACCCGGGTTTTGCTCCACAGGTGATGATTCTGGTGAATGCGCACGTAGCCCTCCGGCGCGCCCTTGAATTCGACGCCGGGCGAAGCGGCAGCAACTTTGTCGATATCGAAAGAGCCGGCCTTCTCGACGGTCAGCTTCCACAGCCACGGCCCCAGATAGGCCGCCTGGGTCACGTCACCGATCACGGTCTTGTCGCCCCACATCTTGTGGAACGCCGACACGAACGCCTTGTTGTTGGGGTTATCCAGGGACTGGAAGTACTTCATGCACGCATAAGCGCCGACGATGTTCTCGCCGCCGATGCCGTCGATCTCGTCCTCGGTGACCGAGATGGTCATCAGGGTCTGCTTGTTGAGGTCGACGCCGGCCGCCTTGAGCTGCTTGTAGAAGGCGACGTTGGAGCCGCCGACGATGATGGCGTAGATGACGTCCGGCTTCGACAGCTTCATCTTGTTGATGACGGAGTTGAACTGGGTGCTGCCAAGCGGGAAGTATTCTTCGCCGAGCACCTTCAGCTTGAGAACATTCTCGATGTGCTTGCGCGCGATCTTGTTCGAGGTCCGCGGCCAGATGTAGTCGGAGCCGAGCAGATAGAAAGTCTTTGCGCTCTTCGTCTTCTGCACCCAGTCGAGGCCGGCGATAATCTGCTGGGTCGCCTCCTGACCGGTGTAAATGACGTTTTTCGATTGCTCGAGGCCCTCATAGAAGGTCGGGTAGTAGAGCATGCCGTTGTATTGCTCGAACACCGGCAGCACCGCCTTGCGGGAGGCCGAGGTCCAGCAACCCATGACCGACGCGACCTTGTCGTTGACCAGCAGCTTCTTGGCCTTCTCGGCGAAGGTCGGCCAGTCGCTGGCGCCGTCTTCCTGGATGAACTTGATCTTGCGG
>Ga0099791_10000283_pt1 | contig 18062 bp, 12 predicted proteins | sample Rivendell_Oct201_7_FD_77318 | JGI IMG/M metagenome (GOLD analysis project Ga0099791, IMG submission 77318) | Vadose zone soil and rhizosphere microbial communities from the Eel River Critical Zone Observatory, Northern California to study diel... | ecosystem: Environmental > Terrestrial > Soil... | reverse complement strand
GACACGCTTAGCGAAGATCGCCGATCTAAAGGTGATCTCGCGCACGTCCACGCAGCATTACAAAAGCGCCCCTGAAAACCTGCCGGAGATCGCAAAGCAACTTGGCGTCGCCCACATTCTGGAAGGCAGTGTCCAGAAGAGCGGCGACGCCGTGCGTGTGAACGTGCAACTAATCAAAGCAGCCATTGATTCCCATATTTGGGCTGACACATTTGACCGAAAACTAACGGACATCTTTTCGGTGGAAAGCGACATCGCCAAAGCTGTCGCCGACCAATTGCAAGCCAAACTCACCGGTGAGGAAGAGCGAGTGATTGTTGCCAAACCGACGGACAACGTTGAGGCTTATGACGCCTATCTGCGTGGGTTGGCTTATACGCTCAAAACTGGCAACAACCCAGCGAACGCTCTTGCCGCACAGAAATATCTTAGAGAAGCGGTGCGGTTGGATCCCAAGTTCGCGCTTGCCTGGGCGCTGCTGTCAAACGTTGATGCGCGCGGCTACCTCGTAGGGAGTCTTCAACCAACGGTCGCCCTCCGCGAAGAGGCGCGACAGGCGGCCGAGACCGCCTTTACTCTTCAGCCCAATCTCGGCGAAGCCATCTTGGCCAACGGCTATTACCATTACGCTTGTCTAAAGGATTACGACGCCGCACTGCGTTACTTTGAGCAGGCACGTCAGTTCCTGCCGAATAGCAGCCGGATTCCTGAATCCCTAGCCTATGTTACGCGGAGGCAAGGTGAATGGGGCCGGAGCCAGTCCTATTTTAACGAAGCCGAGCGACTTGACCCGCACAACGTTCAGCTGCTTACTAACCAGGCGTATTCGTATTCCGCACTTCGTCGTTTCCCCGATGCGTTGCGAAAGTTTGATCAGGTTCTCAACATCATACCGGACGACGTGGATACGCTCGCGTATAAGGCGGCTATCTTACAAGCCGAGGGTGATCTGCCGCGTGCTGCTGCGCTACTCGCTCCGCTGCGTCCGAATGCCGACCACACAAGTGCGTTGGAAACACAAGTTTACCAGGCGATCCTGGAGCGTCGCCCTGCACAAATCATTTCTCGGCTAAAGGAAATACTAGCCAAGCCTGATCCAGCGTTGGGTTATCACAATGGCGCACTACGGTTTTGGTTAGGTTGGGCTCAAGATGTCGCTGGCGATCATGCCGCCGCCCAGGAAAGCTGGCGCGAAGCGCGCAGCGAATTGGAATCTTTCCTCAAGGAGCAGCCGGACAATTCTACTCTCATTGGAGATCTCGCGTTGACCAATATGGGCCTTGGCGACAAAGCGGCGGCGTTGGCTCTGTCGGAACGGGGGATCGCCGCACTGCCGATTGAGAAAGACGCGGCGAGCGGTGCCGGTCCGATTGAGACCCTCGCTCGGGTTGCGGCGCAAATGGGAGAGCCCGACCGCGCCATTGCCGCTTTACAGCAACTACTCTCGATGCCGGGCGAGGGCGCGCTGGACAAATACATGCCGCTCACTCCTGCGCTGCTCCGACTCGATCCGATGTTCGACCCGCTCAAAAAGGACCCGCGCTTCCAAAAACTCCTGGCTTCGCCCGGGCCGAAGTGATCCCGACACGAGAGTTATGCAGGACGGGGTCACGCTGGGCTCGAATCGTTCGTCCGCGCGCTGAGTACGAGAAACGGTTGCCAGCGCGGCTGCCTTACACGGCATCTTGTGGCAGAGCCAAAGCTGAACGTATCTTCATTCTCCCGGCGTTGGCGTCGGCGTTGGCGTTGGCGTTGGCGGCGGAGGTGGGACGGGTGGTTGTATTGGTATCATGGACAGGGGTGTGACTGATTCTGAATTTAATGTCAATCCACTTTTTTAATGTTTGCTTTTCTCCGAGCTTGCGCCGAGACATTGTCGTCCCGTCGCAAGCAATAAGGTGCGGGCGATGGCAATAGATTCGCACGGCCAGGACTAAGGATGAAATGCTGCCAACATAGAAAATCTACATGACGGTGGCCGTCACCCTGACTATGTGAGCTATCCGCGAAAAATGGGACAAAACACCGTGAGCGTGCTGCTGGCGTGAAAGGATGCAAGGTTGAAGTTAAACCGTCACTCGGTCGTGGGCGCGGCGTGTTTGCAATTCAACCGATTAGCTGCGATGAGCTGATCGAATCGTGTCCTGTCATACCGCTTGAACCGCAACATAGGGCTGCGCTTGAAGCGACGCCGTTGTACCAGTGCATATACGGCTGGTCTGATGATTGTGGTGTAGTTGCAATCGCACTCGGCTACGGTTCGCTGTACAATCATTCCGACCAGCCGAATGCTTCATATCACAGGAATCGTAGTCGAAACGCAATTGACTTTATAGCGACAAAATTCATTGCTGCCGGTGAAGAAATAACGATCAGCTACCTGAATTCATTCGACAGCCCAAAGAAACTTTGGTTCACGGCAGTCTGAAAACCTCGTGTCTGATTCGAGATTTCGATTTCATTCAACGTAGCCCATTACGATCATTACAACCGCGCTTCGCAATAAACTACGGAAACACTTCGAACATATCTCACGATTCGAAATCGTTTTCTCCAGGTTCAAGCTCGGTTCCAGCGAGACAGACATCTCGCCCTCGAACATTTCGACCGGGTTTCTTCGAAATTAGGAGGTTTTAAACGCATAAGAGACTACGATCGCAGTCGCCTTAAAACGAAAACCTGGTAAGCCATTTCATCATTCAGGGCGATTGGCTGCCTAATGTCATAACGGAAATCGTAGACGTCGCACAGTTCCAATGACGAAACCGAATCGAGCAGTCTCCGAAATTGCCTTGCGGTATACGTGCGGAATTGAAATTCGTACCACAAGCTTAGTTCCTTCGACCCCCGACGCACCAGCATGCACACCCGAAGATTCTCGGTCCGGCTGCGGAGATGGATGCGTAGCGCGCGCAGCGTTATCGTCACTTTTGTTTCTCGTCGCTGCTCCGTCCAGTGCCAAACGTTCTCTTCTTTGCCGTCCAGTGGCAGCAGGTGCAGGCCGAGGATATAGATGCCGCCGGGACGAAGGCTGTCGGCGATACATTTCAAGTGCCCCCGCGCCGCTTGCTCTGTCAACAAGTGACGAAACGTGTTGACAGTGCAGTAGGCCGCATCGACCGGTCGAGCGAGGCGAAAATTGGACATCTCAGCCTGGAATGTCTCAGCATGGAGCAGCCGCCGTGCAAGCCGCCGTCGAAGGTAGCGCAACGCCGGTTCGCTGAGATCGAATCCGATCATTTGGTAACCTCGAGCGGCTAATCCGGTGATTAGTCGGCCAGTGCCGCAGGCCGGCTCAACGAGACGGCGGGCGACAAAGGGACAATATTTTCGGCATGCGGCATCGATGAAGTCCGCCTCCAGCTGAGTGTAGGCTTGGAAAGCAATGTCGTAATACTGTGGATAATCATAGCAGTTTGCTACGAGGATGCGCGTTTTTGCCATTGTTCTTGAAAGAGTTCAAACCTGCATAGCTTTTGCCGCATTCACCGTAAACCAGACCAACAGAGAGTATCGTTTTCCAGAAAGAACCTTTCGGACTGCATGCACAAATTTATGATTACTAGGAAACGCAACCAATAAACCGGGCTTCGGGATGATAACTACATCACGATCCGGAAAAACCAATTCACCTCCCGTGAAGTTGTCATTCAGATAAACAAGTCCTGTGTAATCTCGTTGGGGGGTGTGATTCGGGACCCACCGCCCATGTTCTCTTCGCTCGTTGTCAGCATGCGCAATATGCGAATCCCCGGACAATAGACACGCGACGAAGAACGATTCGACAAATAATTCCGGGCTACGAAGATCGACCTCGATCTTTTTTTTGCATCGCAGGCTTACACCATACACCCGGCTAGCTGACTCGCTGTCCACTTCTCGAACCGTGTAATAATGCAGAAGGGGTCGACGATTATAATCTCTACTGTCTGATAGCTCGGAATAGCGATCGTAAAGATCAATTAGGAACGCGCATTCCTTTGTGCTAAGCATATGCCCTGAAACGAGGAGCCTACTTATAGGCTTTTTTCGCGCCATAGATATTATGATTGATGTCCCGTCTTTGTTTCTCGCAAGGCGTTCCCCTGTCGCAGCTTTAGCAGAAAGAAGCGATCGTTGTAAAGCAAAGCCGCTAGGCCGCGGCTGCGCTTTCAGCTCACGCGAAAGCGAGCGTCGCGGATAATTTTGCCGCCGAAGCGCTGTTTCAGTTTTCGCAGGATTTCAGTCTTGCAAACCTTTTCGAGCTTGTAATGCACGGCGATTAGAGGATACCCACATACGCGGAACTAGGACGGTAAGGACGCAGCGCAGAGGGGGAAGCAAAAAGACTCAGTTCGGCGAATAGTGCGAACGGATGCCCAATCGTATCGGAAATCGTAGGTGTTGTACACTTCCAGCAATGAAACCGAAGCGAGCAGCCGTCGAAATTGCCTTGCGGTGTACGTGCGCAACTGAAATCCGTGCCGCAGGCGAAGTTCCTTCGGTGCGCGGCGCACCACCAGGCAGACCCCGACTCTTATACTGTTGCGCGAAATGATGTGTCAATATTCGCCGGTGATGGAACTCAACTGATGGCACGTCTGGCACGTCGTTATCGAATCGTTGTATCCGCAGAGAACAGTCCCTACCTGGCATGGCAGGCCAAACTGTTCTATTTCTCCTGTGTCAGCCGCCTGAATCGTTCACCAATAGTCATTGTTCATGATTGCGGCTCAAAGTGGCGTCGTGACTTTCAGGAGATCGCTGACGCCGGCGCGATTGTCAGACGCGCCCCGAGCTATCGCATAACATCGAATGGCGACGACTACCCTCCCAGGAACACCGCAGGCACATTGCTGCACGCAGCGGAGTTGTGCTCAGCGAAGGACGAATTCATCGTGCTCTGTGATCCCGACATGATCTTCGTGGGCCAACTCGATTTTTCTGAGAGTCTTTCCGGTGAGTACTATGGATATGTGAAGTATGACCGGAAACCGGTACGAGGAGCCGCAAAGGAAATCGGAATCAGACTGGAGATGCTCGATCGACAGAAGGAAGAGTTGTGTTGCGGAGTTCCTTACGTCATTCCGGTGGCTGCTGCCAAACCGTTGGCCGACGCGTGGCTGCAAGCGATTGACGCGTTCTCGCCGCGGCACTGGGAAGATCAGATGCACGCGTTCGGTCTGGCGGTTGTGAAGCTGGGTTTAAGGGTAACGTTGACCCACATCATGAATCACAACTATTGGCCCGATGCGATGGTGGATCGCGACGTTATACATTACGCCTATGGCGATAAAACGTGGAACAAGCGAAGCTATTTCACCACACGTCAGGCCCGAAAAGTCTGGTCACCAGCAGCAGCGGCGCAGCAAGGCACTATCCTCGCCGAACTCCTTTCTCAGATAAGAGAGGCGAGAGACTTCTATTCCAGGTTTCATTAATCACCGAAGTTCTCGCCTCGCCGAACTACTTCCTTTTCTTTTTTCAAGGTGGCTTGATTGGTGCCTTCGGTGGCTTGATCGGCTCTCTCGTCGGTATAACCTCGTTGGGGGTGTGATTCGGGACCCAACGCCCATGTTCTCTTCGCTCATGTCAGCCATGCGCGATATGTGAATCCCCGGCCAACAAACACGCGACGAAGAATGATTCGACAAAAAGTTGCGGGGTACTAAGATCGACCTCGATCTTTGCTTTGCATCGCAGGGTTACACCATACAGCCAGCTAGCTGACTCGCTATCTACCTCTCGAAGCGTGTAATAATGGAGAAGGGGCCGGCGGCTATAATCTCTCCTAGTTGATAGGTCGGAATAGCGATCATAAAGATCAATTATGAACGTACATTCCTTTAAGGTAAGTGTATTCTCCGAAACGAGTATTCTACTGATAGGCTTTTTTTTGGCGCCACAGATTTATCATGACCGATGTGCGCGCAATCCAGCAACCTCAAATATCCTGAGGCAGCGAGTAATACTCAAAATGCTAGGATGTAACAGACCTCAGAAAGGCTGAAAACGTGCTTGTTCCAACTACAAAGATTACAAAGCATTGGTAGACGCAAAGCGTTTTCCATGGAGGCGAGCGCTTGCCAACCCGCACGGACCCCAAGAGGCGTCACGGAGCCGACGCTCCCGGGTTTAACCTTTCTCTCCTTCTTAATCACGGATATGTTGTCAAAGTGAGTAACGAACGCGCAGGCGATGTGATAGGCGCGACTTCGCATGAGTTTGCGAGCGGACAAAAGGTCTTTGGCCGCTACACACTGGTCAAGGCCCTCGGGCGAGGCGGAATGGGAATTGTCTGGCTAGCACGCGATGAAGAACTGGAGCGCGATGTCGCGTTGAAATTTCTTCCTGACCTGATGATTCACGATCGTTCGGCGTTTGATCAGCTCAGACGCGAAACTAAGCGCTGTCTCGAACTGACGCATCCACACGTCGTCCGGATTCATGACTTTGTGCATGACGAACGTTCCGGCGGCATCTCGATGGAGTACATCGACGGCGAAACGCTATCGAACTTGCGAGCTGAGAAAGAGCAAAGGCTGTTCGAGCCGGATGAGATCGCTACCTGGATAAGTCAGCTTTGCGATGCACTCGATTATGCGCATACGCGCGCGAACGTCATCCATTGCGACTTGAAACCAGCAAACCTGATGGTGAATCAACGCGGCGACCTAAAAGTAACGGACTTTGGTATAGCCCGCAGTCTGACGGATTCGGTAAGCCGGTTAACGCTGGAGCAAGGTCGAAGCGGCACGCTCATTTATATGAGCCCGCAACAGCTAAACGGCGAACGCTGTACGCATTTGGATGACATCTATTCGTTAGGCGCGAGCATCTACGAATTGCTTACGAGCAAGCCGCCGTTCTATTCGGGCAACATCGATCGGCAGATTTGCGAGCGAGTCGCTCCTTCGATGACCGAGCGGCGCAAAGAATTGGACATCGAGCCGGCGTTCGTTCCGCCGGTTTGGGAAGATGCGGTGGCAGCGTGCCTCGCAAAAGATCCCTCGCGACGTCCGCAATCGGCAGTTGAGGTTGCACAACGGCTCCCGCTTCCATCAGGGCAGGCGAGAATAAGCGCGACCCCTGCCAAGGCTGCAAAGAGGAAACCGCTGTTAATCGGTAGCATACTGGCGGCTTCCGCGCTCGTGTTCGCTGGCGTGTATTTTGGAGCTTCTAACCGGCACGCGGCATCGCTGTCACATGCACTGGCGATTCCGGAAAAATCGATCGCCGTTTTACCCTTTGAAAACCGCAGCGAAGACAAGGCGAATGCCTACTTTGCCGATGGAATTCAGGACGAGATTCTGACACGCCTGTCGAAGATCGCCGATCTGAAGGTGATCTCGCGTACGTCCACGCAGCAGTACAAAAGCGCGCCTGAAAACCTGTCCGAGATTGCCCGGCAACTTGGCGTGGCTCACATTTTGGAAGGCAGTGTGCAAAAAAGCGGCGACGCTGTGCGCGTAAATGTGCAGCTAATCAAAGCGGCCAATGATTCGCACCTTTGGGCCGATACCTTTGATCGAAAACTGACCGACATCTTTTCGGTCGAGACCGAAGTGGCCAAGGCTATAGCTGATCAACTGCAAGCAAAACTCACCGGGCAGGAAGAGCAAGTCATCAATGCCAAACCGACAGACAATCCTGAGGCATATGATGCTTATCTACGGGGTTTGGCTTACAGTCTCAAGGCCGCAATCACTTCCGCCGCCACCCTTGGCGCGCAGAAATATCTGAGGGAAGCGGTGCGGTTGGACCCGAAGTTCGCCCTCGCTTGGGCGCGGCTCTCATATGTCGATGCGGTAGGCTATCTCTCACTCAAGCTTCAGCCAACAGTCGCCCTTCGTGAAGAGGCGCAGCAGGCAGCTGACACCGCTTTCACTCTTCAGCCGAACCTTGGCGAGGCGGTATTGGCGAAGGGATATTACCATTACGCTTGTCTCAAAGATTACGGAACCGCTGTGGATTACTTTGAGCAAGCGCGTCGCGTTCTGCCGAATAGTAGCCGGATTTCTGAATTGCTCGCCTATGTGGCACGCAGGCGGGGTCAGTGGGATCGGAGCGAGTCGTATTTCAATGAAGCCGAGCGGCTCGACCCGCGCAATGCTAACCTTCTCACGCAGCACGCGCTTTCGGATGTCGAACGTCGTCGTTTCCCGGAAGCCCTTCGAAGGCTTGATAAAGTCCTCGATATTGCCCCGGACGACATTGATACGATCGCGCTAAAGGCGGCTATTGCACAAGCCCAAGGCGATCTGCCGCGTGCTGCTGCGCTTCTAGCTCCGCTCCGCCCGACCGCTGACCTCACACAGGCGTTGGAAACACAAGTTTACCAAGCCATTCTGGAGCGCCGCCCCGCACCAATCATTCCCCGGTTAAAGGAAATATTGGCCAAGCCCAATCCGGCGTTGGGTTTCTACAATGGCGAACTACGCTTTTGGTTAGGCTGGGCCCAGGAAGTCGCCGGGGACCGTAGCGCTGCCCAGGAAAGTTGGAGAAAGGCTCGTAGCGAACTGGAACCTTTCCTCAAAGAACAGCCGGAGAACTATTCCCTCATTGGAGATCTCGCGCTGACCAATATGGGCCTTGGTGATAAGGCCGCCGCTTTGGCTCTGTCGGACCGGGCCATGGCCGCGATTACAATAGAAAAAGACGCGATAGACGGCCCGGTGCCGATTGAATTCGTCGCACGAGTCGCGGCGCGCATGGGAGAGCCCACTCGCGCCATCGCCGCTTTACAGAAACTACTTTCGATACCATACGATGGAGCGCTGGCTTCAGGCGTGCCGCTTACGCCCGCTCTGCTCCGGCTCGATCCAATGTTCGATGGGCTCCGGGGCAACCCGCGCTTCGAAAAACTCATAGGTTTGCCCAAAGACAAATCGGCCAACAAATAATGGCTACGAAGGCGAGCAATCTTCCAGCTGCGGGGCATAGTCACACTGCGGCGAACCGACATCGCGCCTGCTTCCAACCGGCAGCTTGTTCTTGAGGAGCGCTCACGCAGAAAGAGTCTAGGAAGAAGTGATAGTGGACGCAAAGTCTCCCAAATGACGAGGCACCCGCGCATGCGAACTTGAACAAGGGTTGTAAGAGTAGCCCTTCTAGGTTTTGACTTCCGTCCTACCTTAATGATGTATAATTGCTCAAAGTGAGTAACCAGCGCGCAGGCGATGTCATAGGCGCAACGTCGCGTGAGTTCGCCAGCAGACAAAAAGTCTTTGGCCGTTACATGCTGGTCAAGGTCCTCGGACGAGGTGGGATGGGGATTGTCTGGCTTGCGCGCGACGAGGAATTGGGACGCGATGTCGCGCTGAAATTTCTTCCCGACTTGATGATTCGCGATCATGCGTTGTTTGATCAGCTCAGACGCGAGGCAAAGCGCTGTCTCGAACTGACTCATCCGCACATCGTCCGCATTCACGACTTCATACACGACGAACGCTCCGGCTGCATTTCGATGGAGTATATCGATGGCGAAACGCTATCGAACCTTCGAGCTGAAAAAGACCAAAGAGTCTTTGAGCCGGACGAGATCGCTACTTGGATAAGCCAGCTTTGCGATGCGCTCGATTATGCGCACAATCGCGCGAACGTCATCCATTGTGACTTGAAGCCCGCGAACCTGATGGTGAATCAACGCGGCGATCTAAAGGTCTCGGACTTTGGGATAGCCCGCAGTCTCGGCGATTCAGTCAGCCGGCTGACTGTGGAGGAAGGCCGAAGTGGCACGCTCATTTATATGAGTCCGCAACAGCTAAATGGCGCGCGCTGTACTCAGTTGGACGACATCTACTCGTTAGGCGCGAGCATCTACGAATTGCTCACAAGCAAACCGCCGTTTTATTCGGGCAATATCGATCGGCAGATTTGCGAGCGGGTTGCTCCTTCGATGACGGAGCGGCGCAAAGAATTGGACATCGAGCCGGCGTCCGTTGCAGCGGTTTGGGACGACACGGTCGCAGCGTGTTTGGCAAAAGACCCGTCGCAGCGTCCGCAATCCGCAGCAGAGGTTGCGCAACGGCTACAGCTTGCCTCAGGGCAGACAAGAATAAGCAGGCCTCGTGGTAAGAGCTCAAACAGGAAAGCGCTGCTTGTCGGTGGCATCGCAGCACTCTGCGTTCTCTCGCTTGCTGGCTTTTACTTCGGAACGTTTAAGCGGCATGCCAAACCAGTTCCACAGGCGGCTGCAATTCCGGAAAAATCGATCGCTGTTTTACCCTTTGAAAACCGGAGCGAAGACAAAGCGAACGCCTACTTTGCTGATGGTATCCAGGACGAGATTCTGACGCGCTTATCGAAGATCGCTGACCTGAAGGTCATCTCGCGCACATCCACGCAGCATTACAAAAGCGCGCCGGAAAACCTTCCTGAGATCGCCAGGCAACTCGGAGTCGCTCACATTTTGGAAGGCAGCGTGCAAAAGAGCGGGGACGCAGTGCGCGTGAACGTGCAGCTGATCAAAGCAGCCAGTGATTCCCATCTTTGGGCCGACACATTTGATCGCAAACTGACCGACATCTTTTCGGTCGAGAGCGAGGTGGCAAAAGCCATCGCCGATCAGTTGCGAGCGAAACTCACAGGTCAGGAAAAGCAAGTTATCGCAGCAAGACCAACAGACAACGTCGAGGCTTACGATGCCTACCTTCGTGGCCTGGCTTATTATCTGAGAGCGCAAACCACACCGGCCAACTCTCTTGGCGCGCAGAAACATTTCAGAGAGGCTGTGCGGTTGGACCCGCAGTTTGCGCTTGCTTGGGCGCTGCTGTCAATGGTAGAGGCCCGGGGCTACATCGCACAGAATCTTCAACCAACGATCGCCCTACGTGAAGAGGCAAGGCAGGCGGCCGAGACCGCCTTTACTCTTCAGGCTAATCTCGGAGAGGCTGTGCTGGCCAAAGGATTTTACCACTATGCTTGTCTAAAGGATTATGACAGTGCGATCCGTTATTTTGAGCAAGCACGTCAGTTCCTGCCAAATAACAGCCGGATTCCTGAAGCGCTGGCGAAGGTCACGCGCAGGCAAGGCAAGTGGGACAAGAGCGAGGAATACTTCAACGAAGCCGAGCGGCTCGATCCGCGCGACGCTTACCTACTTGGTGAGCATGCATATTCCTATATTTCTCTTCGCCGTTTTCCCGAAGCGCTGCGGAAGCTTGAGCAGGTGCTCGATATTACACCAGAGGACGTGGATGCTTTCGCGCTAAAAGCAAGCATTGCACAAGCGGAGGGCGACCTGACACGAGCATCCGCACTGGTCGGTCCGCTACAGCTGAACGCTGCCGACACCCAAGCCTTAGAGGCACAAGTTTACCAAACGATTTTGGAGCGTCGGCCCGCGGAAATCATCCCTCGGCTGAAGGAAATACTTGGCACGCCCGATCCAACCCTAGGCTTCCTTAACGGCGAGCTGCGCTTTTGGTTGGGCTGGGCGCAAGAGGTTGCTGGCGATCACGCTGGCGCCCAAGCGACTTGGCGGCAGGCGCGCAACGAACTGGAACCTTTTCTCAAAGAACAGCCGGACAACTACAGTCTTCTTGGTGATCTAGCGCTGACCATGATGGGTCTCGGTGACAAGGCAAGGGCGTTAGCTCTGTCGGAGCGCGCGATGGCCGCGAATCCAATTGAGAAGGATGCGATGCGAGGCCCGGTCTCACTCGAGATCCTTGCGCGTGTGGCAGCACGTATGGGAGAACCCGACCGCGCCATCGCCGCTTTACAGAAGTTACTCGTCATACCGTATGCAGGTCCATTGGCTAACAACGCCCCGGTTACGCTGGCGCTGCTCCGGCTGGATCCAATGTTTGATCCGTTGCGGGATGATCCACGATTCCAAAAACTCCTCGCTTCGTCCGCGCTGAAATAATCCGGCCCCGATTTCGGGTTCGCCAACGCCAGACTTGTGCAGAGTCACGGCCGAAACCCGGTCTCAGATTGCTCCGCCAGGCTCTGTCACCACTCCCGGATCGTTTCGCGATCCGATGCTACACGCCGCTTTGACTCAGCGTCGGCGGCGGCGCGGCTTCGGCTTGCTAGGCTTCGGACCCGCCTTCCGTGGTTTAGGCCGTGCTTTTCTGCCGACGCCCGGACCCGGGTAAAGTGGTTCTTGTTCAGAAGCATTTTTCATAGTCACACGAGAAGTTTGATTTGATGCGTTTGTAATGTCACGCCTTTTTTACTGTTCGCCTCAGTCGGCGCTTCTCGAACGGGGCACCAAGACATTCCCGCCTGTCGAACATCAATTTAGGATAATTACGACTGCTCTTTGCAATAAAGTGCAGAAACAACTGAATGTATCCGCCGATGCGAAATCGTTCTCTCCAATGTTCAACCTCTGTTCCAGCGTAAACACATCCGTCGCCCTCGAACATTTCAACTTTGGTTTTCTTCAATTTAGGAGCTTTCAGATGCACAACCGACGGTCCAGCCCCTTCTGGAATCTGGACTGATATAGTTACCGAAACTTCGCAAGCAGCACGATCTATGTGTCGGGCCAGCGCTTCCCCTTTCGCATATTGCCGCGTATAGGAGAAAGTCGGCACCACATCGAATCCAACCAGTCGACTGACCTCCGGTTGGACCCATTGCAAGACCGCGTCTAACCCCGCGTCGCCACCGAGAGACAATGATGACGGACAGGCGCGGTCCTTCCAAAATCTGTTGTTGGCCATAAGAATGGCATAATACACTTTCAAATACTCCAAAATGGGCGTCGGCAGTAGGTTTTTGACTAACAGATAGCGCCTTTTGCGGAACCGTCTGGCGGTTCGAACGTAATAAGTGTGAGGATGATTGCTCATGCGAGCTCGTTCAACCCATGCGAGCTATGATAGCAGTCGTCGCCTTAACACGAATACACCGTAAGTGATTTTATCATTTAGAACGAGTGGCTGGTCAATGTCGTACCGGAAATCGTAAACATCGCACAGTTCCAGCGACGGAACCGAAGCGAGCAGTCGCCGAAATTGCCGTGGTGTGTACGTGCGCAACTGAAATTCGCTCCGCAGGCGAAGTTCTTTCCATCCGCGGCGCGCCACAAGCGAGACCTGACGGTGCTCGATCCGGCGCCGCAAATCCTTGCGTAGCACTCGCTGCGTTACGGTCACCTTCGTCTTTCCTCGCTTTCGCGTCCAGCGCTCTGACTCGCGTCTGTCGGCGGGCAACGGCAATAGATCCATACCGAGCACATAAATGCCGCCCGGACGAAGACTTCTGGCGATACATTCTAGATGCGCGCATGCCGCCTGCTCGATCAGCAAGTGTCGAAACGTATTAATAAGGCAGTAGGCCACATCAGCCGATCGACCGACCCGGAAATCGGACATCTCGGCCGCGAACGCGTCAGCATAAAGGCGCCGCCGCGTGAGCCGCCGTCGAAGATAGCTCAGCGCTGGCTGGCTTACATCGAAGCCGGTTACTTGGTACCCTCGGACAGCCAACTCGGTGATCAGTCGGCCACTACCGCAGGCTGGCTCCAGGAACCGACGGACCTCGAATCCGCAATATTTGCGACCTGCAGCCTCCATGAAGTCGGCCTCGGGCGAGGTGCGTGCCTGGAAGGCGATGTCGTAGTATTCCGGATAATCATACCAATTTGCTTGCGGGATTCGGCTTTGTCCCATTTGCTGACGGCGATCAACGCCCTGCCCGGCTTCGTGCCACAGATTCTTCAAATCAGCCCACGCGGAATCGGATGTCGCGAATGGTCTTTCCGCCAAAGCGTTGTTTCAATTTTCGCAGGATTTCAGACTTTGAAATCTGCTCGAGCTCGTAATGCAAAGCTGGTTGGAGCACGCGAACGTAGAGAATGCCTTCGCGCAATGCTACTGGAGCCGAGTGGGCGGCGATGAAGTCGCCGACGATCTTTGACCAGGCATCGATTACTTCTGTTTCGTGCAGACGCTCGCGAAGTCCCAAGCGCTGCATCAGTTTTGGAACTACCTGTGCCGGCGACTGCCACCGGTCGGCTTGCATTTTTCTCTCAGGCAAACCGCGCCATTCGGCGATGACGGCGGCACGAAGAGAGGGATTCATCAATAACTATCTAGCCACAGACGCCGTGCTGAGCAACGCCGAAGCATAGACACAGATTAAACACAGATTTCGAAAGAATAATCGGAGAGGCCTTGTGCAAAGCAGCTGTCTTTTTTTGATTCGGCGGTTGGCACAACCGCCGCTACAGTTTTCCGTCGCCTAATACTTTCGCCTCATGTGGCTCGGAAGAATATTCAGCTCCGTGCGGTACTTGGCCACGGTGCGCCGGGCGATCGGAATGCCGCGTTCGGCGAGAATTTCGACGATCTCGTGATCGCTCAACGGCGCGCCGCCACTCTCGTGTTTCACGAGGCCGAGAATTGCTTCTTTCACGCTGATGTTGCTCAGCGATTCACCGGTCGCGGTTTGATAACCCGACGTGAAAAAGTACTTCATCTCGAAAATCCCCTGCGGCGTAGCCATGTATTTGCCGGAGACAGCGCGGCTCACCGTGGTCTCGTGCACGCCCACGGTATCGGCAACTTCTCCCATGGTCATCGGCTTCAGATGTGACGGGCCATGGTCCAGGAAATCGCGCTGCCGCAAAACGATCTGCTGCGCGATGTTGAAAATTGTTTGCTGGCGTTGATGGATCGAGCGGATAAGGAATTTCCCGCTCCGGATTTTGTCGCGAATGTAATCTTTGACTTCGCCGCCCTGGGTATTGCCCGACGCGATGATGTCCTTGTACAGATTACTGATTCGCAGATGCGGAATCTGCTCATTGTTTAAGATGATCTGATACTCGCCATCCACCTTTTCCACTACTACGTCTGGCAACACATAGTTTTGCGGCGCCGCAGCGAAAACCTGGCCTGGCCGAGGATTCAGCCGCGCGATGTTGCCCGCAGCCTTTTGCACGTCCTCGACGCTAATTCCCATCCGGCGCGCGATCTCCGGAAAGCGTCGCCTCCCCAAGTCTTCCATGTGCTCGGACACGATTTTGTATTCGAGGCCATGTTCTCTTCCATCTCGCTGCAGTTGAATGAGCAAACACTCGCGCAAATCACGCGCGCCGACGCCCGCCGGATAAAAACTTTGAATCAGCCTCAGCATCTTCTCGAAATCTTCCCTTGGGATTCCCGAGTTCAGCGACATTTCCTCCGGCGTGCTTTGGAGAAATCCGTTATCATCGATGTTGCCAATAATTAGTTCCGCAGCTTTGCGATCGCCGGCACTGAGCACGCTCTGATTCAGTTGTCCGATCAAATTTTGTTGAAGCGTTTCCTGCACGGGAATCGAATCGAAAAGGAACTGGCGCTTATCTTGCGCTTCCCTTGAACTGCGAGGTCCGTCCGAACTGTAGCTGGCCGACTGCGCCATATAATCGCGCCATTCCTCATCCAGACTCGCCAGCTTCTGGAATTCGTCTTTGAAATTGTCGTCTGCGGAGGGTTCAGCCTCGCTGCGTTCGTCCGCGCCAAGCTGGTCTGATAATTCCTCGAGCACTGGATTTGTTTCCATTTCCTGTTGAACGAGGTTGCGCAATTCGAGCAGCGGAGTCTGGAGAATGAGCAGGCTTTGTTGCAGCTGCGGCGAGAGAACTTGGTGCAGGGCAAGACTCTGTGTCTGCTGCATTCCTAGTCCGGCCATACGCCGAGTTTACGGGCGCGGCGCGCAGGCATCAAGCAATTCGGCGCACGCGTGTCGCCGGCACTACAGCTTTCCGTTCACCATTATCCAGTCGATCAAGCCGTCGAACCCCACGATTTGCTCGAAAGGATTGTCGCGTTCACTGCATTGAACCGCTACGAGATCAGCGCAAAATCCTGGCCGAATTCGTCCGATTACGTTTTCCTGATGCAAGGCCATCGCAGGATTGACCGTTACCATTTTCAGAATTTCATCCGGCGAAATCCCAGGCTCGCTGCGCTGAAACGCGCGCATCTCGGCGAATAAGCTCAGAGTCTTGTTACTCGCGAGACTATCGGTGGCCAGACAAATGTTGAATCCCAGAGAGTGCAGCCGCTCGAAAGAGAATTGGCTGTGTTTGAAATAATCGTGACTGCGCGGGGAATGCACAACGTGGAATTGTCTCTTTGACCTTTCCAGCAGCTCGAAGTCGCTCTCTGCAACTTCATTTAGATGCACGATGATCCAAGACAGGTAGGCGCGATTGACCTCAATCGCCCGCGGGCGGCTCGGTGAACCGGCTCTACCAATCAAATGCAAGAACAGCTCCAGCGGCGTCTCATTCCCGCAGTCATCCATTGGCCGTCCGATCCCCTTCAGGAATTCGTAGAGCGGCCCCGACGCGTTGCGGAACATCTCCATCTCCTCACTCGACTCCGCCAAATGCGTGGTCAACAGAACATTAGCGCGTCCCGCAATTTCCTGGCAGCGCTCATACAGATTTTTTGACGCGGTGAATAACGCGTGCGGCGCTAAGCCCCAGTTCTGCGCGCACTTCAGCGATTCAATTGCAAGATCGACAATTTCGCTTGCGTGGTCCGGCGCGCGCACATCGATCAACTCCGCAAACCACCACGTGCGAATCGGTGAAGTAATCTGCGGAGCCAAATCTGGAAACGCGGTGAGATTCGCGATTGTCGTTGTGCCAAATCTTTTGGCCTCCGCGAACCCTTCGTTAATCGAGGCGAGATAATCTTTTGGCGAGAGCTTTGCTTTCTCCGCGTTGATCACGCGAATCCAATCGGTAAAAGCCTTTTGCGGCGCGATTTTGCCACGCAAACAGGTGTAATCGAGGTGGCAATGGGCGTTGATCAGCCCGGGCAACAGCGCTTGCTCGCCAAGATCGACGATTTCGCCGGCATTGCGCGTTTTGATCCCATCAAATTTTCCAACATCGACTATTTTATTTCCGGAAACGGCGACTGCGCCGTTGTCGATGGGCGCTCCATCCATCGTCACGACGGTCCGCGCACGAATGATCATTCGCCCTTCACCACTTTCCGGCATTCGGCGATCAGCAGATTGCACGGTTCCTGGCAGAGCAGCGGAACTGTAGCCGGGGTCGCTGACCCCGGCTCATGCAGCGCCTTAAGCTGATCACGCGCGGGATCAAACTTTTCATTCGGCAACTTTGTCGATGCGATCGCTCCGTCTACATCGCGTTTCCACAAGATGGTTCGCAGGCAGCCGCCATTAGATCGGCAGAAGTCCGCAACGAGATCATCGATCTGCGAATCGGAAATTTTTGCCGCCGCACGATACATTCCTGATTGCCGATCCAACGTCTCGCGTAAGGGAGTGGTTTGAAGTTTCCCGCTTTTCCACGCCGCGAAGACCGCGAGCCTGCCGGGATAAAAACAATCCAGCGCGCGTATCAGGTCTTCGAGTGTGTCGAGCTCCAGCCGCCAGCCATGACGTAAATTGGGCGCGGTCTTGAGTGGACGATAATTTCCCGCGTCATCGTATTTTGCCATTTCGATAGCGTCTTCTGCACTTCGAAATGTCTGCAACTGGTCCACCGATTCATCATCGCGATGCGACAGTACAAAGCGCCCGGTCGTTATTTTTTGAATAAAAATTTGACCGAAATAGAACGGCGCAGTCAGCACAGCCTCGAGACATCGCTCGATAGAATTTGCCATTGCAAGTGAGTCCGGCAGGCTGCCGGATCGAGCGCGTCGCGCTAATGCAGGCAGTGTCCGATCAAACCGCCTGCGCGCTCTAGAAATTGTTGGTCTTCTTCGCCGAACGCGTTCAATTGATCACTCTCTACGTCCATCATTCCAAGAATGTGCCGATGGTCATTCCTTATAGGAACAACAATTTCTGAGCGCGTCGTGTGAAACGTGGGCAAATATCGCGGATCTTTGTGCACATCGCCCACGATTATGGGCTTGCCCGAATCCAGCGCCGCGCCGCATAGCCCTTGGGTGATAGGGAAACGTGCATATGCCGGTGGCTCGCTGCCGGTTTCGGCGAGAATCACGAACTCGTCCTTGATGATCTTGTAAACTGCGACCCACCGATAACCGCGCGCGCCGCGAATCATCTCTACGAGTTGCTTCATTCGTTTCCGGGTGCAGCCCCCGGCCAGTGCAAAGCCCCCGATGTCCTGCAGCTTTTTGCAAGTG
>Ga0099791_10000281_pt1 | contig 18072 bp, 13 predicted proteins | sample Rivendell_Oct201_7_FD_77318 | JGI IMG/M metagenome (GOLD analysis project Ga0099791, IMG submission 77318) | Vadose zone soil and rhizosphere microbial communities from the Eel River Critical Zone Observatory, Northern California to study diel... | ecosystem: Environmental > Terrestrial > Soil... | reverse complement strand
GGGACGCTTTCCGGTCCAATAACCGGTGAGCGACGAGGCCCACCAACTTCAGTCCCGTCCTCAGTGTTGGCATCAGACTTACTGTGCGGCTCGGTGCAGATAACGTGGCAGTGGAGTGGCAGTGGTCAAACCGGCTTTAGCATTGACCGGGACGGCGCGATCGTCACAACCACGCCAACGGCAAGTGATAGATTGTGGGCAGATACAACAGCGTCCCCCGGATCTAGTCACTCGTATCGGGTTCGTGGGTACAACGACTGTGGAGATGGTCAGTTGTCGACTTTGGAGTGGGGTGAGCGCTACAAGGTTCCACCCACAAGCGCTCCGACTGGAGTGAGCGCCACTGATGGTGGCTTCTGCTGCAGTCAGGTCCAGGTAACTTGGTCTTGGTCGGCTCCGGGCCAAGCTGCTGGTTTCAAGGTGCTCCGAGACGGCATTGCCGCGTTTACGGGTGCTGATTCGACCCAACGGACTTGGTCTGACACAGGTGCTTCAGGAGGCACACCCCACGACTATAGCGTACTCGGCTATAACGGCTGCGGTGACGGGGCCGCCTCCAATCACGACTCGGGCTTCCGCTGCACGCCGCTCGCGTGGGGGCCCGGTGGGGTACCTGTCACAGAGGGAGGTTTTCAGAACTTCCCTCTCTTAGTGAGTGACGGTGCCGGAGGCGCCATAATTTTCTATACTGACGAACGGAGCGGACACGAGGACATCTACGCCCAGCACCTGAACGCGAGTGGGAATCCGTGCTGGCAGGCTGGTGGGGTACCAATATGCACAACACCGGCGGACAAGGGCTTCCGTGCCGTCCCCGGCGGGGGCGGGGCGCTCATTGTATGGGATGAGATACGGGCACCTGCGACGAACTACGACGTATACGTCCAATCCGTCGGTCTCGACGGTGTTGTCCAGTTTGGCCCCAACGGGAAACTCCTCTGTGGTTCGAATCCATCCGGTGTGAATCGGACCAGCCCCGATCTCGCGACATTCCTGGGCCTTGGTGCGGTTATCACCTGGACCGATGGTCGTAATGGCCCCGGGGACATTTATGCTCTCGCGGTCCTTGGCGACGCAACTCCAATGCCCGCGTTTCCCGCTGACGGGATCCCGATCACCACTGCTGCCGGAATCCAGGACCTGCCAAAGGTAACCCGCTCGGATAACGGATCGACGCCAGGCTATATTATTTCGTGGGCCGACCGGCATGATGGGGCATTCCGCTACGACATTTACGCCCAGCGGTTGCAGATGAACCTGAACCAAGGCTTCGATGCCATGTGGGGCCCCGGTGGTATCAAACTGAATCCCGTGGAGTTCGCGGCAGCACCCCTCTTTAGGGTGACCTCCGATGGGAATGCAGGTGCAATCATTTCCTGGGAGAACTACGACCTATTCCCCGCGGTACCGCTCGTTGCCCAGCGCATAAGCAGTTCTGGCACAGTGATGTGGCTGGCAGGGGGGGTCCGATTGTGCAACTCTTCGGGAGGGCAGTTCGATCATGACGCCGTGGTAGATAGTGTCGGCGGCGCGATGTTCGTCTGGGAGGACAGGCGCTCTGGCGAGAGCGACATCTATGCGCAACGGATTAACCAGAATGGCAGTCTACTCTGGGGTCAAAGGGGGGTACCGGTTTGTACTGCCGACAGCATTCAATACGGCCCCACTATTGTGACAGACGGCGCCTCCGGCGCGATAGTCGCGTGGGGAGGTGGTCGGCTAAATCCTACCGAGGCCGACGTCAATCTCCGTGGGATCACAGCTCAGGGACTGCTCGTTGGTCCGTCGAGCAGTCTCCCGATAGCAACTGTACCCACCTCAGGGGGCCAGGCCTGGATTTCCATGATCGCCGCTGGACCTGGCAGCGCGATTGTCGCCTGGGGCGATACGCGGAACTCGCCCAATGACGACGTCTACGCAAACCTAGCAACCCTGCAAGGCCAGCCCCTTCCCGGTGTTGTGTATTCCTACTTCGTACCGCAGTCCGGATCCCTCACTACTCCGACGGAGGGCGCGAATGCGATGAAGAATTTCCGTACATGCCCCAATGTCGATGGCACTCAGGTGCTGAAGCTGAACGCACGACTGAAAGTCGTGCTGCGCACTGAGGACAACACCCCTCTACTAGGTATCACGCCCGCCAATATCTGCATGCTATTCAACGGTGGATGGCCGGTTCAGGGCTTCACGGGAGTGGGGGACGATTCCATCGTCGCCAACTATCAGTACAATGAGCTAGCGAACTGTCCCGATGTACGGTGCATTCAGGCGGACGCCTCAACGGACTCTACCGGGTCTACATTCATCACGTTACTTGGCGCGACGCCCGGGAGCCCGGGTGTTGGGACACGGGATCCCTACCGGAAGTGGGGACGCTACGCCGGAGACGTTCCGATACGTGCGCTCGGGGTTTAACTCCAGGGTAGGCTCACTTCCGCATCAGCCAACGGGTCGTACACTGCTCATGTCAGGAACTTGGATACGCAGGATGGGCACACGACGGTTCACAATCGCGGTGAGGTCGTCAACAGTCTTGACATCGCACCCGTACAGGCGGCGATCGGCGCGCCGTATAAGTACATGTTCGATTTCGATGGCAACGGAATTGTGAACTCCATCGACAAGTCCTTTATTGATGCACATAACGGGGACAAATGCGACTCGCCGATTCCGGCCGGTCAATGAAGGGTTCAGAGGTAAGCGCCGTGGTGAACTGCCGAGCCGTAGCTCTTGTTGTCGGTCTCTTATTATTGCCATGCAACGTTACGCACGCCCAACACCTTTATTTCGACACCGACGGTAACGGTATAAGCAACGCGTCCGACTGTCTCGATCCCTCCGGCGAAACACTCGTTAGGATCTACTTGGACACATTGCATGGTCGCGACGGAATTGCCACGACCTGTGACGGAAACGCCGAGGGTGGTTCCGGCCCACTCGATATGTTCTCGTACGATCTCATCCTCAAGATCCAGGCAAAGTCGGGTAGCGTGCGTTGGGGCGAATACAAAGACGCCGTAGGCTTCATTGGTAAAGATCGACATAGTGCGGTGGAACTTCTTGTGAGCAGGCTAGGCCAGGAGGCGCTACCGCCAGGACTCCATCGCTTGGGGGAAGTTAGCATCTACACACTCGCAGGCTCTCCGGTTCTCCAAATAGGGAAGAACTCCACGCTCGACCCTGCGGCGTTCACGGGATTTGGCACGCACTGTTCCGGGTCTGAATACTTGAATTCGTACGTATTCGGAACCGACTGGACCGATACGGACTCGATGGGTCTCCGGGAAGAGGGCCTAGGTACGACAAGCCTCAGAGTTCAGACAGCTCGGCCCGGCTCAGCCGACCGTACGGTGTTTGCGCTTACGCTTGCCAGCCCAGGACGAGTACGCCTCGCAATCTATGACGTCGGCGGAAGGCTGGTCCACACTCTGATCAATACCGCTAGCGGTCCGGTCGGCAACCTGTCGGTAACGTGGGACGGCCGGACGAGAGGTGGGACTGCTGCAGCATCGGGAGTCTATTTCGCGCGGTTAGACGCCAGCGGCCACAAACTCACGCGGAAGTTCGCGCTTGTGAAGTGAACCGACTCACCTCCGACACTAATCGACTTCCGCAGCGCCCCGCGGCAGGTGCTTCCGCATCTCGAGAAACGCGGATATCCTCCGCCGCACTACTCGAGCCTCGGCGTCGCCGGGACTGAGCGCTTCCAGCCGTTCTGCGAACCGCAGAGCAGGCTCAGCGTATTTCATACTGACAAACCATCGCATCAGTTCGCGGACAGCGGCGCTGTCCTGAGTTGAGATTCCGAACGCACGCAGACCATGATCGTCGAAAACCCGGCCTCTCGGTTGTTCGGCCAGAACGGCGCGCAGGTCGGCAAGAGCAAGCCCTCGAGGTAGGGCAACGGTCGAGTCCAGGATCGCGGCGCCCTCTCGGTCGCGGCCGTCCGCGTAAAGGAACATCGCGGCCATCCGACGGTGGACGCTCTGCAGTCCAGGGTTGATCTCGGGCAAGTGGAGTAACAGCCTAACCGCGTCATCCGTTTGTCCTGAGCCGGCCAAGCCCACGGCGTACGCGCGGACTGCACCCTCGACCTGGTGGTAATCGGGTTCCCTTCGGCTTGCGGAGCGCGCGTAGAGAGTCCGCGGATCAATGTCCACGACATCTCGGTCCGGCGTAATCAGCGTCAAGCGCTCTGGACCTTCGGGTCGCTCCCTGTCCTCTGGGCGAACCGCGCGGAGCGTCCTGTCTCGGTACCAGATCCGCAGCACTTGGAAGGCGTACATGTGGATGTAGATGCTGCCTCTGCCGCGTGCCTGAACCGACAGGACGACCTGCGTATTAGGTGCAAACTGGGGATAGAGGCGGCGAAACCCAGACTCCACTTTCTTCAAAGCGGTGTCGACGAGCTGGAGGTTTGATTCCGTCGTCTCCTCCGGATTCTTCACTCCGCCGCGGGACCACATACCGAGCGTGAGGAAAATAGCAAGGGCTGCAAGCTGCGCGCGGAACGGGACGGAAGCGAGGCCGACGCCTGCCGCCATGCAGAAACCCAGGGCCGGAAAGGCGGCATAGTAGGAAGCCCACCCTCGAATCATTACCGACGTGAGGATGAGAGGCCCCGCGCATAACACCACGCCAAGCCAGAGGAACCGGGTCTGAGAAATCGTTGGATATGGACTCCCATCCTCGCTCACGAACTCAGCTTGGCGAACGATGAAGTATGCCGCGGAGCCGCCGGCGATCAGAAGCACGACTCCGTAGACGGGCCAGTTGGGTACCGGCCAGAACGCAGGCACGTTGAGGAGGGTGAGCAGGTAGCGCCCGGCATGGATCGGCCAACGCTCCGGATGCTCGAGTCCGACGTATCCGGTGGCTCCGCTCCGAAGCCCGCGCGCCACGAGAATCCGCACAGCGGGGTGGACCGCTCCCCAGAGGGCAACGAGCGCCGCGTACGCTGCCGCGTGCCTCGCAATCCGGTATGGCTTCCTGCCCAGGATCCAGTCGAAGAGCACAAATGCAGGGATGACCGCGAGGGTTGTCTCCTTTGAAAGGAGGCCTGCCGCAATTGCCGCAAGGGCCATCCCATTTCGCTGTGACAAGCGAAGGTGAAGTCCAACCAGCGTGAACAGGATCGCGAGGAGATCTTGATCCAAGCAAGTCCACGCGACTAGGGCAGGAGCAGCCCCGAGGCCCGCGAAGAGCAGCCCGGCCATGACTCCGGCCCTTCTGCCGACGACTCGCGAGACGAAGAGACCCAGCAGGACGGTGATCGCAACCAAGAAGCAAAGGTTCAGGAAATGTCCAAGCGCTGCTCCGCCCCTTCCCGCGAGATCGAGCAGTGAGAAATAGACACCGCGGGAGATGGGCCTGTAGAAGGGGTCGTCAGCGGCGGGGAACCAATCGTGAAGCTGGTAGAAGACCGCGTTCGTAAGGAAGTTGTAGTCGTCCCAGAGGTAGGTAAACCCCACGACAGGAATTGAGAGGATCAACGCCAGACCGGCGGGCAAATAGGGTAGGTATGGACTGACTCGATCTTGTAGGAACACCGATGCAGAGCCTAATCTATTTGGGACCAAACGTTCGAGAATCTAGATAGCCCGATCAATGGCGCCCGAGAAAGGGCTATCTTTGGTTCTTTTCTGCTCACGATCCACCGGAAGTACCGGACGACCGTGCGCCGCCTCACGGTGGCCAAGGAGAAGGGGACAAGAGCAGGAACATTTGACGAATCTGGACATCGCCGATACTCTCGCTTCCGTAACCTTCATGTCTCCCGACACATACGCGCTTCTTCTCTTCCTTGCCGGAACGTTGGCTGGCATTGGGGGGACAGTCTTGGCACTAGTTCTTCCAGATGCAGTCCGAGCCATCCGCCGACTGAATTCGCTCCGCAGGCAGAGACGTGAAACTTAACGTCGACACGTGTAACCACATGCAGTCACGTACCACCCGACTGCCATCTTCTCCTGAATTGGCTTTGACATTCTATTCCTCTGTGACTACCATCACGCTCGCGTCCTCGGAAGCACACGCCCCCGTTTGCCCGTGAGCGTGTTGGGCGCAGCAAGACAACGTAGCGGTCCCGCCAGGGCCGTTCAGTTCGCCACGTAATGGCAGTGGTGAACTACGGCCTATTTTCTTGCCTTGGTTCACCTCCCTCGTTCACAGAAGGCGCGACGTACCGCGCCTTGGGCCCCGCGCCCTACGAGGAGACCACATGAAGCCAAGGATCACGATCCGGCTCTTCGACCATCTCTCGGTCCGATGCGGCGACAACGAGCTGCTCGTCCATTCCTCTGCCAAAGCCAAAGAGATTCTCTGCTATCTCATCGTGAACCGGCGGGGATCGGTGACGCGCGATGCGCTCGCCGAGCTCATTGCCCGAACGCTCCCTCATCAGAAGTCAAGAAAGGCCCTGCGGCATGCCCTCTGGCAGCTCCGAGGCGGGCTCAGCCAGGGCCGTCGCATCTGTTCGGCTCGCCTCCTTGGCTCTGGGGAAGGCTGGGTCCAATTCAAGCCGGATGAAGAGGTTTGGGTGGACACCGCGGAATTCGAATCCCTGGCTTCCAGTGCCGGTACCCTACTTGGCGATGTTCCGATCGATCCGCGCGCGCTCTCTCGGGCGGCGGACCTCCATCGGGGTGAATTTCTTCAGGGCTGGGACCACGATTGGTGCGACAGGGAGCGGCGGCGCTTGAAGCAAATCTACCTCGAGGTGCTCGACGCTCTGGTCACGTACTGCGAGTCGCTGGATCACGGAAATGCCGGCGTCGCATACGCGACTCGCGCCCTGGACATCGATCCAGCTCGTGAGTGCACGCACCGGGCGCTCATGCGTCTTTACGTCTCGGCAGGCGATCGTGCGTCGGCCTTGCATCAGTTCGAGCGCTGCGTTTCGGCACTTCGAAAGCACCTCAAGGTCGATCCGGACGCGGAGACGCTCGCCCTGGAGCGTCTGATCCGGGAAGGCAAGACGGTCAGAAGCAGTGCGGCTCAACAGTATCTACCATCGCTTGGTGTGATGCTGGGTCCCGTTGCCAAGACCGCCAGGACTCGGTAGGTCGTACCTACGAGACGTTGGAATAGACGCTCCTGAGACGCACCGGTGGTACGCATCCTGAGAACCTGACTGCCACTCCGAACGTGCCAAACCGTCCCGTCATTGGAGGGCTCTATGAGGCGCTTCTCGGCACTCGTTCTGATGGTGTGGCTGCTTCCGTCCCTTGCCCGGTCCGAGCCGTTCGATCCCGCCTGTACGCTGCCCTTTGATGCGCTGGCGGAGCGCCACCCCATAGACGACGCCTGTGACGCGGACGGTAGGGGGACTACGGCGAAGCAGAAGGCCCAGAACAGGGCGAAGAACAGCTTCTGCGCCCATGGCACGCCTGTTCGAATAACATTCCGGGACTTCGTTCCGCTCCAGCAGTCGACCGACAACGCGGGCCTGCGAGGTTTGCAGGACGATCGCTCGGTATTAGAGAATATCCGCAGGACGAGCGATGGCAAGCGTATCGGCGAGGGCACCTTGGTGCGGCTGTCCGCGTATGTCGTGGACGCCCACTACTCCAATGTCTCAAAGGGAGAAGCGGTCAACTGTAAGCGGCCCGGGCAAGAGAACAACGATATCCACATCGCGCTCGCCCGAACATCCAGCGAGGAAGATCTCTGCAATACAGTCACCGCAGAAATCAGTCCCCACTTCCGTCCCATAACTTGGCAACCGGACCACCTCAACGCCCTCGGAAGGCACCCGGTTCGCCTCTCCGGGCAGCTCTTCTTCGACGGAAGCCACCGGCCCTGCGTAAACGGCCGCGGCAGCCCGCGGAGAGCTTCGGTGTGGGAGATCCACCCAATCTACAGCGTGGACGTTTGCAGGAACGAGAGTCTCCAGAGTTGCGATGCGAGCGATGAATCGAAGTGGGTCCCGCTCGAGGAGTGGTTGAACCTTGAAGATGAACCCGAGGATGAGTGAGTATGCGGAACGTTGAGTGTCATGCCTTTCGAGGTTCCGATTCGACGGCGCGCGACACTCGTTCATGCGCTGCGCGCAGTCCAAATGCGCTGGATCGAGAACGAACATTCCCGCGGGCCATGCGCTTCCAGCACATGGTCGTACTGGTCATTCTTTCGCTTATCGTTGGTAGCTGCGCCACTGTGCCCCGCGAGGCTGTCGTGCTCTCGGAGACGGTCGGCGAGGATGTCCGCGCTGTTCATACATCCTACGCAGCGCTCGTGCGCACCCACTTCGCCAGCTTGCGCAGACAGGTGAACACCTTCATCGACACGCGCTGGATGCCGACGTACTTACGGGAATTCATCCAGGAAGGCGATCTCGTCGCGCTCGCGAAGGATCCCGACCCCGTCGCCGTCCTGGACGGGGTGGGAACCTGGGCCGGAGTCGCCGTTGCGGAGATCGAGAGCAAGCGCCGGGAGCTCCTGGATCCCATCGACCAAGACGAACGAGAGCTTCTCGTATCGGTTGATGATGCGTTCGCGCGGATCACCCAGGCCAACGCTGCCCTCACGGCCCACCTCCGGAGTATCCGAAAGGTCAAGGACATCGAGGATCAGGCGCTGGAGGCGGCCCATCTGAAGGAACTGCGCGATCAAGTCACGACACATCTCTCGGAGGCGTCCGAACGGGCCGACCAGGCGATCAAGAATCTTGACCGCGCATCCGGAGAGGTGAAGGACGTAAAGGAGCAGAAGGAGGAGCTGATGAAGAACCGGAAAGGGGGTGGTCGTCATCGCTGATCGAGACGAATTGAAGCGGCGCCTCGAGGAGAAGTCCAAAAAGGCGCGTGCCAAGGCGGATGAGATCCTGGCCTCGGAACTGGTGGCCATCCAGGGAGCGTCACGTGCCGATCTGGAAGCGTTGCGGCCCAAGGTCTCGGACCCGACCACCTACGCCGAGCTACTGAAGATCGTCGAGGCATCGACCAAGCGAAACGAGAACGTGGCGCAGCTCCAAGACCGCCTGAAGAAGGCGGGGAAGGCAATGGTTTCCCTAGCGAAAGAAGCGGCAGGGCTTCTGACGCATGGCTAGCGTGCCCAAGGATCCACCCGCCGCACACCTGTCAGGTGCCGCACCCGATTCCAAGCCCGCGCTAGGGGCCGCGGCCATTCTCCTGATCCACGGGATCGGGGAGCAGCGGCCGTACGAAACAATCGACGCCTTCGTCCAGGGACTCGCGCAGGATCTGAATATTCCACCCGGACACTTGGAGCATCGGCTCTCCGTGTGCGGGGACAGGGTGACGACTTCCGTCCGAATCCCGGCCAACAAGCCGGTTGGACGCTTCGGCACACGCACCCTCGACATCTATGAATTCCACTGGGCAGGCATGGTCGAGGGTAAGATCCGCCTGCACCAAGTTCTCTGGTGGCTCATGCGCACAGCTCTTACTCCGCTCCGGCTATGGTCCTACCAAGCGACGTTGCTGGGTGAAACGGGAGCAAGTCGACGTCCTTCGCTTGCATTCCTTTTTGGCGAGCTCTGGCGCTCCGCGGGTCTCCTTCTTCTCGTCCTGACCATCGTAATGCCGTTTGCCGCCGCCATCCTCGGCTGGCGCACAGTAGTCGGCGCATTATCGGCACTCTGGTCGCTCGCTCATTCGCTGCGGCCACCGGCTGCATGGATTGTCTTTGCGATCGTCCTAACGATGATTGGATCAATCCTGCGCGGTTATGGGGGTCTCGCCCGCTGGCTCCGCTTCCCCGTGGTTCCCGACCGCGCCGCGATCAAAAGGTGGAAGTGGAGTTCACTGATGGCTCTCCTAGCTCTCGGCGCAATCGCCGTTCTGGTCCAGCGATCCTTCCAGCTCGATCTCCTCGGTACCCTCAAGGGAATCCGGGACATTCTTCGGCTGCCATCGGTGGCACTGGTGCTCATCTTCGGTATCCTTGCCTGGATACTTGCCAGAGTGCTCGTTTGTTTTGTGGGTGACATTGCGCTGTACACGACCGCAGACGAAAACTCTTCATTCTTCCGCACGCGGACGCGCATCCTGGAGGGCGCGACGAAGATTCTTCAGTCTCTCTGCACCGATCCAGGGTATGAAGGCGTGTACCTTGCCGGGCACTCGCTCGGAAGCGTCATCGCATACGATTCGATCAATCGTGCTATCCGCGATGCGAGGGTCGTTCCCGAAAAACCCGAGGCAGCTTCCGCTGTCTCCCGCATCCGCGGACTTCTGACGTTCGGGTCACCTCTCGATATGGTTTACTACTTCTTCCGAACCATAGTGAAACCCGGAGAGCCGATCCGCGCACAGATCCTCTCGTCGCTTCACGCTTTCCGGAAGCAGGCTTCCGGTCGAGAGTATGGACCCTTTCAGTTCGCGCGTTACCATCTGCCGGTGATGGATGACTTCGTTTGGTTCAACGTCCATAGCCCGGGTGATCTCATAAGCCGGCGCCTCTCTTTCTACGTTGTCGACCGACAGGAATCGCGGCCGTACGGACTCCATCCCGCAGCTGCGCACCTTGCATACTGGACTGATCCCGAGTTCTTCCGGATCGTTGAGGAGTGGTTGTGAGGGAGACTCCGAACGCGTGAACTGGGGGCTAGTACCTGAGATCTTTTTCGATGTCATCGGGCGTGTCATGCCCGGCTGCCTGCTCATAGTGGCCGCAATGTCGGTCGGTCTTGGCCCGCGACGGGCATCCGAGCTCATTCTTCCCAGTGCGCTCGGCATCGGCGCATCGGCGCTCCTTCTCCTTGCCCTCGCGTCCTATTTTGTCTCCGTCACTTTGAAACAGGTTTGGGAATGGATTGGCGCTATGAGGAAGCAAAAGGCTAGTGGCGACTTCAGCGTGATACTCCACACCATCGGGAGGTCCCAACCCGCCGAGGCTGCCAGATTGGTCAAGATTCAGGCTGAAAAGAACTTCTGCGAGGTAATGATTGCGGGCCTCGGTGTTCTCGTACCAATAGATCTATGGTTCCTGTGGGCCGGTTCTGAAGCGGTGACCAGGGAGAGGTTATGGCTTCTTGGCGCCATGTTGCTCTCGATCCTTACTTCGTGGCGGTGGAGGCTGAGGCTGGAGACCCTGTATCGGTCCAGCATCGAAACGCTCAAGTCTGTGGCGGAAAACCTGCCTCAAATTCAGCCTTAAGTGCAGGTCGAGGGCTAACGTCTAGACACATCCACAGACGACCGTAAGACGCCCGCACGTTAACCTTCTCGAGTCTGTCTACCTACCTTCCCCGGACGGCCTGCGCCGTGAAAGCTTTTGAAAAATGGAGGTATCGCCATGCGCATCCAACCGCTCAACGACGTCATCTCCCATTGGTCGAAGCTCATCGAGAACTTCACCACTTCCGCGACGAAGTTCTACACGGCGGTCGAGAAGGGCCTTGAACGGCGCAGGCTGCCGGAAGCGAGCATCAGCCGTGTGGATTGGAACGAGGGCGGGGTGCTCTCGCCGAACCGCGAGTACCTCCGGATCGAAGGGAGCGGTTTCGTCTACGACGTCTGTGCCGCCCCGTTCGGGACCGGGTTCTTTTTCTCCGAGTGGCTGACGCGAAAGCGGGCCGAATATGTCTTCTACTACCTGGGCACGTTCGTCTTCGGCGCGTGGCTGATCTCGAGGTTTCTTGCGACCATCCTCTACAGCGGCCTCCAGAACCAGCCCTCGATGGACCTTTCGCTTCTCGCGTGGCGTGTGTTCCTGCTCAGTCCGGGCTTCATCGGTTCCGTGTCACTCATGATCGAGCTCGTAGTCGTGGGCTTCCTGGCTCGTGCCGGATTTAGGGGACCGGCCCTTGCCCTGGGCACGGTCCCGCTTCTCGGGCCACTGTTCGACCGTCTCTTCATGCCGATCACCTACTACAATCTGGACACGGCCGCCATGTTTCGGGCGACGGTCCATGCCGCGGTCCTTGAAGCGATCGATGACCTTACGACGCAAAAAGGCCTGCGCGCGCTCGCGCCGGAGGACCGGAAGCCCGAGTACGAGCTCGTACCTCTTACCCCGTGAGTCGGGCCGGCCTCGAACCTTCTCCTGAGGCGATCCCGCGCACCCAGGCAGAGCTCCTCACCGAGCAGTTTTACCGCTGGGAACGGCGCGGCCGGGGCTGGCAGGTCTGGGATTTCCCGGTCGCGCTCGAACCGCCCTTTGTCCCGTTCCGCTTCCATTGGATCCCGCCGGAATCAGCCGACGACGGCCGCCGACCAACGTTCCTGAGCTCCACCGCTGACCGCCTACTGGGTCTCCTGGGCCGGGGGCAGCGGCAGCACGGTCTCTCCGTTCCCGAACTCGAGGTGCCCGTTCCGAAGGAGACGGCGGGGTCGTCCGACCGGAAAGAACTTGAGATCTCGATGCCAATGGACGCGGACTTCTCGCCTGAGGATGTAGAGCACTTCCTCCTGGCGCTGCCGCGGGACGCGGGACCGATCGCCTTCGAGGTGACCGGGACATCGGAGGCGACCCGAATCCAGCTTGCATGCGCCAGCGAACGCGTGAAAAGCATTCGGAGCCAGTTCCAAGCTCACATTCCACGAGTCTCAATCACGCAGGGAGAGCCGCTCCTCGAGCAGGCGTGGGGACCGGGCGAATCGCGCGAAGCAGCTGTTATCGATTGTGGCCTGAGCGAGGAGTTCATGCTCCCGCTCAAGACCTTTCGGCGGTTCGCCATCGACCCGCTCTCCGCCGTGTGTGCCGCACTTTCCGATCTCTCCCAAGGAGAGTGCGGGGTCCTGCAGGTGCTCTTCGAGCCAGTCCGGCATCCATGGGCCCGGAGCATCCTGAAGGCTGTGCTCGATGATGCCGGAGGTCCGTTCTTCCTGGACGCACCGGAGATCGTGCCGCGCGCGAAGGAGAAGGTGTCGCGAACGCTCTATGCCTGCGTCATCCGGGTGGCGGGGAAAGGCGAAACGATCGCACGTTCGCACGAGATCGCAAGGCACCTGGGCTGGACCTTGAACAGTCTGACGGACCCCACAAGCAACCGGCTCATCCCGCTCTCGAATGAGAGCTATCCCGACGACCTACATGCCGAGGATCTCCTCCTCCGGCGCACACGGCGAAGCGGGATGGTGCTCTCCGCTTCCGAGCTTGTAAGCCTCGTCCATCCCCCGACCAGCGCGGTGCGGGCGGCGAAGCTCGTGCGCAGTACGAGGACCACGAATGCAGCACCCGCGATCGCCAGCGGGCACGCGTACGTATTGGGTACGAATGAGCACGCGGGGAAGGCCGCGGAAGTCACCCTGAGCGAAGACCAGCGGTCGCGGCATGTGTACATCGTCGGTGCGTCAGGCACCGGCAAATCCACGCTGCTGCTAAATCTCATCCTGCAGGATCTTCAGGCCGGTCGAGGCCTGGCGCTCCTCGATCCGCATGGGGAGCTCGTGGACGAGATCCTCCGTCGCTGTCCCAAAGATCGCGCCCAGGATGTCGTACTCCTAGACCCGGCCGACTCCGAGTTCCCGATCGGGTTCAACATCCTCTCCGCCCATTCGGAGCTCGAGCGGACGCTCCTGTCCTCGGACCTCGTCTCCGTGTTCCGGCGTCTCTCGACGTCCTGGGGCGACCAGATGACTTCGGTTCTGGGGAACGCGATCCTGGCGTTCCTTGAGAGCGACCGTGGCGGAACGCTCCTCGACCTCCGGCGCTTCCTGGTCGAAGGGGAATTCCGGAAGGAGTACCTCAAGAGCGTGCGTGACCCCGAGGTCGTCTACTACTGGCAGCGGGAGTTTCCGCTCCTCGCGGGAAAGCCCCAGGCGCCGCTCCTGACGCGCCTCGATACCTTCCTTCGCCCGAAGACGATCCGGTACATGGTGGCGCAGAAGGAGAGCCGCCTGGATCTCCGCAAACTCATGGACTCGGGCGGGGTGCTCCTGGCCCGGCTATCCCAGGGCGCGATCGGAGAGGAGAACGCCTATCTCCTCGGGACCCTTCTTACGGCGAAGCTGAACCAGATCGCGACCAGCCGCCAAGAGGTCGCCGCATCCGAGCGGCGGCCCTTCTATCTCTACGTCGACGAATTCCACAACTTCGTCACGCCCTCGATGGAACAGATCCTCTCGGGAGCGCGGAAGTACCGCCTCGGGCTCGTCCTCGCTCATCAGGAGCTCCAGCAGATCCGAACCCGCAGCCCCGAGGTTCTATCCTCCGTCCTCTCGACTCCGTACACGCGAGTTTGCTTCCGCGTGGGCGAACAGGATGCCCGGATGCTGTCGGAGGGCTTCGTCCACTTCGGTGCACGGGACCTCCAAAGTCTCGGGACCGGGGAGGCGATCGGCCGGGTCGAACGGTCGGAGTTCGACTTCAACCTCCGGACCGTCCCGCTTGAGCGCAATTCCGGCGATGGCGTTCGGAATGAGGTCATGGTCCAGACGCGGGCCGAGTACGGGCGGCCGCGGGCTGAGATCGAAGCGATGCTGGCCGTTCAGGGAGAAAAACGCTCATCCGACGCGACGGTCGGGCATCCGACGACGTCGGGTCCTCGTCGACCAACTCCTCCTCCCGACAGCGTCGGACCCCCGACAGCGTCGACCGTTCGACGCCAAGAAACAGGAACGAGCGTATCAGCGAGCGACCAAAATCCGTTACGGGATCGGGCTTTGACTCAACCCTCGGCTGGCCGTGGCGGAGCCCAGCACAAGTACCTTCAGGAGCTCGTGCGGCAGTGGGCTGGCGCGAACGGCTGGCGGGCGGAAATCGAAGAGCCGGTTCTCAGCCGGCTTGGGAACGTCGACGTGGCGCTGCGAAAGGGCGAGCGATCGATTGCCGTCGAGATCGGAGTCACGACCGACTGCCAGCACGAGATCGGGAATGTGCAGAAGTGCCTGGCCGCCGGCTTCGACCCTGTCCTTGCGGTTATTTCTGACAAGCGGATCCTGGCCGAGATCCGGCGGCAAGCATCGGAATCGTTTACACCCGAGCAACTCCTGGTCGTACAATTCTGCTCCCCCGATGAAATGATCGCCGCTCTGGACGGTCTCGAAGCACACTCCACCGGTCGGGAGCGCACCGTCCGCGGCTATCGGGTCAAGGTTCGGATAAACACTCAAGGTGCGGCCGACCGGACCCGCGGCGCGGTTTCGAGGGTGATCGCGAACGCAATCCGTCGGCTTCGGAGGTCGTGAACGGGGAATGACTCCTGAAGAATTTGCGGAGCTGGTCAGGCTTGGCAATGAAGCGCCCGGTCTCGAGTTCAAGCCACCTGCTCACCGCGACGACCAGCGGATCAGAGCCGAGGTCATACGAGCCGCGATGGCACTCGCCAATCGGCGAGATGGCGGGCGGATCGTAATCGGCGTCCTCGAAGATCAGCGGACCAAGTCGCTTGAGCCTTTGGGCCTGACCGATGAACAGGTCAAGTCCTGGAATCGTGACGACCTTTCTTCTTTGCTGTCCAGATACGCAGACCCGATGGTGGATTTCGATCAGGCTACGCTGGAAACCAATAGTAGGACATTCCTCATCATCACCGTGCACCAGTTTCGCTCTACTCCGGTCGTCTGCAAACAGTCCCTTCAGCTTGAAGGTAGGACGGTCCTCCGAGCCGGCGGCTTCTACGTTCGTGGGAGGCGAAAGCCCGAATCGGTCGAGGTTTCAAGTTATGAAGAACTACGCGAGGTGATCGACCTGGCCGTAGAGCTCGGAGTTGAGAGGTTCAGTAATCTGGCGAGGCGGGCCGGAATGCTTGGGCCGGTGCCCGTGAAGGAAGGCGCGAAGGAGAACTACGACGAGGAACTGGAAGGACTGCTCTGATGTCGGTCGTCGATGAAGTTCGAACGAAGGGTTCCTGGGAAACGATCATCCGGCCGCGCGTCTTCATGAAGGATCGGATCCCTGATCTCATTTCGATGCCCCATCAGCTGGCAACCCTTTCAATCCAGAGACGAGGCTGGGATTTCCCCCACGTCGACCGTTCGGAGGCATCTGAGAACGGAAACGACTGGGTGGGTCAGGAGACACGGTGGAACATGTTTCGGGAGGCTTGGCGAGTCGCCGGGAGCGGTCAGTTTGTCCACGTTTCCGGGTTCAGATACGACTGGGGTGAGCCTCCGGATTACCTTTCACTAACCCAGGAGATCGAATCGGGAGCCACCCTCATGGGCATGGGCGATAGCTTGTATCGCCTCTCGGAGATATTCGAATTCTCGCAGCGATGGATGCTCCACATCGGCAGCTCGGAGGGTGTAGGCCTCAACATCAAAATCACCGGTTTGTTGAACCGACAACTCGTAATCGACAATCCGGATCGGATTGCTAGCAGGGCGAAATACGTCTCTCGGGTGGCGGAACCGTTCACATGGGACTACGAGATCGAGTCGGGAGCGAGCCTGCAGGAGTTGTGGAAACAGGCGCGGACAGCAGCGACAAAGCTCTTCGGGCGTTTTGGATTCAAGGCCAATGAGCAGGTCTTGGAGGATTGGCAGAGCAAGATCGGCAAGTGGTGAACCGTTCTCAGCTCCGGGAGCAGAGGAGAATGATGTGAGGCGGAGTGAGGAGAAAATATCCGGCGGGGCGAAGAATATCGGCGTTTGGATCCGCGTCTCAACCGAGGATCAGTCCCGGGGCGAGAGCCCGGAGCATCACGAGCGGCGCGCCCGGGCGTACGCCGAATCCAAGGATTGGAACGTTCGCGAGGTCTACCGCCTTGAGGCGGTGAGCGGGAAATCGGTCATGGGCCATGCCGAAGCGAAGCGCATGCTCGCGGACGTCCGCTCGGGGCATATCACCGGCCTTATCTTCTCCAAGCTCGCCCGACTTGCCCGGAATACCCGTGAGCTCCTGGATTTCGCAGACATCTTCCGGGAACACGACGCCGACCTCGTCTCCCTCCAGGAGTCGATCGATACCTCGACCCCGGCCGGGCGCCTCTTCTACACGATGATCGCGGCCATGGCGCAGTGGGAACGGGAGGAGATCGCGGAGCGCGTTGCCGCATCCATTCCGATCCGCGCCAAGCTGGGCAAGTCCCTCGGGGGGCACCCGCCGCTCGGCTACCGATGGAATGCCCAGCGGCAATTCGTCCCCAACCCCGAGGAGGCTCCGATCCGTCGGCTCGTCTGCGAGCTTTTCCTCGAGCATCGCCGGGTGAAGGCGGTGGCGCGGATCCTCAATGAGCGCGGCTACCGAAACCGCAAGGGGGCACCCTTTGAGGGCAAGGCGATCAAGCGCCTTCTCCTCGACCCGACCGCTAAGGGCATCCGGCGCCTCAACTACACCCAAGCGACCCGGAAGGGCGGGCCCTGGGTTCTGAAGCCGGAGAAGGATTGGGTGATCCACCACGTCGAGCCGGTCGTGCCGGCAGAGCTCTGGGATCAGTGTGCCGCACTCCTGGAGGAGCGCCGGATCACCCGGGTCGTCCCCAGCCGAACGCCGGTGCATCTCTTCACCGGGTTCGCCCGGTGCACGTGCGGGCAGCGGATGTACGTGAAGTGGAAATCGCCCAAATATGTCTGTCCGAAATGCGGGATCCGGATTCGGGCCACTGATCTCGAGGAGATCTTCCGCGAGCAGCTCCGGTCCTTCCTGGTCTCGCCAGAGGATGTCGCGGCCTACCTCGGCCTGGCGGATGAGGAAATCAAGGGCAGGGAGGAGCGCCTGAAGGTTCTCGAGTCCGATGCCTTCCGAGTCGATGGCGAGATCCAGCGGCTGCTCCAGCTCTACTACGCGGACTCCATCACTCCCGAGGGGTTCAAGAACACCTACGGGCCCTTGGAAGCGCGCCAGAAGGCCATCCAGAGCGAGATCCCGAGGCTCCGCGGGGAAGTCGATTTCCTCAAGATCCAGTACCTCTCCAAGGACGAGGTCCTGGCCCATTCCCAGGATCTCCATGAGCGGTGGCCCACCCTCACCCGCGAGGAGCAGCGGGCGGTCGTCGAGGCGCTCCTCGAGAACCTCACGGTCGGGAAGGAAGAGGTTGAGGTGGCCCTCGCCTGCCTTCCTTCCGCCCTCCAAAGACCGTACAGAAACGTTCCGCATCCAACCGGGTGCGCCCCGACTCCGGGGGGCATCAACGGTTGCACGACCGACGTGACCGGCACCACCTGGGGGGCCATCAAGCGGCTCTACAAATAGGGATGACGGCTCGCAGGCGTCCCGCCTGCG
>Ga0099791_10000280_pt1 | contig 18094 bp, 12 predicted proteins | sample Rivendell_Oct201_7_FD_77318 | JGI IMG/M metagenome (GOLD analysis project Ga0099791, IMG submission 77318) | Vadose zone soil and rhizosphere microbial communities from the Eel River Critical Zone Observatory, Northern California to study diel... | ecosystem: Environmental > Terrestrial > Soil... | reverse complement strand
TCGCGACGGTGTCACTGTCGAAGCAGACGATCGCGCTCACGGACGAGCGAATGTTCTACCAATTCCTCTGGCGCGTTGAGGAGACCTACGCAGAACCATGTAAACGACTTGCTTTAGTTTTGTTTGAAAGCATGGGACTAAGCAAAGAAGTGGATGGCTCCCCGGGTAAGATTCGAACTTGCAACCCTTCGGTTAACAGCCGAACAACCAATCTAGTCAGAACTTGCCGGGGTTGGTGCTAATCGAGGGAATTCAGCAAGTTGCGATGATACGGGATGAATCACTTTCTCATTCACTTTTCGTTCGCATTTGACCGCCGTTCACCAGCATGAGTTAGTATTACGTTTTTATGACGGCAGGCTCTACCAGCACGCCTGCTTTGCAGGCCGCCGAGAAATCTCTAAACCTTCTATTGATTGACTTCAGTTTCGTTTGTTTCCAATAACTTGGGGATCTGCTTTTCCCTCGAAAGCTAACCCCAATGGTCAAAACAGATTAGGTTTTTACACAGTTCTGCCGCACGGTAGTGCACCTGCTCCCAGCATCTGCTTCGAAGGCCGAAGCTCTATCCAGCTGAGCTACGGGCGCGCGGTGCAATCATTGTATCATCATGCAGTTACAGCGACTTGCTCAAGTGCCTCAACCTCAACTTTCGGTACATTCGGTCAAGTCAAGCCTGTTTCAAACGGGATCTCAAACCCCAGACCGACCCGGGTGGTCCAATCCCGCCGAAATTCGACGTCCTCTTTCGGCTTGGAGTAAATGCCCCCGATCTCTTCACTTTCATGCTCTATCCAAAACAAGGGCTTTCGCTCCGCTCCGATGAGCGGCTCACCCCGCCACCCTTGACGGCGCGCGCCAGTTCGCAATGAGCGCGCAATGAAGGGAATTTACTTCTTTCTTTCAAGCACAAAACTGCTCGAAAAAATGAAGAAGGAGAAACAGTCGTGACGAATTCGCAAGACCATGTGACTTGGGGAGAACTGTTGCGCAGCGCAGTCCACGCGCCGAGAAAACTTCTAGCCCCCTACACCGCGTTACACGACTACTCGTTCGGAAACAATCAGCGAGGTATCAGGGAGCGCAACATCTAGGTTTTGCCGGAATCGCCGATCGAGACCTGCCATTTGTACCAGTGGGTTTCGTTAGCGCGAAACGCTAGTTTTTGCAGAGACCCTCGGCATTGTTGGCCGACGAGGTGCCTGCGGTCAACCACAGTGAGCAAGAAACTATGAGAGCCACACGCACACAAAACCTCCTCGCCGCAGCGCTCCTGGGCGCGATGGCCTTAACGACGACTCACGCCCAGACCGCGCCGAAAACGAAGATCACGACGGGGACCCTGGATATTGGAGCACTGTCTAGATGGTTTGAGGCTCAAGCGGGCCCTGTACGGAAGGCGAAATGCTTCCCCAAGTTAGGTGATGCGTACCTCGGACTCGTGCGTCAAGAAGTTAGGAGCGGCGACTACCAGCAAGCTTCAACCGTCCTGGAGGCATATATTGAAGCAACCAACAAGCTGCACGCGACTTTGAAGGCAGCCGTTCCCGACCCGGAGAACAAATCGGATGGTTTTAAGCAACTAGAGGCGCACTTGCGAGAAAGCATTCGGATACTTAACGATCTTGTATTTGGACTGCCGGTCGATCAACGCGATCCCTTCAAAGCAGGGGTACAGGATCTTCAGGAGATCAACTCAGAATTGATCAAAGAGCTTTTTCCCCGGTAACCGGGTGCTCCGAGAAAAGAGAGCTATCAACTTTGGAAAGAGAACTGCGCGATAATTGTCTCAGTCACCAGAAGGCGGATTGTCGGAATGTGACCGAAGCGCATGACCATCGACGCATTCAAGCAGGCGTCCCAGACATTAATATTTTTTTGACTATCCAAGACCCCTTACCGAATCGAGATGTCTAGACCGACGCGCATACAAATGGTCAGGAAGTAAAACGCCCTCCGCAGTGCCGAGGCACGTCTCCCAACACCCTGTCAATTTTGACAGGTTGCGAAACACGAGGGTGAACGTACTGTCCCGCCCTACCCCGGTTGCAAATCTGGCTTCTCGGGAAGGCAGTATCGAACGCACAAACTACAACAGCCAGCTGCAACTGAAGGGCCCTGTTCCTGTCATTGTCAAGGAGGCGCGAAGCCATGGTGGAGAAATGTGCAAATCCAGAGTGTTCCAAGGCCTTCGAATGCGGCCAAGGGCGACTATATTGTCGCCCTATTCGACTGCTGCATGGCAGCCCACCTACGAATAGCCATGGTGTTGAGCACCATTGGCTTTGTGGGTCGTGCTCGAAAACCTACACTTTCGAACCTAGCGCCGGGTTCGGTGTTGTGATCACGCCGCGCTCCAAGGCCTCACCAGAAGACCAACTCTGGTCGGGGATTCGGGTCTCCGAACCCGCCTGAGGTGCCCCCAGGAGGGTAGCCTCGAATCGCTATCGAGTAGGCACACAGCGACCGAAAATGTCGAGCCCAATGAAATGAGCTTGGCTGAAAAGGAGATTTTGACAACATGCGGTGTCCTTATAATCTTGAGTCTGCCGACTATCCTTTTGACTATCGCTCTCGACCATAGCACCGGCGAAATGACGCATTTCCCGTGACGATTGCAGTTCCCTCACGTGCACCACTTTATCCCGTTCAAAGTCAAAGTAAAGAATGAACCCCACCTGCCGCTGCGTAAAGGTCGAGGCACCAGACATCGTAATTTTGTATCGATTAAATGGGAATCATGCTGCCTTGAAGCTAAAATCGAGGAGATGGGAACATTACAATTTTGTGGAGCGTTCACGAAGGATAGCGCGTGAAGTTAACATTCACGAGCCGTAGCTGCCTTGGCCCTCTCCAGATTCACTTTCGCTATGATTGCCGTTCCCTTACCGGGAATGGATTCAACGAACAGTTCTCCTTCAAACTTTCGTAGCCGTTCCCGCATGGTCGATAAACCGATCCCCGCTTTGGCGGTCGCGGAATCAAAGCCAATACCTAGGTCCTTCACTATCAGAACGATTGCGTCGCCAGCGCGGGCCAGCTCAACGAAAGCCTTAGGAGAATTACTGTGTTTGATAATGTTATTTAGCGCTTCCTGTGCAACACGGAAAATACAGAGTTCCAATCCACGTGGTAAGTTTGTCGGCAATTCCTCAGCGTGAAATGTTGTCGAGATGTGTTGTTGAACAGAGATATTCTCGCAAAGTCTTCGTAGAGCGGAATGCAAACCTAGAAATTCTAGTTTTGGGGAGTAGAGCTGACGGGAAAGATTGTGGATGTCCGTCGCGAGCTCATCGGCCTTGCTGTGCAGGTCCGAGGCGAGCTCGCTACTGTCTTGTCCGGCTTCGGCAAGGCGGGTTCGAAGCTCCTCGAGCCCTAATGCAAGCAGGGTGACGCGCTGGCCCAGGTCGTCGTGAAGCTCCTGGGCGATGCGACGTTGCTCCTCTTCCCGAGCCTGGATAAGTCGGCTCGCTAGTGTCTGAAGCCTCGCCTCAGATCGCTGCAAATTTGCTTCTGCAGTTTTTTTCTCAGTGATGTCCTCCACCATAGCGACCACCAGCGAAGATGGACCGCCGCGATTTTTCATGAGAGAAATACGCAAGCGCCCCCAGAATGTCGTCCCGTCCTTTCGAATGAATCGTTTCTCCAGAAGATAGTTGTCGATCGAACCCTGCTGCAATTCCTTAAAAAGCGCCCAATCCCGCTCTGCATCTTCGGGGGGAGAGAACTCTTGGCAGTGTTTGCTCCGCAATTCCGCTTCGGTGAATCCGAGCAAGGAGCAAAGAGCCGGATTGGCGAATAAAGGCCGGCCCTCTAGGTCTTCCACGGCGATCCCGATGGCAGTTGTACCAAAAATACTTTCGAACAGTCCGCCTTCCGTCAAAGGTCACTCCCCCTAAATATGACGAAATTGTATATCATTGAATAAAAACTCGCCAAGGAAAATACAACATTTCAGTTAGCACTCATCTGTTAGTTTTGACAGGTGACAAAAATGGTTTAACGTCATAGTTAATTATAGAAATCGGCCGTCCTCACTGAGGCACAGCCGGCTTAATTTCTAGTACTTGCTGCTTGTGGGGTTGAAAGGGGCTTGTGGGGCAACTTTGATAAAATGCGGGAGGATAGGTATGCCGATCCGTATTTTGGTAGTAGACGATTCCGAGCCTTGGCGTCGCTTCGTTTGTTCGAAGGTCCGGCAGGAACCTGAATTGCAGATAATCTGCGAGGCCACAGATGGACCACTAGCGGTTCATAAAGCGAAAGAGTTGAAACCGGACCTAATTTTGTTGGATATCGGCCTGCCAACGCTGAATGGAGTCGAGGCGGCTCGAACAATTTGTAAGCTTGTTCCGAAGTCCAAAATACTCTTCTTGAGTCAAGAATCATCCGCCGATGTGGTGCTTGAAGCTTTGGGGATTGGATCTGCGTTCGTTCTTAAAGCAGATGCTAGCAAAGAGCTAATACCCGCCATAAAAACCGTTATTCTGGGTAACCAGTTTCTCAGTAGCACGTTGGCGGGTCATTTTTTCAGCGAGGTTGTAGACTCGGTGATATCCGCCCGACTGCAATTATTATTATAGGTAATATAATTTAGAGAATAATCATACGGGAGATTTGCATACGCATAAGCGTTCCAAATCCGAAGCCAACGCGCCGCTGTGGTCGAGGCAGATCGAGACCTTCCGACTGAGTCTGAAACTTACGTTGTTGGGGTCGGGCAACCGGCTGGCCGCTCCTATCAAGAGGTTATCATAGCTTCTTAACTGATTTTCCTTCCTGCCTGCGCTTCCGCAACGATCTATTCCATGCGCTGTGTTAGTCTCTTTTCACAAACAAGCCATGAACTTCCTCGTCGAATGAAAATCGTGCAAAATAAGGTAGGGATCTTGCGTCTCGTCTTGGCCGTGTTCGTTTGCGGTTTACCTGCTTTCTCAGTCGAGTCACCCATGCCAACGATAAGTACAGAGCCGCGTGCAGCTCAAACATTCCTGCCACAACTCGGGTCTCACCTGCACATCACAAGCTTCGATTGTTCACACCTAGTCCACGCGTTATACGAGCGCGCCGGGTTGCACTACCAGTATGCGACCTCCCGCACACTCTATCGTGGGATAGAAGCATTCCAGCGTGTCCTGCAACCAAAAACCGGGGACCTGGTGGTTTGGCGCGGCCACACGGGAATCGTACTCGATCCTTCGCAGCACAGTTTCCTGAGTGCATTGAGAACGGGCGTGCAGACCTCGTCTTATATCTCCAGATATTGGAAGCACCGGGGACCCCCGCGATTCTTCCGATTTGCATTGTTGATCGGAAGATCAAAAGAAAAAGAAATGGACCCAACCGGCAAGCCTATTCCCGCTTCAGCTTCGTCTGCGTCTTCGGGCATTGACTAGATATTGATCACTTCGACCGAGCAATTGTGGGACCTCTCGCGCCGATCCCAATATTTCCCCCAGTTCCCAGATGTGCCCGATATGTTCTATAAAAGTACTCGGATACCTTACGCTACTGACCGGGAAACCCGGAATTGTCACGGGATTATCCCGCCACGCACTGAGAATCACCACTCTTAGGATAGCCGTGTCAGCACTTTCCGAATGTGTTTTTCGTCAGAACTGCCACTTTTGACAGTTCCCGTAGGGTTCGGCAAAGCCTATGTTGCCTTGGTGTCAACAAGACCGGCCAGACATAGCCGTTGGGAAACGCAATAGACCTTCAAGAGCACGCTATTCTGGTGCTTCGCTGACGAGGACACTATTTGGGGGGCAATGCGATGAGCTTCCGTATTCACCTTTCAGTAACTGCACTTCTGATCGCTTCGTGGGGCACCACTGCTTCCGGTCAACTGCCCTCTTGGGAAAGTGACAATAAAGAGGGCTACCAAGCCTATAAAGAAGGGCGCTATCTCGAAGCAGAGAATTATTTTGTCGCCGCACTTGGCCGGGCTGAACAATTCGACAACGGCGATTCGCGCCTCATCACTGCGCTCAATAACCTTGCCGGACTTTACGTCGGACAGGGTAAGTACTCAGGAGCCGAGCCGTTGTACCTACGCGCGCTATCAACTCGGAAGAAATTCTCTGGAGCGGAGGACACAGAACTGGCCTCCATGCTGAGTAACTTGGGGGTGCTGTATACGGATGAAGGCAGGTATTCGGAGGCTGAGGAAGTTTACAAAAGAGCGTTAGAAATTAGGGAGAAGGTGCTCGAACCGGAGGACACGCACCAAGCCTCCATCCTGAGTAATCTCGGGACGCTCTACTTTGTCGAAGCCAAATATTCTGAAGCCGAGTCACTTTTTCAAAATGCGCTGACGATCCAGGAGAAGATGTTCGGACCGGAAAATCTTGATGTGGCTACGAGCCTCAACAACCTGGCGTCGGTCTATCGTGAAGAAGGCAGGTATGCAGAGGCTGAACCCTTCTTCCAGCGCGCCGTGGCGATCCGGGAGAAATTGCTTGCATCTGAGAATCCGCAAATGGCGGTTCTTCTCAGCAACTGGGCGAACCTTTATGAGTCAGAAGGAAAGTATTCAAAGGCCGAGCCTGTCTTTAAGCGCGCAGTGGCGATCCAGGAAAAGTCGCTCGGAGCCATGCATCCAGAATTCGCCGCAAGCCTGAATTGCCTGGCGGTGCTCTACTTTTTGGAAGGTAAGTACTCAAAGGCCGAGCCGCTCTACCAGCGTGCTCTGAAGATTCGTGAAACGTCTCTCGGGCCCGAGCACCCGTCTGTGGCCGAAAGTCTCAACAATTTAGGCACCTTCTATAGGAAGCGGCATAACTACGCGAAAGCCGAGGAGTCTTATCAACGCGCACTGGGTATCTGGGAGAAGACGGTTGGGCCAGATCACCCGAACTCGGCGCGAGCGTTGTACAACTTGGGCGTTTTGTATTATGACGAAGGCAAGATCGTCGAGGCTGAGCCGCTTATCGAAAAATCGCTGGCAAGTATGCAAACAAGTCTGGGACCGTACCATCCCGAGGTGGCAAAACTATACGCAACACTAGCTGCTCTTTATGTGACTCGCAGCATGTTCGATGAGGCCGAGTCGTCTTGCCAACATGCAATCGAAATTCTTGAAAAATCTTCTTTGCCCGACTACCCGTCTCTGGTTGCAGCGCTAAACACCTATGCCACTTTACTATCGAAAACGAACCGAAAAGCCGAAGCAGAACTGTTGGAAACGCGAGCAATGACGTACAGCGCCAAATTTCATGAGAGGAACAACGCGAAGTGAATCAATCGGACATTTGGCCATCCGTCATTCCATAGGATTCCTGCACGCCAGTTCTGGCCACATAACATTCGGGTGCCGGCGTACCGGTCCATCCAGACTGACTTCGCATCGCAGGTAGGAGCCATTCATCCGTTCAAGTAGCAGAAGAGCAGTAGCTATGGGGTTGTAAGGATTTGGTCGCGTGCCTTCCCGTTGTAGATTTGGAACCTCAGATTCCTGGGACAAGTAGGGCTTGAATATGGCGGCTAGGAGTCGTATATGCCAAAGACGGGAACGGAACTTACAGAAAGCACTCCGGAGCCGATACCCACACTGTGGCTCTGTCAACGATGCGCCGCACTCATTTCCATTTATTCCTTGGAGATCATTGATTTGGCAGTGTGCCCCATTTGTTGCGAAGTGACAATGGATTCGCTCGGGAGTTTTGAGACTATCTTAGGGATAGCATTCCCGTAACGTTGTGCCTCTCGCTTCTCCGCGGACCTCAGAACTACGGCTTCGACTCGCGCCAAACATAAACCTCCTCGCAAGCGTCCGATCAGCGAGAAGTGTGAATGAGCCGCCGTGCGAGAGAGACACCGTAGTCTTTACCGCGATTACTCCACAGTTTAGTAAGAATGAAATCAGCGGCCCTGTAATTATTGACAGTGCTGGAAAAATTCAGTCGGAATATATTGAGTCGCGATGGTAAACAATCCCGTTTTCCTGCCTGTCGGTATGCCATCTCGGTTTTTTGTCAGGACACACCGATTGGCCGTGACAGGACCTCCCGGTCGGAGAGTCTCGAAGGCCGGTCTGGCCCTGCCGTCGTTCCGATGGGTACTCCTGTTGTTGGGGGTTGTCACTGCAGTGTTCCTGGTGTCGTCCGACCGCGCTTCGGCCGCGGACAGCAGTGAACGGAAGAAGATCCTGGTCATCAACTCATTTTCACCGGATACGAAAGGCGTTTCTGACTATGAACGCAATTTAGATTCGGTTGTCGCCGCGGGTGTTCCCAATTCCATTGAGATTGACAGGGAGTACCTGGATTTTGGCAGGTTTTATGATGAAGGCTACGAGCGGCAGTGGCATTATTTGCTGGCACATAAGTACAAACACAAAAGACTCGACCTCGTCATCCTCGCTTTTCTCCCAGCAGCAAAATTCGGATTGAAATACAACAGACTCTTTCCAAGAACGCCCATGATCATCTGTCCAGTGGATGAACGGGAGATCCGAGATATCAGCCCAGGGCCAAATGTAATGGTGTGCACGGACCGGTACAATATCAAGGATACCGTGGAGACTGCTCTTCACTTGCAACCGGACACTCGCCGAGTCGTCGTCGTGAGCGGTACGTCACCGTTTGAAAGTCTGTGGGAGAAGCAGATAAAGACTGAATTGCGGGAGCTTGAGACAAAGGTCCAATTTGAGTACGTCAGTGATCAGCCAATGAACGAAATCCTACGAGACTTGCAGAGTCCTCCTGAACATACTGTAGTCTTCTATTTTTCGATGTTTCGAGATGGGGCGGGGCAAACCTTCTTGCCGCAAGAAGCATTATCACTGCTGCATGAGTCATCTGCCATCCCAATTTACGGCGGATTTTTGCCTTCGTTCCCGGGTAGCGGAATCATCGGTGGCTCTCTGGAGCGTCGGGAATTAGAGGGTAAACAAGCAGGAGAAATGGCGCTTCGGATCTTGCGCGGAGACAAGGCTCCAGAAGTGACCGTCACACACTTGAATACCAGCGCCTACGTGTTTGACTGGAGAGAACTCAATCGCTTGAAGATTAACGAAGCGCGGCTACCACCTGGAAGCGTAGTGGTTTTTCGACAACCCTCCTTTTGGACTTTCTATAAGTGGTACATCATTGTTGGTTCGGCGCTCTGCCTCGTCGAGACGCCGCTTGTCATTGCGTTGTGGTTTCAACGACGGCACCTCTGGCGCGCCAGGAAACAGCTTTTGAAGCAACTGGGTTTCCAAAAGCTTGTCGCATCTCTCTCCACTCAATTTGTGAAGCAGCCACCCGGCGAAACCGACGAGGGAATCGAGCGGGCGCTGGGCGAGATTTCTAATTTTTTTCTATTGGACCGTTGCGGGCTTCTGGAAGTGGAAACGGGCAAGAAGCGAGTTCGTGTCAGCCATGCTTTGTACAACCAAGGCATAGAACAAGTATCTCGAGATATCAACCTGGCGGATCTGTTTCCATGGAGCTATGAAAGTATCGTCGAAAAGGGGAAACCATATCTGGCCGTCGAGCGATTGGCAGATCTGCCTCCCGGGGCAGAGAAGGATCGGGAATCCTGGGCTGCGGAGGGTGTCAAATCCACTTTGATTGTCCCGCTGTTTGCCGACAACCGGGTTCACCACGCCATCGTCATGCAGGCGATGCGTGAAGGGCGGACTTGGCCGGAACAATGGATCGCGCAATTGCGATTGCTTGGGGAAATCTTCGTCAACGCTTTGGAGCGTAAACAGGCAGACCACGATCTGCGCGAAAGCGAATCTCGATTTCGCCATGTCGCGGATTCGGCTCCAGTCATGGTATGGATGTCGGGAACGGATCGACTGTGTACGTATTTCAACAAGCCGTGGCTTAACTTCACGGGGCGCTCCTTGGAACAGGAGTTAGGAATCGGCTGGGCCGGAGGGGTTCATTCAAACGATCTGGACCGATGCCTTGCGATCTATTCCGAAGCGTTCGACGCAAGACGCGAATTCAACATGGAATATCGATTGCGGCGTTTCGATGGCCAGTATCGGTGGGTGTTCGATAGGGGCGTGCCGCGCTACGAATCAGATGGCACATTTCTTGGATTCATTGGCTCCTGTTTGGACATTACTGACCGGAAGGCAATGGAAGAGACGCTTCTGGATCTGGGCGGACGTCTTATTGCCACACAAGAGGAAGAGCGCAGCCGGATCGCCAGAGAGCTGCATGATGATTTGAGTCAAAACATGGCATTGATCCAGATCGCCCTTGAAGAATTGCAGTCAAACCTTCCAGACCTGAGTGCGACGGCCAAGGGGCAATTGGATGATATTGCAAGAAAGGTGAGCGATGTTTCCTCCGACATCCATCACTTGTCACATCAACTCCACCCAGCCAAACTGGACACACTCGGTTTGGTGGCGGCCCTTGCCAGTTACTGTAGAGAATTTTCCAAGCAACACCACCTGCAAATCCAGTTTGTCGAGCATGACGTACCAAGATCGCTCCCAAAGAATATCACGTTGTGTATCTATCGAATTGTGCAGGAAGCGTTATGGAACGTCGTAAAGCACAGCGGGACTCGGGAAGTCGAAATCGAGCTGACAGGTTCCCCGGTGACAATTGATCTCTGCGTGACGGACTCAGGTGCAGGATTTGATCCCGAGCTCATACAAGGAAAAGGTGGACTTGGGTTAATCAGCATGCGGGAGAGGCTCCGCCTTGTAGGGGGTGAACTCCATATCGAATCCCAGCCTTCCCGCGGAACTCGAATCAATGCCGGGGTCCCAATATCCCGGGACCTTGTTGAGGGGGTGACGGATTTGAAAGCGCGAAGGGCCAATGCATGAGTGGGGTTCCCGATATTCGTTGGAAAAATCAACTCTCACGGAGCTGTTTTTTGCCATGCGAGCGGCCGCACGCATCGAACCCCCTTCGCGCTCTGCGCAGGCAGAGTTCAGAAGATGGCCCTTAGCGCGAATTGGCCGAAACGACGCTCGTCGTGCTGCGCGCCCTCAGCATTTCCGATGCCAAGGCCACCCTTCTTGCCTTGAAGAATAATTCGTCCGCCGGAGAAGTTTGCTGCGTCTGCACCGGAGGTGACTACGTACATGTTGGCGTGATTGAAGATGTCAAAGCCCTCGGCGCGAAACTCGAGTTTCAGGCGCTCCGTGACCGGAAATGTCTTACTCACCACTAGGTCGAGGTTGTAGGCGCCGGGGCCGCGGAAAACGTTCCTTACGGTCATGTTGGAGGGGTACACAAAGCCCGATATCCCAAAGTCCGATATCCCGCCAAGGGTTGGGTTGGAAAAACTATTGCCAGCAGGAAGGGTCAGAAGATTGAAGAGGTTGGGCGTGCTGGTTGATATCCCGTTTCCGGTTGAGTAGCCGGGGATTGTTGCGGTTGGGACGTAACGGGGAATGGATTGAAGAGCGTTCGTGCTGTCCCAGACGGAAAATGGGATTCCCGATCGCACAGTGAAGATTGGCGATACCGACCAACCAGACCCCACCTGTTTGAGGATGCCGTGGGAATCCTTGAGATAGGGCTCGGTCCAAATCATCGAAAGCACAAAGCGGTTCCGGATGTCGAAATCCGCGTTGCCGAAGTCCAGCGCGGGATTTCGAGGATCCAAGTACCCGAGGTTGAATTCGCTGCTGCTCTCTGAGAAGGTGGTGCTGAGATTATCTAACGCATGCGCCCAGGTGTAGTTAGCAAGGATAAACAAGCCAGTGTGGCGGATTTCCTGCGCCTGGAAGTGCAAATTCAATGAGTTGTAATGGGAAAAGCCGGCATTGCCGCGGTTATTGATAGAGGTGAAGTGCTGATTGGGGCGCGTTAAGCATGGGCTTGCCGGGGTGGGCGGGGTGGTGGTCGGATCGGCAGGGTGGCATGAGGGATTGTTCGGATCATTGAACACGACTGGTTGTCCCAGATAAACCTGGCCGCCGCCGATTTCGTTGATGTTCTTGATGTCATACAAGTGCAGGCCGTGCGCTCCGTTATATTCGATGGCGACAACGGAGTTGTGGCCTAGCTGGCGCTGCAGCGTCAGACCCCAGAATTGCGTCTGTGCTACCTGGATGTTTTGGTCCACGTTGCGAGGACTGACCGGAGGCAACGCGCAAGCTTGTGGAAGAGGGGGGCACGTGGAACCACTAAACGGACCGAGGTTGCTCACCGACAGAGGCTGGTTATTCACCGTGACGGTGGCATTATTTGGCACGTTCTGGACGATGTTAAAAGTGACGTTGCCGAAATTTCTTTCGTACGAAATGCCATAACCGCCCCGAACTGCGGTCTTACCATCGCCGAAAATATCATATGCAAAACCGACTCGCGGGCCGACCGTCCCCCAGCTCGGCCTCCAGAGCTCACCGATCGGGCTGATTGGGGCTACCTGTACCGAGCCGTTCTGCACCTGCTGGAAGTATGAGGATCCCGGTCCGTAGTAGAAATTGGAATCGAGGCTTCGAATGTTGTTGTGCTGGACGCCGAAATGCTCATATCTAACGCCGTAGTTGAATGTGAATCTGGGAGTGATCCTCCAACTATCCTCGGCGTAAAGCCCCCAGTCATTGTACCGGTCGCTGCGGTTGAACAACGGATCGGTCAGTGGATATGTCAGTGAGCATGCGGGCGTGATGATAGGAGTACCCGGAGTTCCAGTAGGGCTGGTATACGCCCCCACTGCACATGGGAACGCGCCCGCCGGGTTGAGCGCCTTTTGGAATTGATACACCGTGCCTGTGACGAAGTTGTCCAGCCCGTTCGCGGCGTTGCTTTTTCCTAGCGATTCACTGGCCTGTTCATAGGCGCCGAAGCCGCGGTTCAACTGAATGTAATTGAATTGCCCCCCGTACTTCATTGTGTGCCTGCCACGGGTCCAGGAGAGGTCCTCGTTAATCTGTGTCGTATTCTGCGGTCCGCCGAAAGGGAGTCCGCCGGTGGCAGTGTTAAAGTCATAAAAGCCCGGAAGCTGCAAGGGCTGGCCGTTGATGATCACGGCGCCCGAGTTGATGTTGTACAGAAACAGCGTGGGAGTTTGCTGCAGAGCGAGGTCGAACTGGTTTGCCTCAATGTCCCGGAAGAAACTCAGTTTCGTGCTGCTCAGAAGATTCGCAGTGAAGGTATGAGTGATCGAGTAGAGATAGTTGTTATTGTAGATGGTTTGACCGACGTTGTACTGCGGGTAGGGACTGGCAAAGCTGGCGCCGGACAAGGTCGCAAGGCTCTCCCGGCCGAACCGGAAGAACATTTGTGTCTTTGGGGTCAGGTTGTAATCGACACGGCCCACAAGTTCATAGGTATTTTGCGGGAGGTCGCCGCCCGCGTCTTGCGGCGCGGTGTAGTTGACCAGCCCGAAAACGGGAGTCCCATCAGGCACGCCGGCAAATGCAAGCCCTGGGTTTCCGCCCGTGGTCCCAACGTGAGGTGTGAGTGTTTGTCCACTGGGGCATGTGGGAGGGGTGCCCGAGGGAGGGGCACCTGAAGGATCGCAGAGAGTCGTCTTCGGCACGGTGCTCAAGAAATTGAAGGCCTGATTGCCGTAGGCGTTAAACCAAGCCTGGACGTTCGCTGGTGTAAGCGCTAGGAACTGCGGCGTCGGAACATAGGCTAGAAGATTCGCGCTGCTGCGAACCCGCAGCCATTCCGTGCTCTGGTAGAAGAACAACTTATCTTTTGCGATCGGTCCGCCCACGTCGTAGCCGAACTGGTTGCGTGTGTAGTGTCCCTTCTGCACGCCATGGGCATTGTTGTCGAATGTGTTGGCGGTGTAGGCGGACAGGCGATTGAACTCCCAGGCATCACCGTGTAGGGTGTTCGTGCCGGATTTCGTGACCACATTGACGACCCCGCCCGAGGCCCGACCGTACTGCGAGTCGAAGTTGTTCGTGATCACGCGGAACTCCTGCACGGCATCCTGGGGAATGAGGAGGCCGATTGTGGCATCGAAGACATTCACGTTCTCCACGCCATCTAGCAAGATTTCCGTGCCCGTTTGTCTCTGTCCATTGATGCTGAAGCCTATGCCCCGATAACCCACCGTATTCTGACCGCCGCCGCTGGCGAGTTGCGGGTTATTGGTGGCCATCGAGCGGTCCCCGCCACTTACGTTTCCAGCCAGGGCAACGAAGTCGTAGGGATTCCGCGTCAGGCTGGGAAGGTTCTGAACCATGTTAGGCGTAATGCTTTGGGAAACTTCCTGACTCTGGGTGTTGATTTCCGTTCCGCCCGCCCCCACCACCTCGATCGAACCCGTCACTGCGGAGACCGAGAGTTGCGCATTGACGGTCACGAAGCTGCCAACGGTGACTTGCACTCGGACCTTGTAGTCTGAGAACCCGGGCTTGGAGACGGTTACCTCATAGATCCCGGGAACAAGCGCGGGAATCGTGTACACTCCCGTGCCTTCTGTCCGTGCCACCCGCTCCACCGAAGTAGCCGCGTTCCTTGCGGACACGCTGGCGTCCGGAATAACCGCGCCTGTTGTGTCGCGCACGGTCCCCGAGATCGAACCGGTTTCCGCTTGGCCAAAAGCGAGTATGGTCGAAAGCGAGAACAACATCAGCAATTGCAAAAGCCTAGTTTTGATTCTCATTTGTATTCACCTCGATTTGGACACACGTATTTGTTCGGAGTCGCACCCTTGAGAGATTTGCTGCATTTTCGTATCCCCCTTGCGGAGGGAGATAGATTTCTTCCACTCTCAAATTGAATATTCGCCGAAGCAAGAAAGGCATCGAACTGTCAAAACTAACAGTTGGCCGTTGCAGCGGGGAGGGGAGGGGACTGTCCATCCATGAGGGGGCGTCTGATTGGGATGGGCGAGGCTCCGCAAACTTAAATCAAGAGCAGAAATATGCCAAACAATTCGCCAAGCTAGGACTCAGAAGGTCAAACTGCGGCGAGATTGACAACGAATTCGGATAGAAAAGTTCTAGAATCGCCCTCTAGCGGCCAAATCTTGGCAGCATGCGCAGGATGCTGTCATCATTGCCAGTGGTCAGGTCGCATGCATTCTGTCACGTTGTGGGTGCTGGTTCCCGCGTTCATCGAAGTAGGTCAATTTGAGCCATGCGCGAATACTCCTGGCAGATGACAATGCAAATTTCTTGGAAATAGCCACAAACTTCCTGGAGCCTGCGTTTGAAGTCATCGGGGCTGTACAGGACGGCCAATCTCTACTCAGCGCCACCGCCAAGCTGAAACCGGACGTCCTGATCATCGATATATGCATGCCCATCTTGAGTGGCATCCAGGCAGCTGAGAAACTTTACAATTCCGGTAGTACGGTAAAGATGGTTTTCTTGACGCTCCATGATGATCCAGATTTCATCCGGGCGTCGCTTGCGGCCGGAGCGATGGGCTATGTTATCAAGGCCCGCCTCGCGGAGGAGCTTGTATTTGCCGTTCACGAAGTTCTCGCAGACCGAATTTTTATTTCCCCATCTCTCGGCCTCAGAAAATAGTTTTATTGACGTCTCACTCCGCAGACCCGTCCCGCTCGATCTGTGGTAAACGCCGCAAGTGCTCTCCGACATCCTGTAACTTTTGCCAGTTCCATGCGAAACGACGTCCAAGTACGCTGCTGTTACACGGTCACAACAGGTGATCCAACAAAGGAGTTCCAGCAATGAGGAATCCGCTTCTAGCTTTCAATGCATTATTTGTAGTCCTGGGCGCAATCGCTTTGGCCTCCTCGGCTGCTTACGCACAGGAACCCAAGCCAGGAAAATTGAAGGTATCCGTTTCGCGCCCGGAGCCTTATACGTTTGTGGATGAAAAAGCGATCGGCCCTGGGAGTCAGTCTATCCCCCTCCCTGAAGGAAAACACAGTGTGACCGTCGCAAATTACGGTTTCAAGTCGTTTCGGCAGGACGTCTCTATCACATCTGGCGAAACCACATCTGTCGCGGCGAACCTAGAACCGGATGGCAGCGTGGTATCCGGTCCATGGGGACGGATCCAATTTGAAGTAGGGACGATGACTAGAGGTGATTATGCCGTTCTCTTGAACGGCAAAAAGCCAGAATATTTTGTGGGGCACGTAGACGAGTTCAACCACAACATCTGGTGGAAGCAGGAACTAATTGTTCCTCCAGCGACCCATGAAATAACGGTCACGAGGAACGGCCAGGTGGTTTGGTCCGGTGCGGTTCCTGTTGCCGCCAATCAAAGAGTGATAATAAATATCGCCAACGGAAATCAGCGGACTAAAGATTGGCCACGCGGGAGTGAACTCGGTCCGATGCCCCGCTTCAAGGCTGGACTAGCGAGTGCCTCGACTGTCATTGCGCCAGTGAGTGGAACAATTAGCGCCAATCCGACGAAAATCGATTGCAATCAGCCCAGCGAATTGAAGTGGGCATCACTCGAGACAATTGACAGCGATATCAGCGGGATGAGTCCAGTGCCAACGAACGGCGAAACAAAGGTGTCGCCAAAGAAAACGACCACTTACGACCTCACGGCCACCGGCCCAGGCGGCGTTGTCAAAGCGAGTACGACGGTAGCAGTAAATCCAACCGTAGTTGCCAGATTAGAAGCGTCGCCCTCCGAAGCGCACTATCGACGGATCGGCGACAAGGTGCTCACGCAAGAGAGCGCGACGCTGAATTGGTCTGCTTCCAATGTCGACGCGGTTTCCCTCGATCCGTTTGGATCGGTGGATCCCGGTGGAACGCGCTCAGTGCAACTCATTCCGACTCAAAGCACGGATGGCCCAGTCGATCAGACCGTCAGCTACAGTTTGCATGCGACCAACGTGTGTGGCGGTTCGGAGACCAAGACAGTTGCTATTCACCTCACGGGTTCCATTGAGCCGATTCCAGCGGTAGTGCTGAACAGTGTTTTCTTTCCCAGCGACTATCCGGAGAAGAACGACCCGACTGTCGGAATATTGCGTAGCCAGCAAGAACCCTTGAAAACCCTTGCTACTGGATTCACAAAGTATTTAGAGTACGATCCGGATGCGAAACTTTCGGTCGCCGCTTATGCAGATGAACGCGGTCCACAGAAGTACAACGAAACTTTGTCTGCACGACGTGGACAGAGCGTCAAGGACTTCCTCATTGCAAACGGTGTTTCCGCGGACAAGATAGAGGTAACGGCCCGCGGCGAAGATCAACAACTCGAGAAGAACACGGTCGAGCAACTGCAGACGAGCAATCCAAACCCGCCGCCCGAAGCCCACGTGAAGAATGTGCACGCGTCTTGGCTCGCTTACAATCGTCGGGTCGACGTCGTTCTTCTGCCCACGAACGCGGAATCCCAACGCTACTATCCCAACAACGCACCAGATGCACAGATCCTGTGGCAGAGACAAAAACCAGATCGCGCCGCAGTTGATCAGGACGAATAGAGGTGATTTCCCTTGTTCGTAGGATTCTCGGCTCTCCCCGCTTCACCACGGGGAGAGTTCACTTTTATGACAACAATGTAGATATACTAACTCTAAGTTTCAGATCACACTGCTTCGTAATCAAGCTCAATGGAAGCCCTTCCAGAAAAGGACCGATTTACACACTTCTGTATTATCCAACAGGCTTGGCTTAGGTTCGTTGCCCCATGTGGCGGTATCACAGTTAATAGTTCGGCTTGAAACCAGGGCGCCAGCTGACAAATGGTCTCTGATTGACCTCCAGGTTCGCGTGAAAATCACATCCGGTAATGCCAAACAGCCGCCCCCGTTCTTCTGAGCCTCGATCGGTCAATCTGCCGTGAGTCAAAATTCCGCAAGATGCTGAATCGCATCCACGTATTGTGGTCTGCGGCGTCTTGGTTAGCTATGAAACCGAAATGCATCCTTACTGTATTTTTGGTGAGGGACAACGGTTTGCTTTGCACCGGAAGACGTTCAGAAATGGGCCTACCATAGCGCCCTAAGCTTGGCTGGCGAGTTGGCCCAAGTCCCGCATCATCGACCAGCTCCTGCGGCCTGACCTTTTTTCAGAATCACCTCGTCGAACGACGGGAGCAGCTCGATCAATGAGCTGAATTGACGAGCGGTTTCACCTCTAGAGAGGACTTGGGTGGGACCTAGCTCAATGAGCCCGGCGTTCCAAGGATCGGGCTCTCAAACGTCCTCGCCGACGAGCTTGCCGCCATCGTAAAAGGGCCAGATCACCTCCGCGACCGTCTCGCAGAGTTACATC
>Ga0099791_10000276_pt1 | contig 18279 bp, 17 predicted proteins | sample Rivendell_Oct201_7_FD_77318 | JGI IMG/M metagenome (GOLD analysis project Ga0099791, IMG submission 77318) | Vadose zone soil and rhizosphere microbial communities from the Eel River Critical Zone Observatory, Northern California to study diel... | ecosystem: Environmental > Terrestrial > Soil... | reverse complement strand
GACCCGTGCGAGCAGCTAACCTAAGCCCCCATCTGAGCAGAAGATTGGGGAGCACTCCAATCACGAGACAAAAAGGGGCGCAGGGGATGTGGCACGCACCGAGGCTTCTCGTCCTGCTGGCCGTGGTGTTGCCGGCGATGGCCTTTCCGGCCGACGGCGCCCCTCCTCCTCCACCACCCCGCGCAGCGGCCAGCCCCGCCGAGGCGACGCCGCCTCCGGCCACGCTCCGCTTCTTCAACCGGGACATCGTCACCTTCAGGACCGCGTATGTCGGCTATTCGCCGGCCGGGCGCGCGGCGGCGGGCAGCGAGCGCATTCGTGAGGCTCTCTCTAAGGGAGGACCAGGCGCCGTCAAGATAACGCGCATAGAACAAGGTCTCGAGGTCCTCGTCGACGGGATCTACGTGTTCAGGATCCTCGAAGGTGACCTCGACGCCATTGACGGCCAGACGTTCGACGAAGCTCGCGTGGTGGTCGCTGGGCGCCTCGAGGAGGCCATCGCGGCGACGCGGCAAACGCGACCGGGTAAATTGCTCCTGCGAGAGCTGGGCCTTGCCGCGGCGGCCACGCTGGTGCTCGGCCTGGCCGTGTGGGCCCTGGCCCGCGGCCGGCTCTGGATCAGGCGGCGGATCAACACCCACCTGGCACGGCGCCTGCACCTGGGGCTGCATGAGCGGGCCGGCATCCTACGCATGATCCGTGCTCTCGGCCAGATCGTCTTGGTGCTCGTCGTGGCGGTTCTCTTCGAGGAGTGGCTGCGCTTCGTGTTCTCGCTCTTCCCCTACACGCGCCCGTGGTCAGAGCACCTCACCGGCTACGTGGCGGGCATCGTCGCGCAAGTCTGGGGCGCCATCGTCGACGCGGTGCCGGGTCTCGTGATGGTCGCGGTCATTGCCGCCCTCGGCCACCTGGCCACACGGATCGTGCGAATGGTCTCGCGGGGCATCGAGTCGGACCGGTACCGGCTATTCGGGATCGACGCGGACGTGGTGCAGCCCACCCGCCGTCTCGTCACCGCGGCCATCTGGCTCTTCGCGCTGGCGATGGCGTATCCGTACCTACCCGGCTCAGGCAGCGACGCTTTCAAGGGCCTGAGCGTCCTCGTGGGCGTGATGCTGTCCCTGGGCGCGTCCGGTATCGTGGGCCAGGCGGCCGGCGGCTTCATCCTGGCCTTCTCGCGCACGCTGCACAGCGGCGAGTGGGTCCGCATCGGCGACGTGGAGGGTGCCGTGGTGAGCGTGAGCGTCTTTTCCACCAAGATCCGGACCTTCACCGATGAGGAGGTCAGCGTACCCAACACCGTGGTCCTCACGGCCATTACGAGGAACTTCTCACGCCCCGCGGCTTCGGAGGCGTCGATCCTCGAGACCTCCGTGACCATCGGGTACAGCGCGCCGTGGCGCCAGGTCCACGCCATGCTGCTGGAAGCAGCCGCCCGTACGCCGGAATTGGAGAGGGAGCCGCCACCGGAAGTCTTGCAAACCTCGCTGTCGGACTTCTACGTCCAGTACTCCCTGCGCGTGCGCCTCCGCAACCAGCTTCGACGCCCCGCGGTGCTGAGCGCCCTCAACGCCAACATCCAGGACACGTTCTACGAGTACGGCGTCCAGATCATGTCGCCCCACTATGTCTTCGATCCGGCCGCTCCGGTGGTCGTCCCCAAGGAACGCTGGCACGAGTCGCCAGCCCCGATGCCGCCAGCGCCGAGCAAAGACTTCTCCGGGAAATCTTGAGGAAGTCCGGGCGGGGCTTCCGGCGACATCACGTCGTCAGAGCGAGCGGTCTCCTGCACCGAGTAGAAAACCCAACACAAGGAGCAACACGACCGACCACTTGACACGGCCAGCCGCTTCTCGGACGCCAGCCGCCCCAGGAGCCGACGGCACAACAAGAGCCTGAGCCTCGGCCGGCTCTCACTGGGAACGGGGGTTATGCTATCTACGCTCCCAAGGCCTGGTCGCCTGAACGAGACCCCCGACGCGACGAAGCGGGGGCGCGGAGGTCCGTTCAACTTGGGCCACCGCTGGGGAACGTGCTCATCCTAGGCGGGAAGGAGTGAGCGATGCCCGATACCGCCAGGTTCAAGCTGAAGCCGGCTGGCTGCATCCCGGCCCGCCCGGAGTCCCGGAAAGCGGTCATGGCGTACAGACTGATCAGGTTGAGCCGGCGCCTCGCCTGGGTGAGCCTCGCATTTTCGGCTCGCGCCGCGCCCGGGGGGACGGGTGGCACTCAAAGCCGAAGACGGAGGATTCCTGGTTACTTTGCGGCGGGCGGCGCCGCCGGTATGGTCGGTGCGTCCGGTGCCGCCGGGGGGATGGTCATGGGTGGGTCGATGATGAGTGCCCCGGTATCCTTCAGCAGCGTCCGGAGATCGGGTGAGGCGAGGATGATCGTCGCCGCAGCTGCGCGTAGACGGTCGACCGCCTCGCCGGACAGGACGAACGACGTGGGCAATTGATTGAGGTAGTCGCGTTCCGATCTATCCTTCAACGCCTCGAACGAAACCTCGATCACATAAATATCGGCGTTGGGCGCGTTCACAACGGAGGCCAGCTTGGCATCCTTGTCTCTTGCGAAGGCGACCGAGTCGCGTATCTGGCGCAACGCCGCCCACCGAGCATCGATGTCCCGCAGGAGTTCGACCGACTCGCTGGCAAAGCGATCGACGGGTACGCCGGCCGCCTTGGCCAGGATTGCTAGACTGCCGGGCGCGTCCTCCGACCTGTTCCAGTCCGTCGATGGCGAGGATACCGAATTGACGACGAAGATGATGATCCGGCGCACGTGATCGAGTGGCGTCGGTTGGTCGGCCAATCGCAGCGCCTCGAACGTCTCGAGATAGTCCAGCACACCGCGCAGGCCGAGATTGTCGGACACGGCCCCGTCCACCAGATGAAAATAGGGATCTTCGACGGCGTCGTCGAGCTCCCGCAGCTTCTGCAGACGCTTCAGGATGCGCCCGGCCGGCCGGGGCGGGTTGGCCCTCTCGGTGAAGTGCTGAAGCCACGCCGGTTCCCGGTAGCCACAAGTGCCGCCGTAGTTGTTGATGGTGATCGGCGACAGGACGACCGGCACCGCGGATGATGCCGCGGCAGCGCGCGCGAGCCTGAACGCGGTCAGATCCGCGCACATCAGATCGAAGTTCTGGGGCAGGAACACCACGCGCGCTCCGGTCGCCAGTTCGGTCGCACTCACCGCGATCGCGGGCCCAGCCACGCGATCGAGGTCGGCGAACGTGGCCCCGTTGAAGAGGATCTCGTCGTAGAGATTCGCCGCCAGCTCGGAGCGTCCCCAGCCGGTCGACAACAGGGCAGTCCAGTTCAGGGGGTTCAGGATACGCCCGACCAGCTCCCCTTGCACGTCGCGCTTGAGGAAGCGCGTCTCGTATTCATCGAAGAGCCTCTCGCGATACAACCCATACGCCAGCGCGGTGAAGCTGCCGCCCGATATACCCGTGATGAGATCGATCTCATCGAGCAGACGAACCGTTCGCCCGTCGCTCGTGACGATTTCGATGCGCCGTAGCGTCTCCAGAACCCCGTACGAGAACGCCGCGGCTCGCATTCCGCCACCGGAGAAGGCAAGGATGACCAGATCGTCCTGGGCGCCACGCTTCGCTTCCAGCTTTTCGAACTGGTACGGTACGGTCTCCTCGTAGTGCAGGAGCGGAGGATTGATGGGTCGCGTCGCGCAGCCGCCCAGGAGCGGCAGCGACGCGATCACGAGCGAGAGGAACGTCAGCAAGAAGGTGATCCGCGGGCTTCCAGCCGGGGGCGATGCGCTGGACATCGGCTCGCCGTCTTCCACTCGCCCTCAGCCTGCCTGCTCGCGGAGCCAGCGGTCGTGGTGTTCCCGGAGCGCCGCGATGGCCGCGTCGCTGGACGCGACGCATCGCGGGATGTTCATGTCCTCTGGGTTGGCCAGCGGCGGGTCGGTGGAGAGCACCGACGCCCGCGCCCATTCGACGAGGCCCGGCCACATCCGGCCCACGAGGATCAGGGGCGTGTCGACCAGGTGCCGCACCTGCAGATTGTAGATGACATAAAGACCACAAGAGCACCTCGCGGTCAACGCCGCAGAAGGGGGAGGCCCGCCATGGACCATATGGGTATCGATGTCCACAAGAGGGAAAGCCAGATCTACATCCTCGCCGAGGACGGTGAGATCATCGAGCGGCGCATCCGCACCGAGGACGAGCGTTTCGCCGCCGTGCTCGGGGACCGGCCCCGCGCCCGGATCCTGATCGAGGCCTCGACCGACAGCGAGTGGGTGGCGCGCTGCCTCGAGGCCCTCGGCCACGAGGTCATCGCCGCGGACCCGAACTTCGCGCCCATGTATGCGACGCGGACGGGCAAGGTCAAGACCGACCGGCGTGATGCCCGCGCCTTGGCCGAGGCCTGCCTGCTCGGCGCCTACCGCCCCGCCCATCGGCTCTCGGATCGCCAGCGCCACGTGCGGGGCCGCCTCGGGGTGCGCGACGCCTGGTCCACACGCGCACGCGCTACATCTCGGTCATCCGGGCCCTGCTCCGCCAGCACGGCTACCGCGTGCCCTCCGGCAGTGCGGGCAGTTTTATCGACCGCGTTCGGAGTCTGCCCCTGCCGGGCCGCTTGCGCTTGGTGGTCGCGCCGCTGCTCGCCGTCATGGGTCACCTCAACCAGCAACTCGCGTACTCGGACGCGACGATCGAACACCTCGCCGTCCAGGATCCCCGCGTGCCGCGCCTGCGCTCGGTCCCCAGCATCGGCCCCGTCACCGCCGCCGCCTTCCTCGCGGCCATCGACAACGTCGGGCGCTTCCACCACGCCCATCAGCTCCAAGCCTATCTCGGCCTCGTGCCCCGCGAGTACAGCTCGGGCGACACGCAGCGCCGCGGCCCCATCACCAAGGCCGGGCACTCGCGCGTGCGCTGGTTGCTCATGCAAGCCGCGCTCTCGATCCTGCGTCGCCGGCCCCCCGCGGCTGAGGCGCTCTGGACCTGGGCCCTGCGCATCGCCGCGCGCCGGGGCAAGCCTGTCGCCGTTGTCGCGCTGGCCCGCCGCCTGGCCGGCATTCTCTATGCGCTCCTCCGGGATGAAACGGTGTATGCGCCCCGCCGCGCGGCGGCCCTCCCTGACCCCGTCGCCGCACTGCACGTGTGAGGCACGGGGGACTGACACGGTGGTGGTGAGGTAGCTGAGTCTCACGGTCTCTCGCAGGTTCGACGGGTGGGTGAGCGCGCCCCCACCCTTCGAATCCCCTCATGCGCCGGCGAGTGCCCCTCGCCCTTGACGAGCGCGAATACAAGGCTGACGGAACCTCGCGAGACCAGAGTTCACTACCTCTACCTCATGACTCAGCTGCGAGGATGTGTGAACCCAACACAAGGAGCAACACGACCGACCACTTGACACGGCCAGCCGCTTCATACAAGCCAACATTAGCACTTTCCGGCGGCGGTCGCCCCCCTCGTGGCCCCCGTCCCTCTGACGTAATCTGCCACACTCGGACGCGGACGCCGCCGCCACAGCCTTTACGCTTTCAGACGCAGGACGTTGTGGGTGTGGACGGGACCGTGGAAGCCCTTCAGAGTCAGCGCGCCGACGGGCTCCACCTCTATCAGCTCTTCCACCGTTCCCAGCAGGCGCAGCGGAATGAGGATCTGGCCGGCCTTGGCCTCGCCGCAGAGACGGGCGGCGAGGTTAGTGACGGTGCCGATCGCTCCGTAGTCCCAGCGACCCTCGAAGCCGATGGCGCCGATCGTGGCGTAGCCCTTGGCGATGCCGATGCCGAAGCCGAGCTCGAACCCTCGCTTGTGCCATCTGACGATCAGCTCTGCCACGCGGTCCCGCATCGCGAGCGCCATGCGAATCGCCCGTTCCTCCGGATTCGGTATGGGCACCGGGTCATTGAAAAAGATCATCATGCCGTCGCCGGTGAAGCGCTCGAGGGTCCCCTCGTGGGCGAGGATCAGCTTGCCCATTTCGGCATGGTACTCCCGGAGGACCCCCATCACCTCCTCGGGCTCGGACATCTCGGCGAAGGCGGTGAAGCCCCGGAGGTCCAGGAAGGCCACGGTAATCTCCCGGCGGTGGGTCTTGAGGGGGTCCTCTGCCCCGCCAGCCACGATTAGCTCGGCAAGCTGGGGCGAGAAGAAACGCTTGAGCCGACCCAGGCTCTCGAGCTGGGCGAGTTGCTCCTGGACCCGGTGCCCCAGCGCCGTGGCCATCTGGTCGGCGAAGTGACGCCCTCCCTTGTGCGGCACGCCGGCGTCGACAACATCGCAGTAGACCATCGTCTGGTTAAGCAGCACGTATCCGATCTCGCCGAACGTGAACGGCCCCGGCAGCCCCACCCGCGCTCCGTCGAGCTTGCCGTAGAGGTAGTTGAGGATGCAGTTGCAGGCGAAGGCGAGGTCCTGGGTCGGGCGCGCGGTGGCTGACTTGAAGCCCTGCACGTAATCCGGCATCGGCTTGGCCAGCCGGTACGTCCGGTCCTTGAACACGGGGGCGTAGAGGGAGACGGTGCCGGCCTCGGTGTCCACCCCCTGGATGCTGACGTTGATCAGCGCACCGCTGTAGTCGGCGATCAGCGGCAGTTGCGTGTCTACCTTGTCGTCCGCCAGCCAGCGGGCGAAGTTGGTCTTCTTGCCGTCGATCCAGCAGTCGGTGACGGGCCCAAAGCCGTCCGTCTCGAAGCGGAGATCCGGGCCCTCGGACCGCTCGAAGATGTTCACGATCTCCACCTCCGCCGTCTTCCCGGAGGGGAGCGGCACATGGCAGGCGAGCGCCTTGTCGTCGAAGACCTCACCCGTCTTCCCGTTGAACACCTTGGGCTTCTCCTTGCCCAGGTCATTCAGGTGGATACCGCTGATCCAGCCCACGATCGGGTGCCCGAAAATGCCCTTGAAGGTGGGCGCTTCCTTCCCGTAGACGAAATGCACGTCGGAGAAGGCCGGAATCATGAGGAAGGTGTACCCATTTGTCGGCGCGTCCGCGGTGATGCGCGCAATCGTCTGCTTGTCGTAGACCGAGATGCTCGGCGACGCTCGCTCGTCCGTCAGCAACTCCTGCACCATCACGGAGTCGCGCGTGGTGAGTCCGCCGTTCTCGTCGGTCATCAGGTAGGGGCTGGTACCTCCAACCCAATTGCCCCTGGGCAGCCGCGCCAGCAGCCGCTCGTCGCCTGCGACCGCGAACAGCTTCTCGGGCGCCTTCTCGAGCTCGGCCTGGAAGTCGGCGACGCTCACAAGCGTGCCCTTGCTGTTCTTCATCGGACGACCCCCCCTTCGCCTCCCAAAGACGCTCTTCGCGTTCTCGAGTGGGTGAAAAGCCTAAGAGGAACCATACAAGCCGGGATTTCCGAGATGGACCGAGTGCCGCCCCCGTGGCGGCGTCCACCGCGCAGATCGTCCCGTCGGTCAGCTCGTTCACCCTTCCCGGTGGAAGGCGCCCTGAGCCTAGCACGACTAGGGTGGCCGTAGACGGCCCGCAGGCACCCTCGGCGCCGCGCTATCGGTAGCCCGTGGGGCTGACGCCAGTGGACGGAAATCCGCGAGGCGCGCGCCGCGCACAGGCATTCACCGATTGGGCTCTCGTTATTCCCTTTTGCTGTTTTCAACTAGACGATCTGGTATCCCCTCACAAATCCCCCTGAACTACCCTCACGGTACCACTCACCCGCGCTGAGTGCTTCGCGACCCGTGACACGGAGGCCGACCGATGACGGGCCGTCTGGACGTCACGGTCGGTGCCGGCCTCCGCCGCGGGCGTCTCACCGCGAAGCACGTCGAACTGATGGCGAGCAGGATTGACGAGCCCCTCCGTCGGATCCGTTGGGGTTCTGCCGCGCGGCTAGTGAACATCGTACGAGGGCAGCGGTATGGACCCCAATGACTGGTATGCGGCCGAGATCCTCATGAAGCAGCGCCTCGGCGACTTACGGCGTACCGTCGAGTCACTGAGATCACCTGACGGGCGTCCGCGTCCCTCACTCCGGGTCGTCGTCCGGACCACGCTTGCCCGCCTCGCCCTCTGGCTGTTATGGCCCGAAGGCCGGCCCGCGGTTCCAGAGCCGGACTGTCTGGAACCGGCCGCCCTGCCTGTCGGACTTGTCCCTGCGAGCGTGCCCGCGAAGACCGGCGCGACGCTCGGGAAGGAGTAAGGGATGAGCGGGATCCGGATACTGGAGAACGGTCCATGAACTTCGTCGCGATCGAGATGTTAAACGGGTGATCGAGCCAAGTATCTCGGCATGGTGTTCCATCGGGCGATCGATCGGGTCCTCGCGACCCTGGCGTCGCTTGGCGCCCGGCGCGCTAATCCTGATTGTCGCGGGACTCGGTGTGTTCGTTGCGTTCAAGCTTTGGCGGCGGCGCCGCTTCTTCAAGGAGCTTCGGATGGCGCGGATCTCTCGCCGGAGGGCTTGACGCTTGGACAACGGCGGGCAACGCTGTTTCTGATTCTTGATCTGGAGTCTGCGCAATCCGGTCCGATTCCCACTTTACACCAAATTCTCACGGCGGTTCCCACCGAATTCCCACCTGTTGAAGCTGGTGGCAGATTTCCGAGACAGGATCGGGCAGCTTCGGCGGTCGGAGAACCTGCACCAAGAAGCTGAGGCGAGTCGATTTCGGTGATTGTGGGCCCGCGCAACGCGTCTAGATCAAATCGATCTCGAAAGTGAGCCTGTTTGATATCGGTGATTCCGCGCCCCCGATTTGAACCAGCGACGTACTGAAGTTTCGAGGACCTTCAGACTGCGTGTTTGAGGCGCCTGTCCTTGTTGCGGCTCTGTTGCGAGCAGCGCCCGCACCTGCTCGAGATCTTGCCGCTGCTCCAGCCCTTCGATCGCCACCCCGTGCCGCCGGTCGTGCGGCTTCAGCTCCGGGTAGCCGACACAACATCTCCTTTCCACCTGCCGCTACCTCTCAGCGGGGAGCACCCAGCGGGCGAAGACTTCGAAACGGAGTTGAGTGGTCGGCCCCGGCCTATCTGGACATGGCGGTCAAGTTTGTCGAGCATCTCCGGTGGATCGCCTCGTCGATGATCAACGCCGGCGACGACGTCGGGATGTGGGACGAGGAGGACACGTTCTTCTACGACGTGCTCCGGCTGCCCGACGGCCGGGCCCTAGCGCCTGAAGGTCCGATCCATGGTAGGCCGGCTCTCCTTCGGTCACGACCCTCGCGCCGGCTTCGGCGCTCTTCCCACTCGCCCACGAGCGACAGTGACACGAACTCGCGCGGCCGAAGCGAACGGAACGCGAGGTCATGGAGCTTCTGTTCGGGCGCGTCGGCCAGCCGTCCCTTGACCGTGACCCCGCCGCGGGCGCATCATGGCTCGGGCCAGCATGAGAGTGAGTGGGCGCGTCGTCAAGAGATTCATCGTATCCTCGGCCATGTTCGCGGCCGGCTGCAGCACCCCCTTTTACCTGTCGCACGACCACGTCACGTCCACGCCGCGGTCACCGTCAGTCGACATGGCGGTCCTGGCGTGCGAGCCGGTCGCCGCCCTCGGTGTCGTCACTCCATCCGGCATCCAGGGCCTGAGCCCCACCATATCGCACGCGCTCACCGTGGCACTCGCGCAAGGATCGCCGCCCATCCGGGTGGTTTCGATGCCGGAGGTGCTGAACCGGCTCACCGACCGAGGACTGGCCGGGGAGTACGCCGATCTCCTCGCAGGGTACGGTCGCAGTGGAATCCCAGAACGGGAGCGGCTCCAGCGCATCGGCGCCGCGCTCGGTTCCCGCTACCTGCTGCAACCTGGGCTCGCCGAGTTCAGCCAGTCCCTCGTCGACAAGTTCGAGTTCACCGGCCTGAAGATCGTCAAGACCCGCATCTCGGGGCTGCGGCTGTGGCTCCAGGTCTGGGACACACAGACGGGTCACATCCTCTCGGAGTCCACCGGAGAACTGACGGTCGCCGCCTCCGTCGTCAGGCAGGACAGAACTGTCTCACTCGACGACATCGCGCAGAAGCTCTGGTCGCGCATCATCCGTGATGGCTTGCTCGCGGCGAGCACCGGGTCCCGGCCCTGCGTGTAATCCCGCCCTCACCTCGATGAGAGAACGTGATGGGATGTTTCAAGAGCGTAGGCAATATTAGCCCCGTCCCCGCGGCGGGCGGCCCGACCGCGGGCCCATCACCGAAGCATAAGGTGCGGGGCCGATGATACAGCACGTCCCATGACGCGTGCGCCGGGCGCGGAAGAGTCCTCTTATCGTCGGTCGTGCTTCGCTCAGCCGTCCCGCCGGGACTGCAGTTCCAGCGACACGAGGCGAGCCAGCATGATCGCGAGATAGAGCTGTCCGGTCAGCGCCTCCAGCACCGCGACCGCCCGCGCGAGGGGATGCACGGGCGTGATGTCCCCGTAGCCCACCGTCGTCAGCGTCACGAAGCTGTAGTACGTCCACGGCAGCGGGCCGTCGACGGCTCCCGCGAACGCTCCCGGATGCCAGAGCGCCACCAGCTCGTACGCGTGCGCCCAGATGAAGCCGAGCAGCAGGTAGACGGCGATCGCCCCCTGGATGCGGCGAGCCGTGATGGGCCCGCGCCGGAGAGCCAGCGCCAGGACCACGCCGCAGAGGACCATGAGGGTCGCGAGCGTCAAGATCTCCCGCCAGACCGCGAGATCGGCTGCCGGGAAGAGCCAGCTCGTCCAGCGCACCAACAATGCGGCGGCCGTGATCACGGACACGATCACCAGGGCCGGCGGCCTGTCGGCCACCGCAGCCGCGCCCGAGACCAGCATCACGGAGACAAGGGCATCTCCGACGAGCCTGCCCGGTAGCCCAACCGGCACGAGCGCCGGCACGACGATAATCGCGACCAGCGCCGCGAGGAAGATCGACAGACCTCGATCGTCCCTCCAGAAGCGCGATAACGCCGGCCGCATCTCTCGCGTCACCATCGCCGCTCCTCACTGCACCCTGGGTGGCAACAGGTAGAGCGTCATGGCGAAGATCGAATACACCAACAGCACCAGGACGCCGATGAACCACGCCGAGCGCCCGCCAATGGTGACCAGCGAGGCGGTCATGGTGGCGAGCAAGATCATGACCACGGCCCCCGGCCAGAATTGCAGATCCATCGGCTTCGGCCCGATGAAATAGCTCACGAGCACCAGCACCGGTGCGACGAAGAGCGCGATTTGCGCCGCGCTGCCGAGCGCGATGCCCACGCTCAAGTCCAGCCGGTTCTTGCGCGCGCCCGAAAAGGCCGAGGCCATCTCGGCCGCACCGCCGACCAGCGCCACGACGATGAACCCGACGAACGCCTGCGACATCCCGAGATCCAACGCCGCCGTCTGCACCGACTCGACGAACACTTCGCTCACCAGCGCCACCAGCACCGTGACTCCGGCCAGCGCGGCAAGGGCCAAGCCCATCGGCCACGGGATTTCTTCGGACCCTCCAGAGTCCGCGCTGGCAAACAGCTCGCGGTGCGTCTTGAGCGAGAACAGCAAGCCCAGGCCGTACCCCACCATCAGCAAGACCGACAACCCCACGCTCAATTGCTGGGTGAAGGCGGCCGCCGGCGCCGAGTCGGCCTGGCTCAAGGCCGACGGAATCAGCAGCGCAATGGTCGCCAGAAACAGCTGGCCCGCCTGAGCCCGCGCGTTGAGCCGGTTGTATTCTTGCGTGTGATGGTTCAGCCCACCGAGCAAGAACGAAGCGCCGAGCATGAAGAGCGTGTTGGTCACGATGGCGCCGGCGATGGATGCCTTCACCAGCATGTATTGCCCGGCGCGCAACGCGGTGAGCGCGATGACCAGTTCCGTCAGGTTCCCCAGTGTGGCATTGAGCAGGCCGCCCACCGCATCGCCCGTCTTGGCCGCCACGGATTCGGTGGCATGGCTCAACAGCGCCGCCAGCGGCACGATGGCCAAGACGGAAAGCGCGAACAGCAACGTGTGCGATTCTGGTGTGAGCTTGTGGCACGCGAAAACCGCCGGCACGAATACCAGCAACCACAGCAGCGGGTTGTGACGGATCTCTTTGAGCAATGGGTTCATGCCCGCGAGTTACTCGCTTGGCTGGGATGCGCAGACCACGAACGATGACTTCAGCGCCGTGAGCCGCACGCGGCCGTCATCCACGACGGTCATCTCGATGACGGCCGGGGGTTCTGTTTTCCTCCACGGCAGCTCCGAAAGGATGTTAATCGAATAGACGACACCCGCGCCGACTCTCCTCGCCTGGGCGTCATAAGCCCAAAACGAGCGTTGCTCGCGCTCGTACGACTGGTAGTTGCACCGCGTCTCGATCACTCGCCAGGCGAACTCCTGCACCGACCGCGGCACGGGGGCATTGCGATGGAACAGGATTCTGGAGTCGATGGGGGTAGCGGCGAGGCCGGCCAAGGCACACAGCATCGTCACGAGACTCACCATCCGGCGCATGACGTCGCCGCCGCGCGGTCGCGCTGCCGAGCACGGAAAGAGCGTGGCCATCCGTCCAGGCTCATCGTAACTCGCCGGATATCTGGAGGGATCAGTATCCTCTGCCGTATCCCGGCTGCGCTAACGCGCTATGGCTTTCGCAGCGTGCGCTCGGCTTCGAGCTGGCCCTGGCGCGCATGGTCGATGACCTCCCCGAGGATCCGCGCGAGCTCCTGCGGGGCGTGAAAGCCCATGGAGTTCTCGGCGGCCACGAAGTCGAGCCGCCACTGCGCCTTCCGGTGCTGGCCGGCGGCCGCCTGGAGGTCGCGTTCGGCCGTCCCGCGCTTCTTCGCGGCGACGATGGCGTCGAGCATGTCGGTGGTGGCGCGGGCCGCCCGTTGCAGGAGCGCGTGGTGACGGTCCTGGATCGTGAGCACGCGCGCCTCCAGCTCCTTCTCGGGCACCGCGTGGCAGCTCTGGCAGGCGCGGTTCAGGTTGAGGAGCGGGCTCCGAACCCAGTGGTCGCTCACCTTCGTCGCGCCGACGCGCTCGTAGGGCATGTGGCAGTCGGCACAGGCCACCCCCGCCCGGGCGTGCACGCCCTGGGACCACACCTCGAACTCCGGGTGCTGGGCCTTCAGGACCTTGTTGCCGGTTTCCGCGTGGACAAAGTCCGTGAAGCCCTCCCGCTCGTAGTAGGCCTCGATCTCCTCGACCTTGAGTCCGTTCGCCCAGGGATACGTGACGACCTTGCCGGGTCCCTTGAAGTAGTACTCGACGTGACACTGCCCGCAGGCGAACGAGCGCATCTCCTGGCGGGTGGCGTCCCGATTGGGGTCGAAGTCGGCGATGCCCTCCTTGGCCTTGAGCGCCTTGATGCCGGCGATGAAGCCCGGCCGGGTGACGCGGAGGGCCATGGTCTTCGGATCGTGGCAGTCGACGCAGGAGACGGGATGCTGCACGAGGAGCTGCCCCTTGTCGTCCTTCAGCTCCCGGGCCTCGCGGTACGGCATGCCCGAGACTTGCTCGAAGCCCTTCTGGACGTCGCCCTTCCCGACGGAGCGATAGAGCGCGAGGTTCGCGGCGTGGCACTGCAGGCAGGCGCCGGGCTGCTGCCGCTCGGTCACGCGGCGGGTCTCTTCCTGGTCGAAGAGGGCGTAGGCGCGCCCACGCCGGTCACGATAGTCGAGGGCGAAGGCGTAGCCCGCGAAGATCCGCTTGAGCCAGGGGTCCCGGTCGAGCTTCTGCTCCGCCGGCCCGGTGTCGCTCGCCCCGAGTCCGCGGCCGCCGTACTTGGTCGTCGTAGAGCGCGAGGTCCGCAGATACGAGTCGTACTGCAACGGCCAGTTCTGGCCCCACACCTTGGGGTCCATGGTGTCCTCGGTCACCTCGACCAGCCGGACGGTGGTCTGCCGGCCCTCCTGCTTCCGCTCGAAGATGTTCGTGAGGAGCGCCAGCAGGAGCACGGTGAGCCCTGCCACCCCGGCCAGCCCCACCAGCCCCAGCAGCCAGCCCCGCGCTCGGATCGTCGCCATGTCAGCGCCTGTGGCTCATCCGGGGGCGCCATGTCCGGCGCCGGCGTGGCAGTGGAGACAATCGAGCGGTCCCCGCGCCGGCCCGGCGGCGTACACCACCTCGTGGACGAGCCCCTCGTGGCAGCGGACGCAGTTCACGCGGGCCATGTCTCGATCGCGCGGCGTGATCTCGATCGGCTCTTTGAAGTTCTGGAGGGTGAAGGCGGCCGAGTGCCGGAATCCGTGCTCGGCCTTGGCCACCCACTTCGCGATCCCCCCGTGAGGCAGGTGGCACTCGACGCAGGTCGCAGTGTGCCGGTGGCCGCTCTTGAGCCAGGCGTCGTACTGCGGATTCATGACGTGGCAGTTCACGCAGGCGCGCGGGTCGGTCGAGAGGTAGGAGAAGCCCTTCGCGTAGACGAAGGTGAACGCCCCGATCCCGGCGGGAATGCCGAGCAGGCAGGTCAGCAGGAGGGCGAGGCCCGCCCGAGTCCAAGGCATCAGATCAGGTCTCGCTCCCAGTTGATGATCAACCGGAACTGGTACCCGAGCGCCCTTGAATGGGCCTGATCGAGGATGGCGCTGCGCGCACGGAACCAGACCCCCTGGAGAAAGGCCGGCGCGCTCCTGGGAAAGCGATAATCGGCTGTGAAGTCGTACTCCGTCTGGTCGGGAGCCTTCTGCCGCGTGGACGGGTTGATGGCATCCCTGCCCCAGGCGATGTTGAAGTTGGCGCTCAAGCCCGGGGTGAGCACCTTCGAGAAGTCGTAGGCGGCACCGATCAGCCAACCTTTCTCGTTGGCGCGGTCGAAGTCCTGATCGATCATCGTGAGATAGCCAGGGTAGGTGCCCCAAGGGTTCTGCATGGTGTTGCCGTTGCCGTTGACCGTGAAAGCCCCCGTCAGCGTGAGCTCCCGGTACATCACCTGGACGCGCGCCCCGCCCGCCTGGGTGGCCCAGAACTTGTCGACCGTCCCGCCGACGTTCGCGTCGCCGACGGCGCGCTGATCCGAGATCTGGACCCCGAGACGCAGTTTCCAGTCCTCGTTCAGCGGATGCAGGTAGTCGGCCTCCGCATAGATGGTATTGAACATGTTGACGCCGTACTGGTTGCTGACGTCGAGCCGAAGATTCTCCATCGGGGTGAGCCGGACGCCGGCCAGGCCGACGCCGTCGTGCTGCCCCTTCACCCCCGCCGCCGCAGACATGGCGACGAACTCGTCCGAGTTCCGCGTCTTGATGTTCCAGAGGTAGCCCGCGAGGTACTGGAGCCAGCCCACCTTGCCCCCGAGCGTCAGGGCCTCGAAGGTGTTCGGGGTCATCCGGTTGTCCTGCGGGTTGATGTACGTCTGGTCGACCTGCTGACGATAGCCCTTCAGGAGCGCGTAGTCCTTGTAGCGCAGCGCGCCCCACGCTTCGCCCGGGACGTAGTACCCTTCCTGCCCCGGCTTGAGGAGCAAGGTGCCGTCTCGGTCGTCCGGCGCATAGAGCGGCGCCGAGCCGTACAGGGTCGCGCCCATCGCGAACGTGTCGAGAAGCCAGCCGGACTGCAGGCTGATCCAGCCCCCGAAGGCCAGAGCCTCGTTCTTGACGTCGCTGGGCTGGTTCCGGTTGAAGTAGTAGGTGCGGAAATGCACCCTTAGGTCCATGTCCCGAAGGAAGGGCGGCAGCGGCGCCATCTGCTCCTTTACCGGAGCGAAGAGCCTCTCCAGGGGCGGCCCCTGCACCGGCGGCGGCGGCGGCGCGTCCTCGGCCGGCGATTGGGCTGGCCAGGCACCCAGGCCGATCAGCAGAGCGAAGCCGAAGGTCACTGCAAATCGTCTCATCGGATGCCTCCTCCTGTGTCTACGGCTCCTACTGCCACACCTTCTCGAACGCCTGAGCGATGGCGGATACCTGGTCCGGCCGCACGCCCGAGCCGGGGAGCGCGGCCATGCGACGGATCGTCGCGATGCGCTCGGGCTGGGTCTTCAGCACCATCAGGTTCAGTGTGTCCTCTCCGTGGCAGCGGGCGCAACGAAGCACGAGCAAGGAAGCGGCGATGCGCTCGAACTCGCCGGCCGGGATATTGGCGCCCGGGTGGCTCTGCATGCGCTCGACGGTGCGCTGGATTTCCGACGGCTCCATCGAGACGGTCGCGCCCAGCCGGCGGGCGCTGTGGCACTCCACACAGTTCTTCGTCAGGATCTGGCGAACCTGCAGCGGGCGTAGCGAGGCCACGTCGCGCTTGCTGGCCAGATCCGACGGCAGGCTCGCGACACGCTGCTGCAGGTCGCGCACCTGGGTGATGAGGGCGATGGTCAGGATGAGGTTGACGAGCACCACCAGCATGCCGACGATGCGGATCGCGGAGACCCGACGCGGTTGCTCCGCCGTCATGTCACGACAGTCCTTTCCGCGCCGCGCAGCGCGCGGCCGGGCTCAGCCGCGGGGCGCGCAGCGGTCCGCGGCGGCGCCTCCTCGTGGATGGGCAGGATCCGCACCAGCGCCCCGAACACGAACACGGCCCCTGCGGTGATGCCGAGGGTAATGCCGATCTCTCCCCACGACGGGACGTAGGTTTCCCAGTGCCGCACCCGGAGGCCGAACACGGCCACGTTCAGCCGGTGGAGCAGGACGCCGGCCACCACCAGGCCGCAGGCCAGGGCGAGCCCGCGCCGGCTCTCGCGCACTTCCGGCATGAGCAGCATGACCAGGGGAAGCAGCAGGCCGAACCCGATTCCGACCCAGAACGAGACCGCGAACCACGTTGCGCTGAGCATGGCGCCGGCGGCGCCACGGTAGAACAGATCGCCCACCTGGAGCGCGAGGCAGAGCGCCACGAGCCAGGCTTCGATGCGAGCGAGTCTGGCGAGCAGATCGATGCGCGGCTCGAAGCCGAGCCAGCGAGCCGCGGCGAGGTGCTCGAGGATCGCCACCGCCGGGCCGGCCATCATGGCGGAAAAGAGGTAGATCAACGGCAAGAGCTCCGACCACCAGAGGACGTTCACCTTGTGCGGGATGAGCGTCATCAACGTGCCCAGCGAGGACTGGTGCAGGTGCGACAGCGTCACGCCCAGCAGCATGATGGGAATGTAGATGGCCCGGATGACGTTCAACGCGCGACGCCAGCCGAGCTGCTCGACCGGCACCTGGGCGAACTCGAAGGCGAGCACGCTGAGATACAGGAACGCGCACCAGCCGACCTCGTACAGCGCGGAGGTGGGCGCCCAGGACACCAGGACCAGCCACACCTTCCACGGCCGGCCGAGCTCCACCATGAGCATGGTGATCGCGCTGACATAAGCCAGGAACGCCATGAGGACGGCGGGGCGAAGGAACGAATGGTAACGATGCCCGCCCAGGACCTCCACCAGTCCGGTGATCGTGAAGCCGACCCCTCCGATCGCGATCATGGTCATGATCCCGTAGCCGACCCACCAGCCCCAGGGATAAGCGTTGTTGATGTTGGCGACGCTGCCGATCCCGGCCGCGAATCGCACCAGGGTGATGACGACGGCGACCGCCATGACGGCGAGCAGGGCCTTGTCCCACCAGGTGAGCCGCATGCGCCAGTTCATGCCTTCTCGCCATCGTGCTCCCGGCCGCGGTTGCGCCAGTGCACCATCCAGGTCAGCGCCGCGAACACGCCGTACAACAGGCCGAACACATGCGGGGTGACGCGCAGCCATCGGTGGGTGAGATCCGGCATCGGCGACTTCGGCAGCCCGGTGATATAGCCGATCTGCTCGAAGGGGACGGAGGACAGGTGCAGCACGCTGGTTCCCCCGACCTCGTCGAGGCCGTAGATCTCGGGGATATACGTGCCCGGGGCCGTCGCGATCCGCCGCTTCGCCTCGGCCACCATGTCGTCGCGGTCGCCGAAGCTGATGGCGCCGGTGGGGCACACGGTCGCGCACGCCGGCTTCAGCCCCACCTCCAGGCGGTCGGCGCAGAACGTGCACTTGTGGATCAGCGGCGCGAGGTTCTCGTAGTCGTACTTGGGAATCAGGAATGGGCACGCCTGCATGCAGGCCCGGCACCCGATGCACCGCGACGCGTCGAACGCCACGGGGCCGAGGGCGGTCTTCTTCAGCGCGGTGGTCGGACACGCCGATGCGCAGGCCGGGTGGTCGCAGTGCATGCAGAGCTGGCGTCCGAACACCCAATCGGGTCGGGCGCCGGTCGTGATCTCGTTGAACGTGATCAGGGTGTAGTTGTTGGCGTCGAGATCGCGCGGGTTCTGATAGCCCGGGCCGGTGAAGAACGTCGTCAGGTCCGCGGGCCGGTCGTTCCAGGATTGGCACGCCACCATGCAGGCCCGGCAGCCGATACAGCGCGTATTGTCCTGGATCATCGCTTTCGGCTTCAAGGCGGGCGTGGTCATGTGCGGTCCTTTTTCTTGATATTGCAGAGAAACGCCT
>Ga0099791_10000274_pt1 | contig 18370 bp, 19 predicted proteins | sample Rivendell_Oct201_7_FD_77318 | JGI IMG/M metagenome (GOLD analysis project Ga0099791, IMG submission 77318) | Vadose zone soil and rhizosphere microbial communities from the Eel River Critical Zone Observatory, Northern California to study diel... | ecosystem: Environmental > Terrestrial > Soil... | reverse complement strand
CGGCACAGACCATCGTCACGGTGCTACCCGCATCCTCGGCAAGGATCGCGAACCCGCCGCGCGTCCACTACGCACCGGATCGAAGCCAGCGGGGTCCGATCATCAGCGTGATCGGCTCCGTCACGCTCACGGCGGGCCAGTCTCTCCTGATCACGGCCAGCGCCGTGGATCCCGACCGCGGGCCGATCATCTCCTTCACCGAGGAAATCACCGGTCCGTCCATTCCAGCGAACCCTCCAACGTTCACGGTGAGCCGGGATCCACAGGTCACGGTTCCCCAGAACATCGACGGAACGGACGGCGCGCCCATCGATTTCGAGGTATCCGCCGGGGATCCGGACGGCGAGCCGATCCTTTCGCTTTCCGCCGATCTCTCGGACATCCCCACCACCAATCCGGCGCAATTCACGACAACGGCGAACAACGCCCTGGGGCATTTCCACTGGGTGCCGCAACCGGTGGACGTGCGGGACCAGGCGTACCGGGTCGCGTTCACGGCCTCCAACGCGCTGACCGTGACCGACACCACGCGCATTGCCATCCGCAGCCGCAACCACGCACCCGTCGCGAGCGCGGGAGGTCCCTACTCGACCTTCGTCAACCTTCCTCTGGAGCTGAACGGCACCGGGTCCTCCGACCCCGATGGTGACGCGCTGCTCTATCTGTGGAGGTTCGGTGATGGAGCTTCCGGTCTGGGAGCAACGCCATCGCATACCTACAAGAACGCGGGGGACTATAGCGCGGTGCTCACGGTCACGGACATCGTCCCGCAGGCGGCTCTAGCGGACAGCGAATCGACGATGGTGCACATTCGGGCCGTTCTCCAGGCGTCGGCGTTCACGTTGGGCGCTGACAAGATCATCAAGCTCAAGTCAGGAAAGCCCACCAGCTGCGTCCAGATCGAGCCCGCCGAGCCCGGATTCTCCGTCTCGGAAATCGATCTCTTCTCCATCGTCCTCCGCTCGGAGGGAACCGGAGCCGTGGCCGAAATCCATGCGGTTCCTCGAAAGCTGGGCTTGGTCCAGGATGCGAACAGGAATGGCGTGCTGGACGTTTCCGCCTGCTTCCAGAAAGCGGATCTCAGAGCTCTGTTCGCGAACGTGAGCGGAACGCAGCAGATCCCGGTCGAGGTGAGGGGCCGTATCGCCTCGGGAGCGCCGTTCTCCGCATCGCTCACGTTGACCGTGAGCGGAACTTCCGGTGGCCTGGCCGCCGCCGTGGACCCGAATCCCTTGAACCCCGCGGCGGCGTTCACGTTCGAGCTGACCCGAGCTGGGGTCGTTCGAATCCAGATCTTCGACTCCGCTGGGAGGCTCGTGCGGGACGTGATCGCCGGAAAGTACTTCCAGCCCGGATTGCACGAAGTTCAGCTCGACGCGCGCGATCGGTCGGGGAGACCGCTTGCATCCGGCGTGTACTTCTACCGGCTCCAGGCGCCGGAGGGGAATGTCACGGGTCGATTCGCAGTTCTGAAGTAGTGCGGGCACGAACCGGGACGAGCGCTGGTCGAAGGGGCGCAGACATCACTTCCCGCCAAGTCTCCGCGGTCAATCCCGACGCTTGCGAAACGGTGCGGTGATCCCGGATTCTTTATCGCATGGCTCACAAGTCGAAGCCGGCGGCAAGGGATGTGCGGGTCTGCGCCTGGGCGGGCGATGATCCCCTGATGCGCCGCTACCACGACGAGGAGTGGGGCGTGCCGGTGCACGACGACCACGTCTTCTTCGAGTTCCTGACGCTCGAAGGGGCGCAAGCGGGTCTTTCCTGGTCGACCATCTTGAACAAACGGGAAGGCTATCGCGAGGCGTTCGCCGGATTCGATCCCGAGCGGGTCGCGCGCTTCGACGCGCGGCGCAGGGCGGCGCTCATGAAGAATGCCGGAATCGTCCGGAACCGCCTCAAGATCGAGTCCACGGTCTCCAACGCTCGCGCGTTTCTCGAGATTCGGAATGAGTTCGGAAGCTTCGATCGCTACGTGTGGACGTTCGTGGGCGGGAAACCGATCCAGTCCCGTCGCAAGACGCTCCGGGACCTTCCCTCGAGGACCCCCGAATCCGACGCCCTCAGCGCCGATCTTCGAAAACGCGGGTTCCGATTCGTCGGTACGACGATCGTCTACGCCTTCATGCAGGCGGTTGGAATGGTGAACGATCACGAGGTCCAATGTTTTCGCTACCGGGACCTCGCGGCACGCCCCTGAGATTGTAACCGCGCCTGAGTTGGAGCCCCTCGCTTACGCGGGCGGCGGAGGCGGGAAGAGGACCGCCAGGCGAGCCACACGCCCCATCGGGGTCCAGGCAACCATCCCCACGGTCCAGACCATGCTGTCGCTCGTGACTTCCCCGGCCGCGACGCCCTGGGCGAGCTGGCCAACCGTGTAGGGCCCGAACGTGCGTCCCCCGGACGCCACGTGCCACAGGGCGGGATCGCCCTCCGGCGTAGGCGGGACCAAAGGCAGGGGCGATTTCGCGGGGGCGGCTGAGCCCGCGATCGCCATTCCCATTCCGAGCCCGATGCCTGCACCCGCCAGGCCGCCGGCCGGGTTCGCGGCCGCGGTGGGGATGGACTCGCCCAGCTGGTACTGCTGGTAGCGATTCAGATCGCCGAGCACGCCCATGCTCGAGCGGGCGTCCAGGGCGCGCTCCACCTGCTCGGGAACGGAGACGTTCACGATGACGAGGCTCGGCATGTCCAGCCCGTACTCCTCGTCGATGCGCAGGAGCACCGCCCGGCGCACGTCCTCGGAGAGCTTCCCGAAGTTCTTGGCCAGGTCCACGACGGAGATCTCGGTCGAGGACACGACCTCCGAGAATTCCGAGACGACGATCGAGCGGAGGAGCACCTCGATCTCGTCGGCCTCGAAGGAGCCGTCCGTGCCCACCAGCTCGGCGAGAAGCGCCTCGGGCTTCACCGCGCGGAGCGTGTACGTGCCGAAGGCGCGGACGCGAAGGGGGCCGAACTCGGGATCGCGGAGGAGGACCGGGTGGGGCGTTCCCCACTTCAGCTCCGTGACTTGCCGGGTCGTGACGAAATAGACCTCGGCCTTGAAGGGGCTGTTGAATCCATGCGGCCAGCTGCGGAGCGTGGTGAGCACGGGAAGGTTCTTCGTGTTGAGCTCGTACGTCCCGGGCGGAAATACGTCGGCGACGCGTCCCCGGTCCACGAAGATGGCCGATTGTCCGGGCCGCACCACGAGCCGCGCGCCGTTCTTGATCTCGTTCTGGTAGCGCGGGAAGCGCCAGACGATCGTGTTCCGCGTGCTGTCGACCCACTCGATGATGTCGACCAGCTCGGCGCGGAGCTTACTCACCAATCCCATCGTATCCTCCTCATCTCAAGAGCTTCGAGAACAGGTCGCCGATGCCTTTGATGACGCGCTCCGAATCGATCTGTACATGTCCGGCGAGTGCACGCCGTCTCGCCAGCGAGCGCGCGCGCTCGTCGATGAGGAGCTGCTGCGCGGCAAGGACGGCCGCCGCCTTCGCGGGATCGGCTGGAAGGCTCCACGTTCCGTCCCCGCCGTCGGCGGGCTTATGCTGGAGGCCGCCGTCGAGAACGAACGCGGCGATGTCTTCCATCTCGTGGGCATCGAGCCACGTGCCGTGGCTGCCGCACCAGTCGACGACCACGCCCGAGTGCCCCGCGAAATTCTTGCGCTGCATCGCGGCGTTACAGGCGGGGCATTTTCGGTAGGTGACCTTCGCCTGCCAGAGGGATCGGCGCTCGCGGTGGACGACACTGGCCGGCGGCGGCCCCTCCTGGCGCCGCCGCTCCCGAACGCGGTCGACGAGACGGTCCATGACGTCCCCGGGTGCCCAGAGACCGAGGCACATCGGACATTCGTCCACCCAGAATCCGCCCAGGGAGCGCGCCTCCAGCCGGACGCCGGGGCAATTCGGACACTCCATGGGATCCACAGTCTTGTGTACCGGCTGTGGGAGGAACGCGACCCCGCATGCCGTGCAGTGAAGCGCCCGCTCCGGATTTCTTGCAAAGCACTCCGGGCACACGGGCCCCGCCGGCGCGGGATCGCGAAGCACCGTGGCCTGACAGTAGGAACAAACCCGTTCCTCATCCCCGACGAGCGCCCCGCAGGCCGCGCATCGCGTCACGGCGGCATCGACCGCCTTGGGACACCTGGCGGGAAAGGACGCGCCGCAGGGGCAGGTCACGGAGTCCTCCCCGAACCCAGCCACGTCGTACTGGGCGTGGCAGTTGGGACAGGCGACGAGCTTCATGACGGTCGGTTCCGGTCGGGCGTGGCCATCGAGGGGTCTATCGGCGGATCGGGACGGATTCTTGAAGGGTGGGACGGTGGCCCAAGCATTCCCATGACCCGGGACCCTGCATCGGCTAGAGTCTGACCGTTCCGGGCTGCTCCGCGACCGCAAGCAATGGAGGGCATGACCGGTTGCCTTCGGTCTACGGTCTCAAGCCGGCGTTCCAGGGACTGCTGCGCCCACTGGTGCGCGGCCTCGTCTCCGCGGGCATCACTCCCAACCATCTCACGCTCGCGGCGGTGCTCGGATCGGTGGCGGTGGCCTTCGCGATCCCCTCCGCGGCGTCCCACCCGCGCTTCCTCCTGATCTTGCCGGCGTGGTTGCTCCTGCGCATGGCCCTCAACGCGATGGACGGCATGGCGGCGCGTGAGCATTCGATGACCACCCGCCTCGGTGGCGCGCTCAACGAAGTCGGCGACGTCGTATCCGACGCGGCACTCTATCTGCCGCTCGCGACCCTGGGCCCCGGGTGGGCGGCCATCACGTTCACCCTGAGCGCCATGCTCACCGAGTTCTGCGGCGTATTGGGCCCGGCGCTCGGTGGCTCGCGGCGTTACGACGGGCCGATGGGCAAGAGCGACCGGGCGTTGCTCGTGGGTCTGCTGGGGCTGGTAGGCGGTTTGGCACCGCGGACGATCGGCTGGTGGCCGGCAATCCTGTATGCGGCTTCGGCGCTCGCCCTCGTGACGTGCTGGAACCGCGTGGCGGGAGCGCTGCGCGAGCCGGCGGCGAGCGCCGGGAAATGAGCGGCATCGCGCTTTCCCCGATCGGGACGATGGTGGCCGTCACGGCCGCCATCCTGATCGCGGCGACCCTCCTCGTGATCCTCCTCCGCCGCCTCCGTCCGGCGAAGGATTTCAGCGAGCTGAGCGCCCGGATCCAGTCTTGGTGGATGATGGCCGGCGTATTCTTCGCGGCCATCCTGGTGGATTCACGCGTCTCCCTGGTCTTCTTCGCCTTCCTCAGCTTCTGGGCGCTGAAGGAATTCGTGACCCTCCTCGAGACGCGAGCCGCCGACCATCGCGCGCTCTTCTGGGCGTTCCTTGCCGTCCCCGTGCAGTACGTCCTGGTCGGCATGGGCTGGTACGGGATGTTCGTCCTCTTCATCCCCGTCTACATGTTCCTCTTTCTTCCCCTTCGGCTGGTGATCGCCGGCGAGGCCGCAGGCTTCGTGCGCTCGGCATCACAGATCCAGTGGGGGCTCATGGCCTTCGTGTTCGGGCTCAGCCATCTCGGGTACTTGCTCCGGTTCGACGAACCGTTGCCCGGGCGGGGCGTGGACGGCCGAACGCTGGTGCTGTTCCTCGTGTTCGTCACGGAGATGAGCGATGTGCTTCAGTACGCGTGGGGAAAGCTCCTGGGGCGGCACAAGATCCTACCGACGATCAGCCCCAACAAGACCTGGGAGGGATTCGTCGGAGGCATCCTCAGCGCCTCGGCCCTGAGCTTGCTCGTTCGGTTCCTCACGCCGTTCTCGGTGTGGGAGACGCTGATCGTTTCGCTTCTCATCTGCGTGGTCGGATTCTTTGGAGGCGCCGTGATGTCGGCGGTGAAGCGCGACCTCGGCACCAAGGACTTTGGATCGCTGATCCCCGGACACGGCGGCGTGCTCGACCGTGTCGACTCGCTCTGTTATTCCGCACCCATTTTCTTCCACTATGTCCGCTACTTCCACTAACCGGCTGCGGGACCTCGCGCAGATTCTTTTCTTCGCCCTTTTCGTGCGGCCGTTCATGGCGCTGTTCATCGGCCTGCGCGTCCGCGGCCGCGAGCATCTGAGCGTGCCCGATCCGTTCGTGCTGGTGGCGAACCATTCGAGCCACCTCGACACGCTTTCGCTCCTGAGCCTGTTTCCTCTCGGACGGCTGCGCCACCTCCGGCCCTGCGCGGCCGCGGACTACTTTGGAAGGAATCGCGCGGTCCTCTGGCTGTCGCGCACGCTCTTCAACATCCTTCCGATCGCCCGGGAGAACATCCTGCCCGAGGATCATCCCATCCAGCGCATGCGCCGGACGCTCGAGAGCGGCGAGAGTCTCCTCTTGTTCCCGGAGGGGACGCGGGGCAAGGGGAGCGAGATCGGCGAGCTCAAGGCGGGAGTCGCCTATCTCGCCGAGCAGATCCCGGGTCTCACCATCGTGCCTGCGTATCTCGAGAACATGGCCCGAGCCCTCCCGAAGGGCGAGTACCTTCCCGTGCCCTTCTTCTGCGAGGTTCGGTTCGCTCCCCCGCGACGCCTCTCGGGAACGCGCGAGCAGATGCTCGGCCAGATCCGAGACGACATGGAAACCCTCCGCCATGGCTGACACCGGCCGGGACGGGCCCGCTACAGCGGGCGGTCGAGGCTTGGCCTCCGGCGCTTCGCTCTTCGTGGGAGCCCTGGGCGGGATTTGCTGGTGGGCCGTTTCTCTGGTTCTGGGCGCCAGGTCCTTTGGGGTGCTGGGGACCAATCCCATGGTGGGCGTCATTTCCGGAGCTTGCACCGGCATCATCGTGGCCTCGATCTCGAGGGCCTTCTATCGCCGCTCGTCGGTCAAGGCCCTGACCTGGTACTCGCCCCTCACGGTGTACGTGGCGATCGTGATCTACGGGACGATTGTGTTCGTGCTCCGCGTGGGGTTGGACGACTTTCCTCCGGGCCAGATTCAATGGGCCGTGGGGCTGCAGTCCGTGCTCGGAATGTTGTGGGGCGTTACCTTCTTCCTTCCGGTGGCGGTCCTGGTTCACGCTCTTGCTTATGGGAACCATCGCCTTTTCCGGAGGATGGCGGAGGGCCCTGAGCCGGGGAAGAACGAGAGGAGGAGCTGACATGGAAACAAAAATGTCCCCCCAAGCTCTTTCGAGAATCGGGGGCGCGCTTTACCTGGCCATCATCGTTCTGGGGCTCTTCGAGGAGATGTTCGTCCGGAGCAGGCTCATTGTATCGGGCAATGTCTCCGCCACAGCCGCCAACCTCAGGTCGCTGGAATCGCTGTGGCGCCTCGGCATCGCTTCCGAATGCGTCCTGCTGATATGCGCGATCACACTGACGCTGATCTTCTTCGTCTTGCTGCGGCCGGTCAGCAGAGATCTCGCGTTGCTGGCGGTGTTCTTCAATCTGGTTTCGCTGGCGGTGGAGGCATCCAACGCCCTGAATTTACTCGCGGCTCTGTTTCCACTGGGGAATGCCGGCTATTTAGCGGCGTTTCAGCCGGAGCAGCTCTACGCCATGGCAACCCTGTCGATCCGATCTTTCGAGCACGGCTTCGGGTTGGCCCTGATCTTTTTCGGCTGCGAATGTCTCGTCGTCGGTTACTTGATCTTTAGATCAGGATTCCTGCCGAAGGCCATCGGCGTTCTGATGCAGATCGCCGGCCTGAGCTATCTGATCAATAGCTTCGCGCTGCTTGTGGCCCCCAAGCTCGCCGACCAGCTATTCCCCGCCATCCTTGTTCCCGCCTTCATCGGAGAGGCATCCCTGTGCCTATGGCTTCTTCTGAAGGGCGTCAACGTAGAGAAGTGGAAGACGCGGGCGGCTGCGCACTAGCGGCCGAGGGTCTACAATCTCGGTCCAGACCCCAACGGTATGGTTTTGAGAGCTGAGGAGAGGACGCGATCATGAGCAAGACAAAACGGATACCCGAGGGAATCGCGATAGTAACGCCGATGCTGGTGTGCCGCGATGCTGGGGCTGAGCTTGACTTCTGCAAGACTACGTTTGGCGCCGAGGAGATGGGACGCCGGCCCGGTCCCGATGGGAAGGTGGCCCACGCGCTGGTGAAGATTGGCCCGGCCACGGTCATGATCGAGGGAGAGTGGCCGACCCTCGCGAGCCGGGCGCCCCGGCCAGACGGCAGCTCACCGGTGGTGATCTACATCTATGTCGAAGACGTGGACAAGGTGGTGGAGCGGGCGGTGGGCGCGGGGGCAAGAGTCCTGATTCCTCTGAAAGATCAGTTCTGGGGCGACCGCACCGCGCGGATTGAAGATCCATCCGGGCATGTGTGGACGATCGCCAGTCGCGTCGAAGAGACTTCGACCGAGGAGCGGAAGGAGCGCTGGTCGAACATCGTCAAGGGTTGATGTGGTCCCGCTCGAGGAGGGCACTCATCCATGTTCGTAGGCCATTACGGCGTCAGCTTCCTCGCCAAGAAGAGTGACGATTCCATTCCCCTCTGGGTCCTCTTCGTGGCTGTCCAGCTCCTCGACGTCGTGTGGGCGCCCCTCGTCCTGCTGGGCGTCGAAAAGGTTCGCATCGTCCCGGGGTTTACGGCGACCAACCCTCTGGACCTCTACTACATGCCCTACACGCACAGCCTCGCGGCCGCACTTCTCTGGTCCCTCGCTGGCGCTGTCACGTACCGCCTTCTTCGCCGGTCCTACAGCCCCCGCGCTAGTCTGCTCGTCGGGGCCGCCGTCTTCTCCCACTGGGTCCTCGACTTCCTGGTCCATCGCCCCGATCTGCCCCTGTTCGACAATTCCGCCAAGGTGGGACTGGGGCTTTGGAACCACCCCGTCCCGGCTTTCGGCCTCGAGGCGGCCTCGCTGCTCGGGGGCTTGGCGCTCTTCGTTCGCCACCGGGCCGGTCGCTGGGTAGCGCTGGCCGTCTTTGGCTTGATCATGCTGATGATCCAAGCCTACGTCTTCTTTGGCCCACCCCCCGTGTCCGACGCGGCGCTCGCCGCCACCGCTCTGGGGTCCTACGCGGTCTTCGCCTTGGTCAGCTGGTGGCTCGTGGACTTTCGGCACGCCACGAGAGCTGCAAGAGTCGGACACAACCTTCGAAGAGTGTGACCCAGGTCACGCTCCCCTACTTTATCCAAACCGCACCGCCACAGATGTGGTTAGCATCTATGTAGGATCGCCAGCGTCGCGTTGTCCCGAGACGTCGGGGCGCAGCATCCGTGTCGTAGGAGTTGGTTGTCCCCCCAGTCCGTTTCGTCGTGCGTGTCCATCATCGTTCATCGCAACCAAGGAGTGACGCCATGGAACTCGGACGGAAATCGATCCCCACCCTCGTTCTCACCTCCATCCTGCTCGTCCCGGTCGGTGCCTTCTGCGGCGCGTGCTCGCACAACGGGAGCATGAGTCCCATCACCGCTCCACAGCACGGTGCGCTGCGCGCCAGCGCCTCCGCGACGGATCCCGCGGCGCCGATCCAAGCCTCGAGCACCAACGGCTCCGCGGGCCAGATGCCGGCCTTCTATGACGACAAGCTCTTCACCGTGAACATGAAGCAGATGCCGAACCCCGGCAGCGCTTCGACCATCGCGCACAATGGGAGCATCAACGAGATCTACGCGAGCAACGACCTGGACGAGGAACAGACCTTTACGCCGGTGCTGGACGCGATCCAGGGGGACGGATTCAATCCCTTGTGGCGGCAGAATCTCATCGTGTTCAACACGGGGTTCACTCCGCATCAGTTCACATCGGATACCGATGTCCTGGCCGCGGCGAGCGGCTCCAATCCCGAGATCACGATCGTGACGACCGACGAGGTGTATCGCTGCTCGGTGGTCGGGACCAAGTAGTAGAGCGGCAGGCGGCGCGGGGCCGGGCTTTGTTCGGATCTCCCCTAGCCCAGTCCCTTCGCCGCGCCGCCTGGGAATCGAACCTAGACTATAATCGCTCACGCGGTCTGGCCCTGTGGGCATGCCGGGTTTCTTTCGCAATTCGTCGCCATGGGCCGGGTCGGCGGGAGGCCGCGATGAAGATCAAACGATACGCCAGCGTTCTGTCGCTGCTCCTCGTTCTCGGCCTCACAGGCTTTGGGTCGAGCGGGCACGCGGAAAAGAGCGCAGCAACTCTCGATCCCCGGCTTGCTGACTTCCTCGAATTCGTCATCAAGGACCCCGCGGTATTGAAGAAGGAAAGGGAGGATTACGCGTCGCGTGGAGTGACGTTCGAAGTCTTCATCTACGCCGTCTACACGGGAGCCGTGAAGGTCGATGACGCGCCGGACAACGAGCAGGCGAGACGGCTCGGCCCCAATGCAGGAGCCCTGGCTCAACTCGGGCAATACCTCGAGGAGCAACGCCCCGAACTGTCCGCGAAGCTGTTGGACCAGATCGCCGAGTTCTACTCCGTGAAATCCAACCAAACCTTCATGCGCGGTATGTTTCTCGAGTCGGTTCGCGGGCTGACCACAGCAGCGCCCCCGACGGTCGACGACGAGGCAACCGCAAAGACGTCCGCAACCATCCGCTTCAACGGTCTCGACAACGAGGCCATCGGCGCCGCGAGCCTCGCACGCCGAGGAGCGTTCCTCAGCGTCACCGGCATCGGCAGCTCGGGGAGCGACGGGGTCCGCATCCACCTTACGGGCGCGGCGACCGAGGTTCGGGTCCGTGCCCAGGTGCCCAGCGGCCCCGCGCTCGCCGCCGGAGCCTACCTCGAGATCACATCGCGCTCCTCCGATGCCGAGGGCGATTCGCTGGGATTCCTGAGGATCACGCGCATCTCCGACGCGGATGGTTACGAAGTCACGGGCGTGATAGCGAATGGAACGAGCCACGTGCTCGCCATCTACAACAAGGGCCGTGAGGTGCGGCGTGACGTTCTAAGCACGACCGGGACTCCGTTCGCCCGAGTCCGGGCCTCCATCAAGTTCGAGTCGAGCCTGAACGACGCGGTGAGTCGAGGAGAAGGGACCTTGCTGCGCTGGCAATGGTCGAGCCCGAGCCCAATCAGGATCATGAATCGCGCGAGTGGAGCGGACACGACGGTCGTGGCGGACGAGCTTCGTTTGCTCGACGCCAATCCACGGGGCGGAGGTCCGACAACTCTCTCCGAGTTCATCGTCCGCGGGCGCGACCTGGGGGAGATCCGAATCCGAGCCGAAGAGGTGATCGAGAACCCCAAGAAGTCCAAGTAGCCCGCGGAAAATGGTGCGCCGCCTAGGAATCGAACCTAGAACCTACTGATTAAGAGTCGAAGCTCGCGATGTCACGAACCGGCGCGAACTGTCACGAAATATAGCGAAGACCCCACGTTGACCCTGCTCCGACGGCCAGCTCCGGTGGCGTCAACCACAGTTAAACTACAGTCGCTCACGCGGTCCGGGCAGGTGGGCGTGGCGGGTGGCAACTCCCGTTCGCGGTCTATGGCCGAGGCGGTCAGATCCAGGTATTATGCGGCGTCTTTCCATCGTATTCAGATACGTAGAACAGTCGACTTCAAGTTAGAGGTGGCACCAAGCGGGCGTCGTGACACTCGTCTCTTCCAAAAACGGAAGGTGAATCGAAATGAGCACGGATCTTGCGACATGGGCTCATCTGGAGAAGCTCACCTGGCAACACGTGTCGCTTGCCCTCGCTGTGCTGGTCGTGGCAAAGCTCGTCTCCCTTCTTCTTCGAGGCTTGCTTCGCCGCACCGCGGAAAGCGTCTCGCCGCGCCTACGGCTCCCGATCCTGCGCGCGATTCCTATCGCCCGTCTCCTGATCGGTGCTGGGGCACTGATTGTCGTCGTCCCGATTTTTCTCGAGCCCACCTTCGGCAATGCCGTTGCGGTGTTTGCGAGCGTAGGTCTGGCGCTCGCCTTCGCGTTCAAGGACTACGGAAGCAGTCTGGTTGCCGGACTCGTGACCGTGCTGCACAACACCTATCAACCGGGGGACTGGATCGAGTTGGGTGGAGTCTACGGGGAGGTCAAGTCGATCGAGCTGCGAGCAACGCACATCGTGACAGCGGACGATACGGAGGTGATCGTTCCCAACTCCCGGATCTGGTCGGCGAGCATAGCCAACGCCACCAGCGGCAATCGAAGCCTCCTGTGTGTCGCGCAGTTCTACCTGCACCCCGACCATGACGCTGCGGGAGTAAGGGCACAGCTGGCGCAGATTGCGGAAGGCAGCTCCTATCGGAGGCCTGACACACCCATTTCTGTGATCGTCATGGAAAAACCGTGGGGGACACAATACCGGCTGAAGGCCTACGTGAAGGAGAGCCGCGACCAGTTCCTCTTCATCACCGATTTGACAGTCCGGGGTAAGGAAGCTCTTCGGATTATGGGCATCCGATTTGCGCAGACCCCCTACGCGGCCACGGAACCCGGGTGATCCATCTTGATCTTTCTCGTGTGGGTTCTCTGGGGAGCAAGCCGATACCGCGCCATCCAGCCCGCCCCTGCAGAAAATGGTGCGCCGCCTAGGAATCGAACCTAGAACCTACTGATTAAGAGTCAGTTGCTCTGCCAATTGAGCTAGCGGCGCGGAGGGATTAGCCGGAAAAAGGTAGGCGAGTGGGGAGCGAAAGTCAATGCACGAAGCCGTGAGTCCGCTGACCCTCGAGTTCCTGACCTGGATCTCGAGCCGGCCGCGGACCTATGCCGAAACGATGGAGGCTTGGCGGAGCAACTGTCCGCGCCATCCCGTGTGGGACGACGCGCTCAGCGGCGGACTTGTTCAGACTGTCGCCGACTCAGGTTCCACGAAACAGCCGATCGTGACGTTGACCCCAAAAGGACTGGCCATCCTCCGAGGAACATCGACCGGCTGAGCTTCACTTCCCCACCCTCTGAGCCGCCTCCAGCGCGGGATCGCGTCCCGCGACGTAGTCCGCGAACGTGAGCGGTGCCGACACGCTCACCGGTATGAACTCCCGGGTGTCGCGCGGATCCGACTGCTGCCAGTAGAGGCTCGAGACTCGCACCGTCATGCGGCTGTTCGGCAGAACGATTTTCTTGGAGTCGCCATACATGTTCCCACGCGATGCGCTGGGCTCCCCGACGAACACGACATCCGCGTCATTCTCGAGATGATTGATCAGCATTTGCGCCGCCGACCAGGTGCGCCGGCCCGTGATGACCACCAGTCGGCCCGGCGCGTCATATCGGGACTTGAGCAGCCCCCGCACGATGTCACGGTTCCAGGATCCGTCGCCCCCGCCGTTCAGCCGTAAATCCAGAATGAACCGCTGGGCCCCGGCCGAGTCCGCGGCGGCAAAGGCCCGGGCGAGAAAGACCCGGAGCGAGTCTTCCGGTTTCTGCTGGATCGCGTTGAGCTGGCAATAGAGCGAACGCGTCTCTGGAAGGAATTGGTACCAGTACTTGTTCTGCGGCGCACTCAGCCAGAGCGGTTCCGCGGCTCCGTCCCGGGCGTCGACCCAACCCTCGCGCCTCGCCCAGGTGAGATCGGTTTCTCCAGTGAGCATCGGAAAGAGACCCGATGCGGAGAGCGAAAAGTCGCGTCGATTCCCCGATCGCTCGATTCGGAACGTCCCGTGCATCGGATCGCCCGAGAGCCCGCTGGCATGCAGCACTTCCGGCATCGTCAAGAGAACCGGCGCCCAGGCACGAACACCCATCTCATTGTCCCGACCGATCAGAGGCCGCACTCGCGCGAGCGCCTGCTCCACCGGCACCCCGCCGATTCCGACGACGCGAGCGCCGAGCAAGGCCGCCTGAGCTTTCGCGGCCGCGCGCACGTAGATCCCATCCTCGAACCAGTACAAGGCGACAGGCAGCTGGTGAAAGACCGCCGAGGTGTCGCGCCACGGACTCACGTTGGAGTGTCCGTCGCCAACGAGCGCATCCAGTCTTTCCAGCTCGACGATCACCTGATGACGCGCCAAGCGAGGCAGGGCGCAATCGATGGCCTGGATCGAGCTGTCGAACTGCGCGCGCGTCATGGCGTGAAACAGATTCGCGTGCCGCGCGGGCATCTCCACGCGCAGGTACGCGAGATCCTCGCGCCAGCGGCGGACTTCAGTCGAGTCGAGCGGTGCCAGGGATGGGGCTGCGGCGACCGCCGACTGGCCCGAAGCGACCGACAGTAAGAGGAGGGTTGCCGCTAGAGCGTTTCGTCCGGCCCGGCGCGCCGCCTCACGCCTTCCCACCTCATCTCACCGGCTCGGCGAGATGGCGCTCCTTCGCGTCGTGGAGGATGTCGCGCATCTCATGCTTGAGATGCTTCGTCGCGTCTTTCAGGTGGCGCGACGCTTCCTCCGATCGCGTCTTGACCTTCGTTTTCTCACGAACCGTGATCTTTTGATCGCGGGAGGAGTTCTCCAGATCATCGAGCTGGCGCTGGAGCTTGCTCAGGTCCCGCTCCAGATCCTCGGTGTCGTCGCCGCGCCGCTCCGCGCGCGCGATCTCGCGCGACAGCCTGCCGATGCTCCGGCGCGAGCCGGGAGCGCTCGCGGTCGTCCTTCGAATTCCCCAGCGCTTCCCGTACCTGAACGCTCACCGCCTCGCCCAGCTCGCGTCCCGCGTCGTTCACGGGTTTCGCCGCCCGCTGCGCGCGCTCGATCAGGCCCCGGTCGCGAATCACGTAATGGTCGTCCCCCTCACGGATGAACAGGAAATCGCCGTCGTACTTTTCGTGCAATCGGTCGAAGGCCTCGACGTCCGCGAGGCCGGAGGTCGTGCTGTTGCCGTCGGACACGATCGCCCACCCAAACAGCTCGAGATTCGTGTTGTATCCATACGAGTCGCTCCTGGCGGAAGCTGCCGCCGGGAGAAGGACCGAGGCCAGGAAGGCCAGCGCGACGAGAACGACATGGTTTCGGGACATGGGCTCTCCAGAGTTCGCGGTGAGGTGGTCGGGGGGGACCTTCCACCAAACGCTTCAAGGGGATCGTGACAAGCACCCGGTTGGATGGTCCACGGCGGCACCGGGTTGAAAAGGATTTCGGAGCCGGACGAGACACTCCCGGCCGGGCGGGAACGTGGGAACCAGAGCCCCTCCGAGGCGGTGTAAGTAGAGTCCGGGAGCCGCGAAAGTGGTACCCTGCGTGGCTCTAGAACCCTTACCCAGGAGCTTCCGTGACTCGCAAGACGCGCATCCGATTCGTCGCTTCCCTCGCGATGGGCCTCCTCGTGGGCGCCGCCGCGTGGAATTGCGCGCGCGCCGAAAAGCCCCGGAGCAAGGTACTCGTCGTCGGCGTCGATGCGGGGGAATGGGACGTCCTGGGACCGCTCCTGAATGAGGGCAAGGTGCCCAGCTTCGGCCGGATGCGCGATCACGGATCCGCTGGAAAGCTCCGTTCGCTGGAGCCTCTGACCAAGAGCCCGATCATCTGGGCCAGCATCGCGACCGGCAAGGTGCCGCAGAAGCACGGCATCCTGGATTTCTTCATGAAGCAGCGCGGGCGGGAGAACGCACGCGAGAACGCGGCGAACCCCGGGGCCAAGGCGAATGCGGCCGAGGGCGAGGCGCCGGCAACCTCCAATCTATGGAGAGCGCGCCCGATCTGGGAAATCCTGGGCGGCTTGGGAAAGACGGTGGGAGTGGTCGGCTGGTGGACGACGTGGCCGGCCAAGCCCGTGAACGGCGTGCTCGTCAGCGACTACGTTCAGTACGACACCGGATCCTGGCCCGCCAAGAATTCGCGGCGCACGTACCCCGACAGCTTGAACGACATCGTGGAGCGCCTCCGCGTGAAGCCGGAGAACGTCTCCTGGGCCGAGCTCTTCCAGTTCGTCCCCGCGATCGACACGACGAAGGTGACGCCGAGGCAGGAGGAGCTGATCCACGACCTTCGCTGGATCTACGCCGCGGACCGGACCTTCTATCGAGTGGCCCTGGAGCTATATAAGAAGAAGCATCCGGACTTCTTCACCGTGTATTTCCGCGGCGTCGACGAGGTATCCCACACGTACTGGGACATCGACCTGCCTGGAGGCTTTTCTCCCCCGCTCACGGACGCGGAGCTGAAATGGCTCAAGCGCCTGATCCCGAACTACTATGTGTTCACCGACCGCATGCTCGGCGATTTTCTCAAAGTGGCGGGAAAGGACACGGACGTGATCGTCTGCTCCGATCACGGATTCATGGGGGGCGGCCGCGGAGTCATGGCGCACAAGCTGGACGGAATGATCTTCATGATGGGCCCCCACGTGGAGAAGGGAGGAGGCATCTCCGGCGCGACGGTGCTCGACGTCACCCCGACCATCCTCGCGATCTTCGGCCTTCCCACCGCGCACGACATGGACGGGCGCCCGATCGCGGGAGGGCTGGAGTCGGCGCTTGTGAAGCGCATGGCGCGCGATACTCGTCTCCAGACGTACGAAACCGCCCGGGCTCCCAGCGAAGGTGAAGCCGAGCCCGTGCGCTCCCCGGTGGATCAGGAGCTGCGCGAGAGGCTTCGCTCTCTCGGGTACATCCAGTGACGCGCCTCGTCCGTCCGGCCGCGATCGCGATCCTCGCCGCCCTTTCGGTGCTCGGGGGGGCGCCCCCCGCCCACGCCCGAGACGCGGAGAAAACGCGCGTCCTCGTGGTGGGCATCGACGCCGGTGAATGGGACGTGCTCGGGCCGTTGATGGATCGCGGCCAGTGTCCGAATTTCACCCGGCTTCGGGCCACGGGCTCGGCGGGAAGGCTACGATCTCTCCTCCCGCTCACGCGCAGCCCGGTCATCTGGGCGAGCATCGCGACCGGGAAAGTCCCGGAGAAACACGGAATCCAGGATTTCTTCGCGCCGGAGATCGGCGGAGAACTCCTGCGCGAGGAAGCGCAGGGCGTGGGGCAGCGTCCGGTGACCTCGAATCTCTGGAACGCTCGACCCGTCTGGAACATCCTGGGCGCTCTCAATCGCACGGTCGGCGTCATCGGCTGGTGGGCGACGTGGCCCGCGCAGCCGGTCAACGGTGTGCTGGTCTCCGACTATGTTCAGTACGAGACGAAATGGGCGGACGGCAGCACGAGTCTGACCTATCCCGATTCGCTCGAGGCGATGGTGCAACGCCTTCGCCGCACCGCCCAAAGCGTCTCCTGGTCCGAGATACTCCAATTCGTGGCGCCCTTCGACACGACCCAGGTCACGGCGCGCCAGAAGAAGATCCTTCGCGCGTTGAGAACGACCTACGCCGGCGACATGACCTTCTACCGCGCGGGCCTGGCGCTCTACAAGGAGGAGCGGCCGGATTTCTTCGCGGTCTATTTCCGAGGTGTCGATGAGGTATCCCACCACTACTGGGATCTGGACGGTCCGGGTCGGTTCGACCCACCGCTGACGAAAGCGGAGATCGCATGGCTCGAGCCGTTGATCCCCAACTACTACATCTTCACGGACCGGTTGCTGGGCGAGTTCCTGCGCGTGGCCGGCAAGGACACGGACGTGATCGTCTGCTCGGACCATGGCTTCGGCGGCGGCGGAACCGGCGTCATGGCCCACAAGCCCGACGGCATCATTTTTATGACGGGGCCCCACATGGTGAAGGGCGGAACGATAACGGGAGCCACCGTCCTGGATATCACCCCCACGATCCTCGCCACCTTCGGCCTTCCGACGGCTCGCGACATGGATGGCCGGCCGATCCAGGGCGGGCTTTTGCCCCGGATCGTGAAGCGCATCGAGCGGGACACCCGCCTCCCGACTTATGAGACGGCGCGTGCGAAGGGGGAAAGCAAAGAGCCCCTGCGCTCACCCGTCGATGACGAGCTGCGCGAGAGGCTCCGCTCACTCGGATATATTCAGTAGGCGGGCCGGCCTTGCCGGCTCACCCACTCCCTCTACCTAGAAGGGTAGATCGTCGTCCGCGTTGCCGCCCGCGGGCGTGAAGCTCTCCTCCGGTGCTCCGCCGCGAGGCGGCGCCTCCATCGCGGGCTCCCCATTGCGCTCGCCCGCGCGTCCGAGCATCTGCATTGTTTCGCAGATCACCTCGGTCTTGTAGCGCTGCTGCCCTTCCTTGTCCTGCCAGTTTCTCGTCTCGAGACGGCCCTCGACGTAGACCTGCTTCCCCTTCTGGAGATAGCGCTCACAGATGTCCGCGAGCTTTCCCCAGGCCACGATCGAATGCCACTCGGTCTTCTCCTGTTTCTGGCCGTCCTGCCCTGTCCAGTTGCGCGAGGTCGCGAGCCTGAAATTCGCGACGCGCTGGCCGCCAGGCGTGGTCCGGACCTCGGGGTCCGAGCCGAGATTGCCTACCAGGATGACCTTGTTCACTCCTGCCACGATGCACCTCCTGCACGTTATGTCGGAGAACTAAGGGAACAGTAGGCCGGTCCATGGAGGGCGTCAAGCGGTCGCATGGGCGGTCGGATTGACGCTTGCCAGTTCGACGGTTAGAGTGGCTGAGGCGCCGGTCAGGACCGGGGCGTAGCGCAGCCCGGTAGCGCACCTGCCTTGGGCGCAGGGGGTCGGAGGTTCAAATCCTCTCGCCCCGATTCTCG
>Ga0099791_10000271_pt1 | contig 18412 bp, 6 predicted proteins | sample Rivendell_Oct201_7_FD_77318 | JGI IMG/M metagenome (GOLD analysis project Ga0099791, IMG submission 77318) | Vadose zone soil and rhizosphere microbial communities from the Eel River Critical Zone Observatory, Northern California to study diel... | ecosystem: Environmental > Terrestrial > Soil >... | reverse complement strand
CGGCCGCCACGCTCACCCTCAAGGCGGAGAACCGGCGTCTCGCCGCCCCGTGGGCGCACGAGATCGTGGGCAAGTCGGCGGCCGTCGTGAAGCTTCTGCGCGAGATTCAGCTCGCGGGACCCAGCGCGGCGCGGGTCCTGATCCTGGGAGAGAACGGCACCGGCAAGGAGCTCGTGGCCCGGGCCCTCCACGCGGCGGGACCCCGGCACGGCCAGCCCTTCGTCGCGGTAAATTGCTCCGCGATCCCGGAGGAGCTGATCGAGTCGGAGCTGTTCGGGCACGAGAGGGGCTCGTTCACGGGAGCGACGCAATCGCGGCGCGGCACCTTCGAGGAGGCGCACCACGGCACCCTGTTCCTCGACGAGATTGGAGACATGAGCGCCCGATCCCAGACGAAGCTCCTCCGCGTGTTACAGGAGGGGGAGATCCATCGCGTCGGCGGGAATCGCGCGATCAAGGTGGACGTGAGGGTGATCGCGGCCACGAACCAGGATCTGGAGGCGCGCGTTCGCACGGGGCAGTTCCGCGAGGACCTCTACTTCCGCCTGGCGGTGGTGCCGATCACCGTACGGCCGCTCCGGGAGCGCAGCGAGGACGTCCCGCTCCTCGTCGAGCACTTCGCCGGGACGCTCGCGAAGGAGACCGGCGGCAAGCCCAAGAGCTTCAGCCCCGCGGCGGTCGATTTGCTCCGCCGCTACGGCTTTCCCGGAAACGTGCGCGAGCTTCGGAATCTCGTGGAGCGCCTCTGGATCATGACGCGTGGATCGAGCATCGGTCCCGAGCAGATTACGCAGGTCCTCCCCCCATCGGACCGAGCGGAGGCGCGGTCGGCGAGGCTGGGAGATGCGGTGCGGGAGTTCGAGCGGAAGCAGATCGAGGATGCCTTGCTCGACGCCGGAGGGAGCATGACGAAGGCCGCGCAGAGCCTCGGCCTCGAGCGAAGCCACCTCTACAAGAAAATGAAGAAGCTCGGATGCCGTCCCGAGAGCTTCAGCCCCTGAGGCCGCGACGCCCGGGCCACATCATCGCGCGATCACCCCCTGAGCCAGGAGCTCGGGGACGATCAGCTTCGCGATCTGTCGGTTCACGTCGCTGGCCGACTTGGGATTGACGGATTCCGTGGTGCCGCTCCAGACGAGGCGCCATTCGCCCCGCGTGCTCCACACGTCCACGCGGTGGCGGACGATCTGGTCGGTCTCGACGTAGCCTGGCTCGTACACCTCGCGCCAGTACGTGTAGTAGTTGAGCGACCAGCGGCTCCGGACCCAGACCGGCTCCAGGCGCGTGTACCCCGGGACGTACGTGGTCTGCGTCTGGGTGCCTTGCCGGTGCGTGCAGAGCACGCCGTCGTAGCCCCGCTCGCGAACGAAGTCCTCGATCTGAAGCGTATCGGGAGCACCATCCGGGAAACGGTCGTAGGACGGAGTGGCGGTGACGCCGCGCTTCTCCAGCTCCGCGACGAATCCATCCTCCCAGATCCGGCGCGAGAGTGGGTCTTTCACGACCGAGACGACCAGCATCTTGCGAATCGGATTCGACGGCGCGGTGGGATCCTTCCACATCTCGACGAGTTGGGTCCCGCTGCTGCATCCTCCCAGTATCGAGGCGGCGATGCAGCCGGCCAGGAGAAGGAGCGAACGCTTGGAGCGAAGAGGATGCGGGCCGGGACGGCACGGGGGGCGGGAACGGCGGACGCAGGAGAACACGGTACCCCTCCCTGGAGCGGAAACTTCGGGCAGCATCGAAGGCTGCAGCCTGGAACGCTAGCAACCCTTGGGAGGGGTGTCAAACGCGGGCCGTGCGGCTCAGCGTCAGCGGTTCGGCTTCCAGGTGGGAAGCCGCACCCTACAGGCTGCGGGTGGCCTGCTTCCGGTTGAGCTGCAGCACGCGCACGTCGGGATCCACCACGACCTTGTCCGGCGAGAAGGCGCAGTGGATCGTGAGCGCTTTCGATTCTCCCGCCCCCAGCACGACGGCTTCCCGGGCCTCGCGGTAGGACGGTTTCTCCTTGGTCCAACGCTCACCCGAGGTCGCGGCGATCTCCACCGGCATGCGACCGGTGCCCGTGTTCTTCACGGTGAGGGTCACGTCGTAGCCCTGGCCCCGCTTCTCCTTCTTCGCACCGACCACCCGGTACTCCGGCATCGCCCGATCCTCGAACCACTCCTTCACGAACGAGTCGTACGCGACCGGGTCCGAGGCGTAGGGGCGCATGGAGGCAACGAAGTCTTGTAACGCCGGATGGTCGCGGCTCTCGCTCCACGTACGGATGAAGTGCTGCAGGCCCGCCAGGGCGCGGTCGTGTCCCATGAAGTCGTAGAGCATCCAGAACACCCAGCCGCCGCGGTCGTACATCACGGTCTCGTCCGACTCGCGCTTTCCGTCGATGTCGTACATGGGGCGCTCGACGTCCACGCGCCGGCGGTCGCCATAGCGGGATTCGATTCCCTTCGCGAACTCCATGCGCCCCCGCGGGCCCTTCACCTTCTCGAAGAGGAGCAGCGTCGAGAAGTGCGCCATGCCCTCGCTCAGGAAGTCCCCGTTGGGGCCATTCGCGGGGGTCAGGATGTTCCCCCACCATTGATGGGCCGCCTCGTGGGCCGTGACCAGGAACGTGGCATTGGTCTTGGCGTCGTTCTTGGTCAGGAATCCGATGTTCTCCGAAAACGTGATGTTCGTCCCGAAGCCTTGGGCGTAGCCGGCGAGCGCCGGGAACTCGGAGAGCTTGAGCTCGCGCCAGGGATACGGAAGGAACCACTCCGAGTACCAGCGCCGCGCCGCGTCGAGCGTCGAGGACATTTCCTCGATGTTGTAGGGATGCGCGGCGCTGTAGAAGATCGTCGTCCCGTGGCCCTGCTTCGTCTTCCACTTACCACAGACGATGTTCAGGATCTTGATCGGGTGATCGGTCTCCCAGACCTGGGTGCGCCGGCCATCCTTCACGGTGTTGCTCGTGCAGACGCCCGGTCCGTTGAGCGTGTAGTCGGCGGGGCCCGTGATGGAAACCCGCGCCGGGAACCACGCGGTCGCGCCGTAGCCCGCGCGCGTGATCCCCTTCCAGTAATCGCGCGGATACTTGCGCGCCTCCGTCTTGTTGTCCTTCGTCTCCCCCACGCCTTCCATGAAGCCGAGCACCGGGAGGAAGCTCGGCTGGAAGCCGGTGAGCACGACGCCCGAAGGCAGGACGAACTCGTCCGTGTTCGCGCCATTCTTGGTGACTCCCTTGGGAAGGAAGCCGTCCCATTTCCAGCCGATCACGACGCTGTCCCCCCTCGCGAGCGGCCGCGCGGGAGTGAAGACGTAGAGGTGCTTCCGGTCCTCCGGTTGGTACGCCTTCCCGTCCATCGTCCACTCGAGGTGGTTCCAGTCGAGCCCGCCCGTGAGTGGAATCTGCGTGAGCGTGGAGTCGAGCCCGTTCACGAGGGTGAAGGTTCCGGCGCTCGAGAGCCCATGACGCCTGGGATCCACCTTCACCGCGACGTCCACGCGCGCGATGTCCGGCAGCGGGGCGTCGAGCCAGGTCTTGAGATTCTTGGCCCAGTAATCCTTCGTCTCCTTCTTGAAGGCGCCTCCGTCGAGGCCATTCGTGACCTGGAAGATGAGGACGGTCCAGGCCGCGACCGGCACCAGCGCGAAGCCCGCGAGTTTGAGCGCCGTCCCGCCGAGGCGGCGGGGCGCCAGTCGATGAATGGTGCGGACGGCGTCCGCGCTCCTACGGTCGAAGAACTTCACGGCCAGCGCCACGAAGAACACCGCACCGCCCAGCACCATGAGCCGATTCACGACGAGCGCCAGGCGGTCGGTCTCGAAGAACCCCAGATCGCTCCAGCGCAGCGCGCGTCCCCAGAGCGGCCAGTTGCCGGCCCAGCTGATCTCGCCGGTGAGGGTCCGGAAGCCCGTGTAGATGAGCACGCCGAGCGCGATCGCGTACGCGGCGTACCGGTTCCCCACGGCGGCGTAGATCGCGGTGACGAACGCGGTCCAGAACAGGAACGTGGGAATGAGGAGCAGCCCCCAGATCAACACATAAGGCTCGAGCGAGAACGGCACCGTATGCTGCACGAGCAGCGCGATCGCGCTCGCGACGAGGGATGCCGCCAGCACCACGAGGGCGACCAGGCTGTTCGCGACCGCCTTCCCCGCGAGGAACGCGCCGGTGCGGCACGGAGTCGCATAGAGGATCTGCGAGAGCTTCGTCGTTCGCTCCCGCTCCAGGGACTCCACCGTGTAGAAGAGAAGCAGGAGCAGGACGAGGAGGATCGTCTGGTTGGCGATCGCCACCGCGCTCGTGCCGGGGGTAAGCAAGACGGGAGTGTCGAAGGCGCCCACCGCGAGGAGCGAGTTGCCCAGCACCTGGACGAGAATGAGCGGGATGAAAATGTAGAGGCCGGGCTGACGCGCCAGCTCCCGCAGCTCCGTGCGCGCGACCGTCGCGACGCAGGAGAGGAACCCGGGCTGGCGTCCGGTCATGCCGAGACCGGCCAGGGCCGGGCCGTGCGCAGGCTCCGACGCGATCGGACCGGCGGCCGGCTCACCGGCGCGCGCCTTCGCCTGACGCTTGGAGATCACGACGCCGCGCAGGGACCGGGCCACCGCCCGCTCCGTGAGCAGCACGCCGCCGAAGCCCAGCAAGAGGAGCCACGCGCGGTTCAGCCAGAAGAGCGCGTCGTAAGGCACAGGACTCTTGTTGTAGTACTCCACGCCGCGATCCACTTTCAGCAGGCTCTCGTTGAGCCACCGATACCCTGATGGCTCCACGACTTGAAACAGTTTGTTCACGCGCAAGTCGAGCCACGAGGGGGACCAGGTCCAGAGGAAGAATCCGCAGACCAGGAGTGTCGCGACCGGGAGCACGAAGACCATCACCGCGTTTCTCGTCCGCTCGCCGACGTACATCGAGAGCCCCACGAAGAAGACGAGGAACGGAAGCCCGATCGTCAGAACCGGCATGAGGTAGCTCCGGAGCAGAAACGGACCGCGGATGTCCTGTGCCGAGGGATTGGGGACGACGTGGTTGAAGAATGCGTTCACCGCCACCTGGAACAACATCGCTACGACGAACCCGCCGGTCACCGCGAGAAAGCGGCCCCACACGTACTCGCCCGGCGTGAGCGGCGTGGAATGAAGGAGCACGTCCACCTGGGACTCGTGATCTCGTATCAGCATGAGTCCCGCCGCCGTGGCGATGAAGAAGGCGTAATAGAGCAGGATGATGAAGGTCATCATCTGGGTCTGCGCGAACTCGGAAGTGATCCAGGCTTTGGTCCCACCGACCGAGCTGTCTCCGGAGGAGATCGACATCTTGCCGCTCGAGAGACCCCACGCGCTCAGGATGAGGATCAGCACGAGGAAGAAGAAGAGCGGACGGCGGAAGGTGTGCTTGAACTCGACGCCGAAGGAAGCGGCGAGACGGCGGAAGCTCATGACGGGGTCCCGGCCTCCGCGGACGCCGAGGCAAGTGCAGCGTCGGCGCTGTCCAGCGGCGAGGCCGGCGAAGCCCCGCGTCTTCCGCGCGCGGGAAGGGCGCCGAGGCGCATGAGAACCAGGTAGGCATCCTCGAGGGTGACCGGCACCGGAACGAATCCATCGGGAGGCGTTGACGTGGGATCGTAGATTCTCGCCCGATCCTTCCCCTCGACCAGGATCGCCTGCGTGACGATGCGCTCGGCGCGAAGGCGCGGAAGCTCCTCGACGCTCACGGTGCCCTCGTAGATGTGTCCCGCGATCGACGCGCGCGCCTCGCTGGGCGAGGTCACGGTCACGAGCCTCCCCGCGCGGATCACGGCGAAGCGCGGACAGAGCACCGCGACGTCTTCCACGATATGGGTGGAGAGAAGCACGATCCGATCCACGGCCAGCTCCGAGAGGAGCCGATAGAAGCGAAGACGCTCCTCGGGATCCAGCCCCGCGGTCGGCTCGTCCACGATGATGAGACGTGGATTCCCCGCGAGGGCCTGCGCGATGCCCAGCCGCTGGCGCATCCCGCCGGAATAGCCCTTCAGGGAGCGCTTGGCGGCGAAGGAGAGATTCACGCGCTCGAGGAGCTCCGCCACGAGCCGCTTGCGGCCCTGGGGCGCGTGCACGCCCTTCAGGATCAACATATGATCGAGCATCGTCTCGCCGTTCAAGTGTGGGTAGAAGCCGAACTCCTGAGGCAGATAGCCGAGGCGCGGCCAGAGCGCATCCGGGCTCTCGAGGATGTTCTCGCCGTCGAGCGTGGCGGTGCCGGACGTGGGCTCGAGGAGTCCCGCCAGGATCTTCATGAAGGTGGATTTCCCTGCCCCATTGGCGCCGAGCAGGCCGAACATGCCGGATGGGACGTCCAGGTCGATGCCGTTCAGGGCCGTCACCGGCCCTGGATAGACTTTCACGAGACCGCGCGTTTCGAGCATGGGCTCCTCCTCAGAAACACGTACGCGCGGCGACGGCGCGGGGTTTCAGGTCGGATGGAATTGTGGGAAAGAACCCCTACCCTAGCAGTCCCGAGCCTCGATCGCCATGGCGGATCGCGGGCCCTTGCGCCTCGGGGAAATCAGGACTAGTCTGCGTTTTCCCGTTCGCCCTCTCGTTCCTTGGAGGCCTCCCTTGCGCATCGGCATGCCCCTCTCTCCCAGCGCCACCAAGGTCATGCTCCTCGGCGCCGGAGAGCTGGGCAAAGAGGTCATCATCGCCCTGCAGCGCCTCGGCGCCGAGGTGATCGCCGTGGACCGCTACCCGCACGCCCCCGGGCACCATCTGGCGCACCGGTGGCACGTCGTGGACATGACCGATCCCTCAGCGCTCCGCGCGGTCGTGGAGCTGGAGCGGCCGCATCTCGTCGTGCCCGAGATCGAGGCCATCGCGACCGACGAGCTCCAGCGGATCGAGCAGGACCGCCTGGCGCGCGTGATCCCCACGGCCAGAGCCACGCAGCTCACGATGAACCGCGAGGGGATCCGGCGCCTCGTGGCCGAGGAACTGGGGCTCCCCACCTCGCGCTATGCCTTCGCGGAGAGCGCGGAGGAGGTCCTGCGCGCCGCGGTTCACGTGGGCTACCCCTGCGTCATGAAGCCCACGATGTCCTCCTCGGGAAAGGGGCAGTCCGTGCTCCAGGGCCGGGAGGACGTCGCGAGCGCGTGGGAGTATGCGATGAGCGCGGGGCGCGTGCGCCGCGCGCGCGTCATCGTGGAAGAGCGGATCCGATTCGACTACGAGATCACGCTTCTCACGGTGCGCTCGGGGCCCGAGGACGGCGAGGCGCAGACAGTCTTCTGCGAGCCGGTGGGCCACGTGCAGGTGAAGGGAGACTACGTCGAGAGCTGGCAGCCGCAGCCGATGAGCGACGTCGCGCTGGCGAGGGCGCGCGACATCGCCAAGCGCGTCACCGACAGCCTTGGCGGGCGCGGCATCTTCGGCGTCGAGCTCTTCGTCCAGAAGGACCGGGTCTGGTTCAGCGAGGTGAGCCCGCGTCCCCACGACACCGGAATGGTCACCATGGTCACGCAGGCGCAGAGCGAGTTCGAGCTCCACGCGCGGGCGATCCTGGGCCTGCCGGTGAGCACGGAGCTTCTCTCCCCGGGAGCGAGCGCGGTCATCTACGGCGGCGTGGACGCGAAGGGGATCGCCTACGAGGGTCTGGACGAGGCCCTTCGCGTTCCACGGACCGAGGTCCGCCTCTTCGGGAAGCCGGAGGCGTTCGTGCGAAGGCGCATGGGGGTCGCGCTGGCGTACGGACCGGACGTCGCCGAGGCGAGGCAGCGCGCGAAGCGATGCGCCGGTCTCGTGCGCCCCGTCAGGCTCGATCCCGTGCCCGACCCAGTCGCCCCATGAAGGGCAGGAGCGCGATCGAGAGAAGCGCCGGTATATAATCGCAGGGATCCCAATCCAAACCTTATCGAGGCTCCTCCGTCATGCCCTTGCAAGAATTCCATCCTTCCGTCCGCCGCTGGTTCCTGGAGCGGATCGGGAAGCCCTCGCCGCCGCAGCGCGATGGCTGGCCGAGCATTCGATCCGGCGCGCATACGCTGATCGCGGCCCCGACCGGCACCGGCAAAACGCTCGCCGCGTTTCTGTGGGCCATCGACGGGCTTGTGCGACAGGGAGAGGACCTGCGCGACGAAACACAGGTGCTGTACGTGTCTCCGCTGAAGGCGCTCGGGAACGACGTCCAGAAGAACCTCCAGGGCCCGCTGGCGGAGCTCAGCGAGCGCGATCCCAAGCTCGCGAAGGTGCGTGTGCTCGTACGGACCGGAGATACCCCCTCGAGCCAGCGAGCCTCGATGGGCAAGCGTCCTCCGCACATCCTGGTCACGACGCCCGAGTCGCTCTACATCCTGCTCACGAGCCAGGGCGGCCGAAAGATGCTCCAGACGGTGCGGACGGTGATCGTGGACGAGATCCATGCGGTCGCGGGAAACAAGCGCGGCCCGCATCTCTGCCTCTCGCTGGAGCGGCTGCAAGAGCTCGTCCAGGGCCCCCTCCAGCGCATCGGCCTCTCGGCAACGCAGAAGCCGGTCGAGGAGATCGCCCACCTCCTCGTCGGCGCGGGGCGCGAGTGCGCCGTCGTGGACATCGGCCACCGCCGCGACCTCGACATCGCGGTCGAGCTCCCGGACTCCCCGCTGAGCACCGTCTGCTCCCACGAGACGTGGGAGGAGATCACCCGGAAGATGGCGGAGCTGATCGGGGCCCACCGGACCACCCTGGTGTTCGTGAACACGCGCAAGCTGGCGGAGCGCATCGCGGCCCGGCTGACCACGGCTCTCGGCGAGGCGCAGGTCACGAGCCATCACGGCAGCCTCGCCCGCGAGCGGCGCCTCGACGCCGAGCGCCGGCTCAAGGAGGGCTCGCTCCGCGCCCTGGTCGCCACGGCATCGCTGGAGCTGGGGATCGACATCGGCGACGTGGATCTGGTGATCCAGGTGGGAGTCCCCTACTCGATCTCGGTTCTGCTGCAGCGCGTGGGCCGGAGCGGCCACGCCCTCACGCGCACGCCGAAGGGGCGGATCTTCCCGCTCACCCAGGACGAGCTGGTCACCGCGGCCGCGCTCCTGGATTCGGTTCGCCACGGGGTGCTGGACCGCACGCTCTCCCCCGGGCGGCCGCTCGACATCCTCGCCCAGCACATCGTGGCCGCGTGCGTTCCGGAGACCTGGGAAGAGGAGCGCCTCTTCGAGGTGTTCCGCCGCGCGTGGAGCTATCGCGACCTCCCGCGCGAGGAATTCGACGACGTGGTCCGGCTGCACACGGAGGGACGCCTGGCGCTGCTCCACCGCGACGGCGTTCACGGCCGTTTACGTGGGACTCGCCGCGCTTCCATCACGGCGCTCACCTCCGGGGGCGCGATCGCGGACACCGGCCAGTACCGGGTCGTGATCGAGCCGGAGGGCACCCAGGTCGGATCGCTGGACGAGGACTTCGCGGTGGAGGCGAACGGGGGCGACATCTTCCAGCTCGGGAACGCCTCCTGGCGGATTCTCCGAGTCGAGCCCGGTGTCGTGCGCGTCGCGGACGCGCAGGGCGCGCCTCCCACGATTCCCTTCTGGCTCGGGGAGGCGCCCGCGCGCACCCGCGAGCTGGCGGACGCGGTGGGCCGCGTGCGCGAAGCGGGACGCGACCCCGAGCGCATGGAGCGCGAGCTGGGATTCTCTCCGGCGGCGGCCTCGGAGCTGGCGGAGTTCCTGAACGAAGGAGCCCTGGGGCTCGGCGCCATCCCCACGCCGACGTGCGTGGTGCTCGAGCGCTTCTTCGACGAATCGGGCGGCATGCAGCTCGTCGTGCACGCGCCCTTTGGAGGGCGCATCAACCGCGCGTGGGGGCTGGCGCTCCGGAAGCGCTTCTGCCGGGGATTCGGCTTCGAGCTCCAGGCGGCCGCCAACGACGAGGCCATCGTTCTCTCGCTCGGCCCGCAGCACAGCTTCCCGCTCGAGGAAGTGTTCCAGTATCTCCATCCCGACGTGGCGCGCGATCTCCTGGTCCAGGCGCTCCTCGACGCGCCGATGTTCGGCACGCGATGGAGGTGGAACCTGTCCCGCTCGCTCCTGATCTCGCGCACGCAGGGCGGAGGGAAACGAGTGCCCACGCCGCTCTTGAGAATGCGGGCCGAGGACGCGCTGGTGAAGGCGTTCCCTCAGGCTCTCGCTTGTCCCGAGACCTTGCCGCCGGGAGATCAGCCCATCCCCTGGGAGCACCCCATGGTGCGGCAGACCATCGAGGACTGCTTGAACGAAGCGATGGATGTCGATGGCTTTCTTGATGTTCTGCGCGGACTCCGTGACGGCACCATACGCAAGGTGGCGATCGACACGCGGGAGCCCTCGGCCTTCGCGCGCGGGATCCTGAACGTCATGCCCTACGGATTCCTCGATGATGCGCCTCTCGAGGAACGGCGGACGCAGGCGGTTCTGGCGCGCCATCGAATCGATCCCGAGATCGCCGACACGCTCGGCGCCCTGGATCCCGAAGCGGTGGCGCGCGTGCGCGAGCAGGCCTGGCCGGATCCCCAAAACGTGGAGGAGGTGCACGAGGCGCTGCTCTGGATGGGATACGTCACGCAGGAGGAAGCCGCGGCCTCGGAGTGGCTGCCGTGGCTCACGGAGCTTCACGCCTCGGGCCGCGTGCTCGAGGACGTGGATCCGCGAGGCGCGACCCGCTGGCGCGCCGTCGAAGCATCCCGGAATCCCAAGTCGGTCCTGCGCGGCAGGCTCGAGGCGCTCGGACCCGTCGTGGTGAGCGATACGCCGGAGGACACGCCCGCGGTGCCGCGATCGGAGCGCCAGCGCCTGCTCGAGCTCGAGGGCGAAGGGGTCGTGCTCCGCTGCCGCCTCGGCGGCAGGCAGGCCTGGTGCGACCGGAGACTTCTCGCGCGCATTCACCGGGACACCCTCGACCGGCTGCGCCAGGAGATCCAGCCGGTCACGGCCGCGGAGTTCTGGCGCTTCCTCGCCTGCTGGCAGCACGCGGACGAGAGCTACCTGCTCGAGGGACCGAGCGGCGTGATCGAGGTCGCCCGTCAGCTCGCGGGGTTCGAGGTCGCGGCCGCGGCCTGGGAGTCGAGCATCCTGCCCGCGCGCGTTCGCGGCTACCGGCAGGAGTGGCTGGACCAGGTGACGCTCTCGGGTGAGCTGGTCTGGGGGCGCCTCTGGGGAGGCGGGAACACGCCGATCCGGTCCACACCGGTCTGTCTTCTCCCGCGCGAGGATCTGGACGCCTGGCTCTCGCTCGCGGCGCCGGTGGGTGTGGCCGAGACGGAATCCAACGGAAATGGGACGGGATCGCTTCCCAGCTACGCCTCGATCCTCCTCGATCTCCTTCTTCGGCGCGGGGCTTCCTTCACGCAGGAGCTTCAGCGCGAGTCGGGACTCCTCCCCTCGCACGTGGAGATGGGGCTCGCGCAGCTCATCGGCCGCGGAATCGTGACGTGCGACTCGTATAGCGGACTGAGGCGCCTGATCACGCCGCCCAGCCGGCGCCGGGGCGTGATGAAGCGCGCGCCGTTCGCGCCGGCAGGACGCTGGACGCGGTTCCGGATTCCCCGGCCGGAGGGCGCGCTGGGAGTCATGGACGCTTCCGGGCCCGGCGGTCTGGTGGAGTTCACGGCGCGTCGGGTTCTCGCCCGGTACGGAATCGTGTTTCGGCGTGTGCTCGATCGCGAGCGGCTTCCGATCCCCTGGAGGGATCTGGTGCGGGTCTACCGGGTGTGGGAGCTTCGCGGAGAGGTGCGGGGCGGTCGCTTCGTGCAGCGGTTCGCCGGAGAGCAATATGCGCTGCCGGAGGCGGTGGAGCTGACACGGCGGCTGCGCCGGTCCAAGAGCGCCGCGGGCCGTGGGCTCAACCTCAGCGCCGCCGATCCCCTGAACCTCGAGGGCATCCTCACGCCGGAGCCGCGGGTTCCCTCACAGGCCCGCCGCCGCGTGCTCGTCGCGTAAGCCAGGGTGCGGGGTTGCTACGTGCCGGCCTGGGCGACTCTCCCTGCGCAGATCTGGAGCACCTCCGTCAGCTGCTCCGACGTGACCGGCTTCACGATGTGCCCGTCGAATCCCACTTCCGCCGTGCGCTTCTTGTCATCCGGCTGGCCGTACCCCGTCATCGCGAACAATAATATTGCCCGGGTCCGCTCGTCGGCACGCAGGCGCCGCGCAACCTCCAGCCCGTCGAAGCCTGGAAGCCCCAGGTCCACGAGCGCCAGGTCAGGCAGGCTGGCCGACGCCTTCTCCACGGCCTCGGGACCGCTGACCGCGTCCTGAACCTCGTGGCCGGCCAGGTCGAGGAAGGTCCGGAGCATCTCGCGCGCGTCCGCGTTGTCGTCCACGACCAGCACGCGGAGGGCGCTGGGCAGATTGCGAGGCTGCGCTTTCTCGGAGATCTTGAGCGGAGACGCCATCAGGCGAGGAAGACGAACGACGAACGTGCTTCCCTGGCCGACGCCCGCGCTCGTCGCCTCGACCGAGCCGCCCATGAGCTGGGCGAGCTTCCGCACGAGCGCCAGGCCGATCCCGAGCCCCCCTTGCGCCCGGTCCAGCGCCTGACGCCCCTGCACGAAGACCTCGAAGAGGCGCGGAAGCAGGTCCGGTGCGATTCCGATCCCGTTGTCGCCTACACGGATCACCGCCTGGGAGCCCTCCGGCTTCACGTGCAGCGAGATCTTCCCGCCGGGGTCCGTGTACTTCACGGCGTTGACCAGGAGATTCGTGATGATCTGGTCGGTCCGTGCCACGTCCGCGTCGACCATCACGGGATCGGCCTTGAAGTTCAGGATGTGTCCGTTCATGCGGCCGGAAGCCTTCAGCGCCTCCACCGACTTGGCCGCGAGGTCGGCGAGATCGAACGGCTCGAGGGTGAGCTGGACGCGGCCGGTGGTCACGCGCGAGACCTCGAGGAGATCGTCCAGCATGCGCGAGAGCTGGAAGGACTGCCGCGCGATCACGCTGCCCGCGCGCTCGACCTTGTCGGACGACGCCGTGCCCAGCTGCAAGACCTGGGCGGCGGAGGTGATCGCTCCGAGGGGATTCCGGAGCTCGTGCGAGAGCATCGCGAGGAACTCGTCCTTGCGCCGGTCCTTCTCTTGAAGCTCTCGGTAGAGCTTGCGGTTTTCGATGACGCTGGCGGTGCGGCTCGCGATGATCTCCATCAGCTCCATGTCGGCGTTCGTGTAGTGCCGCAGACTGGACATGGCGAGGGCGCCGTAGATCCCCGAGCGCCCGGAAAGCGGAAGGGCGATGCCGGTCACGCCTCCCGAGCTCTCGCGGATCTTCTCGATCCTTCCGTTGGCCAGCACCTTCGAGACCGCGTCGGCGAGTTCGGGGGGCGGCACGCCCGGCAGTCTGCCGGTCGGATCGGGCGCCATTCCGGCCCGGAACCAGGTGGAGTTGCCGGGGCTGTCGTGGGTCGCGCTGAGGACGATTCCGGCTTCGTCGGCCAGGAGCGGGACGAAGAGTGCCAGAAGCTCCTTCTCGAAGGGGGAGCCGTCCACGGCGCGGGTCAGCACGCCGCCGATCTCCACCAGCACCCGGAGCCTGCTGCTCTGCTCCTCGGCCGCGGCCCGCGCCGCCTGCTCGCGGGTGAGCGCCACCCGCTGCTCCGCCTCGCGCCGCACCTGCTCCTTCGCGCGCGAGAGCGCGACGAACACCCCCACCTTGGTCCGCAGCACGTCCGGAGCAAAGGGGCAGATCAGGTAGTCGACCGCGCCGACCGAATAGCCCCGCGCGGCCTGGACCTCATCCGCGTTCGCCGTGAGGAAGATGAGCGGCGTGTGCTCGTTCCGCTTCCGCTGCCGGATGAGGGAGGCGGTCTCGAACCCGTCCATCTCCGGCATGTTCACGTCCAGGAGGATGACGGCCGCCTCGTTCTCCAACAGAAACTTCAGCGCCTCCCGGCCCGATCCGACCGAGACGACACGCTCCCCCATATCGGCGAGCGCCGCCTCGACCGTCAGCCGCTGGGTCGGCAGGTCGTCGACGACGAGGATATTGACGGGATCGTTCATGGCGCGGGTCTCAGCGAACCAGCCATGCCCTCAGCATGGCGAGGAGCTCGTCCTGATCCACCGGCTTCGCGAGATAGTCCCACGCCCCCGCTTCGATGCATTTCTCACGGTCTCCCTTCATGGCCTTTGCCGTGACCGCGATGATCGGCAGATCGCGGAATCTCCGGATCTGGCGGATCGCCCGCGTGGTGTCGAGGCCGTCCATCTCGGGCATCATCACGTCCATCAGAACCACGTCGACGTCGGGATTCGATTCCAGAATGGAGATCGCGTCCCGTCCGGTCTCCGCGGAAAGCGTGACCATGTGATGCTGCTCCAGCGTGCTGGTCAGGGCGAAGATGTTCCGGATGTCGTCGTCCACGATGAGCACCTTCCGCCCGCTCAAGGTCTTGTCGCCGTTGTGGAGGTCCAGGATCGTCTGGCGCTGTGTCTCCGTCAGCTCCTCCAGACGCCGGTGCAGCACGAGCGTCGTCACGTCCAGAAGCCGCTCGGGGCTCTGAACCTCACGCACCACCGCGGTCTTCGCGAGACGGCGCACCGTCTCGGCGGCCGCCTCCGAGATCTCCTGCGTTCCGTGGATGAGCACCGGCACCCCGGACATCTTCCCTGCATTGACCAGCTCGTCGATGTTTTCCGCCGACCCGTTGTGGAAGGACGGGTTCAGCACCACGCAATCGGGCGGACGATTCGCGATGTGGCTGATCGCGTCGTCGGGGCCGTCCACCTCCACGACCTTGACCCCGGTCTTAGGCAGGTACCGCCGCAGCTTCTTGCGCCGGTCCGGATCCTCATCGACCAGGAGCAGCTCGCGCTCGTTCCGCTCGACGTAGCGGAACAGGGTGCTCAGGATCTCGTTGAGCCCCTCCCGGGTCTGGATCGGCTTGGTGGCCATCCCGATCGCACCCGCGCGGAGGGCGCGCTCGCGGTCCTCGTCCGTCGTGATGACGTAGACGGGGATGTGACGCGTGGCGGGTGAGTTCTTGAGCCGCTCGAGCACGCGCCACCCGTTGATGTCGGGCAGGGAGATGTCGATCGTGATCGCGTGCGGAACGTACTCGCCCGTGAGGCTCAGTGCCGTGGCGCCGTATCCCGCGATGAGCGCCTTGTACCCATGGTCGTGGGCCACGTCGAGCAGCATCTTGGCGAACGCCTTGTCGTTCTCGAGAATGAGCAAGACCCGGTCGCCCGACGCGATCTGTCCCCGATCGTCTACGGATTCCTCCGCCACGAGCTCCGCGAGCGGCTCCGCCATCGCCACGGCGCCCGGAGTCACCGTGGGGCGAATTCGGGTGTCGGCCGGGGTGTCCGGCGTGGGACGGCGCGCCGCCGGCACGAACTTCGCCGGGAGGTAGAGCGTGAAGAGGCTCCCCTCACCCGGAGAGCTCTCGAGCTGGATCTCCCCTCCAAGCAGCCAGCCCAGCTCGCGGCTGATCGCCAGGCCCAGACCCGTGCCGCCGTACTTCCGGCTCGTGCTTCCGTCCGCCTGCTGGAAGGCCTCGAAGACGATCTGCTGTTTCTCCAGCGGGATCCCGATTCCGGTATCCGAAACCGAGAACGCGACGATTCCCTCCGTCTCCTGCAACGTCGCGTTCTCGAACCGCACGGTGGACGGCGCCGGATAGATCTCCAGCGTGACCCTTCCCTGCCGGGTGAATTTGAACGCGTTCGACAGTAGATTTTTCAGGATCTGCTGCAGGCGCTTCGCGTCCGTCTGGATGGAGCGCGGCAGCTCCGGCGAACGCTTGACCGTGAACTCCAGATTTCTCGACTCGGCGACGTGGTTGAAGGTCCGCTCCACGAATCCGTGCAGATCATCGAAGCGCAGGTCGCTCAGGTCCACGGCCACCGTCCCCGATTCGATCTTCGAGAGATCGAGGATGTCGTTGATCAGGTTCAGGAGGTCGTTCCCCGATGCGTGGATGGTCTTGGCGTACTCCATCTGGCGCGGGTTCAGGTTTCCGGTCGCGTTCTTGGACAGCTGGTCGGAAAGGATCAGGAGGCTGTTGAGCGGCGTCCGGAGCTCGTGCGACATGTTCGCGAGGAACTCGGACTTGTACTTGGACGTGAGCGCCAGCTGGGATGCCTTCTCTTCCAGTGCCTGACGCGCCTGCTCCACCTCGCGATTCTTGTTCTCCACCTCGGCGTTCTGGTGCGCGAGGAGGCGCGCCTTCTCTTGCAGCTCCTGGTTCGTCAGCTGGAGCTCGCCGGCCAGCGACTGAGATTGCTCGAGCAGATCCTCGGTCCGGGAATTGGCCTCGATGGTGTTGATCACGATCCCGATCGTCTCGGTCAGCTGGTCCAGGAAGGCCTGGTGCGTCGGGCTGAACCGCTCGAGCGAGGCGAGCTCGATCACGCCGCGAACCGCTCCCTCGAAGACGACCGGCAGGATGATCACGCTGAGCGGACCCGCCTCTCCCAGCCCCGAGCGGATCCGCCCGTACCGGGCCGGCACCTTCTCGAGCAGGATCTTTCGCTTCTCGCGTGCGCACTGCCCGACCAGGCCGGTCCCCACAGCGAGGCTCTTCATGGCGCTGGTCTTCTCGTCAAGCGCGTAGCCCGCGAGCAGCGTGAGCCGCTCTCCCTTCTCGGGCTGTTCCATGAGATAGAAGGCCGCGCGCTGCGCGTTCACCACCGGCGCCAGCTCCGAAAGGATCAACTTGCCCACCGTGAGGAGGTCCTTCTGTCCCTGGAGCATGCGGCTGAACTTGGCGAGGTTGGTCTTCAGCCAGTCCTGCTCGCTGTTCTTCAGCGTGGTCTCGCGTAGGTTCCGGATCATCTCGTTGGTCGTGTCCTTGAGCACGGCCACTTCGCCGCGCGCCTCGACCTTGATCTCCCGGGTCAGGTCTCCCTTGGTCACGGCGGTCGCCACGTCGGCGATCGCGCGCACCTGCGTCGTGAGGTTCGCCGCGAGCTGATTCACGTTGTCGGTGAGATTCTTCCAGGTTCCCGCCGCGCCCGGTACGCGCGCCTGGCCGCCCAGCTTGCCTTCCACGCCCACCTCGCGCGCCACCGTGGTCACCTGATCGGCGAAGGTGGCGAGCGTATCGATCATCGAGTTGATGGTGTCGGCCAGCTGCGCGATCTCGCCCTTGGCTTCCAGCGTGAGCTTGCGGCGCAGGTCTCCGTTCGCGACCCCCGTCACGACCCGCGCGATGCCTCGCACCTGGCCGGTGAGGTTGGAAGCCATCGAGTTCACGTTGTCGGTGAGGTCTTTCCACACGCCCGAGATGCCCTGCACCTGCGACTGGCCGCCCAGCTTCCCTTCCGTTCCCACCTCGCGCGCCACGCGCGTCACCTCGGCCGCGAAGGAGCTCAGCTGGTCCACCATCCGGTTCACCGTATCTTTCAGCTCGAGGATCTCCCCTTTCACGTCCACGGTGATCTTCCGCGAGAGGTCGCCGTTGGCCACGGCCTTCGTCACGTCGGCGATGTTTCGCACCTGGGCGGTGAGGTTGGACGCCATGAAGTTCACGCTGTCGGTAAGGTCGCGCCACGTGCCGGCCACGCCGTGCACGTCCGCCTGGCCTCCCAGCCGGCCTTCCGTTCCCACCTCGCGCGCCACCCGCGTCACCTCGGCGGCGAAGGAGCGGAGCTGGTCCACCATCCGGTTCACGGTATCTTTCAATTCGAGGATCTCCCCGCGCACGTCCACGGTGATCTTCTTCGAGAGATCGCCGTGCGCCACGGCGGTGGTCACCTCGGCGATGTTCCGCACCTGGTCCGTGAGGTTGGACGCCATGAAGTTCACGCTGTCGGTGAGATCCTTCCAGGTGCCGGCCACGCCCTTCACGTCGGCCTGGCCGCCCAGCTTCCCTTCCGTTCCCACCTCGCGCGCCACGCGGGTCACCTCGGCCGCGAAGGACCGGAGCTGGTCCACCATCCGGTTCACCGTGTCCTTCACCTCGAGGATCTCGCCGCGCACGTCCACGGTGATCTTCTTGGAGAGGTTGCCGTGCGCCACCGCGGTGGTCACCTCGGCGATGTTCCGCACCTGCGCGGTGAGGTTGCTGGCCATGAAGTTCACGCTGTCGGTGAGGTCCTTCCAGGTGCCGGCCACGTCGCGCACGTCCGCCTGGCCGCCCAGCTTCCCTTCCGTTCCCACCTCGCGCGCCACACGGGTCACCTCGGCCGCGAAGGAGGAGAGCTGGTCCACCATCGTGTTGAACGTGTCCTTCAGCTCGAGAATCTCCCCGCGCACGTTCACCGTGATCTTCTTCGAGAGATCGCCCGCGGCCACCGCCTTCGTCACCTCGGCGATGTTGCGCACCTGGCCCGTGAGGTTTCCAGCCATGGAGTTCACGCTGTCGGTGAGGTCCTTCCACGTTCCGGCCACGTCCGCCACGTCCGCCTGGCCGCCCAGCCGGCCTTCCGTTCCCACCTCGCGCGCCACGCGCGTCACTTCCGAGGCGAAGGAGGAGAGCTGATCCACCATCGTGTTGATCGTGTTCT
>Ga0099791_10000268_pt1 | contig 18467 bp, 16 predicted proteins | sample Rivendell_Oct201_7_FD_77318 | JGI IMG/M metagenome (GOLD analysis project Ga0099791, IMG submission 77318) | Vadose zone soil and rhizosphere microbial communities from the Eel River Critical Zone Observatory, Northern California to study diel... | ecosystem: Environmental > Terrestrial > Soil... | reverse complement strand
GTCCCACTCCCGTTTCGGCGTTGATCCACGCCGCAACGATGGTCACCGCGGGCGTCTACATGGTGGCCAGGCTTAACTTCCTGTTCGCGCTCTCACCCGCGGTGATGACGGTGATCGCAATGACGGGGGCGATTACCGCAATGTTCGCCGCGTCGATTGGATTCGTCCAAAACGACATCAAGAAGGTACTGGCTTACTCCACGGTGTCGCAACTCGGCTTCATGTTCATCGGAGTCGGAGTGGGCGCCTTCTGGGCCGGCGCCTATCACCTTTTAACCCACGCCTTCTTCAAGGCGTGCCTGTTCCTAGGCTCGGGGTCGGTCATTCTCGGCTGTCACCACGAACAGGACATGCGAAAGATGGGCGGCCTCAAACGGTTCATGCCGCTCACCGAAAAAACTTACCTCTATGCCTGCATCGCGATTTCCGGATTTCCAATCGCCAACGCCTTCTTCTCCAAGGACGAAATCCTCTGGAGAGCGTTTGACTCCGGTCACAACTTGCTCGACCCGAGCTTGGGCAAACTGATCTGGTTCATCGGGTGGCTGACGGCCTGTGGAACCAGCTTCTACATGTGGCGCAGTTACTACATGACGTTTACCGGCGAATATCGGGGCGCGGCGGGGCATCGTCCATCCCACGGAGCGCTGGCGACCCATTCGGTGGGTGCCGCCCACGCCGGTACGTTCAATCACGACGTGCTGATGAGCGCGACGGTCTTTGACGACGATCCGCACCCGGATAGCGGTGGAGTCGACGCGCATGCGAAGGGTACGGCGAAGCATCCTGATCATCCGGATCACAAGGCGGAGGGTGGACACGGACACGGGGGCGTGCCGCACGAGTCACCCGGGACAATGACTTACGTATTGGTAACTCTCGCGGCGGGCTGCGCCGCGACGATCGTGCTCGGCTTCTGGGCACCGCTCGGCAATCTGCTCGGCATCGACGCGCTGAAAGTGCCCCTGCTCGAGCATTGGCTGGAGCCGACGATGGCTCCGACTCTCGAGCTGGTGGAAAAGCGAAGCGCTCAGTCCGGCCACGCCTGGGAATGGGCGTTGATTTTCGCCTCGGTCGGGGTTGCGTTTTTGGGCTGGTTCATTGCGCGGAGTTTTTACAAGGATGCTCGCAGCCACGCCCCGGCGAAGCTCGCCGCGATGTTTCCGCGCCTCCACCGCGTCGTCTACAATAAGTACTACGTCGATGAATTCTACCAAGCCACCGTCCTTCGCGCGGTGAGTTTGCTGTCGCGCGCGTTTGCGACCTTCGATGCGAAGGTGATCGACGGCGCGGTGAACGCGGTGGCAGTCGTCGCCCGCTTCATCTGCAACATTTCGGGCGCAGCCGACACGTATCTGGTGGACGGTGCGGTCAACCTTGTCGCTGAAGGAGTGATCCAGACGGGACACCGGCTCCGCCGAATTCAAACGGGAAGAATTCAAACTTATCTCTACGCCGCAGTCGCGGGCGTGTTGGTGCTGATCGGAATCCATTACCTGATTCGTTGACCTGAACCGAGATCCAAACGATGAACAATTTGCTCAGCCTTCTGATCTTCATCCCCGCTTTGGGAGCCGGATTGATCGGCGTCTCGCTGGCTTTGCCTTTGCGGAAAGAGCAGCGGGACCAACTCGCGCGCTGGATCGCGCTGGTGGCCTCGGCGATTTCGTGCCTGATCGGGATCTATCTGTGGATCACCTACGACGGCAGCGCCGTGGGGAAGATTCAGTTCCTCGAGCGCTCGATTTGGATTCCCAGCCTCAACATCGAGTACTTCGTCGGAGTCGATGGAATCAGCGTTTCGCTGGTAATCCTCTCCACCCTGATTTCCTTCATTGCCACGATTGCGTCGATGCCGTGGTGGGCGGGAAGGCACGAGCACCACGACCCGGCACATCCGCACTTCTCGGTCGTGAAGGTGCCCGGCTACATGACGATGCTGCTGTTTCTGCAGACCGGAATGTCCGGCACCTTTGCCGCGCTGGACATGTTCCTATTCTTCGTCTTTTGGGAAGTGATGCTCCTGCCGATGTACTTCTTGATCGGAATTTGGGGCGGACCGCGCAAGGAGTACGCGGCAATCAAATTCTTCCTCTACACCTTGGGGGGATCGGTGCTGCTGCTTTTGGCGATCATCGCCCTCTACTACCGCACCGGCGATCCGGAAACGATCCAGCGTTTGGCCTCGTCCAATCCGCAAGCCTTCCAACGCTTGGTGTCCTCCGGCGTTTGGCAGCACGGAACCGGCGGCCTGCAGTGGGGATACCTGCTCAGCGACGGGCGGATCGTGGCCCGAACTTTCAATATGCTGACCATGGCCAAGCTGGGACAGGCCGGGTTCTTCGATCAGGTGGGCCCGATCCTCGGAGGAATCACTTTCAGCAAGCTGATCTGGGTCTTCATGTTCCTGGCGTTCGCGGTCAAGGTCCCGATGGTGCCGTTTCACACCTGGTTACCGGACGCTCACGTCGAAGCACCCACTCCAATCTCGGTAATCCTGGCCGGAATCCTGCTCAAGATGGGCATCTACGGCATGCTCCGGATGAACTGGGCGATGCTCCCCGGCGCTACCGCATCCTTCGCCGAGGCGGTTTCGATCTTCGCCGTGATCAACATCGTCTATGCAGCAATGGTTTGCCTGGCCCAGACCGATCTCAAGAGGCTGATCGCCTACTCCTCGGTATCGCACATGGGCTTCAGCATGTTGGGAATGGCTTCAATGACCGAAGCCGGAATGTCCGGCGCGGTCCTCAACCTGTTCACCCACGGAATCATCAGCCCGATGCTGTTCTTGATTGTCGGGGTGATCTACGACCGGGCGCACCACCGCGAGATTTCCGGCTTTGGCGGAATCGCCAAGGTGGTCCCGGAATATACCGCAATGATGGGTCTGGCCTTCTTCGCCTCCTTGGGTTTGCCGGGTCTGGCCGGGTTCATCTCCGAGTTCTTGGTACTCAACGGGTCCTTCGCGACCCTTCCTTGGCAGACGGTGCTTTCCGCCACCGCGGTGGTGATCACCGCCGCGTATTACCTCTGGACGATCCAGCGGATCTTCTTGGGTAACCTCAATCCGAAATATGCCCATCTGCCGGATCTCAACTGGCGCGAACGGCTGACGCTCTACCCACTTGGTGCGCTGGCGATCCTGTTCGGCTTCTATCCGAACGTGATGCTGCGGCTGATCAATACCGATTTGTTTGCGCTGCTGCGCAGCATCAAAGGAACATGACACTTACCATCCTCGACAATGCGCAGAGCATGCCGTACTTCCTGCCGGAGACGATCTTGACGGTTGGAGCGATGGCGATCTTCGTGATCGATTTGTTCCTCCAGTCCTCGAAACGGCGGATTGCGATCATTGCGATCAGCTCGATCGGTTTTCTGGTGGCGGCGGCGTTCGCGACCCACTACGCGTCGGTGCATCCCTACGTGGTCGACGGACAGTCGTTCACGCCGATGCAGCGACCGGTGGGCCTGTTCTACGGCCTGATGGTGATCGATCCCTGGGCAATTCTCTTCAAGTATCTTTCGTGGGTGATCGCAGCCCTGGCGATCTGGATGGCCGCTCCGTCCCTGGAGATCTCCTCCGAACGGATGGGCGAGTACTGCGCTTTGCTGCTCTCGATCACCGTGGGTCTTTCGTTGATGGCGTCTTCGACCGACATGCTGATGATCGTGATCGGGGTGGAGCTGGTTTCGTTGGTCTCATACGCCCTCGCCGGGTTCAAGAAGCACGATCGCAAGTCGTCTGAGGCCGCATTGAAGTACGTGGTTTATGGCGGGGTCGCTTCCGGAATGATGCTCTTTGGGATGAGCTACCTGTTCGGGTTGCTCGGCTCCACCAACCTAGCGATGGCCGGACCTCAGCTTCGCCAATACGGGGAGCGGATTTTCGTGATGGGACTCGAGTCCGGCCAATTCGGGGCGGGCCAGCTGGCGCTGGTACTTTCGGTGGTGCTGATTCTCTCGGGCGTGGGTTACAAGATCGCCAGCGTGCCCTGGCACATGTGGTGCCCCGACGTCTACGAGGGGGCTCCTACGCCTTTCACCGCGTTCCTGTCGGTGGGGCCAAAGGCTGCCGGCTTTGCCCTGGCCGTTCGGATCCTGTACGGGGCGATGAGCGAGAGTGGCGGAAACGATCTTGCCACCGTGGTTTCCGACGTCCCGTGGCCGGTGATCATCGGCGTCATCTCGGCGGCGACGATGACGCTTGGGAACTTGGCGGCCCTGAATCAGACCAATCTCAAACGAATGCTCGCCTACAGCTCGATCGCGCATGCCGGCTATCTGCTGATGGGCGTGGCGGCGGCGTCCGCGACCGGCAGCGCCTCGGTGGCGATCTACCTGATGGTCTACCTGTTCATGAATCTGGGCGCCTTCCTGGTGGTGGGTATCGTCGGCCGACTTGCCGGCTCCGAGTCCATCTTCGAGTATCGGGGCTTGTCCTCGCGCGCGCCGTTCGCGGCGGTAGCCTTCGCAATCTTTTTGTTCAGCTTAACCGGGCTTCCACCGCTCGCGGGCTTCGTAGGGAAGTTCCACCTCTTCAAGGCGTTGGTGGATCGAGGCGGAAGCTGGCAGATCGCCTTGGCGATCATCGGCGTCCTGAACAGCGCGGTTTCGCTCTACTACTACGCGCGCATCGTTCGGACGATGTTTCTCGAGAGGCCTACCAACCTGGAAATCATCCCGGTCCCCCGCTCCTACAACGTGCTGTTGGGCGTGCTGGTGCTCGGTGTGATCGTCTTTGGGATCTATTTCGATGGCCTGCGTCGGATCGCAGATGGCGCTCTGGGGATGTTCGGACATTCCTGAGCTGGTTCCGGTTGCCGCTTGCTCGCCGCACTTGAACGCCGAACGGGTGAGCGCCAACATGGGGAGTTGATGCTTGTTCGTCCTTCAGCAGTGGCGGGTGCTTTTTATCCCGCCGATGCAGAGCGGCTTTCCACCGACGTAGATCGGCTCTTGGCCCAAGTTGCGCCTCAATCGGCCACTGAGGTCCCCAAGGCACTGATCGTACCCCACGCCGGCTACGTTTACTCGGGGATCGTCGCTGCCCATGCCTATGCTCAATTGCGTCGGCAGCGCGAGACGCCGCGCCGAATCGTACTCTTCGGGCCAGCGCACTTCGTGCCGCTGAGAAGCCTGGCCTTGCCGAAGGCGGTCGCGTTCCAGACACCTCTGGGTACCGTCCAAGTCGAGAGCGAGATGGCCGCCGAGCTGGAAGCAGTACCTGGGGTAACCCGTCACTCTGCCGCGCATGCCCGCGAGCACTCACTCGAGGTGCAGCTGCCGTTTCTGCAGCGCACGCTGGAGGACTTTCGGATTGTGCCACTGGTGGTGGGCGATGCGACCCCGAATGAGGTCGCCTCGGTGATGGACGCGGCTTGGGGTGACGCATCCACGGTGATCGTCGTGAGCTCCGACCTGTCGCACTACTTGACTTATGAAGACGCGGTCGAGGTGGATCGGCGAACCGCCGACCAGATCCTCGCGCTCGGGCCCGCGCCGCTCTCGCCTGAGCAAGCTTGCGGCTCCAATGCGATCAATGGTCTGCTCATCACCGCCTCGAGGCACCACCTTCGCCCAAAGCTCCTCGATTTGCGCAATTCGGGCGACACCGCGGGCGCTCGCGACGAAGTGGTCGGCTACGGCGCCTTTGCTTTCTACGACTAATCGATGCACGCCGATCAATACCCGGGCCGCTGGTGGCATTGGTTGGAGGATGGCAGGATTCAATGCGATCTCTGTCCGCGCGACTGCAAGTTGCAGGAAGGGCAGAGAGGGTTCTGCTTCGTGCGACAGCGCTTGGCAGACCGGATGGTCCTCACCACCTACGGTCGCTCCTCCGGGTTCTGCGTCGATCCGATCGAAAAAAAGCCCCTCAATCACTTTCTTCCAGGCTCGAGCGTCCTCTCCTTCGGAACGGCAGGATGCAATCTCGGCTGCCGTTTCTGCCAGAACTGGGACATCTCCAAGTCCCGCGAGGTTGACCGGCTCGCCGACGAGGCCACTCCGGCGGCGATCGCCGCGGAGGCGGCCGCTCGCGGCTGCCAAAGCGTCGCTTTCACCTACAACGACCCAGTGATTTTCGCGGAATACGCGATGGACGTGGCCGATGCTTGCCGCGAGCGCGGCATCCGGGCGGTCGCGGTGACCGCTGGGTACATGCGCGAGGCGGCTCGGGCCGAGTTTTACGCCAAGATGGACGCCGCGAACGTCGACCTCAAAGCGTTCACCGAAGATTTCTACCAGCGAATCACCTTCTCACACCTGCAGCCGGTGCTGGAGACGCTGCAATATCTCCATCATCAGACGCGCGTTTGGCTTGAGATCACCACTCTGCTCATCCCTGGCCATAATGATTCCGAGCGCGAAGTCACCGAGCTCAGTGAATGGCTGATGCAGTCGCTGGGTCCGGATGTGCCTCTCCACTTCACCGCATTCCATCCGGACTTCAAGATGACCGATCTGCCCAACACGCCCGCGGCAACCCTTCGGCGCGCCCGAGCCATCGCCCGTCGGTGCGGACTCCATTACGTGTACACCGGTAACGTCCATGATGTGGAGGGTGGAACCACGTTCTGTCCGAACTGCGGACGGTCGCTCATCGCCAGAGACTGGTACGACATCCAGGACTTCCAACTTCGCGACGGGACCTGTCCAAGCTGTAAGACCGTCATCCCAGGGTGCTTTGAACGGGTGCCGGGAAATTTTGGAAGGCGACGCATTCCGGTCGCAATCCACAGAGCGGGCACCCGCAAAGCCGACAGTTGAGCCGATTTTCGGTACAAGTTTTTCGTCTAACATGCCGTACTAACAAGCTTTTTCTGAAAAACTTGTCGCGCGACAAGTTTTTTCGATTTTGCGGAGGTCGGACCTAGCTTTTCCAGGCGAGACTCAAGGTGCCGCCGAGAAATTTGGCGAGGCGCTCTGCCTCGACGCCGGCCTTGCCGCGAACCCACGCTGGCGCCTTCAAGAACGGTTCGATGATCACTTCGGACCCGGCCGCTCTTGAGCGCGTGGCGCCAGGTACCCTCGATTAGGCCGTTGACCAGCAGGACCGGTGAAATCCAGCCCTGCGGCCGAAAAACGCGGCTCCGCGAACCACCACGGCTTGCCACAGTGGTAACTCGTCGGCGGGAAGCAAGTGCAGCGTGCCCCGCATTGCCCAGGTTTTGACGAGCGTACGGTCGTCCCACAACGCGCGCTGAACCGCCCGCCGGTCCAGGTTTTCGACCCTTGCCCATACGGTCAACTCGGCCGAGGACATCACCTGGGCGTGCAGGCCACAAAGGCGACTGGCGACCGTAAGCATGCTGCCGGCGGCCGCGCGTTGATCAAGGTGATGGCGCCGGACGCGCCAGGCCGCCACTCGCGGCCAGGTCAGCTTGAGCATTTGCGGAGAATTAGCACCCCGGTCGCGGCGACGCCTGCTAAGTTCGCCCAAGCAGGCCATTTTTGAAGACTCCACCCAGAATTGGGCTTCTCGAGGGGTGGAGCTATTGCAATTGGAAGAATCTAGTCATATTATTCCAAATGAAATGACGCACCTTGAGACACAGCGGTCCCTAGGACCGCCCGCGCAAGCCGCAGGAGTTCTTGCGCGGGCGGTGTTGCGCGCCGCCGACCTCCTCGCGGTCTCGCAGAAGCATCTCGCCACAGTGTTGGGCGTGAGCGAAGCATCGCTTTCCCGGCTCGCCAAGGGCTTGCGGCAGGTAGAACCCCACAGCAAGGAGGGTGAGTTGGCGCTGCTCTTCATTCGGATTTTCCGCAGTCTCGATGCTTTGGTCGGCGGCAGCCCGGAAAAGAGCCGGGCGTGGTTTCACGCCGAAAATCTCCATCTCAACGGGGTTCCCGCGCAGCTGATTCAGACCGTGCCGGGGCTGGTGCATGTCAGCGAGTATTTGGACGCAATGCGGGGCAACCTCTAACCTCCGGGCTCTTCGAGCCAAGCCGTGGCGGGTGGTTGAGGCGCAGCACGTGGTTTCAACGCTCAAGCTGGTGAGCTCGCTCGAAGAGCAACGGATTCTCGAAGAGCTGATCGAGCGGCAGAAGCCTTCGTTGCCCAAGCCGTTACAACGCCCGCGCCTTCACTATCTGCTTTTCACCCCATTTCGTTATCCACCGCTGCCTCACGGTTCTCGGTTCGGAACCCGGGAGGAGCCGGGCATCTGGTACGGCGCGGACTCGCTGCGCGGGGTGTTTGCGGAGAAGGCCTATTACCGCTTCCTCTTCCTCGCGGGCACGAGCGCGGATTTGACTCCGATCACCGTCGAGCAGACAGCGTTCACCGCAAACGTCGATACACACCGAGGCGTGGATCTGACGCTTTCGCCCTTCGATCGATACGAGGCCCGGATTTCTTCTAAGACTCGGTACAGAGCAAGCCAGCTCCTGGGACGAGAAATGCGGCACGACGGTGTCGAGGTATTTCGATACCGCTCCGCCCGTGACGTGGAGCGCGGAACCAACGTCGGCGTTTTCACTCCCAAAGCGTTTGCCCAATCGAAACCCAACCCGTTCCAAACCTGGATCTGTCTTGCCGATTCAAAGAGGATCGAATTCGCGCAGAAGAACGCGTCCGAGCGATCGAGGCTCTCGTTTTCATTCAGTCGTTCCGAGTTTGAAGTCGATGGGTCGCTGCCTTCGCCCGCAGTGTAGAGCCTCTGTTGCGGCGCGCTTCTTACGACCGGGCGGTTCCAACTGATGCTAGTTTCGCCTGATGCCAATTTCGATTCTTGTTCATGGTGGCGCGGGGGACAGCGCCCACGACGATTCGCCCGAGGAGGCGATGCGGGGCTGTCTCGCCGCCGCTCGCGCTGGCCACGAGATACTGACTCGCGGAGGTTCCGCGGTCGACGCGGTGGTCGCGGCGGCGGTGGTGCTCGAGGACGACCCGACCTTCAATGCAGGAACTGGATCGGCCCTCAACTCGGACGGTGAAGTGGAGACCGATGCGTCGCTGATGGAGGGAGACAAATTGGCGGCCGGTGCGATCGCCAGCGTAAAGGGAATCAAAAACCCGATTCGCTTGGCGCGCCTGGTGATGGAGCGCACGCCGCACGTGTTGCTCGCCTGCGAGGGCGCCCTTCGGTTCGCCAGGCAAAATAACGTCCCTTTCGTCGATCCCAAATCGATGGTGACCCCACGAGTCTTGGAGAAATGGCGCTCGGGCCGCCGCAATCTCGGAACGATCGGAGCGGTCGCAATCGATGGACGTGGAACGGTGGCGGCTGCGACCTCCACGGGCGGCACAATGGGAAAGCTGCCGGGCCGAGTCGGGGATTCCCCGCTGATCGGAAGCGGCACCTATGCGGACAACTTGGCGGGCGCCGCGTCCGCGACAGGGATGGGCGAGGCAATCATCAAAGTCGTGTTGACTAAGTTCGCGGTCGATCGACTACGAGCCGGGCAGGAGCCAACGAGTGCCGCGCTGCAGTCCGTCAAGGAGCTCGAGCGAGTGGGTGGGCACGGCGGAGTGATCCTGGTGGATCAAGAGGGCAGGTTGGGGTTCGCCTTCAATACCGCGCGAATGGCGCGTGCCTGGGTGGACAGCAAAGGTAAAGAGGGCAGCGCCTTCGGCTCGTGAGTGAAGCGCTCTCGCACGCGGGAACCGGCTCCTCTCTCAACCTGGTCGGCTGCATTCGCTGCAGAAGTGCGGCCAGAAACGAGCCGGGCAGAATGATCCTTCTGCCCTTGCGGCGTTCACGGATTGATAGCGGCCACCGCGACCTCTCCGGCTAGCCGACTCGGAGCGATCCTAAAGCGCTCCGCTAAGCGGGTCGAGGGGTTGTAAACTGCTCCGCACCTAGGCGGGTCCGAAGGCCGGATGCTGTTACTCCCCGGATTCCGAGGAGAAGGCCCGAGCAGAATGATCGTTCTGCCCCGTTCACGCTCAACAGGAGTCGCAACGGGGTCAGGAACAGTGACCTAACGAACCGGGGGTCGTTGCCGGGCGTGTTCTTGCACCTAAAATGGGCAACGACCCGCGGGGACAGTCTGAATCGCGACCGCGTCGGTGATAGTACTGTCGGCGCGATGGACCCCGCCTCCACGAAGGGAAAGATTCGGCAGTTGGACGATGCTCTTGCGTCGATCGCGGACGGCAGCTTGCTCGTCGTTCCGGCCGACTACGGGGGCGTGGCGATGGAGGCGACCCGAGGTCTGATTCGCCGAGGAGTCAAGCGGCTCCGCCTCGTGACCCTGCCGACGTCCTCGCTCCAGGCGGATCTGCTCATCGGCGCTGGGTGCGTGGAAGCGATCGAAACCTCGGGGGTCAGCTTTGGTGACTTGGGGCCTGCGCCGCGCTTTACCGCAAGCGTCACCGACGGCAGCGTAAGAATCAAGGATGCGACGTGTCCGGCGCTTCATGCCGCGCTCCAGGCAGCCGAGAAGGCCGTACCCTTCATGCCTTTGCGCGGCATCATTGGTTCCGACGTCCTCGCGCATCGCCCGGACTGGAAGGTGATCGACAACCCGTTTGGTGAGAACGATCCAATCGTGCTGCTGCCCGCAATCCGGCCAGACGTCGCGCTGTTTCATGCGCCGATGGCTGATGCCGCCGGCAACATTTGGGTTGGGCGCCGCCGCGAGCTTTTCACGCTCGCGCACGCGGCTGCCAAAACCTTCGCCACGGTCGAGGAGCTTTTCGAGGGCAACTTGCTCGAGGATGCAATGAGGTCGGGCAGCACCATTCCGGCTTTCTATGTGGAGGCGGTGGCAGTCGCGCCTCGCGGCGCCTGGCCGCTGGCGTTGAGCGAACGTTATCCCGAGGACCGACCGCATCTTCTCGAGTACCTGCGGGCCGCCGCTACCAAGGAAGGTTTTCAAAAATATCTGGAGCAGTACGTGCTTTCACCACGAGCGGGCTGAGATGGATGAAGTCCTGATCTACGCGTTGGCTCGGATGATCGGCGATGCTCGGCATGTTGGGGTGGGTGCCAACTCGCCGATTCCCGCAGCGGCCGCCTTCCTCGCCCAGGAACTCGGCGAGGGGAAGCCAACCGTCTCATTGCAGGAAAGCCCACGCTACAATGTGTTTACGGATGGGGGGCGAGAGCTCTTTGACGCCGCCGGGCAGGGTCGGATCGACGTCTTTTTTCTGTCGGGCGCGCAAATCGACGGACGCGGAAATATCAATCTGGTCGCCTTGGGGGATTATGGGCAGCCCAAGCGGCGTTTCGCCGGTTCCTATGGCTCCTCCTATCTCTACTTTGTCGTGCCTCGTGTGATCCTCTTTCGCACCGAGCATTCGCGTCGCACCCTGGTTGAACGAGTGGATTTCATCAGCGCGCCTGGAACGAGCCCACCCAACGTTTACCGCCCGGGTGGGCCTGCCGCCTTGGTAACGCCGCGGTGCGTTTTCCTCTTTGACCGAGCCCGGGCGCGCTTTCGCCTCGAGAGCCTGCATCCTCAGCACCGGCTCGAGGAGGTGATTGAGAACACCGGCTTCGAATTCGATTGGTCCGAGCCGGTCCAAACGACCCCGTCCCCTTCGGCCGAAGTTTTGAAAATATTGCGCGGGCCGATCGCGGCAAAGATGGCGCAGCTCTATCCCAGCTTTGCCGCCGGGGGATTTGGAGCGCCGCGCGACGGACGAGGTGAAAGAAGATGAGCCAAGCCGATTCAGGCGGCGCGCTGGCTGGGATCAAGGTGATTGATCTCACCCGGGTTCTCGGAGGGCCTTTGTGCACCCAGATGCTCGGAGACCACGGCGCGGAGGTCGTCAAAATCGAGCCACCGCAAGGCGATGAGACCCGCGGATGGGGGCCGCCTTTTCGAGGCGAGACTGCCTCGTATTTCATCGGAGTCAATCGCAACAAGCGGGCCGCCGCGGTGGATCTTTCCCGGCCGGAGGGGCGCGAAATACTGCTGAGGCTGCTCAAAACCGCCGACGTACTGGTCGAGAATTTCAAAACCGGCACGCTCGAACGCTGGGGGATTGGCTACGACCAATTCCTCAAGGACCGGTTTCCGCGTCTGATTCACTGCCGGGTCTCGGGGTTCGGAGCCGACGGGCCACTCGGTGGTTATCCGGGTTACGACGCGGTGGTGCAGGCAATGGCGGGGCTGATGAGCATCAATGGTGAGCCGGAAGGCGTACCGCTGCGAGTCGGCACACCGGTGGTGGACCTCACCTCAGGCCTCAATGCCACGATTGCGATTCTGCTCGCATTGCAGGAACGGCAGCGATCGGGTCGCGGGCAATTTGTGGAGGCCACGCTGTACGACAGCGCGATCACGCTTCTTTATCCGTATTCGGCCAATTGGCTGTTGTCGCATCAGCCGCCGAAGCGAACCGGCAACGCACACCCGAATGTCAGCCCCTACGATCAGTTCCACACCAAAACCCGGCGAATCTTCCTTGCCGTCGGCAATGATCGGCAGTTCGCCAAGCTGTGCGATCAGCTCGCTCGGCCGGATCTGCCGCAGAATCCTCTCTTTCGCCGCAATTCGGATCGAGTCACCAACCGCGCGGCCCTGCGCCGGGAGCTGGAAGCGGTGCTCGCGGAGATTGACGGCGAAGCCCTGGCGCTGCGGCTGCTCGACAAAGGCGTGCCCTGCGGGCCGGTGCTGGAGGTTCCCGACGTGATCAACCATCCTCACACCCGTCATCGTGGGATGGTCACCGAGCTGGGCGAATATTCGGGCATCGGCAATCCGGTCAAGTTGACCCGCACTCCCGCGAGCGTGCGTCGCCCGCCCCCTGAGTTCGGTTCAGCAAACCGCGAGATTTTGGCCGAAGCGGGTTACTCGCAGTCGGAGATCGACGCGTTGATCGCTTCCGGGGTGGTGAGCGAGGAACGACGGTCCTGATCCGCCCAGCCCGAAAAATTGGCGAGACGGGTAAAACGGATACATTTGCGATCAGGGATGTGGAAATATCTCAAGCTCCACGAGCGGTTCGTCATCTCCGCCCTGGCGGGACAGCGCGGAAATATTCCACTGGCTGAGCTCAAGGCTTTTCACGAGCGGCAGATTCGCTACATGCAGCATGAGCGCTTGGTTCATCTGATCGTCACCTTATTCGTGGCGACCTATCTTTTGCTCGGCATCGGCTTCATCCTAGCGATGCCGCTGTGGCCAGGAATGGTGTTGGTGGCGGTGCTTTTCGCGCTCGCCTCGATCTACCTCCTCCACTACTTCCGGCTGGAGAACGGTATTCAACGCTGGTACCACCTTGCCAATCGAATCGATGAGCGCCTGGGGCTGGTCTACCCGCGCGACGAGAAGAGCCTGTCGAAGGATCTCTTCTAAGCCTGGGTGAAGATCAGCCTGCGAAGGCGCGACGATGCAAGGCGTTGAGCGAGCTTTCCACCATCGACACGCTGCCGAGGTGACGGTCCGGCGTGATTTTCTCGCCGTGAAAGTCGCTTCCGGCAGTGGGTACGAGATTCAACCGATGGGCCAGCTCCAAGTACTTGGTCCTCTGGCTCGGGCTGTGATCCGCACGAAAGACTTCAATCCCGGACAGACCCGCGTTCGCGAGTGCTTCTAACTCGGGATCGGTAACCCTGGAGGTGGAAGGATGAGCCAAGGTCGCCGCGCCCCCCGCATTCTGGATCAGCTCAATTGCTCTCTCACTCGGTAGACGGGGCCGATCCACGAATCCGGGCTTGCCGGTAGCGAGAAATCGGTCGAAAGCCTCCTTGATGGTCGCGCAGTAACGCAGTTCGACCAGGACTCCGGCGAGGTGGGGCCGTCCAAGTTGCGCATCCTGCGCGACGGCCAGAACTTGCTGCATCGTGATTGGAAATCCGAGATCGTTGAGCTTGCGGACCATTTTCTCCATCCGCTGGTAGCGTTCCTTCCGCGCGTTGGACTCGAAAGCCGCCATCTCGGTACCCTCGGTCGCGATGAAGTGCCCGAGGATGTGGACTTCCTTGTCGTCGATGAAAGCCGACACCTCGATCCCTAGAATCAGGGTCAGTCCGATGTTTCGGGCTGCCTCGCCCGCCTCCTTGAGCCCGGCAACCGTGTCGTGATCGGTAACCGCGAGGTGGGTAATCCCGGCCTGGGAAGCGAGCTGAATCAGCTTGGTGGGCGAGTGCTGCCCATCACTGGCAGTGGTGTGTGAATGGAGATCAATCATCATGCATCGTCATAACAGCGACGTTGCCCTCTTTTAGCATCTCCGGCATGAAGGGCAGCCAGGTCATTGGAGGTAGAATTGAAAAAGGTGAGAAGCAAAGCGGTTGGCGTGGTCGGCTCATACCGGAAGTCTCGGAAAGTCGATCCACGGCCGATCACCGGCCGGGAACGGCCGAGCGACCTGCTCAAGCACGCGTTCCCGGCATATGTCGGCCGGCAAGAGCGAACCGCGTTCGAGTTGATGCAGCGATCAGTCCGGGGAAACTGCTCGATCTTTCTCACCATGTCGGGAGCGATGACCCCTGCTGGCCTGCACCAAAGTTGCCTGATCCCAATGATTGAGCGTGGCCTAGTATCGGTGCTGACCACCACCGGCGCCAATCTCTACCACGACGCCCACCGGATCATCGGCCACGCAATTCGCGAAGTAAACCCCGACGCCGGAGACCTGGCCCTACGCTTGGCCCGGATCATCCGCATTTACGACTTGGGTTTCTGGGAGCAGGCGCTGTTGGACACCGATCGCCTGTTCTCTGCGATCATTCGGGGGCCCGAGTTCCAGCGGAAAATGACCACGGCCGAATTTCATCATCTGCTGGGAAAATCCATTCATCGGATCGAGCGCTCGCTCCGGGTGTCTCAGCCGTCGCTGCTGAGCACTTGCTATCAATACGGCGTGCCGGTCTTTGTCGGCGCCGTGCAGGATGGATCGATCTTTCTGAATGTCGTCAAGTTGAAGCGGGTGCTGGGCGAGGCCTTCAAATTCGAGCTGGACATCAATGACGATGTTTACGCGATGGCGGCGGTGCAGCATTACTGCCGCCACCATTTCTCCAAGAAACTGGCGATCTGGATCCTCGGCGGGGGCGTCCCCAAGAATTACACCCTTCAGGGCGAGCCGCTTCTGGACCAGATCCTCAACGTGCCGACCACCGGCTTCGACATCGACCTGCAGTTTTGTGTCGATCCGGTGGACAACGGAGCACTCTCGAGCTGTCCGGCCGGAGAAGGGCACACCTGGGGCAAGGTTTCGGTCGAGGCGGTTGAGACCGGCTCGGTTTACGTCCACTGCGATGTGACCGCAGTATTTCCATGGCTCACCCACGCCCTGCTTTCAGATCCGAAAATGAAGCGCAAGCCGCAGCACCTCATGGATCGGCTCGGGGAGGCCACTGCTTTTCTCGATCGGGATGTCAGCCGGCAGCGAGGGAAATTGATGCGCACGCTGGATTGGGAAATCCGCCAGCGTGACCGTCCGCGACATCGCGTGTTTGTTCGCTAAGCGTACCGTCCGGAATCCACGCACGGTAGGCCCTGTTTCACCGTTGAGCTGCGATTGACGCGGCGAAAGGTTATGGTCTGCTCCCCCAACAAAGGAGCGTTTTCTGTGCGCCGAAGTCAGACCCTCGCGGTCCTTCTCATCTGCCTGCCCGGTTTCGCGCTAGCGGGCAAACCTCGCCAAGTTGGCGCCACCCCTAAGCAGTACACAATCGAGCAGCTGGTCAAAAACGTGCGGGTGAGTGGGCCTCACTTTTCCGCGGACGAGAGCAAAGTGCTCTACAGCTCAAATGCGTCAGGCATCTTCAACGCCTGGACCGTGCTGAGCCACGGCGGCGCACCCAAACCCGTCAGCCGCTCGAGCACCGAGAGCATCTTTGCGGTTTCCTACTTCCCCGCCGACGATCGGATTCTCTACACCCACGACGTGGGCGGCAATGAGAATAGTCACCTCTACGTCCGGGCGGTCGACGGCAACGAGACAGACCTGACCCCGGGCGAGAAGACCAAGGCAGTTTTCGGTGGCTGGGCGCACGATCTGCGGGGGTTTTACCTGCTGACGAATGAGCGTGACAGCAAGTTCTTCGATCTCTATCGCGTCAACTCCGAGAATTATCAGCGAACGCTCGTCTACAAGGACGAGGTCGGCTACGAGTTCAGTGGAGTCTCCGACGATGGCAAATGGATCAGCTTTGCCAAGGTCAATACGACTTCGGATTCGGATATCTACCTGTACGACGTGTCGGCCAAGCAGATCCGCTCGGTGAGTGCTCACCAGGGAAACGCTCAGTATCTACCGGAAGCCTTCGACCCCGCGTCTCGTTCGCTCTATTACCTGACCAACGATGGGAGCGAATTCCTTCGAGTTGGCCGGTACGATCTGGCCTCCGGGAAGCACGAGGAGGTGGAGCGCGCCGACTGGGACTACACCTTCTACGCGTTCTCCTGGAACGGAAAGTACACCGTCAGCGGCCTAAACGAGGACGGCCACACCCGGATCAAAGTTCGGGAGACCCGCGGTGGCACCTCGGTGGCCCTTCCCGATTTTCCGGACGGAGAGATTCAAAACGTGACGATCTCTCGCAGCGAGAGGCTGATCGGCTACAAGTTCGGAAGCGATCGCGAGCCGGGGAACCTGTACGTCTACGACCTGGCCGACCAAAAGCTCAGCCAACTGACCGATACCTTGAACAAAGAGGTCAACCCCAAGGATCTGGTGAAGTCTCAGGTGGTGCGCTTCAAATCGTTCGACGGTTTGATGATTCCCAACCTTCTTTACCAGCCGCATCAAGCGACAACCCAGTATCCCGCGCCGGCGATGGTCCTGGTCCACGGCGGTCCGGGCGGGCAAACCCGTGCCGTGTACTCGCCGCTGGTGCAGTATCTCGTCAACCACGGGTACGTGGTGCTCGGCGTGAACAACCGAGGCAGCTCCGGATACGGCAAGAGCTTCTTCACCGCCGATGACCGAAAGCACGGCCGCGAGCCCCTGTGGGACTGCGTTGAAGCGAAGAAGTATTTGCAGACATTGTCCTTTGTCGATCCAAATCGGGTTGGAATCATTGGCGGAAGCTACGGCGGTTACATGGTTCTGGCGGCCCTTGCCTTCCAGCCCGATGCATTCGCCGTGGGCGTCGACCTGTTCGGCGTCTCGAACTGGGTGAGAACGCTCAAGAGCATCCCCCCATATTGGGAATCCGAGCGGAAGGCGCTCTATGCGGAGATCGGGGACCCAGAGAAGGACGAGCAGATGCTGCGCGACATCTCCCCGCTCTTTCACGCCGACAAAATCCGCCGGCCGCTGATGGTTCTTCAAGGCGCCAACGATCCGAGAGTGATCAAAGCCGAATCCGACGAGATCGTCGCCGCGGCGAGGAAGAACGGAGTCCCGGTGGAGTACGTTCTCTTTCCCGACGAGGGGCACGGGTTTCGAAAGATCAAGAACGAGATCGAGGGAGACCGAAAGATTCTCGGGTTTCTGGACAAGTATCTGAAGCGTTCAGGGGTTCGGCGTGCAGCGAGCGGCTGAATGAGGCGGGCCTCTGATCAAGGAGACGTGATGAATCCACCAGTTGCGGGAAGTGTTCAGATGCGCGCCGAATCGGCGCCAAAGTTCAAGGTCAAGCTCACCCATGGTCCCTCCGGAAGTGCGATCACCACCGAAGCTCCCAAGGACAACGGGGGCACGGGATCGTCATTTTCCCCGACCGACATGGTGGGAGCGGCGCTTGCATCTTGCGCTCTGACTACGATGGCCCTGGCGGCCACTCGTGAGGGGATTCCTTGGGGAGAGGCGTCGGCCCAGGTGGAAAAGCGGATGGAAACCAACCCGCGGCGTCGGATCGGTGAGTTGAACCTGGAAATCCAAATGCCCTCGGGGCTCACTCGCGAGCAGCGGGCCCGCCTCGAGGAGGTGGGTCGCAACTGCCCGGTGGCGCTGAGCCTTCATCCAAACTTGCGCATGCCGATCCGGTTCGGCTATCCCGATTAGGGCCGTCGAAGGAGGTTAGCGTGAGCGTCACGGTGGAGTCGGGTACCGTCTTGCAGCTCGAGCGCTTTTGGCGGTGGCTCAAGGGCCATCCGAACTGCATCGTGCGCGCCGGCTCTCAGGATTGCGCCTTCCACGATCAAGCCGACCTCCATTGGCACCTCGAGGACGGTCCGGAGCACAGCTTGTCGGTTCAATTGATCTGGGGCAAGCAGACGCTCGGCGAGATGGTGATCATCCCGGGCGATGTTCTCTTCGTACAGGCGGCGCCGGATACCGAAGGCGAGGAACCGGGTCGATTTCTCTTCGAGCTGGTTGGGGGCCCTCGCGACGAAGCCTATCCGCTCTACCATTTCTTGATGGCGCACGGCTTTGACGAGGCAACCACGCCTCACGGCCCGCTCAAGCACTGACGCTCTCTAGCGAAGGCCGAGGGGCAGAATGATCATTCTGCTTCGGCCGGCTTCTCGGAAGCAGGCGGGGGCGAGAGCATCCAGTCACTGGACTGATCAAGGACTCTTCCCAGTGGCCAAACCGGGACGGCCGGTATCGACCCAAGAAACGCCGCAGGAGCAGAATGATCATTCTGCCCTCCCTGCTTGTTGGCAGC